>JAAUXT010133615.1_pt1 | contig 19087 bp, 12 predicted proteins | sample 7278171 | NCBI WGS metagenome assembly JAAUXT01 (sample SAMN14350112, study PRJNA611818) | marine sediment metagenome | isolation source: surface marine sediment (1.8m) | place: French Polynesia: Moorea | collected 2018-08 | reverse complement strand
CGGTTGGTGTGGGCGGTCGCCCACGACCAGTAACACTGGTGAGTGGTTCGCTAGTCACTCCACATGCAGGGCGCGAGATCCTGGAGCCGAGCTATGAACTCGCACCCTTTGTAAAAACCTTTCGCCAGCACTCAGGAACAAGAGTTGATTGCCTTTCTCAGACAAAACGTGGCCCGGCGACTGGCATGGGAGGCGCATCTGCAGCAGCTTCCTAAGACCCACCCCCGTGTTATCCACGCTGTGAGGGCATATTTTAACCTTGGCCCCACAAGCCATCGCAGGTTCAACCGCCTCGTCTGGTCGGTGGCGCACGGCCAGTAAAGGTGAGTGGTTCTCAAGTCACTCCACAAATGGTCAGCTGTGAGTATAAATTCTGCCTGAAGGAACGGACCTCGACTTTGGCCGCCTGCATAAAAACTCACCTGTCCCTCATTTTGTCCCGGTCTCTGTCCCTGTACGTCGGAGAGTCCACATGCTCTCGCTGCTCGGTCAGAAACTGGTTGATCTGATGTTCCATCATCATCTTCCTCTGAAATCAAATTTGGACGTGGAGGTCTGCATTCAAGATCAGAAGAGATTCAGACTCGCAGATCTACGAGTAGCATTCTTAGAGTGAACCCCGCTGAGCACGTCATGTGACTTCGAACGTGAAGGTCTGCGAAATCATCCACATTTCCTCAGACTCTTATGTTTTGACGAAGATCCAAAATCTGCTGAACGTCTGTCCAATTTCTCTGGTCTCACAGTGAAAATTGTGTTCATCACTCTGGATTCCAGACGTCTAGACTCTACATGCTGCAATTTTGAGCATCGAAACTTGCCCGTTGAGCCTTAAACCTAATTTTTTCATTGGTCTTGTGCACACAGTCCTTTGGTCAGGTTTTCGAAGCAGAAATTACCTATATTTCTTCATAAAAGAACAACAGAAATGGCTTCGTCCTTCCGCTTGCTTCTCTGACGTCACGAGGGTCACGGAGTTTGCGCACTCAGCGCTACACTTTACCGCGGCTACTGTGCTGTCATCTTTTGAGAGCACGGGAAACTAACCTTGCGCTTTTGAAAATCCCAGCCTTCCAACACGGCATGTCGCTAAATATCAAACGACTGCAAGACTGAAACTTTTTTGAAGGTTTTTTTGCAAGCAATACAACTCACGTAGATCTAGATCTTACTGTTTGAACAAAGTGTGGTTTCCTTGGATGCGCTGCACACCTTGCTGCGCGGACATTGAACTGTTTTCTGTTGGCACCTTGGAGACGTGCAAACGCACTTGCCCTACTTTTGGCTGTTTCTTGCTTGACAGACACCTGAACAGTGTTGCGTTTTGGGGTGTTGAGCTAACTGCTCAGCATGACCACAGATCCAGTATGTACAGAAAGTACAGGGAAGCTCTTGATTCTGCGAAGGTAAGCAATAAATTTCCTGCTGATGCCTCAGTGTCTTGTTTCGTCAAGTTGAATTTTCATCGACACAGAGAGCTGCACTAAATTCTCAGACATTGTTGGTTGTCCTTTCACTCAAGGCAGAACGTGTCAGGTCCCTAGAAGGCCGTAGAAAACTGTCGCAGAAGCAGAGCCACGAAGACGTGGTTCGCCGAATCCTGAGTGGCGATCACACAGCTGCAGGTCACATCAACAAGAAGGTGCGAAGACACACAAACGTGCAATACCGCTGACTCTCCGCTGCATTTGTTCCAAGTCGACACAGCTGTAGAGATACGGTGCATTGCTTTGTCTGGTTTGTGTGTCAAAAGGCTTCCTGACGATTTTAGGATTTTCCTTGTGGCTCCTTGACATCGGGCAACGTGTCCTCTCAGATTTGTCGTGTTTTTAGGCGCTGAGCGTCTTCATCTCCTCCACGTTCACGGACACCAAGGCGGAGCGAAACCACCTGATGCGTCACGTGTGGCCGGAAGTCAGAAAAGTGGCACTTCAGCAAGGAGTCGAGTTCAGGTGAGCGAGAGAGACAGAGAGACAATCACAAAGAAAACGTTCAAGCTCAAGTCTTTGACCATGCGATTCTTCCCATTCTGAAAGTAATTTCATCCAACCTTTCGGCTGGCCGTTCTTGTCCCTTTCAGTGTGGTGGACCTGCGGTGGGGTATTCGAGATCACGCTGTCAACGACCACAGCACGACTGAGATATGTCTTTCTGAGATTGAACGTTGCGCAAGGCGGTCGGTGGACGCACCAAGCTTTCTGTACCTCGCGTTTGACAAGTATGGAAGCCCGAGCCTGCCCAGGTGCATTCCCCTCGGTGAGTGTGGTGCGCGCAAACATGTTGTTGAGAAAGAACTTGTTTTGCTGTTTTGCTATTGGTGCCCCAAGACAGAGAAAGAACACTCGTTCTATGATGCCTGAATTCGAAGACACTGTGAGAAATTCCAGTGAGATTACCGGTAAGTTTGCTTTTCTACATTTTTCAGATGAGTTTGACCAGATTCTTGAACATCTTTCGAACTCAAGCAGCAAAAGTCTACTGACGAAATGGTACCAAAGAGATGACAATGCTCTTCCACCAGTTCGCATTCTGCAACCCATCTCAGCTATTTTTCCTGAATACGTTCTGGAAAAGGGTGAGTTTTTTTTTTTGTTCCAATCGCCCTCACGCTGCTGACAAACGACCATGTGAATTTCAATCTTGCTGGCCCCAGAATCCATGGAGGAAAGCCAGCTTCAGCTGTCGACCGTTGGGGGCCTCGTGTGCTTTGTTCGGTCAAGGACCCCGAACTTCAAATTCAAAGATTTTGCCATGGAATTATGACTAAGCATTTTGTGCCTGCAGCGGAACAAATGCAGCACGAAACAATTTTTGACGAGTCAAAAGTTTCAGAATACACCATTTCCCAACCAGCGACCAGGCCAAGGGCTTTGAGGGGACCGAGCCCCCAATTCCTTGCCGCGTCTTCATATTTTTTCAGGAGACAAATGCACAAAGCTGGATGTACATGCCATGACACATTGTGCTTTCTTGCTTTGCAGATCTCCAAAAAAGGAAGCAATTGAGACAAAAATGGTTCCAAATGGTTGAAAAAATGCAAGGTTCTGTGCTGGAGGCCGTTTGCAAATGCACGTTCCCGGATGACAAAAAACTGAAATACACCGCTTCAACGACTCACCTGGAAGTGCAAAAGGGGATCCTCGAATCGGAAAATGCTGAATGCAAGAGCGTGTCCTTCAGACGAGAATTCCAAGACACGTCAACTGACTCCCAAGATGACGAGGAGAGAAGAATCACTGGAAGGTATTTTGATGTGGACTCCAGTGGAAACAAAGGTGCCAATGCTGATAAATTGCAGCAAATAAGACGGAACGTTCTGCAAACAGGTTGCAGGATGTCTACCTTCAGCACGCATTGGGATCCTCGGGGAGTAGAAGAGGAAACGCACGCAGAATACCTCCGACACTTCGGTGAAAGTGTCAAACTAGATTTCATCCGAAGCATCAAGGAAGCAACGAAGACCAGAGACTCGACAAAAGACTTTGTGGAAGAGGCTGCTGCTCACATGACGTTTTGCGCCCAACGCTCAGAAACTTTCCACGGGAGGGAGGACTTGGTTGAGAAGACGACGGCCTACGTGCACCGGAAGAAGGGAGGAGGGAGCCCCCTGGTGGTGTTTGGAGACAGCGGAGCCGGAAAAACTAGTTTACTGGCAAAGTTCGCAACGGCTGCAAGAGAGATCCTGAGAAGGAAACACCCTGATGGTGACCCTGTTCTGATCACCAGGTTTTGTGGAACTTCTCCCATGTCCTCCTCAGCTCCCGACTTGGTTCAATCCATTCTGGAGCAGACAACTGAAGTGTATGGCATACAAGACCTGCCATCCAGATCTGCGGGCTTCAAAACACTGTACACAGCTTGGCACAATGCCCTGAAGAAAGCAAGTTATCACCGGCCATTGGTCATTGCCATCGACTCCATTGACCAATTGAACGATCAGAGCAATGGGAGGAAGGACCTGGATTGGTTGCCTGGCAGGCTCCCAGCGCACGTGTACCTCGTTCTCTCCACTCTCCCCCAGGTTGGAGGATGCTTTGAAGCTTTGAAGAAGAAAGCCACTGGGTGTATTCCTGATGGAAACTTTATCCAGATTGAGGCTTTGTCTATGGGAGAGGCATCCAGCATCATCCAAGGCTGGCTCCATGACGCAAAGAGAACCCTGACTGGCCAGCAGTTTTCAAAACTTGTGCAGATGGGAACAGATGATTCTGACGAGAGACCATCGGCGCTGAGACTCAAACTTCTGTTCGACAGGGCGTCCAAGTGGACATCTTTTCAGGATCCTCTTGACCTGCCAACATCGGTTCAGGGCCTTATTGGGGCTCTTTTCCAAGAACTGGAGGCTGACCATGGCAGGACCTTGGTGGCCCACTTTTGCGGGGTGATGGGCATGTCCAGACATGGCTTGAGTGAGAATGACATGAAAGACATTCTGTCGGGGGATGAGGACGTTCTGGATCAGGTCTTTGAGTACCACAAACCCACCGTGCGACGTCTGCCCGACATTGTGTTCGCCAGGCTTCTGAACTCCCTCAGGAGTTACATTGTTCGCAGGAGTGCCTTTCAGAAGACAGTGCTTTACTGGTACCACAGGCAATTCTGGACAGCTGCGGGAACGCGTTACATTTCAACGGAAGCTGAGAAGGTCAAGTATGCCAGTCTCATTGCAGACTTCTTCAACAATGAAATGCAGGCCAGATTTCCCGAGAGGAACCTTGTTCACCAACCCCTGTTCTACGTGTCCGAGTCGGGCGAGTATGAGTTCAACGAGACGAAGCTGGAGCAACTTCCGGTGGCCTTCATCAGCAGCGGGAACCAGGCAGCCATTGACCGAGAAATTTTCAACCTCTCGTTCTTGGCAGCCAAAATAGAGTCTGGCCGAGGGAGACACCTGCTGCACGAATTTTCCATGATGTCTCAAAGCACCCCGAGGCAAGAGGCGTACAAAAGGTTCATCACTGCAAATTTGCACATTCTGGAGAAGTTTCCGGCCCTGATCTATCAGAGAGCCAGGAATGTGAGTGACGACAATCCAATGCACCAGGACATTGCTGATATGAGTAGTGAGGTTGTCCTGCCCTGGATGAAGACACATTCCATGTGGAAGCTGGTGGAGCATCTCAACAAGCCTGTGGGATCGGATCCCTGCAGCATGGTGATCGAGAGCCCGGTGAGGGTCACAGATGTGCAGTTCAGCAAGCTCCACAATGTCATCATCACAACCAACACCAAGAGCTCAGTTGTTGTTTGGGACCCCAAGACCGGAAACCAGATTTGTACTGTCGACTACAACTCTACACTGCTGGCTTTGAGCACAGATCAGGCCACCCTCAGCCAAATCACTTTTGTAGCTGCCTGCAGTGACGGGACTGTTGTCGTGAAGGATGTTCAGATCTCGGGATGGGAAGCTAAGGTTGTGTCTCAACGGCGCTGGAGGGTGTTTCCGGAAGGAACGCCCAGGGTCGCCATGGCCCTTTCACACTCATCCAAGCACCTGCTGACAGCCACTGCAAAAGGCAAAGGAAGCAAGGTTGAGGATCTGAAACTGTGGTCCCTGGACAAAGTCCCCGAGTCAGAACTTGGTGCCCCTGCAGTGCTAGAACCAGTCCAGTACACCAACAGAGTGTCAACGACGGACAAGAGACAAGTGACTTTGAAGATGAGTCAGATGCTCTTCTCTCCCCGTGACCAGTTTTGCGCGGTCGTGCTCGGTGTTCACAGCGCAAATTCTCCGTTGGCTGAGAAAGACCTCATCACCATTCACGACCTGAACCTGGATGTGGTCTGGATGTTCAAAGAAACAATCGGTGTCCCGAAATCTGTCAGCATCTTTCTGCACCCATCAGAGAAGAACCAGCCCCACATCTGGTACCTCCTTGTCACAGCAATGAAGGCCCTGTATCTGATCCGAATCGATGAGTCTCAAACAGACGAAGAATTCGGTCGTTACATCTGGTGCATTGAAACCAAAGACCCCATCTGCAATGCCGTGGTCACCCAGAAACATCCTGTCATTCTTTGTGGGATGTTCAATGATGTCATGGTTTGGGGGTTACCCAAGTGCTCCCAGACTGGTGCAAAACCGACAAGATTTCTCATTGATGATGTCTTCAAGGTTTCTGGGCGCGGGAAACCAATCACGTGGGAGGATCACGTGGGAAAAGAGGAAGCGGAAATTGATCAGCACGGGTTCCTGCGAGGTCACAATCGCACAGTGAGAGCAATTTGTCTCAGCTCAGACGACAGCTGCTGCACCATCAGCCAAGACGGGCAAATCCGGTTGTGGGATCTGGAGGCCTTCTACAACTTCAAAACACCAGACAAGCATGACAGGAGCCTGAGAACCATGACGCTGAGCCCGGATCAGCGGACCGTCTTCAGTGCTTCCCTTTCCAGGGACATTAAGATCTGGGAGTCCACAACAGGAAGACTAAAGACGACAGTCTTTTTGCCAGAGGAACTCGGAGCCGCAGTTGCCTCCATGGCTGTTTCCCCAGATAGCAGTTTGATGGCATTTCTGTTGATAGACAAGCCCACCTTGCACATGACCAATGTTCTTCCCGAGTCTGACGGATTCTTGAACCTTGCTCAGGTTCGAGAGATTGCCATTCCAGTTCATGCGGTGAGCACAGGCACAGGGGAATCCGGGAAACACTCTGTCAAGTTCTCCTCCAATGGTTTCTGGATCCTGGGCACCATTATCCGAAGCAGACAAGCGTTCTTGTACGACGTCAAGAACGAGCGGATGACGATTCTAGCAGAACACCACAGCCCAATCAGGAGTCCAAACTTCAGCCCAGATGGCACGCTGGTTGTCACAAACTCATACGGCCCAGAAACTGACTTGGAGCTCACCTCACCCTGTCAGATTTACAATGTGGCGACCGGGCAGCACAGCACCCCTCAACCGAGCAGGAAAGAAGACAACTTCTGGGACATGCTGAACGTTGCTTTTTTGAGCAGTGGACAACAACTCGTGGCTTCGACTTCTCAGAGGTCACTTCAACTGAGAGACTTTCCTTCCCTGGACATCGTGCGCACGGTTGAAAACGCACACTTTCGCGCCATGCGCTTCGTCGCGGTCGTTCTCTCGGCGGACGCGACGCGAGAGTTTTGCGTCACGAGTGACCACGACGGGTTCCTTCGCGTGTGGACGCTGCCGGAATTGCGCCTGTTGGCGCTGTTCTGCAACGACGTGCCAATCAACGCCATCGCGGCACATTGCCACGCTGACGGCTGCTTGTACGTATGTTGCGGCGACATCATGGGCAACGTGAAGATTCTGCGCGTTCACGAGATTCAGGCGAAAAAATGAATTCCTCTTTTGGAAAGAGTGCACACACTTCACCAGTGTAGTCACTCATGCTTTGCTTTTTTGGAAAGACCAACTGTCGAACACCGTTGGCCTGAGCCAAAATAATGACTTTCGACATTCTTGAAGACATGACTTGAACTTGTTTGTCAAACTCACGCTACGCAGAAGACAAAACAGTTGCTACTATTTTCAAGAAGTCCTTTACATTGAGATAATAAATTGTATTTTCACGATGTCTTGACGAGTTTTAGTTGCGGGTCTCTACCACTGAAATTTGTACCAGCACTGGTGGAGGTAGGTAGAGCCGGGTCTGAGAATGCTGTCCGGAAAGTGAGCCTGTCAAAGGAATGAAACCACCAGATATCACTCGTTTGGATCGCTACGACTCGCACGAGCATTGCGGAAAAAGCTCTGAATTTCAATTGTTTCGTTTCAACTACCCGCACGGATGAAGCTTTCCTTTTTCCTCTTCGTTCAAGAGGCGCACTTCGACACACGTAAGTTTCCAGTGAAGTTATGTATGTTTGCGTGTTGGCTGAACGCTGCCCATCCAAATACCTTGTGCATATATGTGATTTCTGTGGTCGGTTTTACGTGCAAGAATCATACACGCATCGAATGAACCCTGCCGTTCGTGTGGGAATTTGGAGGTGAAACGGAGAGTTCAATCTCTGCTTTTACACATGTCTTGCCTCACTCCCAATATGTGATTTCTCACCTCATTCGGAGCGTTTGGGTAGTTTTGTGTTTCGAGGGTCAATCCTGCGTGTTTGTTGTACACCGCGTTGTTTTTCCCCACTGTTCCGTTCAGGAAGTTTCCGGTGTAGAACTGGATTCCTGGTTGGTTCGTGAACACAAGCAGTGAGCGGCCTGAGGGATCGTGGCGCACTCTAAAATGAGAGGCAACGCACCAAGCTCCAATCGGGTTGGTTTCTTTTCGGAATCGGAAATGAAGCCTTTTTTGTGCGACAGTCACTGTCGACGCTTTGACGTGAAAGCGCTCTTGCAATGACAACTTTCTCACCGCGCTGCATATCGTTTTCCTGTGGGTCCGCGGAGGCAGAAGTTGTGGTCGAAGCCCCTTCCCGGGAGCGTGCCGAGCACGTCGCCCAGGCGTACGTCGCTCCGCAGGTCGAACGGCGTCCCTGTCACGTTCGCGATCTCACCTGTTCGAGACGTGACAACTTCAAACGGAATGTCATCGCTGGTGAAGGCCAGGTGATAATTACAAAAAGACGCGTGCCGTTCTGGAGTCCATTATGGCTGACAACAAAAAGCATCGGATCGCAACATAATGCCCTGTCCGCAAACTCGGATTCCCAGATAGCTCTTCTCACCAGTTGGAACAATGTCGTCTGTGACAGGCAAGTAGTTTTCAGCATAAATCTCCACGTGATGATCTTCGATGGTCCCCTTGTCCTGCAGGAACACAAACCAAATCTCATGGTGAGTGCTGGTCTGACTTCCGCTTCCGAGCAAGAACACTGACCAGTGCAGAAACACGCCTTTAGAAGAAACAACCACGAGGCTCTGCCCATGTTAGCATGAACCTCACTGCCTTTCCAAACTTGTGCTGTCCCCTGGTGGGTGGGTGGTTGGGTTCAGGCGTGGGCACCAAAGTTTCATCCACAGGAGTAGAGTCTACTTTGGGTTCCCATGCCCAACCTGGGTATGGATGCCCATGCTTGACCCTTGGCATGGCTACACAAGTACCAAAACCCAGTTGAAACCTCTTCAACACCCGGCAAGCAAATGGCACATCTGACAGGGAACATCCCATTTTGGCCGAATTTCTACTGACAGAGGAAGGGGGTCTCGTACAGGCGCCCATGCCCCGCCCTGAGTGGGACCTGGGCACCCGTGGATGCCTCATCTCCACAGGTCTGTGTTCCGGTGCAAACACTGGTGAGGAATTGGACCTCTGGCGGGTCAGACTGACATGTCCAGCGAGGTTGAAGTAGGCGTGGTTGGTGAGGCTGACGGGCGTGGCGCCCCCGTGCGTCGTCGCAGAGAAGCTGATGACGATGCAGTTGTCCGTGGTCAGTTGGTAGTGTACGGAGGCCTCCACTTGTCCGGGATAGCCTGGAAACATGGATGCCAAAAGGGAGGAAGGAAGTTTGTGTTCGGACTTGAATTTTCATCAACAGCAAGTTGGCACTTCAAAAGAAACTGGCTTGGCAATGGCCAAGCATGGACGCAGTTGTGATGAACGTGGTTTCAGGATGGTGCACTCCATGGGCACATGCCGTGGTTCTGTATAGCAACTCCGAAACACAGAGAATCTTCAAGCTGGACGAAAGCGTTGGCATGACCAGCATCAGCCTGACCTTGGTCTCCGTCTGAACTGGAGATAGAAAACGTGACGCTTCCGTCTTTCTCATCCATGCTACTCCGCCATATTCTCTGCAAAACACGAGTTAAAGCGTATTTCCCGTGGCATGCAAACAACTCTGCGGTTTGAACATTTTGTGTGGAGACATGAATTTGATTTGTTGTGGACCCTTTGTTTGGACGGACCGCTCACCCGGCTCCAGTTGTCCACGCCACCGTGCAGATGGTGCAGTCCGTTGTTGATGGTCAGTTGGTAGGTGACGCCGTCCAGTTCAAAGGTCCCCCTGGCAATGCGGTTGGCGTAACGACCCACAGTTGAGCCGAAGAACGGATTGTTCTCGGACTCGTACTCTGCGTGCAGTAAGAAGGAAAATGTAGGCAGAAGTTTGTGCACGCCTCACAAAGCATTCATGAACAGGAGAGAAGTCTCAGAGTGCAGAACGGAGGAGTTCTGTCGAACATTTTGTTGTCCAGAGAAGGACGTTCGGTTCGGAAATGACCGGAGAACAGATAGCACACGTCACCTGATAACGTATCATAGCCAAGAACAACGTCGTCTGTGTGTCCCTGGTTGTCCGGGATCTTGACTGATGTGATCGTTGCACCGAACGAGATCAACTGAATCTCCATACCGTTGTCGTTCCGCAGTGTAAACCTGAGACACCAAAGTGCAGAATTCGTGCATTTTAACTGGGCCAGGTGAACAACACTTTGACCAATTGAATGAGAGTCTGTGGAGAAAGAACATGTTCCAACATCATTGCAATCCCATCGAGAGCTTCGCCACGCACATGTGCACAGTAGCTCTTGAGAATTCTGAAAGAAAGCACAAGCTGACTGTGCCGATGACTGAGGGAGGATCTGGATCGATCCTGCAGATTCGCAGCGCGGTTCTGGAAGGTTCTCTCAGACGAGGGTTGGCAGGCAGACTGGTGAAGGTCTGTCTCTCACCTCCACACCTCCTCTCCTTGCTTCGTTTTCCCAAACAAGGCCTCTGACACATGTGCTGTCGTCGGTGATTTGCTCTGAAATGCGTGAAAAAAAGATTGTTCCGAAAAATCAGGTGATTCAATGTGTTGTTCTTCTGACACGAACATGCGAGAACCAACTGAGCCAAAGTCTCGGTGATGTAGCGGATCTGATGAAAGCGCAACTCTGCATCACGAAGAGCGCTCGAATGTACGTACCTCAGTCGGATTGTTCCTGCGGACAGGAATCACGTTCGTAACGAAGAGAAGGTAGAAGAGAATCGACACGAGAACGCATCCAAGCACCAGGATCGCGTAGTTTCGCGCCCGAACCAGCTTTTCTGTGATGAACAGGCGTGCTGTCGTTGTGATATTTGTCAGTGTCGCAGAACACGAAACCGCAAACAAAATCCACAAAGGTCAAGATCCGAGAACAGTTTGTTGCCTGATCTTCATGAAAATCAAAACATTTTCCTTCCTACCTCTCTGGTGAATTTCTTCCGCGAATTCACCTGGACTGACCATGTTGAACCAGTTCTAGTTTCACGAAACCAACTTGCTTGTCAAGCAAACCTTTGATCCAATTGAGAACGAACACAATTGTAAATGTATGCACATATGTTGTGAACCCACAACACATGGACATGCGCGTGCAAAATTTCTCCACACAGATCGGTTGCACAAGTTTCATCTCAGGTCACTGACAGGGATGCCAACAATTTGACATTTTGTTCTGTCCAACTGCTGCAGGTGCTTTCAAATGGGAACAAAACGAGTTTCTGTTTGTCTCAAGTGAAACGAAAATTCGTGGCAACAATTTGGTTCGTGGCACAGGCCAATCAGTACGCGTTCCGGAACCAGGCGTGTCGGTGGGAGATCGCAGCGTGTTCTCCAAACACAGCGAAATGTGCCCTGATTATGCCTGGCTGAACGAGAACAAAGCTTGAAACACAACCTAATGCGAGCAGCGTTGCTACTTACTACAGGTTCTTCTGACTGTCCAAAAATATAAAAAAGAACAACAGACGAAACTGTTGTCTTCACAATAACGGTGGACGTCTGCGTCACGTTTATTTGACTGGACCATTCGGACAAATCGGACACAATCACAGGTGAACAAATTTAATTCTTTCTGCACAGTTTCCTTCAGCCCAACACGGACACGGAGTTCACGCAATTCATAAGTCCGGACTGGACACAATCATCGTTGAACTGAGCACAACTGTTGACTGCCCAAACGCTTCCGTTCTTTTTTCAGTTTTGAAGCACATGAACTGCACCAAAGCCACCCACACCAACACAAGGCAATTTTTTTCGTGTGGTATACGAGTCAGGAGAGGGGCTCCAGAAAACAGGTTTTGTCCTATTTTTCCTGCAGATAGACGAACGACTAGTTTGGAAATTGCCTCTCCCTGACGAAACCCCGATCTGTCCGTTCAGAAAACGCGCGACAGCACAAATGAAACAACAAGGAACTTCCAGAACCAGCTCAAAACAGCTGCGCTGACATGTAAACGAACAAAATGCTGCAAAGGCCAGCACAAGTTCGGCATTGTCGCTCGGGAATTTCCTTTGATTTTTCAAACAATTTAATTGAGCCATTCAACTGAGCAGAATTTGCTCAAAATCGTGGATTTGCTCAAAAAACAACTGACAAATCAGTTCGGGATACGCCCCCTGTTCCCTTGAAGTGAACCAACCCGGCGGTTGTTTTTGTGCATTTTGTGTCCTTGACCGTACATATGGCGCACAACACGAGTGCAGTGACACAGAACAACATTGAGCTGACAGAATGCATCAACACAGCGCACAGACTCTGGTGGTACTTGTCGGAAACTAACTATAGATCAGACAAAGTCACAAGTTGACAGATATCACAGCAGCAAGACATTGAAGATAAAGTCTTTGGTCACAAAAGTCTACACAGTTGAAATAAACACACAGTTCTTTTGATTCAGCTCTTTGTTTGCGACCTCCAGTTTCCAAGGCTCACACGTTCAGATTTGCGCTGCAGATGAGTGAGCCCATCTGAACTAAAAAGGGACCTTTTTGTTCTGCGTGGCGTCATTTCTGTTTGATTGTTACACAGTGCGCGTGATTGAGACAATTCGAAGGCCCAAGTGCCGCTGAATCTCACACGGCCTGGAAGCAACGACACAAATCGCCTTTCAGATCTGTTTGTGAGACCGTGTTCAGTAGAACAGTCGGAGTAACAAAATACAACAGCGAATACACAGTTTGTAAGTTACGCAAGTCTTGACAGCACTGACCAGTCACGTAATTTTTGCTGTGCTCAGTGATACCTCAATATTGCGGCTGTTTCAATGGACGGTGAACAACTTGGTCAAAACTTCGCACCGAATCTTGTTTCATTTGCAGGGTAAGAGTCCAACTTCAACTGAAGTTCGAAGATCCAGTGTCACCCGAAACGAACATTTTCCAAAACGCAGCTGCATATGAAATTGCACTTTCTGAATGTCTAGAAATTTGCACAAAAATGAATCCTACATTCTGGCAAAACTGTTTGCACCAGTTAGGAAGTTTACAAGCGAGCAAAACACTGAAACGCCATCAATGCAAAGGCAAAAGCACACTCGGCTTTGACGCGAGTAGAGAGAACAACAACCCGATCAATCCCCTCTCCCCCTAACCTGTCTCGTTTCTGTGTCGTTTACGTAAATTACGTCAATCCTTTTGTTTCTGTCTCGTTCTCACATGAGCAAAAATCTGTTCAACCTGAACAAATGCTAAGCAGACGCGACCCGCATTTGCTGCTTCAATTTTTGGAACAGCTTTTCAACTTGAGCGGCAAGTGACAGCCGTACTCAGCAGGGGGAGAGTCAACTCAGTTTGAACTCTGTTGCGTTGTGGAACTGTTAGTACTGAACAGTTTACACCACAGACACATGAACACCAATTCTAATAGCAAAACTTTGTAAAACGTGTATAAATCGCGAAAAGTTAGAAAAATAACATTCAGACCGTAAGTTACATCTGGCTACAAGTTCATTCACAGTCATCGCGCGAAAAACAAGAAAGCGCGGAATTTATCGACATGATACCACAAATCACAACTTGAGACTGATTGTACAATTGGACCGAGCTGAAATATTCGGTGTGTCGACCTGTGCTGTGAAAAGCAAGAAAGGTCTTGGTTTACCCGAGAACAACCAAACAGTGAATAAACACGACAGAGGCACTTGTGCAGAACAGTGAAACCGAACGACTTGGCCGCACCACTTTGTGCACGAGTGCGTGGTGACGCGTGTGGCAGTTGAAAGCCTGACAACTGCTTTCCACACAAAGTTGGCCCTGTTTTGCGACTGGACAATTGGGCCTCAATGACATTTCTGGTTCATTGCGAATATTGATGTGCAAAAATAATTCTCACAGAATTCACCCAACGAGCCCAAAACTGAATGTCCCGTGACGTCAGGTGACATCCACATTTTTCGACTGCTGGTGACCCCACATTTCATGTCAGGTGAGAGTAAATGAACAAATTGCTGGTGACCCCGCCCCAGGTCACAGGACATGTCGCGGGTGGGTGGAGGTGGGGATATGTACTTTCTCAAAACACTGCGGCTCCTCCGAGTGTAAAAATCTGCAGTACACGTGTACACGTTCAACCAAAAATACAAGCAGCTCTCTCTCGCACGCACGCTCTCTCTCTCACTCTCTCTGTCTCTCTCTCTCTCTCACACTCTCTCTCTGCATTGTGTTCCTGAAACATACCGAATTGAAGCAAGCACAAGAACACTTTGAAAGTTTCCAGTGAATCACGAACCAAAAAAAAAAGTTCTGCCAAAACAGCAACGAAAATAAACCAGTGTCTGCAGATTGTTCAGTATTGGGCGCCCTCACTCCTTTCAGCAGTTGCAATCATCGATCTTCTCCCGACTGAAACAGTTTCTCGCAAGCTTTACTGTCAAAGGGCTGTCTTCCTCAAAACTATCACACACACACACACACACACACACACACACACACACACACACACACACACACACACACACGTACTGACAGTGGCGCTTTTTGATTTTCAAATTCAGCACTGAAACAGCTCCAACATGCAACGGCTTCTTCCAACCGAAATCTCGGAAGCTTCCAGTTGGACGAGCGAGCTCAAAAATATTCTCAGCTGAATCGTCGTCGATCTGACTTGTCAACGTTGAGGTGGCGCAGCGCTCACTGTCGCTCGTTCCACTCACTGAGACCGGAAACACTTCCGGAAACCGCCTCCTTCATCGCGCATCATTTCTTTGTAGTGTTCCACTATCTGCTCGTCCTGTTGAAAGATATATTTGTTTCATCTTGCAATCGATTTTTCATGTTCACAGCTTTAGACTCCACTCTGGCGTGAGTTGTGAGAAGCAGTTAGCATTTTTGTATCACAACAAGTTGGTTCGCGCACATTTCAATTGGAGCACACGACGAAGGCACAAACACAGCACGCATACACGCACGCACATTGATTGAGAATGAATGGATTGATTTTTCAATTCACAAGATTTCTTTTATCAATTTCCGGTTGATTAATTTTTTCAGTGTGATTCTTGAAGCTGCCAACCTGTTTCACGTAGAACGGAATCTTGTCAAAAGACTTGATGTCCAGGTCGATGGTTGTAACGGAGAAACGATAACGCCGGCCACCGTAGTCAATTGTCGGGGTGTCCGAGTTCGAACCCTCCCTGCAAAAGTTTCCTCACGTGTGCACTTCAGAGCAATCAACAACGCAAAATTTCTTCGACGTCCAGATGAAAGCAGCAAAACAACTCTGAGTCGCTCACACAACGGCACCACAATTAACCATGCCCATCTGAAGTTAACTCCACTCCAATCACGAAACGCGGAAGATTCAACTCACCAGTTTTCGGCAACCGGTTGAACTGCAATCATGACGGAACAATCCTTCGCAGTTCGCGAGACTAGGTACTCTTTCACCTGCAAGAAATCAGACCGCTGAACTACCGGGTAATTGGAAAATCAATCAATCAGAAACAGCGCATCGGCGGCCTTTCTCATGCTGGACAACCGAGTGTTTTCAGCCTGCTGCGCGGTACTCAGCTGTGTGCGACCCTGGCATCACACCCACTCAAAACCACGAACAACGAACCTTTTGCAGGGCATATTCGTTGGAGTTTTGATTGCAGATCGAAGACCCAGAAATCCAGCCTTCGCTGCTGTCGTATGGACCATCAACGCGCCACTTGGCCCTGTCAAAGACACGCACATGTCTTGAAACCGTGTGATTTGACAACCGGATTTTGCACACACAAGAAAACAATTCTGGGCGGAGCAGTTCCGGAGCCTTGTGCGCGTGACGACGGAGTCTCCGAAATTTGATTTCGGTTTCATTTTCTTTGTGTTGTGGAATGTCCGCCGGCCCCGGGGCAGTGTGTTGACTTCCAGCGAAGTTGGTGTTGCTTGCACTCAACAAGATGAAAACCAAATCGCGTGCGCTCACCTGTCCTCGGGGTGCTCGTTGAAGTGACTTCGCACGCTCTGGTACAGCGGGGCCACGCCCTCAATGTCCAACGAATCCAGCTTCTGCACAAGCAGGATCCGATCCAAGACGCAGCCTTCCGGCAACCCGGAGCCCAACACTGCCAGAATGAACACACTGCCGGAATGAACACACAGCACAGAGTGCTTTGCCTGCTCAAACAAACACTTTCGTGTCGTTCCGTACGTCCACTGCCTACATTTGTTGAGTTGCTCACCTGATTCCTTCTGACACTCGTGCTTTGTGTTTGAATCGGGTACGAACAAAAGAGCCTTGATTATCACGTTCAGAAGCCCATCTATGAACCTGGAAAGGAAGCATTGACAGTGGCTGGGTTCTGGTGACTGCATCCCGAGTGTCCGGAGACCGGCTCTTGAACAAAACTGGTTGCGACCGCTCAAAATCAGGGCAAAATGCAAATTTTATGTCACCCTTTGATTGCAATACGCATGCCAATGGAGCCGACATCAAGTTCAGCGAAGGCTTGCCTGACCTTCTCGCTTCTACTCACTGAAATTCGTCGTCGCACTTGCTGGTTGAGGCTGCAATAACGCCATTCTTCCGCAGCAGGGGAAAATAATCCCGGATCTCTTCGGTAATTTCCGTCTTTTGCTCTTCACACCAAATCACATACCCATCCTGAGAACAGACACCGAATTTCTTTGTGTCACAACAGAAGTTCACTGCTGGAAGTGGGGCGACTGGGTTCGTGCCGCTGGTGTCATGTGAATCAAATGTACGTCAACCACGAAACATTTTCATTTGGTGAACTTTCTCACTTTGAAAAGACGCAGATTGTTCTGTGGCGTTCGGAACAGCGACTTCAGCGCTACCTTCATTCGCTCCGGGCAGCTGCAAGTGTGAAGACCAACATCAGACCAAAACATCCAATGGAGTACACGACCCTGCTGGCAAACTGTCTCTTTCTGTCTCTCTTTGTTTCTCTCTGTATGTTCTCCGACCCCTTGCAACAATAATACAAGGAAAACACGATACTGATTTCACTCACCCAGAGAAGAGATCGAGTGGGCAGTACTGACTGACGCAAGACAATTTCTTGCTGTGGATCTGCAATTCAAAACAACTTTGTGATGTGATTGGCGATGTGTCCTGTTTTGCACTTTGTATGTCCTTTTTTGACTGCCAGTGACGTCGTGTGTTGAACACATCGCTCGACTTTGTCTTCGCAAAAACACACACGAAAGAAACGAGCAATAAAAAACTGAAGAACAAATAGGTTCGGTCAAGACAGTACTGAACGACTGTTGTTCCTGAATGGGTGAAGTGGGAACCGAAAAAAAAGCTGAACTGGTTCACCTTCAGATACTTGTGCATACAGAAGCGACAAACATCCTTCTTCACCGAGTTGCACAGGCTGATTTTGTCGGAGGACGGCAGAAAACCACATTTTAGCTGCAGAGAGACACTCGATTGCAACAACAAATGCCTTTGTTTGGAGGCTTTCATGTCCGTGTATTTGGTCGTGCAACACACTGCAATGGGCTGAGGACTGGAAAGAGCCCAAACGTTGCCGCGAGTCTGAATTTTTTTCTTACGATTCATGATTACTCTTTGCGTTACTTGAGTCAAATTCAGAACTTCACTGTCCAAGTCTTAGGGTTGTTGTCGACGTTTGAGACTCAATCACTTGCTTGGACTAAATTTCTCTGACAGGTTGGAATTGTGGTTTCCTGGTGTACCTTGATCTCAATGCTGAACGTTGGGAGGTCGCTGTCATGCTCGATCGGGTGCACGAAGCACAGATCCGGCAGTTGCACTGCGAGGGGCACAGTCGTGTCGGCCTCCTGGTGCCGTCGGCTGTCTGCCACGGAGAAGAGACAATCGCAGATGTATTTCACCACTGAGATTGTTGAGGAGAGCAATCGGACGTGAAGGAACGCAATGCATGGGAAACGTGCAACGGTGAAACGTCAATAAATTTGACACGGTTTGGATCATTTTGGAATGGAGAGTGCGCCCACTCTGCGGGTTGTACCAGCGGATGCCAATTTGGGGCCAATCAGCCCATGGCCAAACATGAGTGTAAAGCCGTTACTTTAACAAATGTCAGAACACAGACTTGATAAGCGAGCACACACGTGTGTGTTCGTGAGTGTGTGCGCGCGCGCGTGTGTGACGTCCATCGGGTTGTGAGCCAAAGATTTGTGGAATATCGTCACCCGACTTTCCTTGAGATTGCAATGAATGCCAACCAGGAAGCATCGGGTTGTGAGCGAAAGATTTATGGAATATCGTCACCCGACTTTGCATTGAGATTGCAACGAATGCCAACCAGGAAGCTTTGCGAAGTTGATTTGTTGTTTTCGAACACGAAACACACAAACAAACGTGACATACTTGCACTAGTATCTTACCAGGCCTGTAGTCCTTGCAGCGACTGTTGATTTCTTTGGTAAAGTCTTCAGAAATATCGACAAGCTTCTGAAACAGACAAAGCAAGGACCTTTTATCCCCCAAAAGGCAACTGGGACCTCTCGGAAGCTGACGAACTTTCTACCATTGCGACTTGATCAGCATCATGCCCGTGTTTGAACAGCTACCCCACACTGCACGAAATGCTTTCCCAGCAAAGGAGCCATGACTGAGCTGACGAACTGCAACTGTCTGTTCAGCAAAACGTCCGCCGGCAAAGTTGAGCTTCCCTGAAGAGATGGAAATATTCAAGGGTTCATTTGATTCGTTGATGTGCGTCGATAGTTCTTGGCCACAGTCTTGTGAACGTTGCCGCGCAAGTTATGAATTTGGTGGGTTGAATGAAAATGTGTTGAGCAAGGTTGGGTGCATCTTGTGCAAAGTTCAGATGACCTTTGTGTTATGTAATTTGGTATGCCTCTGATAGAGGCATTGCAACGGTATTTGCGTGTATGTTGTTACAGTATGATGTTGGCCTTCCACACCCTGCCTTTCTGTGGCTATTACTTTGTGATGGAATACCTGTCAAGACTT
>JAAUXT010017361.1_pt1 | contig 19087 bp, 24 predicted proteins | sample 7278171 | NCBI WGS metagenome assembly JAAUXT01 (sample SAMN14350112, study PRJNA611818) | marine sediment metagenome | isolation source: surface marine sediment (1.8m) | place: French Polynesia: Moorea | collected 2018-08 | reverse complement strand
GTGACCCAAATCAGAGCAAGCCAAATCAGAGCAAGCCAAATCAGAGCAAGCCAAATCAGAGCAACTGAAATTTCCTCAAATCACCGCGAGCTCCATGGAGCTATTTTTGAAGCTGAACAGACTTTGATTGGAGCAGCAATTAGCCAATCCCATCTTTCAAAAAAGAAACCATTCTCTGTTTGAGTTGAAGTGGCGTTGTGTGATTGATAAACAGGTCCACATTCAGCTCGCCAACAAAAATGGCGGGAAGCAGCAGAAGCTGAAAAAGGGAAAGTATGTCAAGCCGGCTGCCAAATCCGGCGGCGGGAGCAGCGGCTCGGGCGCGGCGGACCCGCCGGAGGAAACAGCCGGCGCCGAGGTAGATCCGCCGGCCGCAGTGCTGTGTGCCTTGCCTCACGTTCTGTTTTCCTGCTTGTTTCGTTTCTGTTCGTTCACACGGGATGCGTCATGTTATGCCCCCTCCCCCCCCCCCCTCTGTGAGCGTTGCGTCTCACGAAGTCTTTCTCGCAGTGAACCCGGCAGTCGCACGCAATTTGCGGCAAACTTCACGAGTGGAGAGACGCAATGTCTGCCGCATCTCGTGTGAATTGAGCCTTTCCCAGTACTGGAAGTTTGTGTTTCGTGATTTAAAACCCGTTGATGTTTGGTATGTTCGTGGTTGACTGCGATGTTCCTTGTTGCATTTCCCCTCTGACTCTGATGGGCGCACTCACTTCTCTTGCAGCACACTTCTCCCGACAATCAGAATCGGAATCTAACGAGATCTTTCGTGTGGAATCCACTTGTTCAGATTTACACAGCTTTACATTTACGTCCGCTTCACGTCGGATGCGTCATCGCGTGGTGCCCCACGTGCGTCATGCGTTGCGTCCCTGGATGAGTTCATCCGGTGTGATGCAACACTGTATTGTTGGCTTGTCCAGGACGCAACACATTGCACATCCCAGTGTGAACACGTGACACATTCCGGTGTGAACACGTGACACATCCGGGTGTGAACATGTGACACATTCTGGTGTGAACACGTGGCACATCCGGTGTCAACACGTGACACATTCCGGTGTGAACACGTGACACATCCCGGTGTGAACACGTGACACATTCCGGTGTGAACACGTGACACATCCGGGTGTGAACACATGACACATTCCGGTGTGAACACGTGGCACATTCCGGTGTGAACACGTGGCACATCCCAGTGTGAACATGTGGCACATCCAGTGTGAACACGTGGCACATCTGGTGTGAACACGTGGCACATCTGGTGTGAACACATGACACATCCCAGTGTGAACACATGACACATCCCAGTGTGAACATGTGTAACATCCGGTGTGAACACGTGGCACATCCAGTGTGAACACGTGGCACATCCAGTGTGAACACGTGGCACATCCAGTGTGAACACGTGACACATTCCGGTGTGAACACGTGACACATCCCGGTGTGAACACATGACACATTCTGGTGTGAACACGTGACACATCCGGGTGTGAACACATGACACATTCCGGTGTGAACATGTGGCACATCTGGTGTGAACACGTGACACATCCGGGTGTGAACACGTGACACATCCAGTGTGAACACATGGCACATTCCGGTGTGAACACGTGGCACATCTGGTGTGAACACGTGGCACATCCGGTGTGAACATGTGACACATCCGGGTGTGAACACGTGACACATTCCGGTGTGAACACGTGGCACATCTGGTGTGAACACATGACACATCCCAGTGTGAACACGTGACACATTCCGGTGTGAACACGTGACACATCCAGGTGTGAACACGTGACACATTCCGGTGTGAACACGTGGCACATCCAGTGTGAACACGTGGCACATCCGGTGTGAACACGTGACACATTCCGGTGTGAACACATGGCACATTCTGGTGTGAACACGTGACACATTCCGGTGTGAACACGTGGCACATCCGGTGTGAACATGTGGCACATCCGGTGTGAACATGTGGCACATCCAGTGTGAAGCGGGCGTGCCTCGATGTGAGTTCACGTCGTGTGTTGTCAGGGGCGGGTCGCGTCGCCCCGGCGCCCTCGATTCAAGGTCTGCACGCCGTGATTCGTGTTACGTTTCTCTTCCTGTTGATGCACTGACCTCGACAAATTCGTTGCATTTTTCAGCTGACCTCGTGTGTGTATTGACCAGTTTTCTCCAATTTTATGCCTCCCCACCCAACATTTCAGTCAATTTTGTGTTTTGTTGTGGAGAACAGCAAGAATTTGAAGTTTGGATGGAAAGTTGCAGCAGCTTTTTCTGACGTCAGCAATTTTGAGTCAATCCGGATTGAGTAGAGAAGACGTCATTTTCCTTCCATCGCACTGATAATCGTGAAACATTTTGTTTGGTTCCTCCTTCACTCTCCCTTGCATGTTGTGAAATCTGAGCGGACACCAAGCATTTTCCCGCGCTTTTCGCCTGCAGGTTGGCGGGAAATCGAAGAAGTCACGTGAGGAGAAGGAGAAGCCTGAGGAGGGGATCGGGGTGAACATGAAGTTCCTGGTGACGCTGCTGCTGCTCGCGCTGCTCATGCTCTTCGCCGTACACTGCACGTGGGTCACGTCGAACGCGTACAGCTCCCCCAGCATCGTGCTGGCGTCATACGGACACGATGGGTGAGTACTCGCTTGACATACTGAGCAGTAGTCCAACATACTCACGAGCAGTGCTCACTGCACCTGCACCTGGGTCACGTTCAAAGGTGTACAGCCCCCCCCCCCCCCACACACACACCCAAAACATTGTGGTGGCGTCATGGACACAACGGGTGAGTACACAACATGCTCACGAAGAGTACTCAACGCACACAGCAGCTGCACACTGCTGGAGGCCGTGACAGGTGCGTTCCTTGTGTACAGGAAACGTGCTTGTATCATGAGTACCAAACACGCAGCAGGTCATGAACTCCTGTCCAGCGTGGCGCCACGTGTACCCAATTTTGTCTCGTTGCGCCAAGTGGGTCCGTCCCGCTACGGTTTGAGAAGTAGCAGGGTTCGGCTCAGAACCACATGTGGGCGATAATGAAGAGCACGTGTTATATTTCCCGCCACAGCGCGCGCAACATCCTGGACGACTTCCGCGAGGCTTACTATTGGCTGCGACAGAACACGGACGAGAACGCGCGCGTCATGTCGTGGTGGGACTACGGCTACCAGATCGCGGGCATGGCGAACAGGACCACGCTCGTGGACAACAATACGTGGAACAACTCTCATATAGCGCTGGTGCGTGCGTGTGTGTGTGTGTGCGTGCGCGCGTGTGTGTGCGTTGTCAAGTTGGGGGAGTGTGGGCCAACAGGACACACTGGTGGATACCGGTAACAATGTTGACTCTCACACTTGGAGTAATACACACAGCGCTGGTGTGTGTGAGTGTGTGTGAGTGTGCGTGTGCGTGTGTTGTGTGTCGTTCTTTATTGCAAACTGCAGACTGTGTCAGTGTGTCGAAAGTCATTGTGAAGGGACTGTCTGTGGTCAAGTTTTGCGTTGAGATCCAGAAGAACTTTGAATTGGGTCTTGTGGGACGTTTGCAAGAAAAACGCAAAATTGAAGACGTGTCACTGATTCTGTGTTTGACTCGACTGATGAGTTTGCTGACTCGCTATTGGCTGTTGGTGTTGCAGGTCGGGAAGGCCATGTCGTCCAATGAGACGGCGGCGTACGCGATCATGCGCACTCTGGACGTGGACTACGTGCTCGTCATCTTCGGCGGAGTGATCGGATACTCGGGCGACGACATCAACAAGTTCCTCTGGATGGTGCGCATCGCCGAGGGAGAGCACCCCAAGGACATCCGGGTACGTGACGTCACACTTCCGGTCAGGGCTGGGACTTCCGGTGGACACTTCCGGTTTCTGTTGGGACGCTCTGGGTGACCTTAGTCCCTGCGTCGTGCTTTGTTTCTTTTGACGTGGCGTGGCAAGGTACAGTCATTGCGTGGCTTTGCGTTTCCCTGGCCTCTGGGCGACTTTCAACTCCCCAACTCCAAAGAACTCGAGTCTTTTGAAGTTCACTGTGGGTCTGTCTCTCACTGTGCCAGTGGAAGAGACAATGGACGCTGCGTTTAGATCTTCTTGCGAGCGTTCACCGCTCGATGCAGCATGTCCACCCGTGTACAACACGCACCGTTTTGAACCGAAGTTGAGCAGCAAAACTCGGGGTGTTGTGCATGGGTGTGAGATTGCTATTGTTTCTGTGTGACCTGACACAAGAAAATCAAGGTAAAGGTAGGGTGCGTCTTGTACTTGGGTGAAAACGGTATTTGCCCGATGACTGATTTGCCCGACGCTCTGCCCGTCTCCCCGCAGGAGTCGGACTACTTCACGCCGCAGGGCGAGTTCCGCGTCGACTCGGCCGGCTCCTCGACGCTGCTCAACTGCCTCATGTACAAACTGTCGTACTACCGCTTCGGAGACCTGCAGGTCAGTGTCGTCGTGTTGAGATAAAGGCCGCGTTCGATTTGCGGACCAAACGGACCACGAAATTCTGGCTCTGATGTTTTTGGTGTGGTCAGCAAACTGACCCCCCCCCCCCCCCACTCCGAAAAAAATACACTGGGATTCGCTTTGGGCTTCAGTCTCGCTATCACTGACGCACCATGCGTAGAGTCTCTGCGCAAGTCAATCAGCGCATGACGCGCACTGCGTGAACGTCGTGCTTCGCCCTTTTGTCGCAGCTGGACTTCCGGACCCCGGCCGGCTTCGACCGGACGCGCAACGTGGAGATCGGCAACAAGAACTTCCGGTTAACTCACCTCGAGGAGGCGTATACCACCGAGCACTGGCTCGTGCGCATCTACAAGGTGTGTGTGTGTGTGTGTGTGTGTGTGTGTGATACGTGCGTCTACAGCGTGCGGATGTGAGATTGTATGCGTGCGATTCGGGACGGACTTGTGTGCTCCTGCAGACAAGGTGCGTGTGTGGGAATGGGTGTGCATGCAGGTGTGTTTTGTGTTCGGGTGCACTTCACGTGGTTTTGTCATGCGTATGTGGGTGGGTGAGTGCGTGTGAGAATTGACCGTAAAGTGCATGAGTGCATTGGTGTGCGTGCAACCTGCCAAGTTCGAGTGGCAGTGTGTGTGTGTGTGTGTGTGTGTGTGTGTGTGTGTGTGTGTGTGTGAAGGCATGCGTGCAGATAAGCTTTGCAATGTTCTGGCGTTAAAAATGTTATTTTTCCCATCCAGGTGCGCGATCTCTCCAACCGACAGCGCTCCGGCAAGGGCGTCCGCAAAAAACCCATCCGCAGACTCAACTCCAAAAAGGTGAGTCGGAGCGTCTGGCCGGCCGGTTGGACCCTGGATGCGTCATGTGTTGCGTTCTTTGCGCAGGTCAACACTTTCGCTGTCTGTGCAGGACGCAACGCGTCATGCATCCAATGTGAAGCAGGCCACATTTCATTGACCATTTTTCAGCTATCATTGATTCTTGGTCGTGCGTCTTTGTTTCCTGTTGAGAACAATGAGTGATGCCCCACGTGGTGCATATGAGCGATAATAAGTGAGACTTGAGTAAGAAATTTTCTATTGTCATTTCAGACGTCCAAGCGAAGGAAAGGGTCGATAAAACACAAGCCCAAAGTCATCAAGGGCAAGAAGCCCAAGTCTTCAGGCTCCAGAGGCTCCAAGAGCAAGCTGAGGTAACGCGCATGTCAGAGCCGTAGGACCCGGATTAGAGAATAGCGAGTGCGCGTGCGCGCGTGGCCGCCAATGGGATGGGAGTGTGTGAGTTATAATGGTGATACGTGGGAGTTTTTTTGAGTTTTTATTTATTGTTTTCCGTGTTCATGTTGGTTTGAAGCCACTTGCAGCCATTGTATTGCGGACTGATGTCATTGTTAAGTGAGATTGGAGAATCATTGACAATGTGAGTAATTGAGCGATAACAGAGTGGAATCGCGGGGCGCTGTGTTTCCCGCGCTTGGCACCTTCAATCATGTGTGAGAGCGAACGGGTCAGGACTGAGAGGAAAATCATCCCTCTGACCCTCACAACACACAACCTGTCTGTGGATTCTTGTTGACCTCGTGTTCCGTGAGGAAAACCTGGTGTTAAACAGGAGAATCTGATTGGCTGCTTCACGAGTGACACGGTTGGTCAGCACGCGTCACGTGTGCAGGGGACACGCCCCCTTGTGAGCACCAATCCAAGTGCTGCAGAAAAGAAAATCTTTTTGTGTGTCACCGTGTACTTCAATCATCAAAGTATTGTGATTATCGCTTCGTTCTTTCCTTCACCCAATCACTCCCTCTGGGGCCTGTTCCACACCAGGTGCACCACGCATGCGTGAACATTTTGCGGAAGTCAATGGGCGCTGCGTTGCAGCACGGACTGCACTGTTGCTGCTTTCAACGCAGGATGCACCCAGTGAGGAACTGACCTCGGCGTTTTTTCCCACCGCTGGTTGCAAGGTCTGGGGTGATCTCTGCTGGTGCGTTTTATTCTCACTGCAAAAATCTAGATCTGGATTTTGCGTCGCAGCAGTGGAGGTCATGTGATTTCAACAAAACACGTTCTACACATTCCAAACCTGTCACAATCACGTGTTGCGCACGTGTTCTGGTGTCACGTGTTGCGCATGACAATTCCCGTTTCATGTCACGTGTTTCTTCCACTTTTGCTGTTTCACCAATCACAGGCTTGGTTCTGTTGTGCTTTGGTGTGCGAGTTTTGTTGTTCGTCGCTTGGTTCGCACCGCGTCTGCGCACGTGACTCGTGGTTTCCGGTTCCTAATTTGTACCGGAAGTTGGTGACACGTGTGTGGGCGTGGTGGGAATCGTGATTGACAGGAGCTGATTGCGCTCCTGGATGTGATCGACACTGTGGGAAATCACAATGAAACACTTGTCGCCTTGTCATGATTCAGTGTTGAATGGAGAGAGAAAATGTAGTCGCGCAGTTACTTCAGCATTTCTGTTGTGTAATGGTTGTTCGTGATTCTTGACGGTGTCACAGAATCACTCACACGGCCCCACCGTTCTCACATCTGTTTCGCTTCCATCGCCCGATTCATACTGGACGCGTCACGGGCAAGTCTCTTGCGTCGCCGGTTTGACGACTCGCGCCATGATCGTGGACATTTGTCATGTGGGTGAGCAAAGGTGGGGCGTCTTTTCTGGAGGAGTGTGGGTTGTCTTGGGGAGGGGAGGACTGGGGCCCGGGTAGGGTGGGATGCCCCACCCCCTCGAGGTGGAGTACCTGGTTGGGGTGGGACGTCCCCCTTTCACCCCGGGGGTGCCCCCAGTGGGGTGGGATGTCCCCTCCTGTGGGATTGGAGTCCCCTGGGTGGGGCTATTCCTCCGAGGGTTGAGATGCCAGTGTGATTTGGACCTTTGTGTGCGAGACGACCGTCTCTGTCCACGCCAAAAACTTTGCCGTTGTGGCTCTATTTTGGGAATTCTTGGTGCCCTGTGCCAACAGTAAACATCATGGGCTGATGTCCCTCCAAATTTCAATGGGTTCTTTTCATTTTTGTCGCGCCTGCGTCGGTTTCGTGGTAAACGGCGCGCGCGTCTTCAACACGCAGTGATTCTTGTTGTTTTTTTTGTGCAAGTGTGTGGGAGTAAGTGGTGAATGGGAAGCGTCTGGTGTTTCACAAAGCGATTTCTCTTCTGTGTTTTACGTGCGAGTCGGACTCTGTAAATATCTGTGAACAAGTCACTGTACAAAGAAAATATTTTTTGCCAATTTGTTCATGGACATTGTGCGTGAAACAACAACTTAATCAATGAATGAAAAATACATTGGAATAAAAATCGCGTTTTGTTCTCTATTTTTTGGGGGAGGGTGGTGGATGTTTCAGAACCACCAGAACTAGACCAGGGAAAGGGGCAGCTCCCATCTTCCGAGCGCAAAAGAAAGATTCCCCTCCCCCCCCCCCAGTTCCTCCACCCATGTCCCTTTCTACCTCAAAAATTTCTGAGTCGGGCTTGCTCCAGAATTTCTGGGGGTCGCCCCTCTGGAGCGCATCACACATCCACATCCATCTTGCGTGGTGACACAGAAGACAATGTTCCAATCTGAGTGTGTCAGATCTTTTATTTCCGGATCGCACGCTCAAATCCCACTGAAAAGTACATCTCTCGTGGTTTCAAAGGATATGCGAGAAGTGCAAACGGAACAGAGTCGAAAACATGAGGTCACATGCACATGAAACGCGTCCGGTAGAAAACAGGTTCTCTCTTGGTTCGTCCCTGTACAAGTGATTTGGTGCTGCCATTCCCTGATGCAGCGCAAACAGTGTGAACCCAGTGCGATACGGTGTGATATGGTGTGAAATAGCTCTCAGGATCCACTCAACCGATTCAAAACTTCAATGGTAACAACGCCTCATCTCAGACTTCGTTTTCACACGATTCCAACTCTTGATGGATTCCTCACTCCAGTTCGTGTTACTCATCAAACGTCTTCGCGAATTCCAAGGGCTTCCCGGTGGACACAGTGTGTTGTCCACACCAATCTGCATCTGGTGGTGTTCCACCCAAATACCGTGAAGCATTCGTCATACGATTTGAAAATGCAATGAAAAAACCTTGGGGAGAGACGACACTGATGTGAATCTGAATGCGCATGCGCGCAATGACAACGGAATGTCTCGCGAAAGTGTCTTTGTTTCGGTGTGTGTCTATCTGACACTCGTCTCAGTGTTTCACAACACTCATCCTGTTACCAAGGTCACAAGACATCTTGATGGCAGATTTTACATTTCACTTGGCGAACAGATCTGGCAAAAAACTTCAAAGTTTACAAGACATGGCACGTACTGGTCTGGCTTAGAAAAATCTTTTGGGAGAAGTTTACAAAAGTCAACAATTTTTCCCACAAGAACTCAGTGCAGACAACAGCGGTCGTGTTCGATTTGAGGCGGTGAATGGACGAATCACATCGAACACGCCCTGTGTACAACCACTCTGCCGCTCTCTCAAATTCTTCCTCTCCCCAACCCCCTTTCAGTAGCACCCCACACCCCCGCCTATTGCCCCCTGCTCTCCTCTCCTCAACTCTCCCCTTCCCCTCCCCTCTTAACTCCCCCCCCCAAATCTCCCCTCCCCACCCTTCCCCCTCCCCACCCTTCCCCCTCCCCACCCTTCCCGCTCCCTGCTCCGACTCTCAGCTGTTCCCCTGCGTCCTCCCCTCTCAGTGCTTCTTCTGCTGGTCGTGCAGGAACTTGAAGGCGACGGAGAAGTCGTTTCCGCCGTACCCGCTCTGCGTCATAATGCGGTACAGCTGGTGCGCCAGCGAACCCATCGGCGTCGGCGTGCCCTGCTGCGTGGCGGCGTTCTGCGCCAACCCCAGGTCCTGCAACAAGAACACTTGACGGTACAAACACGCGTCTTGCTGCGTGACCGCGTTTTGCATCAAGCGCAGGTTCTGCAAACAACGAACACGGTATGTGCAGGGACAAACGTGGCGTCCGCAGCGTACGCAAGTGTTTTCAGATTTCAGTGCTGTTCAAGGAGTGGTGCATCACACACACACACACACAGACACACACACACACACACCTTTCCCCCCTCCCGCCACACACAGCACATACAGAGCCAAGTCAGAGCCCCTCAATAACACACCCGAGAAGCATTACACGCAAACACACACACACACACACGCACACACACACTCTCTCTTACACACACACACACACACACACACACACACACACACAACCCTCACCTTGGTCATGAGCGCGGTACCGAAGCCGCCCTGGTAGTTGTTGGAGGAGGGCACCCCGGGCACGACCCCCGGCACCGGGTTGTACACCTCGCTGCTCCAGCACCGCCCCGAACTCATGTTGAGGATCCGCGCCAGCAGCTCCGCGTCCAGACCCAGCCTGAAACACGTGGGTTCTCACGTGGTCTATTATCGCCCAGGTGGTGTGTGCGCGTGCGCGCGCCTGCGTGTGGTGTGAGTTTTCTGGGACGTGAAAAGGTCTGCCGGCTCATTTGAGCGTCTTGGGGTTTGGATGTCAGTGGAGGTTGCCCTGTTCATCGGATTTCATGTGTGTGTGTGTGTGTGTGTGTGTGTGTGTGTGTGTGTGTGTGTGTGTGTGCGCGTGGCTCACTGCATGCCCAGGTTCATGGCCTCGGACGTCCCGATCATGGAGATGCCGAGCAGCATGTTGTTGCAGATCTTCGCCGCCTGCAACAGAAACGACGCAAATCCATAAATTTAACGCAAATCCGTAGATTTTGGGTCAAGGTCTGTGTTGTGCAAAGCAGGAAAACCATCACATTGGCAGATCTATTTCCTCACTGTGTTCACGAGAACCGAGATCCCAAATACGGACACACAGCAACAACAAGAAGAGTACGCTTGCCACATTGCAAGGGAGTGGTTGTTGAGACGAAACTGGGCTGTCCGGTGTTGACATGTCCGGTGTACTGACCTCCCGCAGCACCCGTGTACTGACCTGCCCAGTGCTGCAGCGCCCGGTGTACTGGCCTGCCCAGTGCCCGGTGTACTGACCTGCCCGGTGCTGCAACACCCGGTGTACTGACCTGCCCGGTGCTGCAGTGCCCGGTGTACTGGCCTGCCCAGTGCCCGGTGTACTGACCTGCCCGGTGCCACAGCGCCCGGTGTGCACCACGTTCTTGCCCATCAGTTTGAGGATGGGCTCTGCGTGCGCGAAGCCCAGGTCCGTCCCGCCCACCATGAAGGTGAGTCCCGCGTCGCGCGCAGCCAACACGCCTGCGCAGAGACACAGCCTCGTTTTCACACCAGAAGCGGAACAGACATCGTTACAATAGGGAACACAACAAAGACGTACCACACACGCACTACACAATCTCTCTCTCTCTCTCTCTCTCTCTCTCTCTCACACACACACACATACATTTCCTCTCTCTCTCTCTCTCTCTCTCTTTCTCTCTCTCTCTCTCTCTCTCCCTCTCTCTCTCTCACACACACACACACATACATTTCCTCTCTCTCTCTCTCTCTCTCTCTCACACACACATACATTTCCTCTCTCTCTCTCTCTCTCACACACACACACATACATTTCCTCTCTCTCTCTCTCTCTCTCAAACTCTCTCTCTCTCACACACACACACACACCACACACACGCACTCCAGGTCACATGTTCCAAGACTTTTCCTCCTGGATCGATATCGATATCACACAGATCTGGCAAACGGCTCCAGACACCATAGAATCTTGTGCAACAACAGAGCCTGTGGCTCCAACACAAGACAAGCTGTAATTTCAAGAAGTGAAGCACATTAGTTCTTCACCACGGCACACGTCATACTGCGTCGACTTGAAAATCATGGAACTTGTGCACAGACGCAATGCGTGACATGTTCTGTTTGAACTCGTCTCTGCGTTGCTTTTCTGCATTCAGGAAGCAAAATGCAGTTGCCTGTTGATTTGTACCCGACACCGCAACGCATGACGCATCCCGTGTGAAGCACACCCCTACGAATACGCCAGTGGACTCACCCCCCGACACGGGCGCGTCCAGGTAGGTGGCGCCCTTCAGCATGCACAGCTTCTCCATCTCCTGGGAAACGGACGGGTCGATCGTGGAGCTGTCAATCAACACCGACGCCGCGTGCACCTTCCTGTCAATCACAATGTCACGCATGTCAATTATAGGCCCAGAAACGCCCACACACAGCACGTTGATTGATAAGGTACACAATGAAAATAGTGTGTGTGTTTGTGCTGTGTGTGTGTTTGTGCTGTGTGTGTGTGTGTGAGCGTGTGTGTTGTGTGTGTGCGCGTGTGTGAATGTGATCATGTGGATGTGTGTATGAGCGTGTGTGTGTGAGCGTGTGTGTTTTGTGTGTGTGCGTGAGTAGAACTCAGTGTGTGTGTGTGTGTGTGTGTGTGTGTGTGTGAATGTGCTCGTGTTGACGTGATCGTGTATGCGTGTGCGCGCGCCGTACCCGAGGATGCCGTTCTCGCCGGTGAACACCTGCTTCACCTGCGGACTCGCCGGCAACATCGTCACCACCGTATCGCACTGCTCCGCCACGTCCGCCGGCGACCCGCCCGCGTGGCCCCCTAGTGGCACAAACGGCGCGTTACATGGCGGCACGTGGAGCCACGTGTGAGACGACACGACCTACATTTCACTGCACGTTGCCGACACGTTAAATCCCGTCACATGACAGACAGCGACGCGCAAAACACTGACTTTGGCGGGTAAATCAGCGGGCCAATCACCGCCCTTGGCCTTGCTTGGTATTCATGGCACCCAGCTGTGCAATCCTTGACACACGCCATGCAATATGAACATAACACTCCGGACGCCACAAACAAATGATTGTGAGACTGACCGATGTCGACGACGCGCTTGACGTGGTCCTGCATGACGTCATAGACGAGCACGTCGTGGCCGCCCTTGATGAGGTTGGCCGCCATGTGCGCGCCCATGTTGCCGAGTCCGATGAAGCCGATGCGCGCGCTCTGCCGGGCGGCGCTGCCTGCGCGACAAGAGAGGGCGCCTCAAGTTACGAGACGTAAGTTCCGAGGGGCAGAGCCTGAAAATTCCTGTCGGTTGGCAGGGGCAGCCGTGGGCCATCCCCAGCAGAGGAGGGTTGTGTGAAAGTCATCGACTTCCAAAACATCAATCTTCGCCCTCCACACGAGGTGTGTGTGTGCACGTGTCCTCTGGAATGTATCCCCATCTGACTCCGTTGTTGGAATGATGTTTGACGGGCAACAGTGGCTTGCAAAGTTTGCCCACCCTCCATTCCTGTCTGTTTGGCACATCACATCAATGTCACAGGGGGAAGTTGATACTTCACATGGGGAGAAGGCACAGACGTCAAATCTAGGTTGGGCGAAGACCGTCCATGTCAAGGGACACGTTGACTTTCGTTGGGACCGGCAGTCTGGGGGGCAACCTGTCAACTTGCAACTTTGCACATTGCGTCTTTTCATCCTAAATTCCAAAAATCTGGAAATCTTCTGAGAATCTTACCTGAGAAACATCTCTTGGCAAATGTCTTGTGAATTTCACGGCCTGTCAAGGCTGAAAACTGCAACAATTTGCCAGAAAACATTTTGCCAAGCCTCTCTTGTCCTTCCTTCAAGTTGAACTGAACTGCTTCCTTCGTGATCGCAGGAAGTGATGACGTCACACACAGACACGGCCAGCTGAGGACAAGTCTTTCATTTTCTCATCTTATTTTGTGGTTAAATCTCGACCTTTACAGTCAAGATGAGGCTGTCCTTACGTTGCTTCAAGAGATCGGCTCAGTTCCTGGATTACTACAGCCATTTTCACCCTTCAGTTCTGTCAATCCAGCAGTTCATGGACTTCGGTAAGTTGGACATTTTTTTCATGTTTTTGCAGGACTTTTGCTGCAGAAGGTGACACGTGAAGGTGGAGCCGAGATCTGGATCTGTGTCGCAGAAGAAATTCCCGTCAGTGGTGCAAATTTGGAAGCAAATGCTGTCAGTCTGTGGAGGTGACATATTCAAGTTTGACGACCCCGAACAAATTTTGACCTCAAAGCACTGCAGTCTCTGAGGGTCCAAATCGATGGCAGGGTCCATGGTTTGACGCAACTGCAACTTTGACAGTTCGACTCCAAAACAGCAGACACAATTTGCGCCTGATGACTGTGACAGTTGTTTTGAGAGCAGGTTGGGGACAAGCGGGGAATACTGTTTTGACGAGAACATTCGAACGCGAACCCTTGACTGGTTCACAAGTTGACTCCGGTCTTTGCGGGGCAGTTTGGGTCAGTGGAACAAGATGCGAGAGCAGATATGTCCAGGTCAGCCCCTGGGTTGCAGAGGTAAAATTAAAGATTGTCACGTGGTCATTCCTTCAAATTCAGTGTGAAGCCTCGGTTGTGTGTGTGTGTGTGTGTGTGTGTGTGTGTGTGTGTGTGTGTGTGTGTGTGTGTGTGTGTGTGTGTGTGCGTGTGTTTGACTCGTAAATGAACTTGCGACTTGCTCTTAGATCTTTGGCATAAGGTGACAATGCACCTGGTGTGAATCTGGGTCGAAGCCGAGCAACTCATTCTGACAAGTTCGGACTTTTTGTTGAGATGACCGCATTTGTACAACTGTTGGCGTGAAAGACTGAATGCCATTCGGAACAACCAAGCTGGTTGCCTGGCAACACGCAGCTGGTTGCTGAAAAACATTTATTCTTTCAATGCATGATAGTCAGAGTGTTCGGGTGTGAACTCATCACTGTTGACAGCTTCTTTTGTGAGGTCTGGTTCAATGGCTATTTCACACGCACCAGCTGCAAAAGCATCGGCGCGTGTGCTGTGGGCCCGGGAGCAGGTGTCTTTTCAACCTTCAAAAACTGCAGAGTCAGAGGGCCCCGACCCCCACCTGGTGTGTGTTCGCAATCACGATCATCACTGTCGGGCTCATTCGACACATCGCGTGTCAACACCTGTTGGTGTTCTTGTTCGAACACAGACGCCTCCTGTGGAACTGTACTGTGTTTTGTACTGGCAATTGCTGGGTGTATGACGCTCTGAAGGGCCTGAGGACCTGATGTCCTGCCCCAACCTCTGGATTCGGTCTCACTGAACATTTGGGCAGGTCCCACCCCACCCTCTGCAGACAATGTCAGGCAGGTCCTGCATGCCCTGGCACCAACCTGGAAAATGCGGGTGGGACTCACCCCCGCCCGCCCACAGGAGGCACGAGTAATGCCTTGCGACGCGCGTGTGTTCAATGCTCTGCTTTCTTGTTTTCCTTGAACAGCGTGACTGACCCGTTTGTTCGTCATTCCAACTTGTACGAGGGGGAAACCAATTCTGAGTTCCTTCATGATTGAGACAGGCATTGAGTGCAGGTGCACCATGACTACACTGCACCGGGTCAGACGGCACTGTCAGTCTTCTGTGTGACCGCAGACGGTCATTTGCGCGTCATCGCCGAACAGTCAACATGAAGAGAGTCCAGGAGATGTCTTGGCAACTTCAGCAATGTGTGGCCATTCATTTTTGTGTGAAATTGGGGTGGACATTTGCCGAAATCAAGCACGGACTGCAGACTTGTTATCCTCGACTTTTGGGTGATCGGAGCATCCACAAATGGATTTCCCAGTTCAGAGGAGGGCGTGAACTCATTGTGGATAAGCCCAGAGCCCCCAAAGGCAAATCAGGGAGGAGTGCCAGGAACATCAGGAGGGTTGAAGATGTGGTTGCCACTGACAGGCACGTCACTCTGAAAGAAATCAAGGTGAAGACAGGAATCCCAATGAGTACCGTCCAGTGCATTCTGAAGAAAGACTTGAAATTGACCAAGAGGTGTTGCACTTTTGTTCCAGCTGTTTTGACTGACACCCACAAGCAGACAAGGAGAGATGTGTACAACCTTTTCACCAGGCTGTTTGACCAAGATCCACATGTCTTCAGACATGTTGTGACCATGGACGAGTCTTGGGTGTATGTTTGGGACCCCAACACCAGGAACCAAAGCAAGGAATGGTTGCGCAGAGGAGAGCCTGTGGGTCAAGTGCCAAGGAGAACAATTGCCACTGCCAAAATCATGCTGGTGTCATTCTATGATGCCAAAGGCATGATTTACTATGAGTACGTCCAGCGCCCACAGACACTTAACCAGCAGACCTTCAGGGCAATCTTCAGGAGATTTGATGCAGCCCATCACCGGCGCCGCCCTCACAGCACCGTCCAGGGACGCCGATTTCTGCATTTTGACAATGCCCCACCACACAAGGCACATCTTCTCAGAGTATGTCGTGACGTCAGAGGCATTGTTTTGAAAACATTCATGTTGCCTATTGTTCATTTTCAGTACAAAAAGGAAACAAGGTTAAATGCCTGTGCCTGTCTCAATCATGAAGGAACTCAGAATTGGTTTCCCCCTCGTAAACAGCAAGGAAGATCAATCACGTGAGGCTCTAGATGTCGAGTTTTGGATCCTTCAAAAAACGCTTGTTTTGTCACAGAGACCTCACACACCACAGACAACACCACGTACACACACGCACACACACAGACAGTCACACACACACGCACATACGTGTGTGTGCACGTGTTGCTTTATTTCGAGATGCAGGAAAACGCAGTAGGAAAAACTCCCAATGAGATGAGTTTTTCTCGTCAGCCAGGTATTTCCAGGTGTACATGTACTTCGTGTATGAGTACGTGGGAGCGTTGCAGCAGCCCCAGACCGACTCGTAAATTGGGGTCGAGAAAACATGAAGACATGGTCTGGCGAACAGTGCGCAACCACGTGAGGCGAGATGGGAGAAAAGTGAAAAACATCTCGAAAACAAGTTGATGGCTGTTTCACACTGGGTGGGTGCGTCATGCGTGGCGCATCCACTGTGACAGGCCCTGAGAAGATCTGAGAAGTGTGTTGCGGTTTACGTCATCTCGCCTGTTGAAGCAAAAACTGGATGAATAGTTGGCGTTCCTGTTCCTACATCCAGTTCTCTTCCACAAAAACAACAGTGGCAGCGAAACTTGGCTGAGTTGACGAGCTCCATCGTTGATTGACATTGTGAGCACAAACCGGATTCATCATGTTTCTCGCTGACAATGCGTGTTGTGTGGCAGATCCAGATGTGTGTGTGTGTGTGTGTGTGTGTGTGTGTGTGTGTGTGTGAGTGTCTGTGTGTGTGTGTGTGTGTGGTCAGCAGCACGATCGAGAATTTCGCAAACTCTGACACAAGGCCGGTCGGCGACCCAACCCCTTGAGAGGAGCCTCCCCCCCCCCCGCGTCACAGAGAAAAAGAAGACAAAGTTTTACCTTTTGCACAATTTGAGTTGCTTCACAGGTGGCCGTTCCCCCAACCAAGTGGTTATTCGCGCCTCTGTTTCCAATACACATCGGCCCCTGGATCCGCCACTGCTTTACGTAGATCTATTTATTTACACGTCTGCATTAGCTGAGGTGGTGTCAACAGCTGTGGGCTCTTTGTGCTGCACGCTGCGTGGAAAATTCCACTGTCTTGAACTCCCAGTGACCCTGCTGCTGAGGTCCTGAGTTCGTGGGGTTCACACAACGTGCCGTGCCATGCGTCACCACAAGTGCAGGTGTTTGCGCGCGCACACACGCACGCACTCCACCACACACACACACACACACACACACACACACAAGCACGCATGTGTCAGCACACACGCAACCACACACACACACACACACACACACACCCGGCCGCAGGGCACATCCGGTGCAAAGAGGTCGGACCCAACGATTTTGACGTCCGGCCTTGCCACGACCTTGGATCGCTACGCAAAACAGCTGATTCCAGTGACGTCAGCCGAGGGAGTTGTTTTCGTTGGCCAATGGCTCGGTTCTCACCGCTGCAGCAATTATGCCTTGTGGATCATGAAAAATTCACAGGCGTTGACAAGCAATGTGTCTTCGCGTTGCAGGGCCGTGTGCCTATAAGTGTGACAAAACCCCAAAGTTCAATGTATATCTAGCTTTGTGGACAAAACGAAGAGACAGCTTCACACGCTCGTGCGAACGTTTGGAGAATTTGGCCATGAGTAAAGCATTGCAATCACTGAGCGGGCAGCGGCTGGCGACTTGTGAAAGGGTCAAGACTGGTCGTGGGTGGGTGGGAGGGGGGGGGCTCCAACTTTTGAAAATTTTCACATTTTCTTTCAACACTTTTCTTGCAAAATTTTGCGCCGCAGGCGAAAGGAAAGAGGGCGATTGATTTATTTTTCCAGGGGCACGTTGGTTTAATTTTGTTGGGGACCAGAGAGCCCCCCCCCTCAGGGACGCAAAGCCCCCCCCCCCCTGGTTCCGCCCCTGAAGATGCCAGCATGACGCACCTGCTTGACGCATAAAACTCACAGAATCTGAATTTTTGACGACTTGTCACATCTGCACATTGCACGTTTGTGGCATGGCTGAAGCTGTGATCAAAAAATTTGCGTTGATTCAGCAATCTTGATCCTTTCTTGCTGCAGTGGCTTGTTTGTTTCTGTTGAATTCACGCGCGAAATATCCAGGGCAGCGGCCGGTGCAGATGAAAGTGGCTACGTGCTACTTTGCACGTGGGGGTCAAGAAGTAGGTCAGGGGCGTCGAGCCAAGTTAGAGCTGGCACAGAAATACCGTTGTTCGTACAGTAGCAGCGTTATGTCTTATGTTGGTGACAGATGCCTGACATATTTGTCCTGTTTTACACAGGTATTTGTGCTTCCACAAAGAGCTTGTGCATTTTTGCACGGCAAGCGAAGAAAAATGCGTCATGCGCAAGGTGTTTGGGGCGCCCTTGGCCTCTGGAATTTTCCGTCTTGAGAGATTTGTTTGTCAACATCGCAAGGCATTGTGGGCCAGTCACGAGAACTGCCGTATAAAAGCAAGACACGTGGAAAATTTCATTCATTTCGGTGTGAGCTCAGCTTGGAACAAGAGAGGAATTTTCCATATGATAATCTTGAGGACGGTGTCAAAGTCCGCGTGATATAAATTTCATATTGGTGCTTTCACTCAGGGAATAGATCAACCATTTTGTGGTTGTGAGACAACCAGCGTTGCATCATCCTGGATACTGAAAGTTGGCAAGGCTGGTTGTTGTTTTCGAGTCCAGTGTGACGGATTTGACCAGTGCTGACCATGCGGATAACCCGGACGGTGTGTCGCTGCGCGGCGACGATGAGAACCACCCAAAACTCGAGATGCCAGTTGCAGAACCGGGCGCTCAGGGAGCCCGTGGAGAGATACAGCGCCTACCAACCCCTCCCCATGTCCATCCAGAGGTTCGTCGACTTCGGGAGGAACGGTAAGCATTGGGCGTCCAAACCCAGTTCACACTGGGAGAGGTTCACACTGGGAGTGGTTCACATTGGGGGTGGTTCACACTGGGAGTGGTTCACACTGGGAGTGGTTCACACTGGGAGTGGTTCACACTGGGAGGGGTTCACACTGGGAGGGGTTCACACTGGGGTGGTTCACACTGGGCATGGTTCACACTGGGGGTGGTTCACACGGGGAGTGGTTCACACGGGGGGTGGTTCACACTGGGAGTGGTTCACACTGGGGGTGGTTCACACTGGGAGTGGTTCACACTGGGGGTGGTTCACCCTGGGGGTGGTTCATCGGGGGAGGGGTGGATAGGGAGAGAGTGTGCATGGGGGGGTGGGTGGATGGGGGGGGGGGGG
>JAAUXT010124574.1_pt1 | contig 19090 bp, 16 predicted proteins | sample 7278171 | NCBI WGS metagenome assembly JAAUXT01 (sample SAMN14350112, study PRJNA611818) | marine sediment metagenome | isolation source: surface marine sediment (1.8m) | place: French Polynesia: Moorea | collected 2018-08 | reverse complement strand
CCCCACCCATCCCCCACCTCTGCCCCACCCATCCCCACCCCTGCCCCACCCATCCTCCCACCCTGCCCCACCCACCCCGACTCCGCTTAACCCCAGAGGCAGCGAGCGGACTAACCCTGACCTGCGCAGAAAGCATGCGCCCGTACATCAGCCCAGCACTGACGTTTATTTTGATTGTGCACCCGGAGTTCAAACGTACAAAGGCGAGTCCTTCTGCATTAGGGCGATTTGATCTGTAATCTGTGGTAAGAAGCGTGCTTGATTCGGCATAAAGCATGTCGTCCCCCTCGTTTGATGTCAGCGGGTAAGAGCAGCAGATTCATGATTGGATAATGGAAAATTGGTGCAGGGCAGGTCAGCTCAACACGACACTGACTCAAAGAATTATAAGCAGAGGAAACACGCAACGGAACACACAAAAATATCCAGTCAGTGTTCCAACACAATTGTTATGAGGAAGATGAGCGGATTCAGAGAGCATTTCTCTCTCAACTCTTCCTCATCTCCGAGAAAAATACTTGTCCCCAACTTTCCCCCCGTGCTTTGTCAAATTGAATCCCAAGGGGTTGGCCTTCTCATTGGCTAATTTTCAAATCTGCCCGTTGAAGAAATGAACCAACCGGTGCAGCAATCTCAACTCCGACTTGCGAACATTTTCCTGGTGAAGCAAAAACCTGAAGACAAAAGGCCAAAATCTCGAATGTTTTTTTGCCTCTGTTTTTGAGGCGGCCAGTTGCACGAAGACAGTATTCTGTTTCAGCAAACAAGTTTTTCAATGAAATTGTCTGATGTCTTCCTTTCGAAGAAGCTTTTTTGTGCAGCTGGAGTCTCATGCGAAAAAAAATCAGAAACAAAAGCTTCAACAAATGACAAAGACAAAAAACTCTCAGCTGGTGATGATAGGTGTTTGTTGTTGACTTAAAACTTCTCTACCCAAATCCATCACATTCTGCTATCCTCGCCACCCCCAGGGGAGCTATGATCGTTCCCGAGCCCCCCACCCGCCCCCCGGGGAGCGATGACCGTCACACCACGCCCGATGATCGCTCCCTGCAGACCCAGCTCCAGTTTTTGTTGTGGTCAGACCAGAATCAGAGCGATGAGGGCTGGATCCAGACGGGGTGGATCCAGGTGGGGTGGATCCAGCAAGAGGCAGATTCGGCGGAGGCACGTCTGGGAAAGCGGACCCAGTGAACACAGATCCAGGTGAAAGCGGTTTGAACAGTCACTCCCATCCCCAGACACACCATTCGGCGCTGGTTTGCGTGGCGGTTCCACCCACCGGGGAAGTAGTCAGAGTCAGACCTTCCTGGCTGCACCCAAAGGCGGGGTTCGGGTTTGGACCCCCTGGCTCTGAGGAGTTTGAGCGGTTACTCATCCCGCACGGAGCAGCGCTCGGCTGATTGAGAAGTGGGGCGGGGGACTCGGGAGCTGGAAATTGCTTTTCATCCGCCACGAAGCGACACGAAGCGACACGAAGCGACACGAAGCGAAGCTTTGATCTGACGCGACGCAGACAAAGGCGACTCATTTCTGATTTGATGAAGTGCGCAGTATTCCTCTTGTGTCCTCCACAAACCCAAACAAACCTGGTCTGAGATTGCCTGGTGGATCGTGAACGGGAGACGGGTCCGACCACGCGCAAATGCGCACAAGCACTTTTGTATTGCTCACAACGAAAGTTGTTTCGAAGTAGAGAGTTTGCCCGCCCCTTCAGGGTCGTGCCCCATGTTTTGGATGAACAGGTTTATGCAGTTGCAAAAAAGCTGAACGTTCTTTCTTGTTTGAAAGAAAAGTGAATCTGGTGTCACAACCAAAGTCTCTGCTCAGTTTCGTCTCCTCTGGATGAGCTGTTTTTGTTGCACTGTGCTCAAAAAATGACCAAACCAAACTTGTGCTCGTGACACTGAAAGACAAAGCAATTCATTGAATGAACTGTCAACCACACCAAACCATCTACAGCCCCTTCTTTACTTCAGAGAAACGTAATCTCTTCACTGTGACCCAGATGCGTCGCGGAGGGGCGTGGTTGAGACGCAGTCGAGTAATCCGGATCGGGCTCCGCCCCGGATCCCAGATCCATCCGATCCGCGGATAAGACTCCAGCTCACGCGCGCGACCCCCACCCCGCGAAGAGGGCCCCGTGACCTCGGTGCGTCCCCCGGGGAAGCGAACACAGCGATCCCGCCCGCGCGCACGCGCGACCGTCGCTGACCTGAGTACGAATTATCGGAGATGGCGGTTCACAGGAACGGGATCAACTCGAGGTCAGGTCAAGGTCAAACGAGTCTCGTTCTTCTTCTCAAGATTGAAAAGGGTTTGAATTCCCAATGAGAAAGTGTATTCTTTCACGCACATTCGTCAACACAGCACAAGAATAAAGAGACAGCCAAAAGATCTCCAGGTCAGGCCAAATTTGTCTGAAGTTTTTCTCTTCCAGATCAAAGGGTCTTTGTGAAAACTAGAAAAACCCTTCAACACCGGAAGCGAATTGATCGAAAGTGAAGCAAAACTGCAAAAACTCCCAGCAACATCTCGAGCTGTTTGCAATAACGTCAGCCTCACTCTGATCGCACATGACTTCTTGGACACGAGTCCCTGGAGAGAACGCCCCAAAAAAGCCTGGTTCCCTCTTGGTCTGGACGCCCGGGAGCCTGGTGCCCTGTCTGGACGCGCCGTAAATGGGCGCGATCCATTCTGCGCGTCCAGATGGCGGGAAATCAATGGACATCTGCTGGTTGCAATACGCAGGGACACACGGCGGGGACGCCGGGATCCAGGGGCGGAGTCAGATCCGGTGCGTGTGTGCGTGGTGTGTGTGTGTGTGTTGTGTGTCGGGGTGTTTGGGGTTGGGCGTGCAACTCTCCCAGCGATCGGTTCTGGTCAATCCAGGTTTCCATTTGTTGCCTTGCTGTTGTATTGTTCGGCTCGTTTTCGTCAACTGGGGCCTTTTCATGCAACAGCAATCGGCTGGAAATCCAGGGTTTCCGGTCTGCAAAACCAGGTACGTGCATTGACCCGCACACAGAACGCACAATGCCCATCCTGCCCACACAGTCCAGATCCGCAGAGAACATCACAACGCTCCGCCGCGGTCCCGGGTCCCTCACAACAAATATGAACTCATTTCTCACAAAGGGCCGTCTGACACAGAGGCTAAAAGCGAAGCCCCTCCGCAAATTGAAATTTATTGGCTTGTTTGTCGAGTCCTAATCTGGTTTCCCCGCTGTATCACGAGCTGCAACTTTGTCTGAATCCGCTGTCCACAATCGAGTCGGAATTTGCCCAATTGCTGAACATCGTTTTGCACATTCCAGCGCTGTGTCCCAGGGGAGGATCAAGAGGGGGTGAGGGACACGTGACTCCTCCATTGCAACCACCAGCACTTTTGTGCGGCCAAGCAGGGTAGCTCGTTCACATTGACGTTTCAAACTCTGCCTCGCCCCCTGGGAGGTCAACAAATCCTGGTTCAAATCCTGGATCGGTGAGACGGACATGATTTTTGCAAGACTCAGAACACAAATCCAGCGCGTTTCATCCTGTGTTCCGGTCGCGGGGAGATGGGAGGACTCCCAGTGCAAATAATGTGTGTGTGTGTGTGTGTGTGTGTGTGTGTGTGTGTGTGTGTGCACAGGACGAGACAGGGATTTTTGCATCACTCTGTGAAGAAAGATGTTCAGGTGTTCAGCAGCAACAGTGAATCAGAGGGTCTTGTGTCATGTGTGGTTCATGCAAATTTCGCGTTGCATCGTGACTGTTCATGACGTTTCATCAAGATTGATGTCAACCTCCAGCCTGGATCGAATGCGTGCACCGTGCAATTCCGACAAGCAAGACGCATCGGAATTGTTTCAACACAGAGGAATGAGATTTTCTCTTCTTGGGTCAGGATTGTCAAACGAAGCGATGCGCATTCCCAGCACGATTCGAGCCATGGCAACAAGCAAAGAGTCAAGAATTTCCAGATCCCTGTGGATCTGTTACTGAATCCGAGTCTTGCGTCCCTCAAGCGGGTGCGGGGGCACTGGGCTTTTGGTCAATCAGAACGTCCCTCAATGCGGATTGTGTTTTGTGTTCCATGGTCATACATGCACACACACACACACACACACACACATGGGAAGGCGCACAAACGCGTATTCAGACTGCTTGTTTCAAATGATAGCTTTTCTCATAACGGGTCACAGGTTTCTGGGATCAAACCTTTCTGCACAAGAATCTTAGTCACCCAAGACCTTATCACTCCAATGCCACACACTAACATCTCCATTTCAAACCTCACTGCACTGACGTTAAAGACATCACCAAATCCTGCATGCTGCGGGCGAATAAAGAGATAAGGTTTCTTATCACTCCGCGACAAAGCCTTTTGTACTCAAGCTTCACCGGGCACCCGGGTCGCGAACCGGGGACCCGCGCACAACGCGCACCCGTCACCCGTGATGGACGTCAGCAAAATCCATACGGATCCAGCGCCAATGGACGCGCAGCGCTGAGTCACGCAGATAAATGGGGGGAGAGACGGGAAGATGACCATCCTTCAGGTTTATCACGGTGATTAGTGGAGGGGCTGTCAGAGCGAGAGAGCCGCCGTCCGGGCTGAGATGCCGCCGACAGGCCAGGGGCGGATCCAGGGGCCCAATGCGCTTGTCCTCGTAAAATAACTTCTGGCCCACTTTGTCCTGTGCACATGGAATGAAAACGTTGTTGTAGTCTCCCCACGATAGGGTGACAGCCCCGTCCAGCTCTAGCCCTGTTTCACTGAGGACAGGAGATGCAACATTTTTACAGTTGACTTCTTCAAAGTCGAAGTTTCCGTCCCCCACTGAGGGTTGTCCTGGATCCGTCCACGTAGAGACCCTAAATACTGGACCATTGACAGCGAGTCAGACGGTCAAGAGGCTGCAGGAGTGAGCTCAGAGGGGATCCCGGGCAGCGGAGTCAAGAGGCAAGGTGGGACAGGTCAATTACACAGGGATTGGACGGAACGATGTAGAGGTTGACAGGCAGATGCGAATCTAACACACTGTCTGCAGACGCGAGTCATCAGGCGTCGTAGACGAAATTAGTCAGCAAGACAGCACAGTGCAGCTTTTGCAATTTTAGAGTCAAAAAGGAGAGCAAAGTGCATTTGAAAATTGTTCCACGTTGCGTTACAAACCCACACAGACGCTCACGGACGGGCGCACACGATCACGCGCGCACACACGCACACACACAGAAACACACACACACGCACACACACACTGCGTCGCACTCCTACAGCTTTCCCTTGACCACTTCTCAGCAGGTTTATGGCTGTCCGGCCTGACAGCGAATTGCACCTTTTCCCTTCGCGCGCCCATTTGTCTGGTCCCCATATTTCCCAGTGTATCCGGCAGGCTGACGGAAGCCTGGCTCTGCTTCAGGGTGAACAGGCCAATGGCCAAAGCCACGCCCAAAAACACTCAGCAAAGGCCAAGAAAAGGTGATGCCCACGGACGGTGGGATTGCGGACAAACACAAGCGAAGACTTCACAGATGGGTCGAGCACCCTCACCCCTGAACACGGTTGGACGCCCAAACCCGCCCTTCACGACTTCTCCTTTCTCTAATGCTGATTGGCTCAAATCTGCGCATCCAACCGGAAGTCGTGTTGAACTCGAGTCACTTCCGGTTGAGTTGGCCCAATGAGCATCGCGTGCTCATCGCGTCACGTGTCAAGAGGCTCGGCCAATCAGCCGCGCGTGTGCACCGTCTGTTTTCCGCCAGATTAACCCTCCTTAATTATCAGTTTTCTGCAGCTCCAACAACAGATTCTTCCAGTTGTTGTGTTGACTCCTGCAGGGACGGATCCAGGGAGGGGACTCCGTGGTCCTTGGCTCCCACCACAGTTCGTCTGTAACGCAGAGGGGCCTTTTGGCAGAATGCAGAGAGACACAAACGACCATGGCAAACTTTACACTGTGTCCCGTTTCCTTCCACAGATAGCAAGTTTGAGCAAAACGCAACAAGGAATTCACAGATCGTCACCATTTGCGCTGAAACGGTGGGGTCCACCAGTCCACGTTGGAAGAACTGGTTCAAGTCCATTGGTGAGCAAGTCAAACAGACAAATCTCGAGACATTTGGCTCATTCAAAATCACAGCACCCCCACGCACCCAAAGAACGAAACAATCTCCAAAACCATTGTGCGCTGCCCTGTTTTTGAAACCACAGAAGAAGAAGCCAAAGAGAACAAATCCAACACGAAACCAAGAAGGAGAATTCCTGTGTCCCAGAGGGACCGCGGGCGCGGACGAACAAAGCGACTCAAGTGCTTTCCTCTGTAGGTGGCCCGGAACCCGTGAATGCAGGACTCGGATCCCGACTTGAAATGCCTTTGTATTCCGCGCTGTGCTGGAGTCTGACAGCGAGGTCCGGTGTCCGAGGAAACTAGCTTTGTGCTGCAGGGTTTGACATGAGCAGATCCGGACAGCTGCTGCCACGGGGCGTTGGCTACTTTTGGGTTGAAGCTGTGTGGTGGAGTTCCAATGGTGATTGCCGCAGTGAGATGCTTGTCAGTTTTCTTTGGACAGGAAATCATGGTGTTGGTTCAAAATCAGTCAGATTCTCAACCAGGTCATTACTGACCCAAAACCTTCTTGGATTCTCAAGGCCATTGGACTCGAGTCTTCTCGGATGATGATGCTGTTCTTGAGCGTGAACAAAGACACCAGCATGAATACACGGTATTTGATGGTCCCACACGAAAAGTGCACCACGGGGATTGGCCACGGAAACCACGGCTAAAAGTCCCCATTTCGACGACAAGGATCTTCCGACCTGCGCGTCAAAACAAAGGCAAGAGTACTACGGAATCGACTCCAGAATTACGATAAATGAAGATGCGAAGATTTGCACGGGAACATGTGATGTTTTCATGCATAGGAGACATTCAATCATCAGAGCGATAACAGCGATGGGCAGGGTCGCGCGCAGAGAGCTGCGGCGCCTCCGACCACTATTTATTGCTTTGGAATAAATCTGCCAAAACATGGGATTCCCGAGAATTCCTTCACAAGGCTGAGTACACACGGCGTGCGACCAGAAGCCCACCCACTGTACGGTGCTGCAGGGAAAGCCGCTTTAGGCGTTGCGTCCCTGTCCAAGTCCATCTTCGGGTGATGCGTCGTTGGTGATGACCAAAGTCCCATTGACTTGTGTTTGGACACGATGCAGGACGCATTCAGTGTGAACCTATCCTGACGCATTCGCATGGTTTCCCCCGAGGAAGGGGACATTTCATCACATCTGCTTCACTGCAGCATGTGGCTGGGGTGTTGCTGGTTTGTGCGTGTGTGTGCGTGTGTGTGTCTTGCAGAGTAGACACCTCTGTGGCAACCCAGGGGGATTCAAGCGCTCTGGGAGTCCGACCCCTCTGACGTCAGCCCCTACCCCCACCCCAGGGGTCGGTCCTCTCTCAACCAGACCCTGGATCCACCCCCACAGCCCTGCGAGCGTGCGCCTCGCTGCGCAGAATACGAGCGAGAGAATCCGTGTTCATGTCGCCGCTGCGTGGTCAGCGTGTTGATGAGAATGCTCACTGTGCGGCAGGAATAGCAAATACGAGCAATGAATTTTCCCTCAACAGGGACATGTAGCGCAATGCATGCATTGGAACCACGCGAACCGGTCAGCCACGTGTTCACGCTGGAACGCACGTCACTGTTGGGTCTATTTTTGTGGAGGACGTGGCTCAAACCCGACGCGATCGGTGAGTGCGGCACCCCAAGTTTTCAAGGCACAGTCCAAGTGTTTTGAAGTCGAGTTCAGATTGTTGATCTGTCCAATCAAGACTTGACCAGCGATCTCAACTGCCCAAGACCAACTCAACAAGGTCTGCGGTCAATGTACCAGACATCGTGCTCAATTCGGAGCCCAATCAGAAAAGTTCGCACTGTGATCAGAAGTCTCCACTGTGATCCAAGGGCGTGAGAAATTGACAAAACACCTGGCATGTTGTTGAAATTAAGTCTGACCCTGTATCTGGAATGAATCCAGGGATCAGACCGGTTCGCAACTTGACCAAGACAAACCGCAAACCTTGACACAGTGTTGAGCCTCTATGCAGAACACAGAATCTACTTCTCTGAGGAATCTTGTCCAGATTGTCACGCACCGCCATGACACCCCCTCGGGAAACTGCTCGGGTATCTTTTCGCTCCACGTGTCAGACACTCACCTGTTTATCACTAGACTTTTCTAACGCTTCTCGTCGTTTTTCCAGGGGCAAATTGACGGGTGGGTGGATCCACTTTGAGCTTGAACGTTCATTGACACAGGGTGGCGTGATAACTGACGCCAGGAAAAGTAGTACCGACACAAGACAGAGTAGTGAAGGGGATTGTGTCGGGACGCGACACGCGGCTCTGCGGACGAGGTTCACCTGAGTGAGGAGACGCGGGTAATCCGGAGCCAGAAGACCCGGCTGACAGCCCCGAGCTCACCGGGCTTTCCTGTGGCTTCCCAGAGACATCCAAATTGCCGACTTGCAGTTTGATGTTACTTTATGCTGACACGGGGAAGAATAGCTGTCAGCTGTGGCTGGAGAGGGGCAGGACAAAGGAGGAGTGGGCCCCAACGCTGGTTCTGCATTCAGAGCTTCACAAGGCGGGACAGAGGAAAACACTTGACTCGCCCCGCAGCCCTGATCCCCGGGGGGAGGGGCTGCTGCCGCTGGGTATTGCGCTCGAGTGTTGATGCGGCGAACAGAGCCTCATTGGGAGTGTCCGGCGGGGGTCGATCCAGCGGGCTCGGTGCTCAGGTGACGGAGTCCTCCAGTGGTTCTTGGGGTCCGTGGGGTCTGAACCTTGAGAAGAATCATATTTTACTCCATCCAGCTTTGTAGCACAAGCACAGTTCTTCACTGTTTGTGTGTTGCGTTGTTCAAAGTGGTCCCTGTCATCCAAAGGTTTTGGCCTCCCTTGACCCCAATTCTGGTTCCCCTGTCGTGGAGTTGTGTTGACCCGCGGGCTTCAGTTTCATCAGAGACATCGGATCAAATGCCAGCACTGGTCAGTCTTCAGACACTGGTCAGCCTTCTGACCCGGAGTCCGAACCCGGCTAACTTCTGAGACCGGAATCCTGCAGTGCTGTGAGCTGCAGGCAGCTGCTTCTTCTCACTGTAGACAGACACTTCGCGCAGTGTTTGCCTTTTTCGGACTTGCGCTGTCCGGAAGAACATTTTGACAGGTTGTGTTGTTTTCTGGAACTGATGCTCACTGGTGCTTCCGGAGTTTGCAAATTGTGGACTGTTTTGCGCAAAAATGTTTCTATATTATGTAGGCGTTACCAACCCCTCCCTCTTCCATTTTTCGCTGAGAGAAACAGTGTAGCTTGGTCATTTCGGCGACACAGACACTTTTCAGTGGACAAGCCTGCAAGGATTCTCTTCCGTGGACGCATAATTTTGGTGTTGCACTTTTAAATGCGTCATCGTAGAAAAGCGGCGAGCTTTTCGCTTCTGTTCAAACCCCGCAGTTCCCATCGTTGTGTATTGAACAGATAAATTTCCTGCATTGCGGTGTTGGATTTGCTAAATTGTCATTTGTTTACACAAGTGATCAAATTCCAATTAAATTGAGTTTTTACACGTCTATCTTTACGCAATTTCACGCTTTTGACAGCTCATCAGAGCGCCGTGCACCAGGCAAGGTAAAGTTGCGCTGAATTCCATTGAACGAGCTGCTTCCAATGCAATTCCAATTCAGTCGCCTTCAAATCTCCAGTGTAAATCTCAATATGAGATGCGCATTGATCAAAATTGCATTTCTATTGTTCTCTTTCTTGCACATCAAAAACTTTTTCCAAACATGATTTTTCTGCAATGCGGTGTCCATTGAAATTTCTGCGCTTGTGTGACGGGGAGGGGACGGGGGGGGGAGGGAAGGAAGGGAAAAAGCAATTTGCCCCACGGAAATGGATGAGGTGGCACCGTGACATGTAATTTTGACAGCAAATAGCTGTCAAACAGAATCCAATATCGAGTTACAAACGGAGACCACAAACCGCACAAAACATGTCACAAACACGGAGGAAAAATTCCTTTTGTGGTTTAGGACAATTTCTGTCACACAGACCAAAAACCAAGAAACGGCCTCAAAACCTTGAGTGAGCATTTCAAGACAATCAAACCAATTATGAAGGCGGGGTGGATCTGGGGCGGATCCACAGGTGGTGGATCCTGGGGTGGATTCAAGAGGCTGGTCCAGCGCACCAGACGACAAAAAGAAATTTGCCTGCGGCTTTTCTTGTGGTAGTTTTGTGAGACAAAGTTTGCGTCGTTACAAAATCCACCAAGTCTGATGGGTGCCTTCAATTTAATCCAGAATCAGCCATATGATATGAAATTTGCCGATTCCCAGCACTAAACAATTTCTCGTGTTTTGCAGCTGTGTATCCAAATGTCTTTCCTTCCTCAAATCAAACACGGCAGGGAAACATTGTTCTACATTCCGTATGGAAGGCAAACCCGTCCCGCTGATTAGTGCATCTTTAATGCGGGAGGCTCCTCCGAGAGAAGCCGCATCGATCGCTGCGGATGAGGGGTGGTTCTAAATGTCATCAACAGTTCATTTGCAAGCAAATTGAGAAGGCGCTGTCTCTACGAAATCCAAGGACCACGTTTTTCAGTTTGTCAATTGGCATTCAATGGCGCAGACATCAGGGGTATTACAGAGGCGGATCCAGTGAAGCCTCCGAGACCTGAAACCCTCCCTCAGTCTCTGGCAAACTTCAATTTTGTCAAGGCTGAAGTCAGGTAACCAATGGGGTGGCCCACCTGACCTGAACATGGATCTGCCTGGGATGTTCTCCACAAGTTGTTGCCCCCTGACCAGGTGCCAGACCTCACCCTGTTGCCCCCCTGGGGAGTCACCCCCTGACCAGTCCCAGATCTGTCACTGCACCCTTGAGTGGTCACCCTCCCCACCACATCCTGGATCCACCCCTGTGAATTGTTTGCCACCCTTCCCCACAGAGCCTCTCGGAGTGAGGAGCGATTCACAGCAATCATCTGTTTGCAACGCGGCCCCATCCCTGGCAAAAATGACAGATTGGAAGTTTACTCTGGGAATCAGTGGGCGCGCGTGGTAGGCGCCCCTCATCCCGCAGTCCCTACCACCACGTCGATTCCGATTGATTTCGTGTCACTGACTTTGCAGCAGGAATCGTCACATCAAACGAGAGATTCGGAACAAAGCCTGCAGAGATGGATTCAGGGGGGGGGAGTTCGCCCGTTGAACAACTCCTTCCTTGAAAGAAAAAACATTCCCCTTTTTGTGGCGCTGCAGACACAAAGTTGAGATTGCTTCCACTTCCTTGCGCGTCTCCCCCCGAAGCAGACCCTGGATTCAATCCAGCAAAATCCTGGTCAGTTTGGTCGAGGATGATTTTGCTTCGAAAGCCTTCTTGCTTTATTTTTTGCCATTGGTCGATGCGAATCTTCTTCTTCAGAAACAGCAAAAGCCTTCACAATCTCCAACAAAGAATTTCAAACCAGACAAAATGCCAATGTAGCTAAATATAGTGCTCGACAAAAACAGATCTGTTTCAGCCTCAACCTTTCTGGCACAGTGCTGAATTCCCGCCCTCATTTCTCCAGGTCTTTTTGTCTATCTCGTCTCCGCATCAAGGCGCGAAACACAAAGACGTGCTCGGCAGCTCGTCTTCTAAATGAGCGGCTCTTGACTCTTCGCTTCCCGCGCAGTAACGCGATCCCCCTGTGCGCGGATCGGAGACGCTTCGTCATCATCAGATCCGTCGGAGAAAAACAGCTGCAGCTGCTCCGGCGGACCCAGATCTGAGGTCAGGAGGGCGGTGGAGGGGTGTGCCTGAGTGACCATCGGTCTTGGCGAGTGTCTCACGTTCACTTTTAGCGGACTGCAACATGCATTTTTGGGTGGGGATGCCCCAGCTTCAACTTTCAATATTCAAACGGAAAAACCAAATTGTGCCTGCATTGCAAAATTGAGAGGAAGGCGGAGGCGCAGGGGAACCTGAGTCCCAGCCCCTGGATCTGCCAGAGTTCTCCGTTGTGGAAAACAACTGCAGCTGTGTAAGACTGTGACTCCCATGGCTGTCTGCCCCCGCACCTGTGTTCTTGTGACTGAAAGGTTTTGAAGAAGAATTTCGCCACACAAGGAACAAGTCGGCAGCGGATTCACAGAGTCCCTCGTAAACTCAGTAGCATCTTCCTCAATATTACCAAACTGTGTGCCCAACATGCATGTGCACCACGGCCCACATTGAGTGAATCTGAGTCCTCTTCCAGCATTAGGACCCAAACACGGTAAAAACGCTATCCAACGCACAAAACAGCTGATGTCCTGTTGTTTGCTTTGGGCAAATCTTGCGTGGAGCATGAATCAGTGGCACGAATCTGGCAGATTTGGAGACAACCCCAGTGACCCATTTCGGAGACTGGGAGCCTCTGATCTGAGCTTTATGCGCTGCTCCGCGCGCTCTGCCACTGTCATTTATTGCCCTGGTTATTGTGCATCATGATCAATGGAATGTATTGAGCATTTATTGAACATTTATTGGTCAAGCGAGAATGGAGCTGGGTTCAGTGAGTGGGTTAATGTGAGTCCCATTCAGGCAGGGCCGGATCCAGGCGACCAGGGACCACTGAGGGTCGCCATCCCCCCGACAAAATGCGCCTCAGGCAAAATTGCTCAGGCAGAATTGCAGTCATAATTCCCAAATGAGCAACCAAGCTCTTGGCCCATGTTGAACAGGTCGTGGTGGGAGGGCCCCTGGATCCGCCCTTGTCAGAGGCAGCTTCCTCCTCATTGCGCGCGACTCTGCAACGCGACTCGCATGGAGATCGTCCCGCTGCTGGTGTTGATCATCTTGACATTTGTGCACTTGGTGCACGGGTCACTGCGGCCTGCAAGGGTATTGCGGACATTGTGTGGAACTTCCGTTTGTGGCTCCAGAATAGGTTGGTTGTTTGAATCAGAACTGACTGAGCTTCTTGTGTTCCAGGGGGAGAGACCATGGTTTGGTTCAAGGGTATTCACTGGGATGGGAACCAATTCTGACTGAACTTTCACACTGAAAATACGAAAACAAACTGTGCTTTTTGGGTGGAGACAACGTATTTTATCCAGGGTCAGTGGGGCCCAAAGCTCCCTGAATATGTCTTTTCTCTCTTCTGTCGCTTTGTGCCTGGACTTGGCTTTACTCAAGTCAGTCACAAAGTCTCCTCCAAGAATGCAGCACTTCTAATGCACTTGTGCTGTTCAAATAGAAAATGCATGAATGGGGGCAAATTGTTATGAAATACCTCTGGACCAATTGCACACATCTGTCAATGTTAAGCACGACACTTGTGACTTTTCTGCTGTTGAGAAAGGCCCTTATTCCCCGGACCCCGATCAATGCCTGTCAGCTGTAGCTGGAGAGGGGCACAATGGCGAACTGGGGCCCCAGGGGCGGATCCAGGGGGCCCAGGGGCCAGGAACCCTCTGACCTACGGAAACATCAATTCACATCAAAAGAAGGCGTCACAAGCTCAACACGAAAAATTTGCTATTGTGTCGTGGGCCCAATGGGATTGGGTCCCCCACCCCACCGTCCAAATCCTGGACCCACCCCTGGGTCCGACGCTGGTTCTGCATTCAGAGCTTCACAAGGCGGGACAGAGGAAAGCACTTGACTCGCCCCGCAGCTCTGATCCCAGTAAGTGACTGTGAGGAATGTATACAGCATCGGACAATGTCATTTTACAATGATCACGGACAATTGTGCAAGATAAGGTTTTTGTGTGGATCTGATGGCTTCTTGTGCGTTCCCTCTTCATTGCAACAATTCGCCAACGAAATTTGGAGACGAAATTGGCATGTGCGGATCTTGGAGCCCTGGACCCCAAACCCCAATGCCAAAACTTCATTACATGTGTATGTGCTCCGCAGATGCAGAACGTTGCAATTATTTCAAGGCAACTGAGAAGGCAAGGTTGGTTCAAAGCTTGCAGCTTGAACCGTCTTGCTTGCAATGACTGAAAACTCAGAATGCAAAGCGGAGCAGTGGGAAGCTCAATCCGCCATTCCGCCATTCCGAGAGAAAGAGCGAAAAGTCAAATGTTTCTGTTTCACTTTCGAGCGAGTGTGTTTTGCACATTGACACAAGAAAGTTTGATTGTAGAGATTTATGCCACCAACTTGTTCAGCAAAGCTGAGCCCCTGTTTTGCTTGGCCCTCAAAAACAATTTGGTTCTGTTTGAGCGGTTCAATTCTCCATTCGGGAAGAGAGCTACACTCGTAAGTCGATTTTGATTGATTTCGTGTCGCGCACCCGGGGTTTGGAAATCTTCAGCCGGAAATTACAGGGAGATGCTCCCCATGCGGGGTGGACCGTGGTGGGGCTGGGGCCCAGGGGCGGGTCCGGAGGGGTGGGGCGGGGATGGGAGCCCAGGCCCCGAATGTTCTCCTCCAAGTTTTGTGCCACAGGAGTAAGATATTTTGGCTTGTCAAGGCCGGGCGCGCGCAATGTTTTCGATTTGCTTGTCAAAATTCGCGTCAGGCCCTCTGTGTTCGCCCCCTCCCTGATCAGAACCTGCATCCGTCCCCAGTCTCTAACCCAGAAAGATTTCCCCTGCGAATTGGGATCAGGACGCAACAAACTGACGCGTCGATATTCTCGACACAGGGCAGTGGGTTGGTTCCCGTTGATTTTTGAGGGAGAATTTTGGGCTTTGGCAAAGACGAAGACAGACCAACATACGTATCTGGGAGAAATGGAGGTTCCAGATACGACGTTCGAAGTGGATATGTTGGTGAGTGCTCAAATGGAAACGAATGACACACGCAGGTCCAGCCTCCTTCAAATGCTTTGCAGCTTGTGACCCATGTTTTGCGCCTGGACCACTGACCCACTCGAGATTCAAGATCAAAGCTGATCTTCGTGCAAATGGGTCGCAGGGTCTTGTTATTTCACAAACAGGTGAACTGGCCCTCAAACAACGCTATCTTTCTTTGTCAAAGGAAATTCAATGTCACTGTTTCTGCAAACGATGAGACAGGACACACGCAAACAAACGCTCGCACGTTGTTGCTCAGGTAACCGCACCAGTTTTGTGACACAAATTTTTGAGACACCTACGCGCCATGACGTGGGGAGGTGAGACAAGAAAAGATACAAAGCCAATGCAAAAAGATGAAAAGACTTCATTATCCAGCGAAGCCCTTTCTCCCATTGTTATCAGTGGGAAATAGCCGCTCTATGGACGGAGCTCCAAAGGCCCCGCTCACTGTGGGTCCAGACATCTGAGACTCTTTATCCGTGACATTCAGCCGTGTGTGTGATAAGGACACAGGTTTGTGAGGAAACCCGACCCGTGTTCACAGCGCAGAGAGATTGGGTTCGTTTCCACCGAGCACAACCCTCATTCTGCCTTTGACCAGAGCAAAACTTTCTTCATCTGCGCAGTGAAAGGTTCGTGATATGGATCCAGAGGGCGGGGGACCAGGCTTTCACCTGTGGAAATTGTGACGTTGAAGGTTGCAGTTACCCCATGACAAGAGCAACACTTGTTTCCCCCGCCCCCAATTTTGCCTCTCTGAGGGTCAGACCCCGATAGACAGCGAGGCTCGCCTCCTGGATCCACACTGAGGAAAGCGTACTCTCTTACAACGTGAAAGACTTCTCAAATTACACAGCCTGTTTTGTTCACAAAACTTCAAGGAAAAAAGATGTGAAACTTTGAAAGCACGCAACAAAGCTGGTTTGCTTCCTTTAACCTTCAAGGAGAACTCCCAAAATGGAGAAAAGACGGCAAAAAAGTTACCCCCGAGGAGATGAAACTTGCCTCGGACGACCTTGAGGAACCAAGGTGATGATTTGCGGCCGTTACGCACAATAGAAGCAGCAAAAAAGCATTTGCAAATTCACTAAAATTAGCTCCTGTTCACGTCGCATGCCTTGCAACGAGAAGCCTCGTCCGCACTGACTACAAAGTGCTCCATTAAGGAGGAACCAGGGGCGGATCCAGGGGTCTCAGAGGCTCGGCCACTGTGACCCCCGAAACCCCTCCCTCCATTCCAGATTTGGCCGCATGCTCAAATTGTTTCCTTCTCCTCGTCGAAATGTAGGCGTGACAGGTAGGGAGCGCAATTGAAAGTGTAGCCGAGTGGGAGGGGCAGACACTGATCCCTCAGGGGTTGGCCCCACGGGTCGAATCGGGCCCAACCTGAGGTATCGCCCCTCTTGACCAGCTCCTGGCTCCTCCTCTGAAGTGCGCCATTAAGATTGAGACTCGCGATCCGAGTTTTTTGCTGCGCGGAGGAAATGCGTCCAATTACGGATCGCTTCCATTGAGCTGGAGAAATCTAAACGAGCTCCATTCGAATCGAAATGGCGCCGCCATTGCGGAGAATAGCGGCGCAGACTCCGACCGCACGACGACAACAACGCCTTATCAATACAAAGGGAAATGTCCCTCACCGCGTGGTATTTTGGGGCTATTGTGTTGGGGACGAGTCTGAATTGGTCAAACGGTGAGGCTGGGTGCGTTGCGAACAGTGTGAACTTTGGGTCCTGGTGTGGATCTGTTGGCGTTGCGCTTGGTGCCAACACCATGGTTTGACATCCAGGAAATTCTTGCTGTCGCTGTGATATGCAGGGATTTTGTTTTGACGACGCGGAGAATTTTGTATCTCGATCTGGTCAGTGGTTGTGTTTTGGGGGTCAGTCAAGATCACAAGAAGCGTTGAGTTTGTTGCCAAAACTACCTGAATGTCACGTCCTGATCTGACCACACAAAAGAGAAGAGAGGAGCGCCACTCACCGTTCTGGAGCTGACACAGCTGCAGGAGGCTGAGGAAGAGAAGAAGACTCCGCAGATACATGGTGAGACCTTCAGATGCTGCAGACAGAATCGCAGGTCATTCTGAAATCAGAGAAAAGTGTTCTTCTTTGTCATTGTGAACAGTACACAACCAGAACAGTTGTTTCTTTTTTGGGGGCAGCACGAGCATTGGAGACGCACAAAGTCGAGTGGGTGGCTTTTGGAGGCTTGGAGACCCTGGCTCCGCCAGTTGAGATTTGAAAAGTGGGTCAAAATCAGGTCAATGCATTGAAAACTAGTGCAGCGGAAGTGGAACACGGTTTCCCGATCCGGACCATGTGATCGCGTCGCCAGATGCGCGGCGCAGGTGCGCGCTGAACTCGATCTGGCGGTAGAGATGATGCGCGCGCAAAGGGAAGATTGGCGTGCAGTTGTGTCGGACTCGAATGACTTGTCGGACAAACAGCGCAATCCGACCAACAAATGAATGTTGTAAATTTGTTCCTTTCTGTTTTCAGAAATCCTCGCTTGAAGTGAAACTTCACTGAACTGTTGGACAGCACAATTTTCCACACTGAATCGTCAAAGCAAGCGGACTCAACATGCAAGAGTAGGGGTAGACCCTCTGGGGGCCTGACTCCTGAAAACAAAACATTTTCTCTCTTGGTTGTGAGCTACGAGCGCAATTGCGACCCCCGAGACGTCAGGTCCCCCCATACCTGGATCCACCCTTGAATAGATCTGCGTGAATGTGGCGATTCTGCGCCCACTGCTGCGCGCTGCTGCCTCGCAGCTGCCCGACCCCCAAACCCAGCAGCAGCCGAACCCAAACGTGGAGTCCCCTCCGTTTCCCACGGGTCCAATTGTTACTTCACATGGAATGTCAAAGCTTCCCAGCCTCTGCACACAGTCTAACTCGATTTATGTCTCCATAGTTTCCTCCTGTGTGGAGATGCAATCAATTTTTCCTATTCGCTTTCGCAGTTTCATATTCAAACCACAGTCCACGTGGAGATCAAAGAAATCAACGCGAGACTTCCCTTCCTCCCTCGGCCTTCCTATCCAGATGCAGAGCAGGGACTTGCTCGTAAACTAAGCCTCGTGTTGAGGCTAGAGACGCGTTCACATCAGCTGCGCCGTGCTGCGTCCCTGTCTGTTGGCACTACGCCCTGGAACTCAACGCAACGTCAACTGGGGACCAGCCGAACACAGGACGCCGAACGCAAAAATTGACGCAGAATTTGGAAATTCAATGGAAAACAATGCCATTGTCTGCACGTTCAGCTGCGACAAGAGACTCCACACGTCCACCCCGTTGCTGGCTTGTGCAGGGACGCAACGCATGACGCGTCCAGGCTGCACGCCGCAGGAGGAACGTCCTGGTTCCCCGTCGACTCTTTGAGACGGAGCCGCGGAACATTCGGCCTCCGAGATGAGACAATGGTGACGGAGTCCAGGGGCGGATCCAGGACGGGTCTCGCTTCGATTGTGGAGGCGGATTCTGGCGGTAGATTGGGGCAGACACGGGCGCAGATCCAGAGATGGTTCCAAGGTCGGATCTAAAGGGCGGGTCCAGGACTAAACCCAGCGCAGGTCTGGGATACGTAGAATCTAACCAGAGACATGGATCAAGACACATCCACCTGAATCCCAAAAATACTTGTGCCCCAAGACTATTTTTCAAGAAACCGCCCGCCCCCAGGGCTTGCCCCCGCCCCACTGACCGGACCCCGGATCCCCCCCGGGAGTGTGGACGTGATTGGGATTCCGATCAGCGTCTTGGATGATGATCAAACAATGAGCGGCTCCGAGGCGCGCTCCGCTCCCGGAGCCAATTGCGCAAATTGCTCTAGCCGCCGAGGCGGGGATTGGATTAGCATAACGATAAGTCGTCCCAACGCTCTTCAGTCTGAATGAAGAACCGTCTCAGTACGGCACACCAGTTCTGAAGATGTTCCTGTCTCAGCACCTAGCACAGGCACGTGAGGGTGCTGGGGCCGCTTCCGCCAAACCCCTTGACAAGTCGCTTGGTCAGCAACGCTGTTCAGAGTCTAAACTGTGTCAGCGTCCCAGGGTCTGATCAAGCAGTGTGTTCAAGGAGCCTGGGACACTGGTTTTTGTTCCGACAATTTTTATCGTTGAAAACATCAACATTTTGCACCTGGTAGGCCTGTACGTGTGTGTGTGTGTGTGTGTGTGTGTGTGAGAGAGAGAGAGAGCGAGAGAGAGAGAGAGAGAGAGAGAGATCTGTGTGTGCATGTGGGGGGGGAATCTCAGAT
>JAAUXT010022648.1_pt1 | contig 19092 bp, 21 predicted proteins | sample 7278171 | NCBI WGS metagenome assembly JAAUXT01 (sample SAMN14350112, study PRJNA611818) | marine sediment metagenome | isolation source: surface marine sediment (1.8m) | place: French Polynesia: Moorea | collected 2018-08 | reverse complement strand
TGTGTGTATGTACGTGTGTGTGTACGTGTGTGTGTGTGTGTGTGTGTGTGCAGAAAGGACGACTGAATTGTTATTTGCCGTTCTGCTTGAATTTCACTGGTTTGTACTCAAGTGAATAGGTTTGCACGCCAAACTCGAAAATTGACTTCTTGTCTGTTCTACCTTCACAATGTGGGCGGACGTTTTTTCGCTCGATGTGCTCAAACTCCGACAGGCGTCATGTATATTTTATGTGAACATGACGGTTGGTGTGATTGATTTTGAAGGTCTTGCAAAAAACAGACTGCTTGTGGTTTCGCCGTTTGTGACTGAATAGTCGTCTCTGTCGCTGGCGTCAAAAGGTGATGTTTCTTTTGTGTTTACTGTCAAAATTTTCACACAAACAGCGATTTCAGAAAAGAGCACTGACAAGAAGTGCTGCAAACAGCCACAAAAATCATTCTTCGAGAACAAGTGTCGTAACTGCAGTCCACTCGGACGTTGACCATCACATTCCATTTTCAAAAATGGACTGGATCTTGAGGTCCTACGCACAGGAACACGGATGTTGCTGCTGTGATTAGTTTTCTGAATTATTGACAGTTTCCCATTTGTCTTGCGGGATCCAGTAGCATTTGTGCAATGGGCCGAGTAACACATAGCCTCGAGTCAAAGCTATGATGAGCGCTTCCCAAGGAAGCGAACCGAACTGCTTCCTCCTTATTCGGCAGTATTGTTTATTATGCATTACCGTAAGCAACCGATAATGTCGTTTGAAGCTATTAGCCACTTTGACATGTTTTCTCGCAGCAGGTGGGAATGATGACAATGGAGTGACAGAGCTCGCAGGAAAGAAGAATGCACAAAAATGCGAGGAAAAGCCTGAAGCTGCAGTATCGAATTGGTTTCCGTGTTTGTATTATGTATTTAGGAGGTTTGACGCCATGAGGACCTTCTGAACCCCAGGAATGTGTTGACTCTGATTGAAAGGAACTCGGTTGGTCGCGGTGGACTTTTGTTGACACCAACTTGTGAAATATGGGTTGTTCGGGAACGAGAGTCTGTGTTCTTGTGTCGCCTCAGTTCGCGTTGAGGTCGCAAGGAGGCGTCCCCATGTCTTTCACACGGGGCAAGTTGCTGGCCGAGCGAAGCAGTTAAGACTCGCCGTCCTTCATAATTACAGCTGGACCTTTGTTCTGCACTAAGCCTCACAGTTGACCAGAGACGAGGTGAAACTGCTGCGCGTGTTTAAATGTTTGATGAGAGTATGACGTCAGGACAGGTCACTGCTGACCTGTGGCCACGTCCGGGTCCAGGCGCCGCCGTCTGCGACGTTGAGCCGGCTTCGAGTTGGGACTACAGCAGTCCATCTCAAGGTCGTCGCACCTGGCGGATCACGGCTGTGTAGTTTTGCTCTCGGGTACCCTCTGGAAGATTGAGGCGGAAAGGAGCTGGCCACAGTGTGGTGCGCACTGGCTGTGTCACAGAGGCTGATTATCCGTGGCTCGCCTGGGCCTGGAGGACATTGAACCTCCAGGTAAGGAACCGGGGACAAACAGGCAAAGCCGATCTGATGTCGTCACGAAAGGAGAAAAGCCACGTCTAGACTCCCGATTTTGTGCACGCAAGAGATTGAGACACACTTCAGTTCCTCTGGGGCTCCTGGTCTTTTGGTTTATGACGTGCAGATGATCTGCTGTGATAGATCATGGGGAGGAAGTCGACAGATTTTAAGCGGCCTCTCTTGTTGTGGCTAATGCTCATTGCGTGTCGACTCTCATGAGATGTCACAGAGCTTGCTGCTGTGTCGGTGAAAAGCTGGGCGTGTTCTACTCTGAATGTTTTGCAGGGCCAAACGAGCAGACCCAACTTTGTTCATTCGCCCTCTTGCTCAAAGCCAACTTCTTCAGAGTCAGTGGCAAAGTTTGTGTTCGATACCTTTTGTCTGGGCAACCTCAGTCGAGCAGAGAACATCCACGAAGACAAGGTGTGTTGTGTTTCCTAAGCTACATACAAGAATTGAGTCGACCGCAGGTGCTTTTATTGTGAGCAGGCGAGTTGCCAAAACCTGCGAGATACGCAGTTGTCCCTCACATGTCTCTCAGTCAACTTTTTAATGACTTCGGAGATTGGATCCAACCTCAACCACAACAGAGGAAAGGCAGACCATTCATCTGAGCTGCTGAATATGTGATCCTGGCTTCCGTCGAATTCTAAATAGATTTGGAACGCAACCTGTATTTTGTTGTCAATAAGAAACATTGAACTGTATTGATCAGAAGGATGGGGTCCTCAGACGGTGCAATTACTCAGAACTAATGCATTGATCATTAATTATTTTCGCACGTATTCAGCACGTCATTGCGTAAGTTTGTTTATGCTTCCCCAGAAGATCACATATAGAAGTGTTGGTTTGGTACTGAACCACAAATGAACTGTTGCGACTTTTTATCGAAAGGAAGTTTGTGAGAACGACAAAGATCAGGGAACTTCAAGTGAGTGACTTGATGTGGTCGGTTGCCCGCCCTTTCTGTGCTCCGTATTTTATGGTTATTCACTGACTGTGATCGTTTCTATGACAGAAAAGGTGCTTTGTTCTTGCGAATTCTTTGGACCACGATGAAGACAAAACTGGTGCAGATCTGTTGCTTCGTCAGGTTTTTCTGTGAAAAACGGTTCTGTGATGTAGTTGTAGTAGCCATTGTGGTGTCTGGCCTTTCGTCAGTGATCAGCTGCAGAATAAAGCTGCACCAGAAATCACAATGAACTGACTTAAATCCCCTCGCAGCGGATTGTGTCTCAAAAGGAATAAAGCTCAGAAGAACCAGTTTGGCTTCTGTGCACCCAGGCACTTGATAGAATCCGATCGATACGAGTGTTTTGAAGTTTTTCTTGCAAATGCGATTTGGCGGTTGACATTTAATGGTAAGAAAGCACTGCCGAGTTTTGACGGCGTTTGTGTTCGGTGAGAGGAAAACTCCATTAGATGTCAGGCTCAGGTGCACGGGGACTTGGGCTTTCATCTTGTTCAGATGAATACGAAGCTCTTCAGGGTGTTCGTACCTGTGGAAATAAGCAGTTTTCACCAGCAACCCGTAAAGGCGTGACAAGACGACTGGTCTAAACGTCGATTCTGGCCATTTCTGCGTCATTCCCAAACTCGCAAAAACTGCGCCTGAGTCCAAACACAGTAGAATTGGTGCAAAGGGAAGAGTGTTCAGAGAGAGCAGTGTCCTTGTGAGGTTGTTTGCATACAGTAGGAGTAAGGTTGTCTGCTTCAGAAAGCTCCCCTGCACTTTCTACTCGCCACTGCAGCTGTATCGAGTCGAACATTTGCTTTCTTGTCGCACCCGGCTCAAGTACTAAAAATTTATGTCAGATTTATACAATGCACCACAATCGATGCCACCTACGTGGCGTGTTCAGGCTATGCTGCAGTAGTGAAATCTTATCTGCTGCTTGCAGTTTGGCAAAGGTGTGAGAAGATGCAGCTCGAGATTGTTGCCAATCCATATTTGGGGCCTAGATGTTTCCTTGAAGGATATTTTTACCTGTTTCTGAGGCACAAGAGCGCTCACAGGGTGATTGCACCTCCGAGTAGTGCAAAATGTCTGGTTTCGAATTGCATATTGAGATGGTCGTTCCCAAGAAGACCATTGGAACTGTCGGTGCTTTTTCGGCATTCAAGCACCAAGGAAAGTGGAAACCCATATTCAGTCCTTCCTCGAATACGTTGCTCTGCATGGTCGGAAGAAGCGGAAGCGAAACTCATATCGTTGGGGCCTGAAAAACTGGAGTGGACGGAAACGGCCAAACACAGCACATCAAGCGTTGTCCGTGGGACATGAAAAAGCCTCTGGTGTCTCGGCAAAAGCGCGGCCATGGTGTCTGGGCAAAAGCGCGGCCAAAGGCAAATTTTGACGCCGACTTCACGTTCGTCACAACGAACGCATCACTATCCATTTGCCACCAGAAAAGGGCGTTTGAACCCCTTCATGCACTGGTACCTTATTCTAGTCGTGGAAAACTCGTGAAAGAATCTGTGTGTTTTTGGCAATTTGGCCACCGAAGCAAACAGCTTTCCTACTGGAAGTCATGAATAGTCTTCGTAAGCTGTCGCTGATCCCCCGAACACCGTTGTTGAAATGCAGACCAACTGTATTTGGATGGGATGACTTGGTGGAGCAGTTGATCTCCCAGTGATTGTTTCCACGTGGGGGTCACTGACTGTGTGAATATTGATCAGGTGCAGAAATTATGGTATTAGCTGGGATATCCGCGGGGACTAGCCTTATTGCTCAAAGGGTTCATGAAAATTTGTATCAGAAAAGCAACAGCATGTAACAGGTTATCAACTGTAGCTTTATTGGAAGACCAGGGCTGATATTTCCCGCAATAAATGGGTGCCCTTTCCTGGACAATCCATCAAGATTCGAGACAATAATTGTGTCATAAATATGAAAGATTGATTTCGCGCTTGGAATGCAGCCATTTATTTTTCACATCTGATGCGGTTGTCAGGTGAGCTCGTTGTTACTTCCTGCAAATGTGTGAATGTTTGATGCAAAATGCGGCTGATTTTAGCTTCATTCAGGTCAGTTATCGTTTTCGCATCAGGATGTTTGTTTATGCTCGTCACCGCCGCAGTACCAAGAATGGTTTCAGAGTTGTTCGTGCAGCGAATGAATGACCCTGAAGAAAACAGTTCAAACTGTGAACCAGGAAGTGTGAAAGGGGTTTACTGTGGAGCAGGCCAGTTGCATCTGTCGGAAATCCAAGGTTCTGGACACCAAAATAGGAAACTTGGGTGTTCGTGACACAGGCAAACGTGGAAATGCGAAACGAAAGTGCAAAAATGAATGTTGAGACGTCAGAGACGACTGGGTGTGTCTGTTGCGTGCGGAAGTTCGGTCCATTGACACCTTGACAGTGTGGTTGAAAGTGACGTCATATCTGTACGAGTTTGTCAAGGCAAGAAACTCTTGTTGTGAGACCTTCGGCAGCTCCTGATAAACAGTGCTTGCACGCGAATGTTCCGTGTCCTGGTTGAAAAGGCCGTTTGCCCAGTGATGGATCAGGGCACGTTGTGGACACAGCCACAGGTCCCTGGGACACTCGCTTGCATGTGCTGAGTGAATTGTTCTCCAACCATGAAAGGAACCATGAAGTGCAAAAAACAATACGAAATGACTGTCCCATCATTGAAAGCAAGTGGATTGTTTATATGACCTGCAAGAAGCTGCAGCATGCGGACAGAGCTGCACTGGAGCCAGCTGATGTGGTCGGGACGAGCGACGATCGATCGCAGCGACAGCGGCGCGGCCCTGCGCTGCGCACGCCGCCCGCCCGCCCGCTCTCCGCTCGCTCGCTCGTCCTCTCGCCGTGTTGATTCGGCACACCGGTCCGAGCACCGGTTCCAATCCATCAGTTGAGCCAGGAAGCAGTGTCTGCGCATGCTTCATACTCTTGTGTACTGTCCTTGACTCGCACAGTGTGGGTTGTGTAACCATGGTAATGATCAAGTGGGTCCACTTGTGGCATCGCAGACAAGAAGGTTCTGATCACCCACGGCCATGTTCATCAGCCGTGGGCCTGGTTATCTAATCTGCATCCTCCTCCATGCGCTGCTTACCTGACACTCAATTTGTCGCCACGAGCCACTCTAGCTTGAGACGGTTACAAGGCTGGTGTGAAATTGCCTTGTTACAGGTCTCCTTTTTTCCAAATTGACAGGTACGCCCTCGTTCCTCGCTGCACAAGTGCCTATCAAGGGCGACATTTGTGCTGCAGACCTGGCGATCGAAGGGAACTCTGTTCCCGGTGCTTGTTTGTCTCTTGTTCAATTGATTGGCAGTTGTGTCTGTCTTCTGTCCTTTCATTTGAACAAACGATCCTTTCTTTCAACTCATTTGTGAACGTTGGTACTTGCTGTTTTTCTTGTATCTCAACATACTCACAACTGCATGTGCACTGGAGCTACACTTGGGTGGAATTATATTTTGCAAAAAAAAGTGGTTCTGCTGAACCAGAAAATTCCTGTACTTGACATGGTCAAGTTTTGACGTGGCCTTCTTGTTGCACAGGCATTCCCAAATGAGCTGCATTGGAAAAGCAATATGTGCGGTCTGAAATTGTCATTTTATGCCGCTGCCGTCACTGTCATTTTGTGAGACCGCCGTTGCAAAAGTGCTGTTTGAAGTCCTGCAGTGGCGTGCGTTGAAAGTGTCCCAGAAATAACCTCAATTGTTATTGCCTGCTTTCTGCTGCTGTAATACAAGTCAGATTTCCAAACAAGCTGAGTAATTGCCTGCGATGTTTGCAGGAAACGACACGAAGTAAAGTCCCCTTTATTGGTTGAATAACCGACCAGAACCAAGGCAAACAAGCGCGTGATGCGATAGGTTGCAATAAAAGATAGGGAAGGGCTGCCAAAATATTGCAACATGAACGCGAATTCTGTGTGTGCTTTGTCATTGGTGCCTCTTTGATAATGGCAATATGTAATTCTGATGTTGAAAAAAAAAACCGCAATAACAGCTGAAGCTGCTGCATGTTGTGTCTTTGGAGTATTAATATCACTGGCGATATCTTGCAACTGCAGAAACGCAGGCACGTATAAGCTGAAGAATGGAATGATTGCTATTGTCCTGGCCCGAATGGACAGAGCGCACTGCCAAACCTTGACTGTGTTGCGTGGATCACGGTGATATCCGTGACACTCCATCGCAACAGGTGCGTTCTGGCTGCAGGTCTCGAGTCCAGATGCTCGACACAGCAAAGCAAAGGGTTGAAAAATACTGCGTTTCGTTGTTCTCTTGAGATATCAATGTGGACTGAGCACATGCACTCTTTGTTGGACCCTCAGCCCCCGTATCTGTCCCCTCATGTCTGTCCCCCCACCAGTGACTGCCGTGTTTCCCCTCCTTGTCTTCCCCCTTTGCCCCCCCCCACCTGTGCCTGCCCCGTTCCCCCCCTCCGCGCGGGGCTTTCGGGATTGTCCGCGGATTTAGTTTTGTTTCCTTGAAAATATTCGGCAGAGGTCATTTTCTTGACTTCCACTGAGACAGTTTGATTCGTTGCGAGGTTTGGTCGTGTGAGAACTTCCCAGCATTGTACCGGGGCGGAGACTGGACCGATGTTGGCTGACTAGGAAAGTTGCATTACTTCATTACCGTAATGGATGAAGCTGCGTAATTGCGCGTCCCATATTTTCATGAGACTCGATCATTTTCAATTAGAATAGATGAGTGCAGCTTAGCAGTATCCTTTGGACCGCGCTCCTATTCTGCGATGACAGATGCGCAAAGTGTTCTCAGCTAAATGCCACAGCCAAGATTTGGTTGGTTTCCGAGAACTAATGTGGTGGGAATCCAGTTATGACGCAACTTGCGAGGATCACTTGGTGTTCGTCGCAGAATCTATTGAGCAGCAAAAAATTTCGGCGCCGGTTCCATTGAATGGAGTGTTGTGTGAGCCTGTAGTTAAGACGATTGAATCACGGGCGGAGTGAGAAGCGAGACGGCTATCGGTCTAGTTAGGCTAGTTGACAGGCTGCTGGGAAGGAGTGGACTTCTTCCGCTTGTGGAGGCACGACCACAGGAGGCCCTTTCGACCCCAGCTCACAGTGGCGTGGTCTGAAGAAAACGGACTTAACTAGATTAATCGAAGAAAAGTAGCAGACTGAGTGGCTCAAGAAGCTGCATCATTGCTTCGCCGATGATTCCTTGTGTTGCAGGGTGTACTTAAAGGAGGCACCGAGGCTGAGTGGCTGCTTATTAGCCTTTCTTGGCATGTCGTGAAAGGGTTAATTATCACGCTAATGTATAGCTGGTGGTCGGATGCGATTCCTTCAAGATTGCGGTGCCTGGATGAACCGGATTCGTCCCGTCCCCCATCCCAGCTGCAATTTGTCCTACCTGCTTGTCACCCTTCCCCTCAAATCAGGCGAAATGCTGATAATTGCCTCAGGTGCCGCTGCCACTGCTTCTGTCCTGGCACGATGTCCTGGGGCGGAGAAAACAGCCTTACTCTTGAAGCCAGAGAGTTCCTGAAATTAAATCTGTGGATGTCCCGAAACTCAGTCTGAGCAATGAGAAAAAGTGATGTCAAATTCAGCTGTTGGGCACTGCGCGGGGACTGGGAAAGGAGGAACCTCGTCTCGTGCAGTTTAGATGGAATCTGAACTCTTTAATTGTTGATCACACCAGAACACGCGTAGTGTAGCGCACTTTTTCGACTCTCAGATCAATTTCTTTTGGGGAAAACGTTCGCTTTTGCAAGCGAGTGCACCTGATGAACCTACGAAGACAATTCACATCAAGTGTACCTCGTACATGAATACTTGTGTAATCTGCCAAAGCAGCGTGCGTGCCTTGAGCCGAACAGAAGAATACCGGACTCTTCAGAAAGGAAAGGCAGTTTTGAACTGTATCGGTGAAAGAGACAAAGCGTTTGAAAGCTGTAAATTCCATTGGAGCTTTTATGCCATCGTTGACGTTGGTGCCTGTTGTGCAGATTTTCACTGAATGTACCAGGCGGCACAGCTGCACCCAACAATGTGGGCGATGTTTCAAATCGAGTTGCGAACATTCTGAACAGCAGAAGTTCTCAAATGGCGTCTTCACGTGAGATTGCTTGGAGTTGGCTTCAGCAGGCAACCACACCAGCCAGGGTGACCCCAATGGGCCGTCTACCTTTGCTCAGAAAGTGGCAGTTCCAGGAGAGTCCAACGAGCCACTTTGTTTCCCGCAGACTTTTCTGACAACAGCTGAAGGTGGTTGCTGTTACGTCAGAGAGACAGGGGAAAGAACGACGAGCTCGGCGACTGCACGTCTCTTTCACGGCTCTTGATGTTGAGCAGGGCGCGGGGGCTGAGCGGAATCGCAAGTGGAGGAAAAGAGCAGCGGCGATGCTGATGAGGACCCGCGGGACGCGCGCGCCGCGCGCCAGGCCGCCGCTCCGCGCCGCGTAATGAAGATTCATTAGAGAGGCGCTCTTTCAGCGAGCTTCAGCACGTTCGCTACGTTCGTGGGGCCTGAACCAGTCAACGCCCAGCGTTGTTCGATATTTACAGTCTTTCTCAAAAATCTGTCAGTTGGTACTGAAAATCAGTCAAAAGCATCCGGAGTGCAAGCTGTTTGGAAGACCACTGAATCGGAATTTTTTGGTTCCCAAAGCTGATGCAATTGTTTGGACAGGACAGGGGTGCGTAAAACGTGCGCAAATGTGCAAGTTCGCCCAGAAAACTGGCCTCAACAATGGACTTCGATGAATTCGCTGTTATTGCTTCGCTTTGATTGGATGGTACTTCTGCTTGGCTGCAAAAGTGTGAAAAAAGGGTCGCCTCGTGTTTGCGTCTGTTAAAATGGTTTTCGTGTCCGTCGCTTGAATTGGCTTTCATCTGGAATAATCCGGTGGTGCTCGACGCATGCAACTTGCGAAAGCTTTTGCTTTAATGACCAACGTGCCTTGGTGGCTGTGTGAGCGATCGAACTACGTTCGACAAAATATGTCGGATGTTGCACAAAATTTTTCCGGGTGTTATCAAAGCTACTGGCATCAGAATTCTTTGTCGTGTTGTCACACACCGAAAAGTTTCAAATGACACGAAGGGTGACAGCGACCCACAATGTGGTCTGCCTTCTGTCTGGGAAAAATGAATGAAAAAGGACAACAACACAATGTTCAGTGACTCACACGCTGCATAACACAAGGGTTCAAGAATACAAGTTTTACGAGTATCTTCGCAGAAAAACAATGGAGTGCTGTTGGAGTCCTGAAAGTAAAATAAGTTTCATACCAGTCACTGTTCTTTCGCACGCAGTACCAACCCAGAAGGTCCTACCTCTAGAACCTTCCCTGTGGCCCAACAGGTATGTCCAAGGGGAAGGAGGGCAGGGCCTACTTGGTAGATCCTCCCCCCCCCGGACCGACTCACCTGGCAGGGAGGCCACCCACATGGATCGCACGCTTTCTGTTCTTCTTCGACCTCGTGTTTGCAAAGGGTTTTTATCTTGCTTCTACCTCGAACGTAATTGTCTTCCCCGTGAGTGTTCACGAGGCTCTGCTCAGACCAACTTGTGTCTCGCAGACCGTCCGTTGTCCAAGTGCGCAAGTACACACACACACACACACACACACACACACACACACACACACACACACACACACACACAATCGACGCACATGACATGAAAATACTTCAGAACCCAGGCAGACGAACGTGAAGTTGACACGACAGTACGGACAACCCTGAAGCCCTTTCAGACATGGGAACTATTGTTTCAGGGTGATGCCAGGCGTGGCGTTGCACCATTTTTGTTAGAAAGAGATCCACTCAATGTCTGCAATGCTGAACTTCTTGTGCATTCTTTTGTATTTTTTTGCGAAAACTCAAAATGTGTGCAAGCGGACTCAAGAAGGCACCACACACCCAAAAGAGAGCTTTCATTCATTCACTGTTCCGGAATGCGGAAGAAAACGTACTTATGGACGGCAAACTCACGGACAGCAAAAGAACAAAGACAGCAGGAGAGGGTGGGCGAAGCAGTTTTCTTTTTGGACCACGAAAGGCGGACAAACCATCGTGGGAAACAATTCTGTCTGGTGTGGTCAGGTTGTTTGCTCGGTGGATGGATGCTGCTAACTTTGCCGCAAAGGACATTAGCATCGACAGAATTGTTGCTTTGCGTTCAGGATAGTGAAAAGCGTTGGACATTGAATCTGTGCATGACAAGAGGATTATGCAGAAATTGGATTTGGACTGGCTGATTGGAAGCTTGATTGGTCATTTGTCGCTGTGATAAAGAATTAGACGGCAGGTTGATTGTGATGCTAATGAGACTACACAGCGAAGCGGATGTCTTTGATTGTTACCAAATTAGTGCCTGCACCGAGCAGTGAACATACTTGGCCTTGTGCGCTCCGCCTTTACCCGCCTTGCATCTTCTGAACCGGAGTCCGACTCTTCAGTGTCGCTTCCACATTGATACCTGTGTGGTAACTTGTCTTATTCCGCGCACATGTTGATAATAAATTTCATTGAAGAGCCAAATCGCCAGTGTGTTTTGGTTAACCCCCCATTCTCATTTTGCTTTCCAAGTGATGTCCAGTGGTTCAAGAACCTGCAAAGGAACTCAATCCGTGCGACAGAACTCTGACTTGACACTGTTTTTTCCTTGACGAGTTGCACAGATTCGGTCGACCAGGAGTGGACTGCCACGTTCAACACGACAGAGACGTCACAATCATCCAGATCCTCTTCCTCATCAATGAGGTAAGTTCCTTTTCTTTCATCGTGATGAACTCGACACATATCCGGGAACAAATGTTGAAATTAGAGTCTCCTGTTTCATTATGTTGATTGTGTACGTATCTTTCACGCGAATGACACGGACTTTTTAGTCGGAAGACAGTGCTTCAACGTTTTGTACGACTTGCACGTGAAAACGCGCAGCCTTCCGTCCGCAGGTCCGAGGAAAGGGTGATCAGGTGCATTTGGTGGATGACCCACACAAGGATGCTTTGCAGGAATTCTAGATGGCTATCACCAGGAGCACCTGAGGCACGTGTCTGCACCCACAGGTGTTCTTGTTTGACAGTTGCTTGATTTGTTTCAGCAAAAGGACGTGAACAAGACTTTTTGTCCGAAGTGGATTTACCTCCAATGCAAACAAAAACGTCTGCAGAAGTGCTGAACACTGAAATGTGCATGTAGAAAATTCGAAGTGACGTCGACAAGTTGACATTTTGACACAAATGAATGTGGATCTAGTTTGAAGACATGAAAAGAAAGCTGCTGAACGACGTCACACTGCTCCGTTGCATGTGACAAAATAATTTGAGAATCATCGCCACACAGAGATACATTGTATTTGCAATGGAATTGACTCGGTACGCAATCGTGGCTGCGGAGCTGGAGGACAATGAGAACCGCTGAAAGGTGTTGGTTGCAGGTGCGAGTCTCGACAATGTTCTGACTTTGGGACACTGCGTAACGGGGTTGGCAACTCCCAATTTAAAAAAATAACCAACCAGCCAGTGACGCTGTCTTCGCTACGTGCAGTTGTAGCACGACTTGGGTTCATGGCCGTGTCTTTCATTTGTTTCCTTTGTGGGAAGGGTGACTGGTGACAATTAGTGACACACTGGAACCGCTTGAGCACGACATGGTCTGGCGTCTGCTTGCGAGAATTCTCGCCGTTTTGGTTCACCAGAAGGACCGGACAGAGGTCAGAGCGAAGCTTGCTTTTCATGGCACGGTGCAAGTAGTTGTGTACGGGTGCCCAGTGGGGATTTGGTCGCTGTAACTGCAGTGGCAGCGCAGTAAATTACCGCGAAACCGTAGCCGGTGGAGACCAACCTGCCTGTGATGACTGTGGCTCGCAGGTTATTGATGACGATGCAGAACGAGACAACCGAGCCCCGTTAAACGGGCCCCACAGTTATGTAATGTTGACGAGTTGTTGTTCTGAGCCAGGGTGTGCTGTAAATTACTTGGGACAATGTACAAGAGGACGCGCTCTGCGTCTTGGTGGGGAAGCCACGTGCAAGCTGAGACGCTGTTGGCTTTGGAGCTCGGCGAGCTGCTGTGCAGTGATTTCCCCTTATTGACCCATCTGTGGAGCATCTTTTCCGATGAAGACAAGTGCAAAACAGTGACTACGGTAGCTCTGTCAACTGGCAAGTAAGGCTGTAAAATGTGAAGGGCACTTCACGGATTTGTGGGATGGAGACGAGTTTGAAACTGGTATTTGACGAAAAATAACCACCTGCAGTTGAGACCCACACACTGATCCCAAACGTGTGCACAAGCATTGTTTCTGGTGGTCTTTTGCAGGTTGTTGTCGCACTCAGAGGGAACATGTGAATCCCACACGTCTATGCGCACAGTGATTGATTGTGGGATCTGCAGTCGAGATTTGCGGTCGTGAAAGGCTTTCGTTCGTCACGCAGGTTTTGTCTGCCGCGGGGAAGTCAGGGCTCTGCGTACTGTTGTCCTCCTTTGGCAGGAAAATGCACTCGCTGTGTGGGGCGATACTTTGTTGACTTGGCTCCACCCTTCTCTGTCAATGCACGCTTGTGGTAGCTTCGTGAAAGGAAACTTGTGCACTTGTTCTTTGAGGCAGGTTGTGCTTGACGAAGGTTGTTGCGGTGCATGACAACAAGCTGCAGATCTATCCGTCATCCTCAGCTGTGAGAAACGCGAAAAGAAAATGTCAAGCTGGACTGAATGTCATTTGTAAATTGCAATTCAGTTTTGTCGGCGTATGGAGTCCAGCCGTGCATCTCTTTTTGAACAGCCAAAGCTGCCAAATCAATTTTGTGCTTGAAGACTGACAAGAATATTGGTGACAGAGTCCGTCCTTGCTGTTACAATGTTGTGTAAGCAGCTTACTGTCCTGAGGGTCTTACCTGTCATGAACAAAGATTCCTGAACAGTAAAAAGAAAGACTTCAGGCTCGTGAGAATCAAGGTGGCTCTGGTTTGCTTCGTCTGCTGAGGGTCATATCGGAGTGGCACTGTGTACTCGTACCTCCAAAGTGGCCTCCAGTGTCACACGACCGTTGTCCAGCTGTGTGTTCTTTTGCACAGATCAACCCAAAACCAGAAAGGAAGCGGCAGTGAGCATCCGATTCCGCACCAAATCACCCGTCGTCACAGCTTCTCCGCTGCTTTGTGTCGCCGAAATGGCTTGATGATGCCAGCTGCCACAAAACAACAAAAGATACCAACGCACTGATTAACATTTCTCCTTGTCACTACATTCAGCGACCGAAGCTCATGCTTTGCTTGGCATTCCTTTTCGTCGCCTTTGGTACACAGGAGAAGTTCCGTTTGTTGTTGAGAAACAGAAACAGCCAAGTTGGTGACGCAGTTTTGTACGAGGTCCATCTTTGAGGAAATTCTCGGTCGCTGGGCACCTCAAGACACGCACATTTTTGGTGCCAGAACACTTCAGCCAAACTAGATGCGAGTACGCCAGGGGAAAACAATCCAGTCTGGCGCATGTTTGCCCTTGTTTGAGTGACGATGTTCCACTCACCATTTCTGTTCTGTTTGTCTGTGTCCTCGAAATGCAGCTCAAACCTGAACGACGGTGAGACCAAAGCAGAGAGAATCTGCTGCAGTGGGGCGATAGCCTACCTCAGAGCAGGGAGTTGCGCTGGTTTCTCATACAACTTTAAATTCACAGTTGCAGAGGGTTTGATGTGATCTGAGAAGTAATGAGCCAAAAAGCCCGGTGGATTTACTTTGTGGACAAGAAAAATGTTGTCAAGAGTTGAGAATGCATAAGAAAGGTGATCCTGGTACAGGACGCCGTCTGGCTGCTCTGCAAAGGTGGAGTAACCTCTCGGCGAGAGGTTCTGACCACTCGAACCAAGCCATGCGTCCGTCTGGAGAGCCAATTGTCTTGTCAGCGCTCGTTTGTCCACCTCTGAATGAAAAGAACCAGTGTCTGTGGGGTTTCTTCCTTCCTTGCAGGCTCTCTTCTGTTTCGGTGTGCCCCAGTTTCTCCAGAATTCTCGATTCGATGAGCAGTCAGAACGATATGGCTCTCAAGATCAAAGCGACTGGAGATCTCGGAAAGCGATAGAAATGGTATCGGAAAGCGATTATTCTTTGGAGTGACTCTTTGCACACTGTGCGCAGAAAGTTTGAAGATTGCGTGTCAAGTGGCTGTAAAACACGGGGCTGGACTGGTGTAGGTGCTGCGGGTAGTGATAAACGAACAACAGAAATCGACGTTCACAGTATTATGCCTCTCTTACCGATGCAGACTGCGGCATGCCGCCAACGACTTGCTTCCACTTGCAGGTCATTGGCGGTCACTGCTCGCGTGCTGAGCCTTGTGGGCTTCTGTATCAATCAGGATCCTCTGTATCGGGGTCATATTTACCGACCAAATTCGGTTCATTTTGGTGACACCTGCCAACAAATAACAAAAGTACGTAACAAGCACCAGTTCGAATGGTCGGGGCAACTGCATTTCAAAACAAATTCGCCCGTGCCAGCAACACCAACAGTTGAACAGGTGGCAACACCTGTTTGCAGTTCGTCCGACCACGCCACGTTGGCTTGGACGTAGACTCAGACCCCTGACAGTTGCAACCAAAGTCAAAGTTTCTGCGTCGACGCGCGAAACGTCCAAATTGATTGTTGAATCGTAAGGTTCGGGTTGTACGACTTTGCTACTTGAAGGAACGATTTGTGGAAGGAACGGTTTGTTTCTGCCAGCAGTGGGAAAACCAGTGTCCGGCGAACAGGGTGTCTCGCAGTCAAAGCAATGTACAAGTTCAGCGGAACAAACTGTCCTGAAACATAGCAGACCCTCCTGAAACGCTGGCGATCGTTTCTGGGCTTCTGTCCTTTGTATCAGGGACTTCATTAAGTAAGGCGCAACGCAAATTTAATATGGAGATCTCCTCAATTGAGCTGTTCGCCGCGTTGCACGGGGGTGATGAGCCTTGCGGTGAGCCAGGAGCAGCCGAGGCTCCCGCAGGAGCCGTGCAGCTGGGCAATGGGGTGGCGGCGACATGTTATTCATGACCAGGCGTTCCATGCCGGGATATCCCTGAAAGCTATCGCTGCATCATATGTAAATCCACGCTGCACATGATAAGTGAAAAGTCCGTGTTTAGAAGCAGTTTGTATGCAACCGCAACCATGAATTGCACGCAGTCCTCAGCAGTACGGATTTTGATTGGTAGATGTGTGGTTGCGTTCCACAATCTGACACGCGTAAAAGGCATAAAGAAAATTTTATTTGCAGGAAGAGTACCTGGTTGCACCACTTTCACATCGAGCTCCTTGTCTTTATTGCGCAAGTGAGGGCAAGCCAGCAACTTGGTCCTTGGACAAATCCTGAGATTACCCTGCGCGAATCCGAAAACTGTGTGTCCGGGGGTGGGAGGACTGGACTGAGATAGCTGACCTGACAGTGATGCGTGGTTGACCATGTGATCCTCATTCTGTTGGTTTTGCCAAGGCCCAAGGAAAAATCGGTGTGAAACTCTGAAAAGCCGTGTCATACGAGGCTTGTCCAAATGAAGGTGAACATGATCGCTTCCTGACGTAACAGAACGATCTTTTTCCCTGTCGATCGACACAAATGGAGGTGACATGTGCCTCTTTGAAGGCAAATGCTCAATTTGGCATTGGGAGGCATCCAGTTGTCTGCAGACGAGAAGGAAAAGGGGTCACACATGACAATTGTGTGGAGTGCACAGGAAGAATAGGACTGTTTTGCGCGATCTGTCAAGATGCAGGTATGTTGCGCAGTGCATCCACATCATTTGCTGTGCAAAAAATGGAAAGACACAGGATGAGACCTTCAGATTGTTGAGAGAAGTTTATGCTTATGAGAGCTTGTCGAGATCGATGTGCAGAAGATGGTATCTGAGAGCCAAGGCTGGTGACAAAAGTGGCAAAGACCTGCCCAGACCAGGCAGGCAGCAGGTGATCAGGACACTGTTGAATGTGTGTGCGGTGGATGAGGTTGTCCAATGGGACAAAAGAGCAACTGTAAGACAAATTTCAGCTGAGACAAGCCTATCCAGAGGATCAGTGCACAACATCCTGTGGCAAGATCTGGACCTCAAGAAGAAGGCTCCGAAGTTTGTCCCTCGCATCCTGACCCAAGACCAAAAGAACTTGAGGGTGACAGTGTGTCGTGAAAACCTTGCTTTGACCCAGGATCCCCTGTTCCTTTGGACTGTTGTGACTGGTGACGAGTCTTGGTTCAGTGTTCTTGAACCAGAGCAGAAACACAAGAGTTGTCAGTGGCTGAGCAAGGAAGACAAATGACCCAAGAAGGTGCTGCGTAGCTGTCAGGCCCGGAAAACTCTCATGGAAGTCTTCTTCGATGATCAGGGTGTGGTGCACCTTGAATTCCTGCCTCCAAAGATGACCGTCACATCAAAGGTCTATGTGGGTATCCTCGGCAGGCTGCGAGAGGCAATTCGCCGCAAAAGACCAGCGATTTGGGCCGACAACTCCTACCGCCTCTTGCACAACAACGCCCCAGGCCACACAGCCACACCCACATTTGCTGTGATGACAGAAACAGCCATGAAGATTGTGCATCACCTGCCATATTCACCAGATCTAGCACCTGCAGATTTCTGGTTCTTTCCTCATTTGAAGGAGCAAATCAGAGGAAAGGTGTTTCCAAATGTCCCTGCATTGCAGGATGCACTGATGGTGGAAATCAGTCACATCCCTCGCCAGTCATTCCATGACTGCATCCATCGAAGGTTACCAAACAGATGGAGGAAGTGCATTGCTGTGGGAGGGAAATACTTTGAAGGCGACCAGGTGGATCTCCCCCCGGATGAGGAGCTGTTGGAGTCCGCATCTTCATCAGACAGCGAGTGACAGTAACCCGCAATTCTGCAGAGTGCATATGAACAGCGGCTGCCGCGGCGCACGATCTCCATTAAACTCAATGCACTTTGCCGAATTGCAACCTGACATGTTTGTTCCGCCTTGAAATTTGCATTGTCCATCTGTGCACATGGCAAAAAAAAGTATTTGATATTGTCAATACAATACCCAGAAATGGACTTGGAAAACATCGTGTCATTTGCATTAACGAGCGCTGCGCAAAAATCGCCTGTTCACCTTCATTTGGACAAGCCTCGTACGTACGGTGTGTCGCCCTCGACTCTGCAAGTCGACGTTCAAATTTACGTTCTGATGTTCCGGCTCGGACGCTTGATTAAGCCATGGTCTCTTGAGGATTGCTGTGTGGTGTTAGATAGTGTTTGGCCTGCAAGTTCTTTTCTTGTGGAATGATTTTGCCCTGGATCAGATGACCTCGGCGATGGACTCTTTATCACGGAAAAACAATGTGGTGAAAAGTAGGCTGCATCCATCAATTCGGCTTGCTGTCATTCTTCTGACCGACTGAGGGAAGGGAACCCTTCCGTCATTCCGTGGGAACACACAGGTTTGAGCGGGCCCTGGAACCTTGATTCCATAATTCATGAGCCTTTCTGAGTCTTGATGCGATCATCTGACTTTCAGCACAGTTCTGGTCTTCAGCTGGATTCAACATTTGGTTCAAAGAATGGGTCTCATAGCCATCAGTTTTGCGACAGGCGGCACTCCGATTCCACGGTCAGTCGACGTTGCTTCTTCCGAGCGCTGACTGCGAGAGTGAATAGCCGCTCCATCAATACGTGGTCGAAACGCATTCACTGAGCGAACAGCTGCGGAAACGAGTCGTACATGGCACGAATCTGAGAGTGGTGTCATGCAGAAGGTTGGGGAGTGGTGAGTGCATTAAATACCGCAAGATGACTTGACCACTGATGCAACCTGCTCAACTGCAGATGGGCGTGTCGAAGCGAGTGAAAGCGGCTCGTCTGCAGCTCTAATTGAATTGTCATCTCTTGCAGAATCTCCACTTAAGTCTGCGAGCTCGAGTGTGACCCTCATGACCACATCTTCTGTGGCAGCTTGAATTGACAACCTGTCCAAAGTCAGTTACGCTGACCACTTGAGGTCCGGGGCTGTGGATCGGCGAAGTGGCTGAAATCCGGTCCGTCTCCGGCAAGAAAGCTTGGTTGCGAAAATCTTGTCAATGGAAATAGGATTTTGCACCGAAGTAGAATCGTGTAGTATTAGCTTCCCGAGAGGCTTGAATTGCATGTGCGTGCCCGGTGGCAAGCAAGATACGAAGACCGTCTCAAAATAGACCGATTGGAGGACCGTACATCTTTGTGTTCAGTCAAAAATGGAAACTTCCTGTGTCACATAAATGTATTTGGTACAGCTCATCAACCTACAATTCAGGGATCTTGTGATCACAGCTAAATGACCTCTTTTAACTATTTAAAAATTAAATAAACTTGTCTGTTTGCTATTAAAGATTAATTTTTCCTATTGCCATATAATTTTTTGGAATTACAAGGTGTTTGTACTTCTTATTTCTCTCAAGTTTACACACAGATGTCTCAACCTATCACTGTAGTGTAAGACAGATCATCATATTTGATGTTTTTATGAGTACACAGTTGTACTCATGAGTATAAAAATTCAAATTTTTTGTGGATAGAAGGTACTACCAGGTTCGGCAAGATGTACTTGCAATGTTCTTGTTAGTACACA
>JAAUXT010058586.1_pt1 | contig 19095 bp, 17 predicted proteins | sample 7278171 | NCBI WGS metagenome assembly JAAUXT01 (sample SAMN14350112, study PRJNA611818) | marine sediment metagenome | isolation source: surface marine sediment (1.8m) | place: French Polynesia: Moorea | collected 2018-08 | reverse complement strand
CGCCTGCGGACGAACTGTCCCCAACCCAGCGGCTTGTTGGTGAAGATCGAATGCCACGGACCGGTATTCTTGGCGAACGCCTTGGCCAGCGATTCCCGCGTGTACGTGTGCTGTATGTCACTGCCCAGCTTCTTTCCGATCAGGCGTGCCGTAAGTCGGCGTACGACGAAATGTACGTAGCCCATGGCCCCCAACAGAACCACGGCCAGCGTCAAGAGCAGCAGGGGTGATTCCGGCAGTGCTGTCAGCCAGGGCGGCGGATTCGGGGTGAACCCCTCCCAGTAACCCGCCCAGACGCTGAGGGCGAGCAGCCCTGCAACGGTGCCGCCCAGCAGGATAGAGTCCGTCCACAACACCTCCAGCTTCCAGCGCCGCTTGGCCTCCGTCAAGCGGGGCACCATCTCGAATTCTATGGATTTGGCTATCTTCTCCAGCACGCCGATGATTCGATAGGCGCGCTCCACCTCAACCCGGTGCATGCGGTCGTGGATCTCCGCGATATCCTCATCCCTTTTCTCCTCGAAGCGCGCGCGCCGAGTTGGATCCTCGATAGGGACAGCCGCCTCAGCGTTGTAGATACGGTAAAAACGACCCGCCGTCAGGCCCCGTTGGGCGAGGGCGCGTTGCCAGGCCGCGAACACCTCCTCGGGATTGTCCTCTCGGGCAGCCGTGTCGATCTGGTTGAGGATGTAGAGGAACTTACTGGAATCGGGACGATGAATGGTATCCGTGACCAGATGTTCCAGCGTATCCCGCATGGCTCCCGGTTCGGGGTGACGGGCGTCGAAGAACACCAGCACCAGGTCGGACAGGTCGACGATGTGGTCGGTGATGCGCAGCGTGGAAGTGCGCTGCTCATCGGCGTCGAATCCCGGAGAGTCGATCAGGATTTTACCTTTCAGCCTGGGACTGTTGGTGGTCTTGAGCTGCAGATAGGCGTCCACGCGCCGGCCCTCGCCAGCCGCAACCCCTTCGATGTCTTCGCTGATCTGGTAGAACGGGAAGCGCGGATCCGCGTCCAGAGCAAGGCCGGGAAGGACCCTGGGAGTGTCCTCGTGGCTGAAAGAAATGACGGTGAACTTGTCGTCGACCGCCTGGTTGCCGGTGGCCTCCAGACGCTGGCCGAGGTAGTGATTGATAAAGGTCGACTTACCCGAGGAGTACAGTCCGAGTACGGAAATCAGCGGCCACCATGAAACGCGGGTGGCGTAGGACTCCTTGCGCTCCAGCAGCCCCATTCGATAGGCAATCTTATCCAGGGCCCTGAAGCTCTGCACCACCTTCAGCAGCACTGGATTCTCCTGCTTGAGGTGGGACTCCAGGCTCTTGATGCGATCTTCGAGTTGCGCTTTGCCGGTCGTGTCGGTCATGTCTCCCCCACTTGGTGTTCTTTCTGTTGCGGGTATCAACCGAGTATAACACGCGTTCCATGGGACGATTGTGGCCCTGCCCGCAGCAACCGGACGAGGTCGAATGTCACGCCTGACGGTTAGTAACGGCAAGTTTCGGCAACGTTCATCGACCTGTTACATAGGAGCTCGCGCGGTGCTGTTTCCGTCGCCCCTTGCCGAAGGCAGACTGCTGAGGCGCTACAAGCGTTTTCTCGCGGACGTCCGGCTACGGGACGGGCGCGCGGTAACCGCCCATTGTCCCAACACGGGGTCCATGACCGGGTGCGCCGAGCCCGGTTCCCGGGTCTGGCTGAGCCGCTCCGCGAACGCGCAGCGCAAGTATCCCCACACCTGGGAACTGGTCGAGGTCGACGGGGGTGCAATGGTCGGCATCAATACCGGGCGCAGCAACGCCCTGGTCCGGGAGGCTCTGCAGGACGGGGTCATCAGCGAGCTCGCCGGCTATGCCTCGATCCGCGGCGAGGTCCGCTTCGGCCACGAAGGCAGCCGCGCTGACCTGTTGCTCAGCGACCCTGACGGCAGGACCTGTTATGTCGAGGTCAAGAATGTGACTGCCGCGGCCCGGGATGGTATCGCCCTGTTTCCCGACGCGGTGACCGCGCGGGGGACGAAACATCTTCGGGAGCTGACGAGCGTGGTGGAAGCGGGCCAGCGGGCGGTGCTGTGTTTCGCCGTGCAGCGCCAGGACGTCAACGAAGTGCGGCCTGCCGACGACATTGACCGCCGTTACGGGGAAACGCTTCGGGAGGCCCTGGCGGCGGGGGTGGAGGCGGTGGCCTACCGTGCGGAGGTGAGCACCGTTGCCGTGCGTCTGCGGACGCGGATCCCCGTCGTGTGTCCCTGAGTATGCGACCCTTCAGACCTTCCGTTTCCAGGTCCCTGACTTGCCTCCTGATTTTTCCAGCAGCCGGATATCGGTCATGGTCATTCCGCGGTCCACGGCCTTGCACATGTCATACACCGTCAGCAGGGCAACGTGTACCGCGGTCAGGGCCTCCATCTCGACGCCGGTCTGGCCAGAGGTCTCCACCCGCGCTCGACAGTGAACGGCCTGCCGCTCCGACGACGGCTTCAATTCCAGCTCTACGTGGGTCAGCGCCAGGGGGTGACAGAGGGGCACCAGCTCGGCCGTCTTCTTGGCTGCCATGATGCCCGCGATGCGCGCGACGCCGAGCACGTCTCCTTTCTTATGACCGCCCCCCACAATCAGGGCCAGAGTCTCGGGCCGCATGTGGATGTAGCCCTCCGTGATGGCCACCCGGTGAGTCGCCGGCTTTTGGCCTACATCCACCATGTGCGCCTCTCCGGATTCGTTGAAATGATTGAGTTTGCTCATGGTCTGACCAAATGATTAAGAGCAATGAACAATGGCGAGCGCTGCTTTGTGTTAGTGTAACGCAGGGTGCATCGGCAGTCGGTCCATGGAGCCTTCCGGGTCGCCGCCGGGATCGTGTCATCAAGCTTACGGAGGATTTTCGGGCGATGCCCATAACCGTCAAGTACTTTGCCAGCCTTCGGGAGCACATGGGGCGGGAACAGGATCTGCTGCCGGCTGCCGAGGCGACCACGGTTGCAGAGGTCTGGCATCGGGTGAGCGACGGCCAGGTTTTACCTGAGAACACCCTCTCTGCTGTCAACATGGAATATGTCACTGCGACCCACCCGGTACGGGACGGCGACGAAGTGGCTTTTTTTCCACCTGTGACTGGAGGCTGATTCCATGGCGGTGCAAGTGTGCGGCGAACCTTTCGATCCCTGGCAGGCGATCCAAAGCCACCAGCAGAACGCCCTGGGACGCCCCGGGGAGTATGGGGCAACGGCGGTGTTCGTCGGCACCATGCGCGATTTCAACGAAGGGGCGCAGGTGCGTGCCATGGTTCTGGAGCACTACCCCGGCATGACCGAGAAGCACTTGGAGTCGCTTTGCGCCGAAGCTCAGCGCCGCTGGGAGATCATCGACACACTGGTTGTGCACCGCTACGGCTCGGTGGAGCCTGGAGAGCCGATCGTGTTGGTTGCCGCTTGGGCAGGCCATCGGACAGCGGCGTTCGACGCCTGCCGTTTTCTGATCGAAGAGCTGAAATCGCGTGCGCCGTTCTGGAAGAAGGAAGCCCTTGCCCATGGTGAGCGCTGGGTGGGGCGGAACTCGCCGGGGTAGTCAGCGCCGGGAGTTATCTTCTTGCGGTCCGCGCAAGGCATCCACGATACTTTTCCGGCATGAGGCGCAGAGCCGCGGGGGCAGTGGCCGGTCCTCGCTGTCGGTGATGAAGAAGACGTCTTCTGCGCGCTCCCCGTAGGTGGCGATCTTGGCGTTCTGGAGGCGGATGCCGCAGCAAGCCATGGCGCCTGCGATTTGTGACAGCAGTCCGGGGCGGTCACGGGTCGTCACTTCCATCACGGTTCGACTGTTCGCGGCATCCTCGCTGAAAGAAACCTGGGGCGCCACCGTGAAGTGCTGCAACTGGCGGCGGGGGCGTCTCGAGACCTGCTCCGGGACCGGAGTCGGGTGCAGAAGACGCTCTCTGAGGGCGGTCTCTATCTCGTGGACGCGAAGTTCGTCGTTTATGGCCTGGCCGTTCTCCTCCAGCACCATGAAGGTGTCCAGCACGGTGCCGGTGTCCGAGGTGATGATGCGGGCATCGACGATGGTGAGCCCGAGCTGGTCCAAGGTGGCGGTGACGTTGGCGAACAGGGCGTCCGCGTCCCGGGTGTAGATAAATATCTCTGTGCCGCCCCGATGGGTCATTCCCCTGATCAACACCAGCGGCAGGTCCTCCGCGCTGCTACCCAGGATGGCGCGCGTATGCCATGCGATCTCGTCTGCCGAGTGTCTGCGAAAGTAGTCCTCGCCCACTTCTGCCCAGAGCTGCCTTACCCGCGGGTCGTCCTCGGCGAACTCCGGAAGTAATGCCCGGCACGCGGCCTGGGTGTCGGCCACCCGCTTGGCTTTATCCACAGGCTGCTGCGGGGCGCTCTGCAAGGCTTCGCGGGTGGCGTGGTAGAGGTCCCGCAGGAGCGCGTCTTTCCAGCTGTTCCAGATAGCCGGGTTCGTCGCCCTGATGTCGGCCACCGTCAGCAGGTAGAGATAGTCCAGGTGCATCTGGTCGCCCACCAGATCGGCGAACCGGTCTATTACTTCCGGGTCGGAGATGTCCTGTCGCTGGGCTGTTGTGGACATGGTCAGGTGGTGGCGCACCAGCCAGGCGACAAAGCGGGCGTCGTATTGGCTGAGTCCGATCTTGGAGCAGAAGTGCAGCGCATCCTCAGCGCCCAGCTCGGAATGATCGCCGCCCCGTCCTTTGGCGATATCGTGAAACAGGGCCGCAAGGTAAATAAGCTCCTGCTTCGGCAGGCGCTGCATGATGTCCGAGCACAGGGGAAATTCACCCGCGTATTTCCGGACGGTGAAGCGACGCAGGTTGCGAATCACGAACAGGGTATGCTCGTCCACCGTGTAGACGTGGAACAGGTCGTACTGCATCTGGCCCACGATGGCCCTGAACGGTGGCAGATAACGGGCCAGGAGACCGTAACGGTTCATCCGCCGCAATTCCTGGGTAACTCCCCGCGGCTGCTTGATAATCTCCAGAAACAGGCTCTTGACACGAATGTCCCGCCGAGCTCTGTCGTCCATCAGGCGCCGATTCTGGCGAATCAAGCGGATGGTGGACGCACGGACGCCCCGCAGCTCGGAGTGCTGTTGGAGAATCAGGAAAATCTCAAGGAGCGCAAATGGGTAGCGCTCGAAGACATCGTTGCGGGTGGCTTCCACAAACCCGTTCCGCGCCTGGAAGCGGGCATTTATGGCCTTGACCTCGACCGGCGCATCGGCGAGCAACAGGGCCTCCTCGAAAAGCTGCAGCAGCATCTCGTTGAGCCGACTGAGCCGCATGATGGTGCGGTAGTAGTCACGCATGAATACTTCGACTGCAAGGCTGTGTCCTTCGTCCCGATAGCCCAGCTCCCGCGCCAGGGTGCGTTGATGGTCGAACAGCAGCCGGTCTTCCCTTCGTCCGGTGAGCACGTGCAGGGCAAAGCGCACCTTCCAGAGGAAATCGCGTCCGGCGATCAGGTCGGAGCACTCCCGTTTGGTCAGAAAACCTTCGGTTACCAGCTCCGCCAGGCTGTCCGCGCCGAAATGACGCTTCAGAACCCAGCCAATGGCCTGGATGTCGCGCAGGCCGCCCGGCCCTTCCTTGACGTTGGGCTCCAGGTTATAGGCTGTATCGCCATATTTGCGATAGCGGGCCACCTGTTCGTCGCGCTTGGCTGCGAAGAAGTCGCTGCTGGACCAGACTGACGCCGGACCCGTTGCCTGGCGCATTCGAGTGAAGAGCGCGGGGGGGCCTGCCAGAAGGCGTGTTTCCATGAGGCTAGTGACTACCGTAAGGTCCTGTTTTGCCTCCTCTACGCACTCCGCCACGGTGCGAACACTGTGGCCAACCTCAATGCCCAGATCCCAGAGCGCGGTCAGAAAGCTCTCGATGGCCACCACGTGGTCGGTGGGCTCCTCGCGATCCAGGAGCACCAGGATGTCGATATCCGAGGCCGGGTGCAGCTCGCCTCGCCCGTAGCCGCCAGCTGCCACCAACGCCGGACCGGGCGGCTCGGGGGCCAGGAACTGTCGCCAGGCCTGAACCAGAACGATATCGACGGCATCCGCGTGCTGGCGCACCAGAGTGCTCACTTCCTGGCCAGCCCGAAACCGTTGCTCCAGCTCGCTGCGTGCCTGTTTCAGGGTATCCCGCAAGGTGGGAAACGGGTCGGCGCACGCGGCGAGGGCGATGTCCAGTTGCTGGGGCTGAATGAGCGGAGTGTCAGCCGACGTCTGTTCGGTCGGGCCGGTGGCGTTGGTTTCGCGTCCAGAGCCCATTCGCCATCCTGGGTTCAGAACGACTCTTCGGCGCGTCTGGTGAGGACCTCGCACCCGGTCTCGGTGACCAGTATGGTGTGCTCCCATTGAGCCGACAGGCTGTGATCCTTGGTAACGACCGTCCATCCGTCGCGCAGCAGTTTCACGTGACGCTTACCCGCATTGACCATGGGCTCGATGGTGAACGTCATACCGGAGCGCAGCACAAGCCCTTTCCCGGGCTGGCCGTAGTGCAGGACCTGCGGCTCTTCGTGAAACTCCTTGCCGATGCCGTGGCCGCAGTATTCCTGGACGATGGAGCAGTTGTTGCTCTCCGCGTGTCGCTGGATGGCATATCCGATGTCGCCCAGAGTGGTCCCGGGCGCTACCTTCTCGATGCCAATCAGCAGACACTCATGACTGATGTTGGTGAGCCTTTTTCCAATGACCGAGGGTTCCCCGACAAAAAACATCTTGCTGGTATCGCCGTGAAAGCCGTCCTTCTTGACCGTGATGTCGACATTGACAATGTCGCCGTTCTTCAGTTTACGTTCCCCCGGAATACCGTGGCAGACTTGGTGATTGACCGAGGTGCATATGGACTTGGGGAAGCCGTGGTAGTTGAGTGGCGCCGGAATGGCCTTCTGGTTCTCGACGATATGGCGGTAGCAGATGGCGTCGAGCTCGCCCGTGGTGATGCCGGGCAGCACCTGAGGTTCAATCATCTCCAGCACCTCGGCGGCGAGGCGACCCGCCACACGCATTTTCTCTACCTCGTCAGGTGTTTTTATGGAAACGGCCATACGTGTCAGCTAGGACCTCGCACCGCTGTGACCGGCAGTGGCGGCGCTTTGAGCGATACCGGTTATGACAAATCCGTGGGTATAGACGGGTCGGCTGGAGCAAGCTTGCCGGGGTTCGCCGCCGTTCCGTCAGAGCGTCAGTGAAAACCGAAGAAGCCTCAACATGTAAAGGCCCCTGGGATGGTAGGCGCATTGTTGTTGATAGCGCCCTATGGTATAAAGTCCGGCTTTGTTTGGCAATCCAGCGGCGCCGTGGTTCAGTTCGCCGCTGGCAAATTCTCACATACGTCGTCACATGCATCCGGGTGCCCGCCGGGGACTCTCGCCAGGCTAAAGTGTAGACCCCGCGGGTTGGTGCATGGGGCGTATGGAGGCATAACCCAACACTTCTTGAGGAGAAAAGACACCGTGGCGAACGTCACCATGCGCGAGATGCTTGAAGCCGGGGTTCATTTCGGTCACCAGACCCGGTACTGGAATCCCAAGATGGCGCCCTACATCTTCGGGGAGCGAAACAAGATTCACATCGTCAACCTGGAGCAAAGTCTGCCCCTGTACAAGGACGCCTTGAACTTTATCGGGCGGATGGTCGCCAACGGGGGCACCATTCTGTTCGTGGGCACCAAACGCGCGGCTCAGGAGATGATAAGGGAGGAGGCTATCCGTTGCGGCATGCCGTACGTGAACCGCCGCTGGCTTGGCGGGATGCTGACCAATTTTAAGACGGTGAAGCAGTCCATAGCGCGCCTGCGAGAGCTTGAAGCCATGATCGCCGATGGCACGATGGAGCGCCTTAGCAAAAAAGAGGGCTTAATGCTGCGTCGGGAACTGGACAAGCTGGAGCGCAGCCTGGGCGGTATCAAGGACATGCCTGGGATTCCAGACGCTCTGTTCGTCGTCGACGTGGGCTACGAGAAGATCGCCGTCAACGAGGCGGTGAAGCTGGGTGTCCCCGTTGTCGGGGTCGTAGATACCAACAACAGCCCGGACGGGGTTGATTACGTGATTCCCGGCAACGATGATGCTATCCGCGCAATTCAGCTCTACGTGCGAGGCACTGCGGATGCGGTCGTGGAAGGGCGCGAGAGTGCCCAGGCGACCATGAGCCATGCCGCCGAAGGGCGGGCAGAGGCGGCTGAGGGCGACAAGGCACCCGCAAAGAAGGCGGCCAGGAAACGTGCTGCGACGCCCGAGAAAGCGGAGCCTGCCAGCGCAGCGCCGGAGGCGGAGACCCCGGACGGTGGCGAAGCTGCGACCAGTGAGGAAGCTGCCAATGAAGAAGCTGCCAAATAGGGCAGGCGGCGCGGTTTGAAATCCTGGGTCGACAGCCGGCGGCGTTAAGCTGCCGAGCGGCTTTGTCCGGGGCGGTGCGCCCCGCTAGCCCGCACCCACATCGAGAGGTCAGAGAGATGCAGATAACTGCGGCAATGGTAAAGGAACTCAGGGAGCGGACGGGCGCGGGCATGATGGAGTGCAAAAAAGCGCTGCAGGCGGCGGGCGGCGATATCGACGCAGCCATCGAGCAGATGCGCAAGTCGGGCGCCGCCAAGGTCGAGAAGAGAGCAGGCCGGGTCGCCGCCGAGGGCGTCGTTTCCATCCTGGCCAACGAAGGAGGCACCGAGGCAGTCATCACGGAAGTCAACAGCGAGACGGATTTCGTGGCGAAAGGCGATGACTTCCAGGGCTTCGCCAGGGCAGTTTCGGCGAGTGTTTTGCGCAACAAGCCGGCCGACATGGCGGCGCTCATGGAGGCGACTCTGCCGGAGTTCGGTGATGCGACGGTCGATGCCGTCCGACGGGAGCTCATCGCGAAGATCGGAGAGAACATCAACGTCCGGCGTTTCACCCTGATCCAGGGTACAGGCGGCGTGCTGGCCACCTACTTGCACGGTACCCGAATTGGCGTGGTCGTGGACATGGAAGGCGGTGACGCTGTCGTCGCCAAGGACATTGCGCTGCACGTGGCGGCGAGCCGGCCCATGTGCGTCCAGGAGGCGGATATTCCCGCGGACGTCCTCGCCAAGGAGAAGGAAATCTTTGCTGCCCAGGCGGCACAGAGCGGTAAACCGCCTGAAATTGCCGAGAAAATGGCGGCTGGCAAGCTGAAGAAATTCGTCAAGGAAGTCACCCTTCTGGGCCAGCCGTTTGTCAAAGATCTGGACCAGTCGGTGGAAAAGTACCTGGCTGCGAACAACGCACGGGTGATTCGCTTTGAGCGCCTGGAGGTGGGCGAGGGGATCGAAAGGAAAGCCGAAAACTTCGCCGAGGAGGTGATGGCGCAAGTGAGTGCCAGCTAGGGGGCGAGTCGTGTCCGCCACGCCCGTCTACAAGCGCATCCTGGTCAAGTTCAGCGGCGAGGCGCTGATGGGCGGGTCCGACTACGGCATCGATCCCGCCGTGCTGGACAAGGTCGCGTCGGATGTGTGCGAGCTCCGCGAACTGGGGATCCAGATGGCCCTGGTGATTGGGGGGGGCAACATCTTCCGCGGCAAGGGTCTCGCGGATGCCGGCATGGACCGGGTCACGGCAGACCAGATGGGCATGCTCGCGACGGTCATCAATGCTCTGGCCCTGCAGGGTGCCCTTGAAAGGCAGGGCCATCATGCTCGCGTCATGTCCGCGATACGCATCCAGGAAGTCTGCGAGGACTACATCCGCCGCCGCGCCGTGAGGCACCTGGAGAAGGGCCGGGTGGTCATCTTCGCGGCGGGCACCGGCAACCCCTTCTTCACCACCGATTCGGCAGCCAGCCTACGAGCCATCGAAATCGGTGTGGACCTTGTGGTGAAGGCGACCCGGGTTGACGGTGTTTTTTCCGCGGATCCCGAGAAAGTACCGGACGCACAGCGCTTTTCGGTGCTGGGCTACGACGAGGTACTCAGCAAGAAGCTGGCGGTCATGGATGCGACGGCCATCGTGTTATGCCGGGACCACAACATGCCGCTGCGGGTGGTGGACATGAACAAGCCCGGCGCCTTGCGGCGGGTCGCGATGGGTGAAGAGGAGGGGACTGTCGTCCGGCGCGAGGGTGGCGCCGCCGCATGACGTGAGGTCCCAGGGCGTGTCACGACAGCCTCCGGGGTCGGTGCCGGGAACGCTGCCAGACTCGAAGAACACAGCAGGGCGAAGCCATGATTGACGACATCAAAGAAGACGCTGGGACTCGCATGACCAAGAGCATCGAGTCGTTGCGCCAGGACTTTAGCAAGGTGCGCACCGGGCGGGCACATACCAGTCTGCTGGACCACATACGCGTGAGCTACTACGGCTCGGATGTACCACTCAACCAGGTCGCGAACGTATCCGTGCAGGACCCGCGCACACTCGGTGTTGCGCCGTGGGAGAAGAAAATGGTGCCCGAAGTGGAGAAAGCCATTCGAAACTCCGACCTGGGCCTGAACCCCGTCACCACCGGTGACCTAATCCGGGTGCCGCTTCCAGCGCTGACCGAGGAGCGGCGCAAGGACATGATCCGCGTGGTTCGCAACGAGGCCGAGTCGGCCCGCGTTGCCATGCGTAACATTCGCCGCGACGCCATCCACTCCGTCAAGGAACTGCTGAAAGAGAAAGAAATCACCGAAGACGACGAACGACGCGCGGAGGAAGACATCCAGAAGATCACCGATAAACACGTCGCCGAGGTGGACAAGCTCCTGCAGGCAAAGGAAACCGACCTCATGGAGATATGATGGCTGACTAGCCTGCACTTTCCACTGCGTTGAAATCTTGCATCCCGGGTCGGCCTGCAGTGCATCCGATGGACCAGCACCCGAATAACGAGAGGGTCGGCAGTCGTGTTCCCCGTCACGTGGCTGTCATCATGGACGGCAACGGGCGCTGGGCGGAGCAGCGACACTTGCCCCGCATCGCAGGCCATAGAGCAGGAGTGGACGCCGTGAAGGGCGTGGTGGAAGCCTGCGGCGAGAAGGGCGTAGAAGTGCTCACCCTGTTTGCTTTCAGCAGCGAGAACTGGCGGCGTCCGCGGGAAGAGGTCGGGTTGCTCATGGGCCTGTTCATGACCACTCTTGAGCAGCAAGCCCGGAAGCTGCACAAGAACAACGTCCGCCTGCGCATCATCGGCGACCGAAGCGCGTTCACAGGGAAGCTCCAAACCCGGATTCTGGAAGCGGAACAGCTGACCCGCGCCAATACGGGCCTTACCCTGGTTGTGGCGGCCAACTACGGCGGGCGCTGGGACATTGCCCGGGCCGCAGGGCGAATAGCCGAGCGCGTCAAGGCGGGTCAGCTAAGGCCGGAGGACGTCACCCCGGAGGTCTTCGAGACCGATCTGTCGATCCACGACCTGCCGGCTCCCGACCTGTTCATCCGCACCGGCGGCGAGAAGCGAATCAGCAACTTCCTGCTCTGGCAGCTCGCCTACACCGAGCTTTATTTCACGGAAACACTATGGCCTGATTTCGATCGCCGCGCCTTCGAGGGCGCATTGGCCTCTTTTGCTTCCCGCCAACGTCGTTTCGGCCGCACGGGGAAGCAGGTGGCTGCGGCCGAGGGTGCGTGAGCGTAATGCCCCCACCTCGACCGTGTGAGGCTGCGCCTGGGCACGTTCCGGTGCGGCAGGGCTGTTGCCAGGTCAACTCGCCGCCTGGGGACGCATGTCCCCGCTGACGCAGCGCGTCGCCACGGCCGCCGTGCTCGTGCCTGTGGTGGTGGGGGGCGTCATGGCGCTGCCCACGGAGTACTTCGCCGCCTTGCTGGCCGTGGTCATGCTGGCCGCGGCGTGGGAGTGGACCATCCTGGCAGGGTGGCTGTCGCCGCCGGCCCGGTTCGCCTACATGGCGCTGTTCGCCCTTGCCATGCTCGGAGGCGGATGGCTCGCCGGCAGCCCAGAGGGGCTCAGTGCCGTGCTTGGGGTCGCCCTCGTCTGGTGGAGCGTTGCCCTGGTGCTGGTTGGACACTATCAGCGGCGGGGGGACCTCGCGCCTGGTCCGCGCTGGCTGCGCGGTTTGGTGGGCTGTCTCGTCCTGATCCCGGCTTGGGCCGCGCTGGTGTCGCTGCATGGGCGGACCACGTACGGAGTCTATCTGGTGCTGACCCTGTTCGTGTTGATTTGGAGCGCGGACATCGCGGCTTTCTTTGCCGGCAGACGCTGGGGACGGCGTCGCCTGGCCTCCCGGGTCAGCCCGGGTAAGAGTTGGGAGGGGGTCATGGGCGCTCTGCTGGCGGTCTTCGCCGTGGCGTTGGCCGCCGGCATACCGCTGGGATATTCGAGAGCCGGGCTGGGGCTGTTTCTACTGCTCTGTCTCGGTACTGCGCTGATATCGGTGCTGGGTGACTTGACCGAGAGCGTGTTCAAGCGACAGGCAGGAGTCAAGGACAGTGGTCATCTTCTCCCGGGGCATGGGGGTGTACTGGACCGTATCGACAGCCTGACGGCTGCGGCGCCCCTGTTCGCGGCGGGCATCGCCGTATTGTCGCCATGAAATCTCTGGCCATACTCGGCTCCACCGGAACCATCGGCACCAATACCCTTAATGTGTTGAGTCGGCATCGGGACCGATTCCGCGTGGCTGCCCTGACGGCCAATACCGATGTAGAGGCGATGGCGTTGCAGTGCGCGGAGTGGCAGCCGCAGTATGCCGTGATGGCGGATGCCGCGGCCGCAGAACGGCTCGCGGCGGTCCTCGCCAGAACCGGCATCGAGACCGAGGTGCTCTCGGGGACCGCGGAACTGGTGCGGATCGCGAGTCTGGCCGAAGTTGACCAGGTCATGGCCGGGATCGTCGGAGCGGCAGGACTGCTTCCGAGCCTGGCCGCGGCCACGGCCGGGAAGCGGGTGCTGCTCGCCAACAAAGAGGCGCTGGTGATGTCCGGGCGCCTGTTCATGGACGCGGTTCGTAACAGCGGCGCGGAGCTGCTGCCTATCGACAGCGAACACAACGCCATCTTCCAGTGCCTGCCGGTGGATTTCGCTCGTGGTCTCGAGCGCTCCGGGGTGCGCCGGATTCTGCTCACGGCGTCGGGCGGACCTTTTCGGGACCGGCCGTTGTCCGAGCTATCGTCGGTTACGCCGGAAGAGGCGTGCGCCCATCCGAACTGGGTGATGGGGCGTAAGATTTCGGTCGATTCGGCCACTATGATGAACAAGGGGCTGGAAGTCATCGAGGCCTGTTGGCTGTTTGGTACCAACCCTGAGAAGATCCGGATTGTTCTGCACCCGCAAAGCGTGATTCACTCCATGGTCGAGTACAACGACGGTTCCGTGCTGTCGCAGATGGGCAACCCTGACATGCGCACGCCTATCGCCCACGCGCTCGCCTGGCCCGGCCGCATCGATTCCGGCGTAGCCAGCCTCGACCCCGTGGCGGTGGGACGCCTGGAATTCGAGGATGCCGACGTGTCGCGGTTTCCCTGTCTGCGCCTCGCATACGAAGCGGCAGAGGCGGGTGGCACGGCGACGGCGATCCTGAATGCCGCGAACGAAGAAGCAGTAGCCGCCTTCCTCGACCGGCGCCTGAGCTTTACGGACATTCCGGCGGTCATCGAAACGACGCTTGCGGAGCAGAGCGCACGGCCGTCCGCCAGCGTCGACGTTATACTGGAAGACGACGCGGCGGCACGCGACAGGGCGCGTTCGACAATCGCCAGCATTTCACGCGGAGGGGAATAAGCGTGGAGCTACTACATACAGTCCTGGCCTTCATTCTCGCCATAGGCGTGCTGGTGACCGTACACGAGTTCGGGCATTTCATCGTAGCCAAGCGTCTTGGGGTCAAGGTGCTGAGATTCTCGGTGGGGTTCGGAAGAGCCCTGTGGTCGCGCCGGGGAGGCGCTGACAACACCGAGTACGTAGTCGCGGCCATCCCGTTAGGTGGCTACGTCAAAATGCTTGACGAGCGTGAAGGAGCGGTCTCCGAGGACGAATTGCCGCGGGCTTTCAATCGGCAGCCCCTGGGAGTGCGCTTCGCCATAGTGGCAGCCGGCCCTCTTGCCAACTTTCTGTTTGCCATCCTCGCCTACTGGCTGATGTTCATTATCGGCGTGGGCGGGCTCAAGCCGTTGGTGGAAGAGGTCTCGCCGGCTTCGCCGGCGCAGCGGGCGGGATTGACCGGCGGGGACGAGATTCTGGCCGTGCAGGGGCGCAGGACAGCCACCTGGGAAAGCGTGGTTCAGCGGACAATCGCGGGCGCCCTTGATGACGAGCCCATTGCGCTTAAGGTCGAGAGCCTGAATGAGCGCCGACAGGATCTGACGCTGGATCTCTCCGACCTGTCCGTGGACGAGCTTGCCAGCAGCGACTTTTTCGATAAGCTCGGCATCGAGCCACGACGACCTCGCCTGCCGCCGGTCATCGACCGAACGGAATCGGGCAGCCCCGCAGAGCAGGCCGGTCTGCAGCCGGGGGACAGGATCGTACGGGCCGACGGCGAGCCGATGGACGAATGGGAGGACTGGGTCGGTTACGTGCGCGGCCATGGCGGCGAATCCATTCAGGTGGAACTCGAGCGTGATGGTGCCCTGATGACGCGGAGTCTCACACCGGAACTGGTAACGACGGCGGATGAGGCTTATGGTCGAATCGGCGCCGCTGTCAGGGTGCCCGAGGGATTGAACGAGGGGCTGTACACCCGCGAGCAGTATGCCCCCGTGACGGCCCTGGGCAAGGCGCTGGTTAAGACCGCTGAAGTGTCCGGCCTGACGCTCAACATGGTGTGGAAGATGCTCCTGCTGGAGGTCTCGGTGGAGAACCTGAGCGGGCCCATCAGCATCGCGCAGTACGCGGGACATTCGGCGAAAGTCGGCATCTCGCGGTTCCTGGAGTTTCTGGCTATCGTCAGCGTCAGTCTCGGCATCCTTAACCTCCTGCCCATTCCACTGCTGGATGGGGGTCACCTAATGTATTACCTTATTGAGGTTTTCAAGGGTGGCCCTGTGTCCGAGGAAGCCCAGCTCCTGGGTCAACGCGTCGGCATTGCTCTGCTGGTGGGGCTCATGGGGCTGGCATTTTTCAATGACCTGGCGCGCCTGCTGGGCTGACCGCGTCAGAAACCCAAGAATAATGCTTATGCTGAAGAGGGTGGTCATCACCCTAATTGTTTTCGCGTGTGCGCCTGCGGCTTTCGGCTTCGAACCCTTCGTGGTGCAGGACATCCGCATCGACGGACTGCAGCGCATCGCTGCAGGCACCGTATTCAACTATCTGCCCATCCAGATCGGCGATACCCTGGACAGCACTCGCTCGGCAGAGGCCATCCGCGCGCTCTACAAAACCCGCTTTTTCAGGGACGTTCGCCTGGAGCGGGATGGCGGTCTCCTGATCGTGGCGGTGGTCGAACGGCCGTCGATTGCCAAGATTACCGTCTCCGGCAATGACGCCATTGACACGGAGCCGCTTCTGGAGTCGTTAAAGCAGATTGGCTTTGCCGAGGGCAGGGTCTTCGACTCTTCGGTCCTGGACAAGGTCGACCAGGACTTGCGGCGCACCTACTTCGGCCTCGGCAAGTACGATGTCAAGATAGAGACCACGACTACCCCGTTGGAGCGTAATCGGGTGGCTGTGAATATTGACATCACGGAGGGCGCCGTTGCCCGCATCAAGCGCATCAACATCGTCGGCAATGACAGCTTCGACGAGGACGATCTGCTGGATCTCTTCAAGCTCAGCAAAACCAACTGGCTGTCGTGGTTCACCAAGGACGACCAGTACTCCAAGCAGCGGCTGTCCGGGGACCTTGAGTCCCTCCGCTCCCATTATCTGGACCGCGGCTACATCAACTTCAACATCGAGTCCACCCAGGTGTCTCTGACTCCCGACAAAAAGGGGGTCTTCATTAACGTCAACATCGCGGAAGGGGATCGTTTCGACATAGGGCAGGTGCGGTTGGCCGGAGAGCTCCCGATTCCCGAGGAAGAGCTCTTCAAGATGGTGGAGTTGAAGAAGGGCGAGGTCTTCTCCCGGAAAAAGGTCACCGAGACCATAAACCGGATGGTGGACAGGCTTGGCGACGAGGGCTACGCGTTCGCCAACGTCAACTCGATACCGGATATCGACGACGAAGCCAAGCAGGTGATACTGACCTTCTTCGTCGATCCCGGCAAGCGCGTCTACGTTCGTCGCGTCAACTTCGAGGGCAATACCCGCACGCGGGACGAGGTCTTGCGACGGGAGATCAGGCAGATGGAAAGCGCCTGGATTTCGACCAGCAAAATCAAGCGCTCCCAGACCCGGCTGCAGAAGCTCGGCTATTTCGAAGAAGTCAACGTGGAAACGCCGGCGGTTCCCGGGACGACGGACCAGGTGGACGTGGACTTCTCGGTCAAGGAGAAGCCTTCCGGCAGCTTCACAGCCGGACTCGGCTTCTCCCAAACCCAGGGGGTCGTGCTCAATCTCGGCCTCAACCAGGACAACTTCCTCGGCTCCGGCAACCGCGTCGGCATCGCTTTCAACAACAGTGACGTCCAGCGCACCTACTCGTTCAGCTACGACAATCCATTCTGGAGTATCGACGGCGTGAGTCGTGGCTTTGACCTGTTCTACAAGAGCACCGATGCGGAGTCAGCGAACATAACCGACTACGACACGGACCGCGGTGGTGCCGGGGTGCGGTTTGGGATTCCCATCAGCGAGTTCCAGCGGGTAAGAGTGGGGCTGGCGGGCGAGTACATTAATCTGAGGCTGGGCAACAACCCCTCGCTCCAGCTCGTAGATTTCGTGCGCAAAGAGTCGGACGAATACAAGAACGCCACGATCACTGCGAGCTGGAGGCGCGACACCCGCAACCGGTCGCTTTTTCCGGATCGGGGACTTCTGACGAGCCTTGCCGGTGAGGTCACCACGCCGAAGAGCGACCTCATGTACTACAAGCTGACCGTGCGCCAGCAGATATACCTGCCCGTCAGCAAGTGGTTCACCATGTTGCTCAAGGGCGAGTTGGGCTTCGGTGACGGCTACGGTGACTCGGACGAGCTACCGTTCTTCGAGAATTTCTTTGCCGGCGGCATTCGTTCTGTCCGAGGCTTCAAGGACAACACGCTGGGACCACGCGACAGCCTGGAGGAGCCGTTCGGCGGCGACAAGAAGGTGGTCGGCAACGCCGAGCTGATTCTGCCGGCGCCTTTCCTGAAGGAATCCCGGTCGGTGCGTTTGTCAGCCTTCTACGACGTTGGTAATGTGTACGGCCCGAACGAGGACGCCGACGCGGGGGAGCTGCGCATGTCCACGGGTGTCGCCGCGTCCTGGCTGTCGCCGGTGGGCGCGCTTACCTTCAGCCTCGCGTATCCACTCAACGACAAACAGCGAGATGACACCCAGGCCTTTCAATTTACCTTCGGAACCCTATTTTGAGCATCAGGAGCAGGACATTGATGATCTTGACACGCACGCTGGTGTTGGCGGCTGGCCTGGGCGTGGTGCTTTCGCCCGCGCTGGCTGCCGAAGTCAAAGTGGGTTTCGTCGATGCGAGCAAGGTTCTCGAGCAGGCGCCCCAGGCCGAGGATGCCCGGGCGCGGTTGGAGAGGGAGTTTGCGCCCCGGGACCGCACGCTGGTCTCCACCCAAAAGGAGATTCGCCGCCTCGAGGATAAGGTCGTTCGGGACGGCGCCATCATGAGCGACAAGGAGAAGGCAGGGGTCGAGCGCGAGCTGCGCACCAAGAGAAGGGAGCTCAAGCGTCAGCAGGATGAGTTTCGAGACGATTTGAATCTGCGCCGCAACGAAGAGCTGCAAAAGCTGCAGCGCAAGGTGCTCGATACCATTCACGCACTGGCGAAGCGGGATAACTACGATTTGATCGTGGCCGACGGGGTCGTTTTTGCAAGCAAGCGGGTAGACGTGACATCGAAGGTTGTGGAGCTGCTGAGCAAGGAGTTCAAGGCGAAGAAAAGGTAGCGGCCGGATGGCCGCCGGAGGGGGGGGTGAAACTGTCACTGGGCGAACTGGCAGAACACATCGGCGCTGAACTGCGCGGGGACAGGGATCGGATGGTCGAGCGTCTCGCCAGCCTGCCGCGGGCACTTGCCGGGGAGGTCAGCTTCCTGTCCAGTGCGCGTTACCGGATGCATTTGGCCGCGACCCGAGCGTCAGCCGTCATTCTTGCGCCGCGTTTCTCCCACGTCTGCCCGGTGGACGCCCTGATGATGGAGAATCCGTATTTGGGCTACGCGCGGGCGGCGGCAGCCCTGAATCCTCAGCCCCAGCGGGCCGGGGGCACTCATCCCACCGCCTGGGTGAGCGAGGAGGCGCGCGTGCATGCGTCGGCCTGGGTTGGGCCGCAGGCCGTGGTCGAGGGGGGGGCAAGCGTGGCAGCCGGCGTCTTCGTCGGTCCGGGCTGCACTGTAGGTGCCGGCGTGTCAGTGGGGGAGGGTTGCCGGCTGGTGGCTAACGTGACCTTGTGTCACGGCGTACGGCTGGGTCGGCGCGTGCAGGTGCATCCCGGCGCGGTGATAGGCGCGGACGGCTTCGGTCTGGCCGAGGACCAGGGGCGGTGGGTCAAAATCTTACAGCTCGGTGCCGTGGACATTGGCGACGACGTGGAGATCGGTGCCAATACGACCGTGGACCGGGGCGCTTTGGAAAACACCATCATCGAATGTGGCGTCAAGCTCGATAATCAAGTGCAGGTGGGGCACAACTGCAAGATTGGAGCACACACGGCGATTGCAGGTGCCACTGGCATCGCTGGCAGCGTTTCCATCGGCAAGCGTTGTCGGATCGGAGGCGGTGTCGGCATCAACGGCCATATCGAGATCGCGGACGACGTGCATATTACAGGCCGATCAGTCGTTGCCCAATCCATCTCCCAACCCGGTGTGTACTCCTCGGGTGTGCCGTTGCAGGAGACCCGTGCCTGGCGCCGAAACTACCTGAGATTTTGTCGGCTGGACGAGCTGGCGCGGCGCCTGGGCAGACTGGAAAAGAACTCGACATAGCGAGCACTCCGTCAAAACCACCGTGGCAGAGTACTAGCCCGGATTTATCAGTGCGCCGTGAAAAGGCGCGCTCTCTCAGTGGGTGAGATTCCCACCCGGCAACTATCGCTCCGATTGCTACCGGCTGGAGCGATAGTTGCCGG
>JAAUXT010042985.1_pt1 | contig 19096 bp, 16 predicted proteins | sample 7278171 | NCBI WGS metagenome assembly JAAUXT01 (sample SAMN14350112, study PRJNA611818) | marine sediment metagenome | isolation source: surface marine sediment (1.8m) | place: French Polynesia: Moorea | collected 2018-08 | reverse complement strand
ACGGTCCCGAACTGCCCTCAGATCATCCACCCCCTCCGCACCAAAACAGATGCAAGGGCTCATTGGGTGGGCGTGGTCCATTTACGCGTGCGCCTGGCCGGCGCAGTGGCGCCACTTCGCCCCTGGGCTCGAGGTGGGGCAAAGTGGGCGAAGTCAGTCATTCTGGGCTCACTGGGCCAGCCGGAACTTGTGAATGAAACACGGTCAATGGCCCTGTTCGATTTAGAATTTACGTGTGCCGGCTGGCCCAGTGAGCCCAGAATGGCTGACTTCACCCCATCTCCAACCCAGGGGCGAAGTGGCGCCACTGCGCCGGCGGCCAACCGCACGCGTGAATCGAACACGCCTAATGATATAATTTTGAGCTGCTGGTTGCAAAAAACTGGTGTTTTCTCCCTTTTTGCACGAATCCCTTTGTGGTCTTTGTTGCGATGGCGTGCTGGATTGCCAGCGCCTGAATCGGTTTACACATTGGGCCAACGTCAACTGCAAAACTCGACGTCAAGCAGCCAAATTGATGTCTGCTGCTTGAAGTCAACTGCAATAATCAGATTCCTGACTACAACTGCAAAATTTAATGTGAAAAGGCACATTAATCGCAGTCAACTGCAAAACCCTTGAGAACAACTTCCTGTCAGCGTCAAAAAAGTTGCAGTTGCAGTCCGCAGTTGACGTCACCAATATGAAAACCGCTTCAGGGGCGATTTCGCAGGAAGTTGAAATCGTCGGCCGCGAACACTCGCGTTCAACCACGAAAGCAGGTTTTGCGTCGTCATGGAAACATCCGACTCCGTAAAATGACGAAATCCACAGCAACACTTGTGTTTCATGAGCACATGTATTCGTCACAATTTCTTTTCGTGTCATTCACATGTTTCCACTGCATTTGTTCACACAATAAAACCATCAAATTCTTCACGTTTTCACGTGCAGTGTCCGTTGTTACGTTGTGCCACGTTGAACAACAGGGAGATTTAGCACGGCCCTGAAATCCGTACCGTACGTCCGGTGCCCCCATTGCCAGAACGGTGGCACATATCCCCAAAATTTGAGCCAATGACGAGTGTGCCTGACGTCGGCGTTCTTCGTTTGTTCGCTCCGAGTCCACAAGAGTCGACGAGTCTCACTATCGGGAGGTTTCGCAAAGCCGAGCGTCGGCGTAGACGTGGGAATGTCACGTTCTTCATCACGTCATAACGTGGAAACAGAAACACCTTCATTTCACTTTTGTCTGGATTGTTCACCTGCGCAAGTCATGCCGAACTCGGACGTCAGCTTTCACGTCCACCCTCACGTCAACACTCACGTAAACACGCTCATGTCAACACGCTCACGTCCACACTCACGTCAACACTCACGTCAACACTCATGTAATCACACTCATGTCAACACGCTCACGTCTGCGCTCACGTCTACGCTCACGTCTACGCTCATGTCAACGCTCACGTCAACACGCTCACGTCCACACTCCCGTCAACACTCACGTCCACGCTCATGTAAACACACTCACGTCCACACTCACGTCAACACTCACGTCCACGCTCACGTAAACACGCTCATGTCCACACTCACGTCAACACTCACGTCCACGCTCACATAAACACGCTCACGTCCACACTCACGTCCACACTCACGTCAACACTCACGTCCATGCTCACGTCCACACTCACGTCTACACTCACGTCCACGCTCACGTCAACACTCACGTCCACGCTCACGTAAACACGCTCACGTCCACACTCACGTCCACGCCAGAACTGGGCGTTGCGGAACCTCGCCTGTTGTTTGATGCGTCTTTCGTGTTTCCCTTCGTCCGCGTGATGCGTCCTTTGCTACGTCACACTGCACAAGCGTCTCCTCTGTAGCTGTCAGCACAGTACAAAGCACTGAAAACCACTCACGTTTTACGTCTGTTCTCCACACGTCCCAACTCTTATGCGTCAGCCAATCGTTTGCCAGTCACGTCGTCACGTTCCACGTGACCAGCGGCTGCACGTGACTTGACCCTGATCACGTGATTGTAAGTAGAGACGTCCAGATACACAGAAGGTCACGTCGACGCGTGGCGCGTCATGCTGCGTGTTTGGCGTCACGCTCGTTCACTCGTACACTGCTTTCCGTGTGATATCCATGTCTACACACTGCAGCAGAATGTCCACGTGTTTCCTGCGGGCGTCTGTGGCGTTCGCTGCGGTTCATTCACTGGGACTGCAAGATACACTGAATATGGACGTGCAACAGAGAAAGAGAGAGAGAGAGAGAGAGAGAGAGAGAGAGGGACATAGAGAGAGAGAGAGAGAGAGAGAGAGAGAGAGAGACAGAGAGAGAGAGAGAGAGAGAGAGAGAGAGAGAGAGAGAGAGAGAGAGAGAGGGACATAGACAGACAGATGGACAGAATAGGGACTTTATGCATCGGCGTTTGTGTCAAACGTCGCGCCACTTGTCGCATCGGGTGGAGTGTGGTGATTGGCCAGTGCCATGGAAACTGTGCATAACATCATCAATTTGTGTGTTCTTTTCGATGTTGGCGTTGACGCGACGTGCGCCTCAAACACCGTGCATAAAGTCCCCACTGACTGACACACAGACGGGTGGACAGGCAGGGAGACAGACAGAAAGGCGGACAGACAGACAGACAGACAGACAGACAAACAAACACAATTTCACGTAAAAACACAATTGTGATGAGTGTTACCTTTCCAATTATCCAAACCTGGTGCAAATTCACAAACAAACTCCAAATATCATCACCACCACGTGACTACGTCGCGCGTCCCGCGTCGAGCGTCCTACTTCAACGCAACGTTCGGACGCCCCGTCCTTAGTTCTCCTTCTCCTCACCAGATGGACGCAATGCATTCCGCCTATCACAAGTTCACACAAAGCTGTGACAGCTCCACTTTGTTTATCCCCGATGTATCTCTCATTGATAATTGACACACCAACTGTTGATAAATTTATGAAGAACCTGTATCCTGAGTAATACAAACACACACACGCACACACACACATACACACACACACACACACACACACGGGCAGCGTGCATGCCGTACGCCTTCGCTGATCATTTATGACCTAGATGCACTCGTATCCAGGGGCGTTACCAGGGTTCCACCACTCCTCCATCATGACTCCAGGAAAATGACGTCATCCAGCTAAATTTAGGCACAGGCCAAAAATTTTCGTATTTGCGTGTTTGCCTTCCCAAAGCTGAAGAAAGGTCGCTTTCAAGTCCCCCCCGACCCGCCCCCCAGATCCTGGGTCCACCCCTGAGTCCAACCTGGAATTTCACAGTTTGGTTTGATTCCTTCATCACGAATGGATTTTCCAGCCGAAAGTGATACCTTCAACAAGTTTTCTCTTGAAGTCAGGCTCACTGTCCAAATCCACAATGTTTCCATGGAGATGTTGGAATCTCAGCACTGAGTATTGGGAGAAGGTTTCCAGCCAGGCTTTGAGAGTTTCAGTCTTCACTGGGTTGGTAGCTGCATCAAATGGAGCAGATATAGAACAGTTGGGTGAATTGGTCCCATCACATTTTGGAAACTGAGATTCACTGTTTTCTGACTGAGAAGCTGGTTGGGCAAACAAAACCACAGGTGAAATGGATTTCTTGATGGAATCTGGAACCATTGGATTCTGCAGGAAAACATGCTCCCTGTACTTTCCATCAAACTCTTTGTTCAAGTCTCTGATACGATAGTGAACATAGGCTGAGCAACTCTTCCTTTTCTTCATCTTTGAACATGCTGGACATCTGTGGCAAGTAAACTTTGGCAGAATCACAACTCTGTTCAAAATATGTCCAATGTAAAGAGCATTCTCCAGTGCTCTGGCTTCCTGTGGTCTGGACTGGGACTTCATGTTCTCATACACAATGGTCTTGGTTTGGTTGTTTGTGTAATATCCATCTGTGTCAAGATACCACATCAGGTGCTCCTTGAACCTGTAAATCTTTTTGTCATAATTGTTCAGGAAGTTGTTGTGAACCATCACAGTGTTGTTATTGGGGTTATCTCCAGCAAACATCCTGTGGTCAAAGCCGAAGTATTTTTGTCCAGTGGGGAACATGGCATAATCCAGTATCTTTTCTCTTATTAGAAAGAGAAATGTCAAGGAATGGGTGAATCTTATCCTGTTCAGGCAAGGTTGATCACTGGAAGAGAAGATATGGATCATTTGAGCAGATCTGCCAAGCCATGGGCTTTGGTGCAGTCACCACAAGCTAGGAGAAATATTGTTGTCCAAACCACATGACAAATTCATGGACCCAAAGACTTACTATTGTTCTTGTGTGCACAATGTGGCTGCTGCTGTCATCAACCTCTGGGCATTTCTGGTTGGGTAAGCCAGATAGAACCCTGAAACAAACACAGTCACAACCATGAATTCCTCCTCTTTCTCACCTTTTTGAACCTCAATCAACAACAGCCCCTTGTTCAGATTTCCATGTTTGGCCAAGCATGACACACCAATCTGGTCCACCATGTTCAATCTGACAAGAGGAAGGACAAGATACCTGAGTTCCACTGCGGAAGGTATTTTCTGTTCTTTGAGACAACAAAGTCCACCATTGGGTGGTGCAGGTAGGGAAATGGATTTTTCAGCAGCACAATATCTATGTCCATATGAATCACAGTAACATTCATCATCAAGGCCAGAGCAACTGAAAAAGGAGATAAAAAATCTGTTCTTGCACATTGTGATCTGACAATAATTGCAGAACATTTTTTGCAACTTTTTGAAGTTGCAAAACAATCCAAAAAGTGAAAGCAAAGGCTGTCAACAGAATCCAAATTGAGCATGAAGGAAAGATACATTTTTCAGAAACAAAGGTACATGACCTCACCTATGGGCAATTTTCTTGTGACTTTTTTCCCCCAATCTTTGGATCCATAGTCAATGGCCCTTGTTGTGGACTTATCATCTTCCCACAATGCCACTCCCCTCATCCCTCTCTTTTCCAGTTCTCTCACTGTTTCACTGTTGGGAGTCACAAACAGATAATTATCAATCCCAAACTTCCGGAAGGTCACTTGACGATTCTCAGCTAGATCCAGGTACCCTGAGTCCAAGTAACTCAGGACAATCACTTTGGTGTTGTAGAACAAAGATTCCTGTCTGGAGCTGTGTTTCTGGACCATGGTTAGGAAGGAACGAAGAGCTGGTTTTGAAATTGCATTCTTCAAGGCAATTTCTTGCACATCTGTTCAAACAAGAAAAAACAATTTTCTCAATATACTTGTTGATTGTGGTGCAGAACCACAAGATGACCCCCCAACTGAAAAAAAGACAATTGATCATCAGACCTGAAGAAACAATACAGAAAATTGCATAAATCAGACCTGGTGAGTTGATCACCTCCTCCACTGAAGCCACCTCATCTCCATGGCCACACAGATCAAAGGAAACTCTGTACTGGTACTCCACAAGCAGAAGGAAACACACACACAGCAGCAGAAGCAACACCAGACATGATAATATCTTTCTCATTGTCCTTCTCCTTGGGAACAACATGGCCACCTTTTTGTACATTTTTGTTGTCCAGATTCCAGGGCCTTTGAAAATGTAAGCTTCAGGATTTTTTCATCAAAATCTCATTGAGAACGAAGTTGTTGTTGAGCTCTTGTGATTGGCCAAAATTGCCTCAGCAACACATAGACAGTGTCTGTTGAATGGGTGAATTTCTATTCTTCCACGAGCAAGTGTTCCACTGATATGTCATACATCAATTGTATTTTGTTCGCAGTCTAATCCTTGTTTTTTTTGCGAGGAATAATGCGAATGCGAAGTATTTTTATCTGTAATTCCAGCTGGTGTAGCAACTGGTGCAGTGTGAAAATCAATCCGTTAAGCAGTCCTGTAAATACAAAACATGATATAGAGACTTGCCTTGCCTCGCCTGCTGACGTCACGTCAATGCGTCACGTAGTTGCGTCACGTCACCTCCCTGCGTCACGTGCTGCGTCCTGTCCCTGGGTCACATCTCACGTCACATCACGTCAAGTGACGTGACATCACATCACGTCATGTCTCACGTCACGTCACGTCACCTCACGTCATATCACGTCACATCACGTCAAGTAACGTGACATCACGTCAAGTCACGTCACGTCAAGTCACGTCACGTCACGTCACGTCACGTCATACCATCAAAACATGTGTACAAGAAAACATACGTGTACTTCCCAAACAACGCGTTCCTCTTTCATTGTGCTTGACGTCACCCATACTCGTATAAAAGTTTATTCATCCTCCACAGGAGACCTTGGGGACAACTACAGTCTAGGATCATCAATATGCCACGCCCCTCCCCCACTGATCGTGCACCCCGCCTTGTGTCCCCATGAACTCACCACACGCTCCTGAAGCGTTGAGGACAGGACTCCACCCAGAATGAGGTCAACGCCGGTGACGTCACGCGCATGCGCGTCCAAACGTTACGGATGCTGCGTCGATTGATTGCTGTTTCCTGTTGGTTTACGCCCTGGCTGCGGTCTTGTCTGAAACACACAAGAGAGATCACACAGCTGGCGCTTCTGCACGGCACGTGGTGCGGTCGACGTCCAAAAAGGGGTTTTCACCCTATCTTCCGAAGCGGCAGGTAGATCTTGCCGGGTGTTCGTAAAACGCCCTCCTGTGCCACAGAATTCCTTTGTTTTGAAAACAAAATACAGGTGCACACTAACCGCGTCGTGCGTCCCGTGTCAAAGTAACGTCGACTTTTAGCAAACAGCCCGCAACCTGGAAACGCAACTTCAACTATTTCACAACATGCCAAAAGTGATGTTTGCGTTTGCGTTTCCATGGGTGCAGGGTGTTTGCTAAAACTCCCCGTTGTCCACGTCCAGACGCTGCGTCCAATACGCATCCGTCCGTCGAACACTTCCGTCAAGCAAACCAAGGGCAGAGGTCAAGGGGCAGGGCAAAAGCCGCGACGGCGGGGGGAGGGGGCAACAACCATCAGGGTTTCTACACAGATGACGTGGCATCAAAATCTTGACTCGACGCCAGGAACAGACAGAGCCGTTTGTTTATGCTCTCCATTTGGGCGTCATGTTGACAACTGTGAATCAAAATTTTGACGCTGGCGTCAAAAAATTTGACGCCGTCCTGCCTGTGTAGAAACCTCTATTGTTGAAAACAAAAGCTGAAAACAACATATTGAGTGCATTCGCAGCAAATTTGAAACTTTTTTTTAAGCGGGGGCCGGGCTCAGGCCGAACTCCCCCCTTCCCTTCGTCGGATCCGTTTGGGGAGGGGCGTCCATGACCATAAATGGGAGATGTTTCTAAAGTGGTTTTCACATTGGTGACGCGCGGCCGTCTTTTTGACGTCGGCGTCAAAATTTAACATTGAACCCAATGGTGGACTTTTTGACGCCAACCCAGAAAACGACCGCGCGGCACCCAACGTGAAAACCCCTTCACGTCTACCCGTGCATTCTTCACACAAATGCACACACGTGATGCACACCTGTTGCAGTTTAACATGTTTCAAGTCAATAGTTGTTGACAAAATATATATATTTACCACTGAACAGCTGCAATCAATAACAAAGCGGACGAACACCATGCAGCAGCAAGGTGCTGAAGTTAGCGTCCACACCTGGGCGTTGGAGAAATGGTTCCTCTGAAATCACACAATGAATTTCAACACCTTTGGTTGTGTGCTTGAACATGATTTTTTTCTCTCGGTTTGTGAACTCAATAAGGGGTTTTCACACAAATGACGCGGCGTCAAAATTTTAACGCGACGCCAGGAATGAACTGGACCGCGACAATCCATCCCACTTTCTTACACGGGAAAAAAGTGTGACTCAATCAAGGAGAAACACCAATCAGCTGTTGCCAAAGACCGTTCCGGTGGTATGGCAACGCGATGTTGCAATAACCACACACGCTTTGTGTATACAAATCCTGTGTTCTGCACCAAACGGTAAGTTTGATGCCGTCCTGCCTGTATGAAAACCCCGTTTGGCTGGATCGTTTTCTAGGTGATCTCCATTGGGCGTCATGTAAAATTTGACGCCATCACGTCAAAATTTGTGACGCCAGCGTCAAATAATCTGCCCGTGAGAAAACCCCCAATGAGGTCACGTACGAGAGGCCAAAGTTGTGACCGCAGCATTCTACTGAACATGGCGTCCCCCTCTCACCTCAACAGGCATAACTTCCTTTTTGAGGGTGATCCATTTCAAACACGTGTTTTCAAAAAGGAAAAATGTATATCTTCATTTCCTTACCTTCATACACCTTCCAGACTCTTCAAACTGGTGCTCGCTATACAATCCACTGTTCGTACTCACAACAATGCTTATTGTGCAAACTCGTGTTCATTGTTTTGGCACCGCAGACTGATTTGTTAAGGAAATGAGCCGGCGTGTGAATAGTGACATGCGCATAGCAGCAGCAGCCACTGGTGTAAAGCTGACCTGCATACCTACACACCTGTTACCAGAACACACACCACGTGACGCTTCCCATTCATAAGGGGGTACACACACCATGCCAAAACTACCATAAAAGGCAAGGGCGCGATACCGCGTTCTTTTTGTGCTGAAATGCCACACGAAAGCGAGGGGGAAGATCCCGCGATGCCATCTTCAAGAGGCTTTGAAGAAGAATCCAAGATTTCCAAAATTTGTAGAATTTTAGGGTGCGATCCAGAGCTGTCTGGGGTACGGCCTTCATGACGTCCACGCCCACGGACAGGCGCATACCCTGGTGTGGACCCATTCCGCCGGGGGCAACTTTTCTTTCTTGAAATTGTCCTTGTTTTGACAAAATTATTTGCCACGATCATTTTGGGTTTTCACACAGATGACGCGGCGTCAAAATTTTGACGCGAGACCAGGAAAGGACTGGACCTTTCTCTTGGTGCTCTCTTTTGGGCGTCATGTTAGTAAAATTTGATGCCTGCGCGTCAAAATTTTGATGCGGGCATCAAAAAATCTGACGCAGGCCCGCCTGTGTGAAAACCCGAACTCTTATCTTTGCTTGTCTGTTGTCTTTTTTTTTTCAAAGTCAAATTTGAGTCCCACCCAAAGGGGTCGGTGTCCCTTTCACCAGGCCCTCGGTCCGACCCAAAAATCCAGGCACCACGTGCGCACACTGCATGCGCGATAAAGGGTTTTCACATTGGTGACGCTGCATCAATGTTTTGACGCTGTGTCAAAACGACCCTTGTATTTTCTATCCAGGTTTTGACGCTTGTGTCAAAAATCAGTCTGGACCGAAATTTTTGACGCGCACGTCAAATTTTTGCTGCCGCAGTGTCACCAATGTGAAAACCCTAATTGATTCACGGTGATTCTACTCCGTTGCATCTTATGGAGAGGATCCTTGGCTCGACAAGTGCGGGCCAAGAAGTTGTGTCACGAGCAACTTCACGAAACAATCCTGATGTTGTGCGGCATGTTAAAGAGACTTCCAAACAAATCACAAATTTTCAGGGTCGTGTGTTTGAATTCTGAAGAATATTTCTTTCCCTGGCTGCAAACAGGCTTTGCTGTCTTTGTGAACAAACCACACAAGTGTGGTGTTATCAATGGCAAATCTATATTTTACACAAATTGTCTCCACCAATAGAAGCTGACCATGTGCCGAAAATATCAATTAAATTTGACCCCATCTGCCAGTTTTTTCTTGAAGTCAGTGTCACTTTCTAGATTCACAATATTTCCACAGAGATGTTGAAATCTCAGCACTGAGTAGTGGGAGAAAGTCTCCAGCCAGGCTTTGAGAGTTTCAGTCTTCACTGGATGTGAAGCTGCATCAAATGGAGCAGACACAGAACAGTTGGGCAAATTTGACCCATCACATTTCTTCAGCAGAGGCTCATTGTGTCCAAGTTCATTTGCTGAATGTAAAGTTTGAGAACCTGGTTTGTTGAGCCCAAAGAAAATAACAGGTGACATGGATTCCTTGACGGAGGTAGGAACTGTGGGATTTTGTAAGAAAACATGTTCTCTGTACTTGCCACCAAACATTTTGTCCAAATCTCTGATATTGTAATGAACATGAGCTGCACAATCAGGATTTCTACCTGGGATCTGAGAACAAATTTTCTTATGGCAGTGGGAGCAAAAGAACTTTGGAAGAATTACAGTCCTCTTCAAAATATGTCCAAGGAAGAAAGCATTTTCCAGTGCTCTTGCCTCCTGTTTCTTTGAAGGTAAGGCCCATGAACTTCCAAAGACAATGTACTTGGATTTGATGCTTGAATAATATCCATCCATATCAGGATACCACATCAGATGTTCCTTGAATCTGTAGATTTTGTTTTCATAGCCAGTGATCCAGTTGTTGTGCACCAGGACAGTTCTATTTTCAGGTTTGTCTCCTGCAAACATCCTGTGCTCATATTCAAAGTAATTCCATCCCACAGGAAACAGAGTACTGTCCAGTATTTCCACTCTTATCCAAAACATAAAGGCCAAGGAATACCTCAACCTGTTCAGACAAGCTTGATCACTGAATGAAAAGAGGCATTATGTCACGAACAGATGGTGACATCTGCTGTAACACAGACCAAAAATCCACGACCAATTGAACCACAAAAACGAGTGGGCAGCAATTCCTGAACAAAAACACTTGGTGAAGGTTGTTCACACAAACCATGGATAAAATGATCACTTCTACTTACTGTTTGTAATTTGCACACATTGTAGCTGCTGCTCTCATAAATGTCTGGGCGTTTCTGGTTGGATAAGCAACATAGAAACCTGTAAAACAGAACAAAGCCATAACCTCTGCACAAAGATCCAAGAATGCAGTACAACAAGGAGGCTTGTGTTCAGCACGAGAACACTATCAAACACAACTAAAGAAAACATCCAGGATGGTCACAGCCCAATATATCCAAATTTCTGTGCTCTGTGGATCCACAAAAAAACAAGTCACCTGAGTTCCACTGTGGAAGGTATTGTTTATTCTTTTGAACAACAAAGTCCACCATTGGGTGGTGCAGGTAGGGAAATGGGTGCTTCAGCAGGACAATATCCACATCCATGTGAATAACAGTCACATTCAACATCAAGGCCAGAGCAACTGAAAAGGGAAACAGTGTTTTCACTGCAGACAGAGATTGTGTCTGAAAGTGATTCTTTACCCATTTGCTTCCACCACAAATGAAAGATTGTAGGATGTGGTGTGAGTCGATGTATGAAGTCTCACAAAAATGCAAAAATATAAGACTGTCAGATGAAAGAAATTTTTGTCAGTCTGCATTATATTTGAACATTTGTTTGACCTCTATCATGCTTGAGAATGACAAACCATACCCATGGGCAATTTTCTCATCACCTTTCTGCCCCATCCTTTGGATCCATAGTCAATGGCTTCTGTTGTGGTTGTGGAGTCATCTTCCCACAGAGCTAATCCTCTCATCTGTCTCTTGCTCAGTTCTTTTACTGTCTCACTGTTGGGAGTCACAAACAGATAATTACCAATCCCAAACTTTTTGAATGAAATGTAGAGGTTCTCAGCCATATCCAGATATCCAGCATCAACATAGCTGAGAATGATAACTCTGGTGTGAGAAAATAAATGATCTTGTCTGGAGCTATGTGTGTGAACTCTTTCCAGGAATGAATAAAGAGCTGATTTTGAAATTCCATATTTCAAAGCAACTACTTTCACACCTGTTCAAACAACAATGAGAAATATTCTTTGTCTACAAAATTACAATCCCTGGGAAATTACAACAGTTACACATAAATTTGTCAAACAGAGAATTTCAGATTGACATATTCTGAAACAGGAAAAAACAATCAATTGTGTCTCACCTGGTGAATTCACAACATCTTCCAGTGGAGAAAAAGTATCATCAGTTCCTCTCACTTCATAAGCCACTCTGTAATAGCATTCTTGGAACACAAGAAAACACATGAAGACTAAAAGAGCTGTCAAGAGGTACAAGAAGATCCTTCTCAGTTTCTGTCTGCTTTTGCACATTTTGACCATTTGTTCCCATGTGCAGCTTCTGAAGCTGTTACCTCAGGCTTCCTTCATCAGTTTTTTTCCAATTAATTTCCTTCACATTGTTATCACAAGCGAAAATCCACCTTGCTTGGCTCTGAGCTTTTCATCTTTTGCCTTGTAGAGTTTGGGGAAGTGTTTGAGAATCTTGAACATCCATCCTTCATGTATATTTTTCCAACATCAGCCTTTGTGTTCACGGCATCCTTGATGATTCAATCACTCAATCAACCTACAGGTCAATCAGTCAATTTACACTGTGTTCATGCAAGGTAGATCAGAATCCATTGCATTCCAAGACGTGAATGTGTGAAAGTCAAATGGTGAAATTTCAGCTTGCTGTCAAATCCTTGCTTCAAATTGGAATGTCGTCAATTCCAAGCGTTGTTATCTTTTCTCTGATAAACATCTGGTGTCGTCCATTTTTTCATGAGACATTCCTGCAAAACGAGAACACAAGAGAAGGAATGCGTGATGCGTCAACGTGACAAAGCCCGATGTGACGCATGACGTAACGCAGGCGTAACGTAGAAACATGACGCTAAGCACAACGCATTAAGGTACACCTCCTGTTCAGCTTTTGAGCTCCTTTGTCTTTTTGCTTTGAGAAATAAGCCACGCACCCTGACACTTGGCCGTGACCTGGGAAGTTACGGAGGGCTTCATGTCTCTACGTCACGTCCCTGCGTCACGTCACATCCCTGTGTCATATCCCTGCGTCACCTCTCTGTCACTTCCCAACGTCACGTCTCTGCGTCACGTCTTGCGTCACGTCTTTGCGTCATGTCCCTGCACCTACATCACGTCTTTTCTCCAACTCTCAGGGTGATGTTTTTGTGTTGTATCTCTGCGTCACGCCCACACATCTACGTCACGTACCTGCGCCATACCCCTTCGCTTTGACCTGCGTCACGTCACGTGTGACGTCACGTGTGACGTCTTGCGTCACGTCTTGCGTCACGCCCACACATCTACGTCACGTACCTGCGCCATACCCCTTCACTTTGACGTGCGTCACGTCTTGCGTCACGCCCACACATCTACGTCACGTACCTGCGCCATACCCCTTCACTTTGACGTGCGTCACGTCTTGTGTCACGCCCACACATCTACGTCACGTACCTGCGCCATACCCCTTCGCTTGACGTGCGTCACGTCACGTGTGACGTCATCACATGACGTCCTGCATGGCGTCTCACGTTTGTTTCTTTTTACGCTGGTTGTTGTGTTGACAGGTCCAGATCTCATCCACGAATCAGCCGCGCTCATTCCTAAGAAAACAATGAACAGTTTGAAAGGCCTGAATTCATGTTAAAATTGTCTCGGAGACGGATCAACCGAGCAAGAATTTCAGGACCGAATTGCGGGGGGGAGGGTTGGTTGGTTTAGCTATTGGGAAGATTTTATGGTCAGGTGTGTTCCACCACGATGGCAGCGCTCAAAGCAAAATGGTATCAATGGGAGTTGGGGTGTCGCGCAACGCACCTGGCCAAACATTTTATCTTGCACACACACGCACACACAAGCGCACACACACACACACACACACACACACACACACACACAAGCGCACGCGCACACACGCGAGCGCGCAGACAAATGCTTGATTCGTGCACGCCCAAATCCATGTGCGTGCGGCCGCACAACCTACAGTTGCTGACATGCTTACAGTCGACACATGTGTGCGTGCACCCACACACCAACAGCTCCACGCTCACAACCACCAAGGTGTGTTTTGTTACACAGTTACGCTCATCTTTCACCAATAGAATGTGTTCTGAATACTTACCCCATTTGCTGCAGTCGGGGTCTTCCTTCCTATGTTCCTGCGTGCTTTATTTTTGTGTGAAAATTAAAAACATTTGCGCATCCCGAAAACACAATTCGTCACCTCAGAACAACTCAACTTGCAAGTCACGAATTCTCTCATATCACAAGAAATTGTTTGACATTTTGTTTGCCAAAATATTCATGCAAAAACAAAAAGTTCAAAAGACTTGGAAAGGTTTGAAAGAGTAGCCCTCAGGGCTTAACAAGTGGATCAAAGGCATTGTGAGACACACGTGACTTCAGGGCTGCACGGCGCATGCGTCACGAGTTACGTCCATGAGCGTGACGCATCCTGAGTGACGCAGCGCAAAGTACCTGACGCAGCCAAGGGTGACGCATGCCATTTGTAGTGAAGGGGTTTTCACGTTGGTGGCGACTTTGACGTCGACGGCAACTTTTTGACGTCAACGTCAACTTTCTTTTCATGTTGAGGAGTTACGTCGACGTCAGCTTCATGAACTGCAAATGCGCAGTCGACGTCAAAAGTGAAGCTGACGTCGAGACAAATGACGCCGCCAGCGCCCAACGTGAAAGACGCTCAAGTGAAACGGACCTGAAGAGGTTTTTCACACAGGGGACGCGACGTCAAAAATGACGTCGTGAGGGCCGACGTCATGAATAGACTGCACCATTTTTGACGTATCCCACGTAAAGTTTGATGTTTGACGTCAGCGTCAAATTTTTTGATGCCAACAGTGCCTACGCGTGTGAAAACGCCTGAAACAATCTGAGGTAAGGCAATTCCACACTCCTGCAGGATCTTTTTGATTATCAAAGACGGTGCATTTGATATTTCGTACAACTTGCATTAAGCCTGTGTTTTTGTGTGTCTCGGTACTTCTTGTCAATGGGTCCAAGGGCTTGGAGCCCACTGCTTTGAGTGACGCAGAATATTTTGTTGTGCAAATTTATGGAGGGATGAAAAGCTCTTGAACCAAATCACCAAAGAAAAAGGAATTTGAAAAACGCTTTGGTTCCAAATGTTTCTCGTTTCGCCGCGCAATTTTTGCAGTGAGTTTGCTTGTGACAAACACAACAATAGACATCAGGACGAACAGAATATGGGCTCTCTCTTTGCATAATTCTCTTTGTTTTGAACTGCAAGTAATGGTTGCACAAAAACATTTGTTTTGACAATAAAAATCAAAAATTTTTGAAAATTAACAAATGGAATTTAAAAATACATTTTGTTATGTATGGGTGCTCAGGCCAGCATCGTTCCGGAGCCTTTCAGCTGGCTGAGCCGTGTCACATCATTCACCCAGAGAAGGGAGCCGATCCCTCCCATCTCTGTTGGCCGGGTCGCAATGAATCAGTCACACCCGTGTGGTTTGCAGTAAAGTGTTTATTGTCACTTACCTGAGCTTCATAGAAGGGAAGCCCAGAGTGAAGGAAAGCAGGTGTTTAAATATACAGGGGTCTGAAGCTGTGCTGAAGGTACAGCTTCAGAGGAGAGCGGGAAAGAATCATGTCTGATCAAACTGGCAATCGAGGGTTTGATTGAAGGTGGTTTGATTACACAATTTCCAAAATTTCATCTCCTGGAAAGACCCAGGTGGCAAAATTTTCAGTGGAACCTGACCCCATCAGCCAGTTTCCTCTTGAAATCAGGATATTTGTTCATATCAATAAGGTTTCCATAGAGATGTTGGAATCTCAACACTGAATAGTTGGAGTAGGGCTTCAGCCAGGACACAAGGGATTCAATATTGATTGGTTGTGATTTGGAAGAAAATGGAGCAGCCACAAGGCAATTTGGCAAATTTTTTCTGTTACATTTGGGAAGTGATGAATTTCTATTAAACAGAACCTTTTCATCAACATAAGTGTTTGGGTCAGGCTTTGGATTCAATGGGACAAACTTGAAGGCTATCACAGGTGAAACTGATCTTTTGATGGAGTCTGGAACCATTGGATTTTTCAAAAATACATGTTCCCTATACTTTCTGCCAAAAACATTGTCCAGCCCTCTGATACTGTAGTGAACATAAGCTGAACATTGTGGCCTTCTGTCTGGAATCTGAGTACAATTCTCAGAACCACACCAGGAGCAAAAGAACTTGGGAAGAATAACAATTCTGTTCAAAATGTGCCCCAATAAAAATGCATTCATCAATGCTCTTTGTTCCTGGTCTCCATGTGACAAGGACCATGTGTTCTTGAAAACAATGAATTTGGAATGAATATTGGTATAATACCCATTTCTATCAAGGTACCACATTAAATTCTCCTTGAATCTGTATCTCTTGAAGTCATATCCAATGATGAAGTTGTTGTGCAATAAAACAGTTTTGTCATCAGGGTTGTCTCCAGCAAACATCCTCTTGTCTATGTCAAAGTACTTTTGTCCAGTAGGAAAGAGGGTGTAGTCCAGCACTTTAATTTTCAAAACTCTTTTGAAAGGTTCAGTACCTCTCATTTTGTTGAAGCAATATTGATCACTGAAATGAAAACAAGGAACATCGTCTGAAAAATTGACATTCAAATCAAAAAGTTTCTTGAAAGGATCAGTGTGAACAGAAGTTAGCTTTGTTTTGTGTGTTTCCTTGTTTTTGATTGTGGTTTTAATGCCACTCACTCATCATCAAGACACATTTTTCTCAGAGCTGCTGTCATCATGAACTTCTGGGCATTTTTGGTTGGGTGTGATAGATAGAAGCCTGAAACACAGAAAACAATGTTCAACCAACATCAATCTTGATTCATTGCAGCTCAATACAGTACCAAGGTTTGCAAGATAAAAGTACAAATTTCCAACACTTTGTTGAAAATGTGTGCTTTCTTTTTTCATCACCAGAAGTTCCATGCAAAGTGTATGACAATGAGTTAAATTGTGACTTGTGACAGCAACCTTCAGACTGATGTTCAAAAAAGTCTGTTGCCACTTGAGGAACATCACAATAGAGGAGTCATTCTCTCAATTCACAACTTGGGGATCACAGCAGAAGACAAGCAAATTGCAATCACACTCAAGGGGTTTTCACGTTCATGATGACGTCAGCTTTTTCTGACGTTGACGGCAACTTTTCTTGATGACGTCTGACACCCACAAATGGGGCATCAGGTTAAACTTTCATGTTGATGTCACAATTCTGCTGTGGACATCAAAACTTTGACGTCGACAGTATCACTGTGAAAACGGCTTGGGTATACATCCTTCGTTTGTCAAAGCTTGCTCCACATGAAGCGACACTGAGGCTACACGTGTTGCTGAGACAAAGAGCCTCTGGTTCTGTACCACAGAAAATACCTGAGTTCCAGCCTGGCACTCGATCTTCACTCCTCTGAACCACAAAATCCATGTCCGGGAACTGCAGGTAGGAAAATGGCTGCTTCAGGAACACAATGTCCACATCCACCAGCAAAACACTGATGTTGAGGTGCAAGGCCAGGGCAACTGAATAACAACCCAAAATTGGGTGTGATGAATGAAGATGCATGCAATATTCATTGGTGCACAAAAGTCATTATTTTAAACTTTGCAGACATCCAAACACACCAATAATCACCCAAAGGTATTTTTCTGACAACTTTGTAAGCAAATCCTGGACTTCCAAAATCACTGGGTTCTGTTATAAATGCATTGTCTTCTTCCCACACTGCAACTCCTCTCATTCCTCTCTTGTTTAGTTCCTTCACTGTAGCATTACTGGAACTCACAAAAATGTAGTTATCAATCCCAAACTTTTTGAATGAAATGAAGAAGTTTTCAGCCATATCTAAATATCCAGAGTCCACATAGCTGAGAATGATAACACTTCTCTGCAGTTCTCCTTGTGTGGAGGTGTGTTTCAGTGCCATGGTAAGAAATGAGTGAAGAGCTGGTTTTGAGATGTCAAACATCCTGGCAACTTCCTGTACATCTGTTTTGTATTGAAAGGTGTATTTTTAGGACTCTTTGTTTTTTTTCAGAAATATATGCTACAAAAATATCTCTTGTAAGAATATTTTGATTGGAGAAAAGAAGATTCACCTGATGAACTTGTTACAGCATTGACTGTTTCAGAATATTCAAAGGCAGGGTTATTTTCAAATGCTGTGATATTTTCTGCAGCCACAGACACATTTCCAACTGCAGAATTAAGTTCCACCAATGAAAGGATTTCAGTTGTAGCATGTTTTGTTTTTATTGTTCCTCTTGAGTCCTGGGGTATTTTTGGCACAGTCACTTGCAACATCAGAAACCAAGCACAGAGTAGGAATACTGCTGTCATTGACAACAACATCTTTCTTTTTCTTTGCATGGTGGATAAAGTTGTGTTGCATCTATCTGGTGAAGTAACCTGCTTCAGGAAGGGCATTCTGTTATGACCTGAAAATACATATCATTCCCTGAACTATTTTTGGAAAGGAATCTGCTTGCGTTGCTGTGCTCCCTGCAATTGACCGCAATCTCTTTTTTCATGCGCTTTATCCTCAGTGAAAGTTTCCTGTACATGCAAAGCCCTTGGGTCACATGTGCTCCCTGTGCCTGAGGGTCACACTGGACCTACGCAGTTCAACAGCTCACAATCGTGCTTGGATCCAATGGCTTCAAGTTGTACACCCAACAGTGAAAGAAAGGAGATACATTCCCACATTTTGCGTATCAGTTGCAAATTAATTTTGCCCCTCAACATGCAAAATTTTCAGTGTAGAATTCAGCCACAAGCCATAACCCCCCACACACACACACACACACACACGCACACACGCGCGCACACACACGCACAAACGCACACAGCTCTCGTCTTGGTTCTGTGCGGATTTGGGTCTTCTGCGTGTGTGTGTGTGTGTGTGCGTGTGTGCGTGTGTGCGTGTGTGTGTGCGTGTGTGCGTGTGTGCGTGTGTGTGTGCGTGTGTGCGTGTGTGCGTGTGTGTGTGCGTGTGTTTGTTGTGAGGTACGGTGCACCTGCACCATCCAGTGTGAATTCACCGGGTGAAACGTTTGCTTCATCCGAATTGTTGCAAAAAAATGTCTTTTTTTCGTTGGTTTATGCTGCTGTGCGTGTTGAGTCAGAAGAAAATAAAGACTTCTTTGTATCAACTTGGAACAAAGGGAATCATCCTCTCATCGATCTACTTCGGTTTGGATGTTCGGGCCACACTGAATGCGTCACCTCCTCCATGTGCACGCGCGTGGCGTGGCGTGGCGTGGCGTGGCGTGGCGTGGCGTGGCGTGGCGTGGCGTGGCGTGGTCTGTCTGTCTGTCTGTCTGTCTGTCTGTCTGTCTGTCTGTCTGTCTGTCTGTCTGTCTGTCTGTCTGTCTGTCTGTCTGTCTGTCTGTCTGTCTGTCTGTCTGT
>JAAUXT010087082.1_pt1 | contig 19100 bp, 22 predicted proteins | sample 7278171 | NCBI WGS metagenome assembly JAAUXT01 (sample SAMN14350112, study PRJNA611818) | marine sediment metagenome | isolation source: surface marine sediment (1.8m) | place: French Polynesia: Moorea | collected 2018-08 | reverse complement strand
TCTTCGGAGCCATTCTGTTCTCTTCTTCTCTTCTTCGTCACAGTGGAAAAACTTGCAAAATTCACGTGAAAAACTTTGTGCTCACACTGTACGAGAACCATGCTTGCTTGCACAACAAAAACAACTGATGTCAGATGCAAGAAATTTGAATTTCGCCGAGAAGTGCAAAAATGACCATCAACTGGAAGAATGTTCATCAGATTCCGCCAAGTAGTGTAAAAATAACTGTAATGTGACTTAATGTCAATGGTCGTTGTCTGGTCCTAGGACTGAGTAACAACCACTCCTATTGGTCATTGCCTGGTCCTGAAAATGTGTCTAGGACCATACAATGACTGGTCGTTGTGTGGTCCTAGCTGGTCGTGGCCTGGTCCTGAAATTTCAGGACCACACAACGACCAAATAGTGTGGTCGTTGTCTGGTTCTGGTCGTTGTCTGGTCCTGTTACACCGGTAAATTCTTGTGTTCTTGGCAGGTGGTGATGACTGATGTCTGGTCGGTGCCTGTGTGCAGCCGAGTTCACGTTGAGCCGGTGTCACCGGACGACTGGGAAATTCTGGTGAGAACCACAGTGAAACATCCTGCTCGTCAGTTGTCTTCGTTTCAGTCGAAAGGATAACAAAAAGTTGCATGTTTGTTCTTTCACAGGAGCTTCACTCATCCTACCTTGAGAGTCATTTGCTGGACCAAATTCGAGTTGTGTGGCGCGGGCAGGTGCTGCCTCTCTGGGTTAACTCCAGGACGTGCGTCTTTGTGACAGTCGGTGAGAAATCATTTCACACACGTGGAGGACTGTTGCAACTTTCTGCGCGTTCCATTTATTCCCGTTTATTCGGACAGTTTACCAGAACTGGAGAAATCTGCACAAAAATGTTGCATCAGCTCAGATTTTCAAATTGACTTCGCAACTGAGTTTTCTGCTTCGTTGTAAATGTGTTTGGCTTCAAAGTGGTGACGTTCTTTCAGGAGAGCTGGAGACGTCTGGAAAATGTGGCTTGCTGCAGCAGGACACCGAAGTGGTCATTGCACCGAAAGATCGTCAAAATGCTTTTTTGCCCCAAAGTCTGCGCTCAGCAAGCAAAGAAGCACCGTGCGCAGAAGAGGTACTATTCAGATGGCTTGCTCATGCAGTTCTTGTCATTCGGACAATTTTTGAAACGATTGCTTTGAGAGCAAACTTCATCACCCCAGCGTCGTCCCTGTACATGTGAAGAGGGGCCCCGAGAAACCAGATGTAAAGGGCTGACCTGTATTTGTTTGTTTCTGTTTTTTGTTTTTTTTTATGCGTGTGTATGTGTGTGTGTGTGGGCGTTGTTGGTCCGATTCGCTCCAGCCAAAAGCAAAACTTGTGTGAGTGCGACCCCTCTTCAAACAAAACTTCAAATGTTGCCCAACAACATAGATCTGCGACGCTGTTTGAGTACGGCCGTACGTGATTGACATGTTTGTTGTGGTTTTCTTGAGCGGATTGTGTTCACGGGTGTTTTGTGGTTTCAGAAGCCAAAGGAAATCGACGACGATGACATGTATGGGTACCAGTCAATGAAAAATGAGAACGCGGGTTCTTCGGACAACGATGACCTGTTGGCATCTGTGCTGCAAACGGAAGAATTCGAAGCATTATCTGAGGATAAAACCGCAGACAGTTTCAGCAGAATTTTCGAGTTCTTTGCTTCTGTGTGGAGGGGAGAAGAGACTCAGAAGAAAACGCAAAGGCCTCGCCATTGTCATGTGAACATCCTGTCAACCGGGATCGATCTTGACGCGTCTCTGCGCATTGAACATTTTGGTGAAGTGGTTGAACCAGAAACATTGGGTGCATCCTTCAAGCCACTCAACTTTTGCCAACAGCCCACGAATGTCTACATCAATCGGGACACCTGGTGCAAACTCTTGGGAAGAAATGCACACAGTGCTCAGGTACCATCCAGCTTTTTGGCGTTTTTGCGCTGCATCGACTCACCGATCGAGAAAGAAGATGCCATGAAAAAACACAACAGCAAAGCCAACGCATCCGAGGGCAAAGAAAAAGACCCACTCTCGGATGGTAGCAAGGCAAGTTGTTCTCCTTTTTCTTGTTCTTTGTTTGTTGTGTCGGAGACAAATGCGGAGACTAATTTTGATGGTTTCTGCCAACTGCAGGGGACGGAGGTGGCTGTGCGGGTGGTGGTGCTTGACGAAAACAACACTCACATTGTTTACGGAGAGAAAAGTGCTTCTCAAACACCCATTATCTCCAGGTAGACCCCAACGACAAATCTTGATGTTGTCCATCGAGTTCAATGAACACTCACCAAGCAAGACGAAAATTTAAATTTCTTCAGGGTTGAGTTTTCTCCGGCCGCCCACTGTTTATCGGGCCATATTGCAATGCACGATTTGCTGCGGAGACAAGTCGGAGGGCAGGTCACGGGAAGGGTCAGGCTGCGATCATTGAGTGACAAGTGCATCCAGGAGCCGGGGGAGGTTGTGCTGCACCCGCTGTTTGACATTGTAAGTTTCAGTCCTGGCAATCCGTTTGCTATATCGATCCAAGCAGCGAAACTTCGCAAACCTTTGTCACTTTCGACAAAATGCAGTATTTCATGTGGATTTGATTCGTGTGGTATTTCAGCCAGTCGAACTCACAGAAGAAATGATTCGGATGGCCTTCAAAATTTGGCTGGGTGATGTTTCCCTGTGGAAGTGCCCTCTTGTTGCCAGCAACGGAACTTTGCTCAAATTCGCGCTGAAACCTGGTGAGTCAGGTGTGCAAGTGTGGCACTGTGTTCAGGTCAGAATCAGTTCCCACAATCACAAAGCCGTTTTGTTTGTATGATTATAGACTTCTTCGGTGAATTTGTGGTCACATTTGTGACCAAACGACGAACAAACAATCACGAAATGGGGAAACCTGTCTATCTGCTGGACAGAGGTCTTGCTGAAAAGGTTTGCACCGTGGTCGTTTGAAGAATTACTTCTGAAGTTTGCTCGGCCAGGTGGAATGTGTCATGTGCTGACGCTTCACATTCAGGTGATGATCCGTGTCTCCAAGAGGTTGACGGCCAAGAATTTGTCCGAAACAGTTTCTGACCTGCCGTGCTGGAGCACGTTTGACATCGATCCCAAATTGCCAGCAGCGACACCCGGACATTTGGGGTGAGGCATGTTACGCAAGCTGTTGTTTTCAAGTGAAGTTTGCGAGTCAACCTGCAGCGTTTGGAAAGAAGAGCAGAGAAGTTTCTTTCGTTTGCGCGCGCGCGCGTGTGTGTGTGTGTGTGTGTGTGTGTTCTCTCTTTTTGGGAGACACAACACCGGTTCATGTGAGCAAATCAGATGGTTCTGTTTTCAGTGGAATGCAAGAGGAGTTCAGATCCGCGCTTCAGAATCTTGAGGTGTGTTTGGCACAAAAGCCTTTGGCTGCTCACGTCATGAAGGAAATTCAGGTGGGGAAAACTACAGCTGTGTCAACAAACGCTTCACTGGGTTGTGAAAAAAGACAAACCTTTACCACATCGTTGTGCAACTCAAGCGTGAAAGTCATGGTTGAACATGGTTCACAACTATTGACAGAGCCGTTTTGTGCAAATGAATGTTTCGCTGCACTGCAGGTCGGAAATGTTCTCGTGCACGGACCAAGAGGGGTTGGCAAGAGCACAATGTCGCAGGCGCTTTGTCACGCAGTGGGATGTTGGCCCAATCTGGCTCACACTTCAATTGTGGAGTGCAAACCGCTCAGAGGTATGTTTCCCTTCACAACACGACGCAAGGTTTAAATTCATGAAGCAAAATCGTTCTCAGCGACTGCTTTTGGAAGTGTTTCGGTCCTTCGTAACAATGAAACCGTTGCAGTGACTGAAGCTCACAATCCCTTCCCATGCAACAACAAAATTCGATTTGCAACGTTTGAACCAAGCTTGATGCAACTCATCTCGGAAATTGGCTGTTTGGGGCATTCTTTGGAAAGAAACACACGCTTGGCGTCTCTCCTTCAGGCAAGCGGATGGAGTCGATCCAGAAGCTGTTGGAGCGGCACTACGCCGAGGCGAGTTGGCGTCAGCCGGCGGTGCTGCTGCTCGACGACCTCGACCAGATCGCGGCGGCGCCGAGCGGCCCTGAGCAGGAGATCTCCGGGGAGGCGCTCTACTTCACCAAGGTCGCTCAAGGTGCGCACAAAACATCGAAGCTGAGACCTGAACAAGCACAGTGGCAAGACCATTGACTTGTCTCCAGCAAACAGGCGAATGTGTTGAGAACACGCACTGAGCCCCTCAGCTCGTTGGAATGGAGCGCGCATTGACATTCAACTTGACCAGCCGAAGATTGTTTGTTTTCAGTCGTGAAGGATCTTTTGCACAAAGTTCGGGTGCGCGGAGATCGCGTCGTCACAGTGGTCACGTGCAAATCACCTTCGACTCTGCACTCAACCCTGACTGCTCCTAGAGGACATCACTTCTTGCCGTGCGCCGTCGCTCTGAAACCTCCAGACAAGGTGTCGCATCCTGTATTGTATTGTGCGTGGAATCAGAGGAAACCAGACCAAATTTTCAGCTCGTCCTTTTGTTGTGCTTCAGTTCACTTGAGTGTCGCGCAGAGTTGCGGCTGCAAGCTACCCCATTCGCAGACACTTGTTTCTCAGCATTGTGCAAGCAGCGAACACCAGCTTCATCGTTTTATCATAAGGACTCTTTGAACTGCCTTCAGCAAGAGAGATGCAGGATTCTGAAGGCGCAGCTGCTGCACAGCCGCGGAGTGTCAGACGGTCGACTGGACGAGGAACACCTCGCGACGATCGCGAGTCACACGGAGGGGTTCGTGGCGCGAGACCTGCACATGCTGCTGCAGAGAGCCGCGCACGCGCACCGCATGCTCCATCCTGGTACTGATTCATGTTCCTGTTATCAGTGATTTGCAGAGTATCTTTCTTTGTCTCCGGTTTTTCCTGGTATCTGGCCTTCCAGATAAGAACCCCGTTTCATTTTCGGTTCACAGTTTTCCCCACTTGTTTTATCTTGAAACAAGGAATTTGGGAAGGTAGTTTCAGTGGCTGCGAAAGACTGCTGGTGTCCTTCTTGATTTTGATTACTTGTTTCACAGACACCACGGGAGATGTGGAGTTGGAGTGGGCCGACTTCCGCGCGGCTTTGGACGGCTTCACCCCAGCAGCGCTGCGCCAGGTCGCCCTGCACGAGGCCGGGGAGCAGGGGTGGGAGGCAGTGGGCGGCCTCAAGCAAGTCAGAGATGTCCTGCTGCACACGCTGATGTGGCCTTCAAAGGTACCACAGATCGCTCGTGTTGTTCCTGTTTGCTGGTTCTCCACACGTTGCAAGATGGGCTTTTTCGCATTGGTTTTCAGTGCTTGACACAAAATTCTTTGGGATCGACATGATCTGAACGCAAAAAATTGTACAGTGACTATGGAATGTGCAGAATGTCATTTGTTTAATTTCAGTATCCCGAGTTGTTTGCACAGTGTCCTCTCAGACTGAGATCAGGGTTGTTGCTTTACGGAGCTCCAGGGACCGGAAAAACTCTCTTGGCCGGGGTTCTGGCAAAAGAATGTAACTTGAATTTCATCAGCATCAAAGTGAGTGATTTGGGTTTCTGATGTCCTTTGGACATTTCGATTCCACTACGAAACCACAGTCCAAAGACTGAATTGCTTGAGTCGAGTTTTTTCGACACAGGGTCCCGAGTTGCTGAGCAAATACATTGGTGCAAGTGAGCAGGCTGTGAGAGACACGTTTGAGCGGTGAGGCCCTCTTGCTTGTGTTTCTGATCGTTCACCTGACTGTGTTTGTGTGAGAGTGGTCCCAGTACCGACCTTGCGGTGTCTTCGCAGGGCGGCGAGTGCGCGGCCGTGCATCTTGTTTTTCGACGAGTTCGACTCTTTGGCGCCGCGGCGCGGTCACGACAGCACCGGCGTCACGGACCGAGTCGTGAACCAATTGCTGACGCAGCTCGACGGCGTCGAGGGACTCGAAGGTCTGTGCGCGCTGCTCTTTCACCTGTTTTGTAATTCAGCTGGGGCCGTTTCTTCTCGCCAACGAGCGCTTCTCGTGAGGTCTCTGCAAAACATTCGAACATCATATGGATTCTCGGAAAAACTGTCTTTGTCTGGATTACAATGACAGAACTTTGTGGACAGGTGTTTACGTGCTGGGAGCGACGAGTCGCCCAGATTTGATCGATCCGGCGCTGCTGAGGCCGGGACGACTCGACAAGGCGCTGTGCTGTCCAATGCCCAACGAGGTGAAGCGTTTTGTCCGTCTTCATTGCGATTCTGTGGGTATTTGAACGGAAGTTGACATCTTCAACAGAAACCTCAAACTTGTTGTCATGTCGACAGGAGGAGCGATTGGAGATTTTGTTGGCCTTGTCTCGACACATGAGTTTGGACGGAGATGTGGACCTCAAGCATTTTGCAACTTCGTGTGAACATTTCACTGGTGCTGATTACAAAGGTTTGGCGTCTCTGGTTGTTTGGTTGTTTTCGTGGAAAGTGTCACTTGTTGTGACCGAAGAGTAGTTTCCTTGTGTAGAATTCTTGAAGCCTGGTGAGCGGGCGCGCGACGTCTTGGGATCATTCCGAACTATTTTTTCACAGCTTTGCTGTACAACGCCCAGTTGGCTGCCATCCACGAGGTGACTGACGGACTGATGTCATCGCTGGAGAACAGCTCAGTGTCTTTCACATCGTGCACATTCCATTCAGCGGAGCCAGGTAAAAGACAGGTGTTAGTCTGAAGAAGAGGAAAAGCACTTGTCATTAACTTTCGATTCCGTAGGAAAAGTTTTGTTTTTCAGAGTCAAAGGCCAAACAAGAAGCAGCTGTGATCGAAAAGCCAAGGTTCAAGAACGTTGCCTTCATACCAAAGTTGGAGGAGGGCGTTGTGTCGCTTCACCCTCAACAAGAAGCCCAACTGTGTCAACAGGTGCGCAATTGTTGATCATTCTTTTGACTTTTCACCTGATGTTGAACAACCATTTCAAGAGAAATACTACTGCGTCACCACTGCGGCTTTGAGGGCCTGTTCGTGATATTTCACGTCGTGGAGTTCACTCGTCATGGATCGTACTTTGAAAACAGATGCAGAGGCTGACTGGAGGTCAGTCAACCATTTCCGAAGAAAGTTCCACTGATGGCGGTCAGTCTGCGGGGCAGGTGCGGGTGACACAGCGCCACCTGGAGGCTGCCACGTCGCGCATGAGTCCATCCGTATCTGCAGCAGAGAGGCTGCGATTCCAAAGAATGTAAGTCCATTTGACATCCGTTCCTTTGAACAACTTTTCGGTCAATCAATCATCGAAGTCCATTGGAACAGAAAAAGACACGCTCAAGCGACTTTTCGTTTCAATAACACGAGCTTCTTTTCTGACATTTGCAGATACGAGCGTTTTGTGACGTCCCGAGGAGGTAATTTCAGCGAAACTGTGCATACTGCGAACAAGAGGGCAACGTTGGCGTGACTCCTGCAATTGAATGGGGTGCGGCAACGGTGAAAGATATAAAGAAGAGGTTGTTTGACAATTCGTGCTGAATTCTGCAATTTTTGAAGCACAATCAGAATTGTGAAGTTTGTCCGTTAAAATTGTTTTTGTTCATGAAATAAAATTTTCCAAACCACAAATCGTTGTATTGTGCGCGACAGGCGTCATTTCCTGTTCTACCCGTACGTTTTGGTCGTACAAGTACAACACACACAAAATTTGGTGGAAGGCGTCACAAGTGTCGCTTCGTCCCTGACAAGATAAGACACCAGATGGTGTCAACATTCAGCTGATTTAGGGGGAAAATTTTGTCACAATTTTTTTCGAAGGCGTCGCTTCTTGTTTTGTTGTGGTCGCACAAAAAAAATTCGAACACGCACACACAAAGCTGCCAACACACATGCGCGCTTGCACTCATTCACTCACTCAGTCACGCACGCACTCACACACACACACACACACACACACACACACACACACACACTGAATGATCAGCTGTTCGGGAGGAGTGTGATGATGCGCGTCAGGGCGCAGCGGCGCGAACTGCGAAAACACAGAAGGGTCACATGATCACGAAAATGGCAGCGCCCTGTAAAACCAAAACACATTTGACTATTGAAATTTGAGTTTGAACATTTTGACCCGTTGTTGACCAAAAATTCTCACCAATCCTGCCAAAGTGGCAGTAGATAGGACATCACTGTAGGCGTGGACTTTGATCACATATTGGTTCAATTTTGCCACCTCACTAGCATGGAAACCTCCCGTGAAGAACTCGACATTTTCGATGAAAATGCTGACGAGTTTTTCAGGGACAACGAATGGGACCGAATGCGAGAAGCATTCACAAAGGTGACTTTTTTCTTGTCACAATTCATTAATTCATTCGAACAAAGTTCCTCAAAGAAGATCCAACAATGGAAAGAGCGAAAGTTTGCTCCCAGACGACGAAAGACTGATCTTTTCAGGATGGTTTACGGGAGGGAGTGAATGAAGGCCAACAGCAGATGCTGCAAGAAGGATTCAATGTGGGCTTCACACACGCCGCTCAGCTGTCGTCAGAAATGGCTGAGTTGCGAGGATTCCTCAGGTTTGGCATCCTTGACCACAAAGTCAAGCAACGTGACCACACGAAGGCGTGGTCGTTTTGAACGAGAAAACTTGTCAATATTGCACGAGGGTGACCTGGTGGGTTCCTTTATTTTGGATGTGTGGAGAGATTCTGCTCACAGACAGCATGACATTTCTACACGGACTAACACTTGGAAAGTTACACATTGCAGCAGCGGTCGCGCGTCGTCCACGTTGTCGACTTGTTCTGTTGAAGACAAACCTAATAAATTTGCAGTGCGTTGGTTGGGCACAACCTGACCGAAGGACCGTGCATCGTCGATGACAGTGTGGCAGAGGCGCTGAAGGAATTCCTCGAAGCAGTTTCGCTGTTGGAAGCCAAGTTTTCCAGACTGAGGCCAACGCAACAAAAATCTGGACTTTTGAACAACAGTGAAGTAGCGAAGAGTGAGCTTCTGTTTATTATTTCTTTGGGGCATTGGTTATGGTGTTCACGCACACTCCGAAGAAAAGTGAAGAAGTTGACATTTGCCAACTACCTCTTGCAGGAGCTGAGCTCGAAAAGTGCAGCTCTAGGAAAGCAGAATCTGAGAACGAGTCGCGTCAGCCAGACGGAACGGAGTGTGTATCGTCGGCATCATGCTGTTCAAGTGACGGTTGTGATCGTGCAGAATCTGGAAGTGCCTCATCTGTTGACAGTTCCTGTCGGACTACATTTCCTGGATTTCCACAAAACTTGTCTGCAGAGTACTTGACAGCATTTGTGAATATCACACAGGAATTCAGTGCACTTCAAAAAAAGTGCAATGATTTACTTCGAAGAAACGACATCGATGTTTTGGGCACTGGCGTTCGATAATACGACACGAAGTTGATTACACTTCAACTCAATTCCACAATGCGTGCGCAAGATTTTCATTTCGACGTTTCGATGGCATGAGGTGAGTCGAATTCGACTCGCCCATCTGGGTCACTTGACCCAACTACAAACCACCCAAGAAAAGTTATCGCAGACAATCAATCATGTGTCTGCCCCATTGTCCGGGTGTCGTTGTCTGGGGTCGATGAAATTAACCTTTTCAGCAACAGACGGGGCAGGTTTTTCCTATCACTTGATTTCAACAGTGAAATCTTGACCATCGTTTTTGGGATGCTTTTCGCCTTGGCTGGGTGGCCACACCTATCCTCCTGGTGGACACACCAGTTGGAGGGAAGAAATTCAAAGAATCTCTTTCACACCAAACTGGCGAGGCCAGATCACAGTCAAACTCATTGAAGAACAACCGTGTTGTGACGCACACAATGGTGTGCATGCATTACTTCAGGAATCTGCACACCTGTGAACGTTTTTCTCAGAACTTCAACATCATGTCATTGAGGAAGGAAACTGAAAAAAAAGGCTTGAAAATCTTGATCCGTACGACTGTATCAATGTTTTCTCTTCGCCCCGATGCTATCCACTTGCGACGGAATCCATTGTGCTTGTTCCAACTGAACGTGGTGTTGTCCGCGCACTGCATGTTTCTTGGTCTTTCCAAATCGCTTGGTAAAGTTCGTTTTGAAAAATTTATTTGTCCACAACTTTAATATACACAATGAACTTTCATCACACGCGCAACCAATCAAAATTCCAAGTTTTGAATTGATAAATCAGTACTTACTGTCCACGGCGTAACACTGTGCAGGGAAGCTTTGGTATAGTTCTCATGGAGTGTGGAAATCTTCACAGCTCATCAGCAGTAAACCCACTGCGCAAAGCCAGCGATTTGCAGGCTTGTCCGGCAACTGGCATGTGGATAACATCGAACAACGATGTGATGCACACCAAGTGCACAGTTCAACTGAAGAATCTGCAGGCATTTGTGGCTTCGCGTGACCCTATCCTAACGCAAGCGTGCTGAACACAGCGTGAAGGCCAAGACTTCACGACACGACGCATGCGCGCGAGTTGCGCTGCGTCCCGACCTTGTACTTGGCCGTCATCCTGACGACGTGCACCGCTGCTCCGAACTGCGTTGGTCCCGGTGCCGGGCTGCCCTTCTGATTGCCTACAGTGCACAACACACGTGAATGAAGCGCTGTCTCTGGGGCACTTCGCAAAGCTTCACATCGTTATCAACGAGCTGAATGCACGCAAAGGAACCAGCTTTGGTCTTGGAAACATCCTGCTGCGCGAAGTCAGGTAGAGAAGAAACAACTGAACTGAAGGGTTCGACATTTCCCCGTTCTTGTCCCTGCAGTACTAGCCTATTTGGAGCAGCAAGCACAGATTGAAATTGGTACCCGATTTGTTCGGAGTGCCGTAGGGAGAAAGCTCGAAGCTCTCCTGGCGACTCGGCAGGTTCTGGATGAACTGTACACTCGCCTCGTCCTCTACCTCTGCACAGTGAAAACAGAAACGCAATACAAACTGACACACACCACGGACACTTGTTGATCGTCACGGATGGGTCAAAAGGCATCTTTGAAGCATTCATTGTCTCTCCCTTGCTAGCAGGCCAGGCCAGACACAAAACACTAAACTGATCGATGAGCGGAACTGACCTCCGATGGCGAGATTCACGACGCTTCCATCGACGGCCCCGAGCACGAGCGTGCAGCCGCCCTGCGCCGACGAGATGGCCTTGATCTCGGCATGCGCCTGGTACTTAGCGATCTGCTTCCCGTCGATCGTGCGGAACAGGCTGACCGTCCGGTGACCTACGCAAAAGCAAAATGCGGAATTGTTTTGTGGTTTCGTGCGTGAGGCACGCTGGCTGCGATACTTCCTGTGATTTTGTTTGAGAATGTCCTCTCTGCAGCTGACTTCATCTCTTGTGAGGACAACACGGTTTTCTTGGTTCAGAGCGACGTGACGCGCACCAGTGTGGTAGTAGATTACGTGTCGGTCCGTCTTGGTGAACATGGTGACGACGTCGAAGACGCCCTCGGCGACGCGCGGCAGCAGCACGTGCACCGTCTTTCCCGTCTTCAGCTCCAGCAGCTCCAAACCGCCTCTGCAGGGAAAAATTGTTCAACTGTGATTGTCTGAACCAGGGATTTGTTCAGAAACAACATGACCACTGCCTGACCAAAACAGAAAGGCTTCTGCTATTCCTCAAAGGTTCTGATGGCCAAGTGTCTGAACTCGGGCTGAGCATTCCCTTCATTGCTGCTCGTGAACACAGTGAATGAGCGGATCCATCCACAAGCATTTGACGAGACTCACAGAAAGCGGCGTACCTGTTCGGCGCGTAGAGGCCGTACTTGCCGTTCTGCGTGCACACTCCGTTCCAGCGCTTGACGGCGCGCACGACGGTGCGCTTCTTGATGTCGCAGATGACTCCCTTCTCGTCGTCAATCAGCGCGATCTGGTTGCCCTGGTAACAAGCAGGTTTCAATCAACACACGCCAAGCGTCAATTGTCAAGTCGGTGAAAAAAGTGTTTGCCTTCTCAAATGCTCAGAGGTGAAAATGCGTTTGAATGAAGTGACACGAGTATTGATCGCTGGAAACACGTCATTGATTCATCTTGGACAAGTGACGCCGAAATTACATCGTGCGGCATGGCCTGCAGGTTGGTTGCCTCGCTGAACTCGTTGTACTTGGGCGCGAAGCAGTTGACAAACGCGCCCGTCTTAGCGTGGTACACACTGAGCACGTCACCCGACTTGTCGACTGACGGCACGATGATGAACTGGCCGGAGACTGAGATGGCGCACGTGAAGAAGGCCCGGCGGTCGAACTCGAACTCGTACAGCACCTCGCCCTGACGGTGTCAGCGCAAAAAGTGAGACTTGTGTGCGGAAACATTCTGAGATGATTTGTGCAGTCTTTATCGGAATGTCTCACGTGAGGATGGGTTGATGTCGCTCGAAACAGTGAAACAAATGGAGGTTTCATCAACACGATTTGATCGAGATCTAGCTCGCAGTTTCAGAGTAGGTCCCACCGACTCACATCAGGCACGGTCCTGGCGACGCACTTTCCTTGGCCCTGCCCCAGTTTGGAGAAGGCGACGAGTTTGGTGTCGTCGTCCATGAGGACGAGCTGCGTCACGTCCTTCTGCTCGTCAGACTTGAGCACCTTCTCCGTCTCCACGTCCCAGATGAGCACGTTCCCGGACTCGGCGCTCACCACGAACTTGGCGTCGCCCGTGATGGACGCGTGCGTCACGATCGAACTGCGTGAACAACACGACTGGCGTCTTCGCAATTGTTCTGTGTTTTGTCGTTCGGAATCGATTGTTTGTGAGGCCAGTCAAATTTTGTTATCCAGCGCTTGATCAGGCTTTTCCTTCCATCAAACTGACCTGTGCGCGGAGTTGGCGAGCATCCTCTCGAGCCTCCCGTTCTCCAGGTTCCAGATGCCGACGCAGTTCCTCGTCAGCGTCGCGCCCGTGAAGCCGTTGTTCGCCAGGCTGCACGACTCGATCGGCTTCTCGTGCCGGTCGATCGCGTACACCTCCTCCAGGATGTTGTCGAAGTTCCACACCTGCAGCCGTGCACAAAATAACAGTTTGTGTGGTGAATTAAAACTTGCAGGGTTTGTCTGATTTGTGGTTTGCACCATTTTGAAGTGAAAAACAAAACCTTGGTAGTGCACAGGTTGCGTGTCTTCGCGAAAGACACAAACCAAAACGTTCTGCATGCAGGCGCACCTTGATACTTTTGTCGATGGAGGACGAGATGACTTTGTTCACGGAAGGCACCGACGTGGCTGTGATGATGCGACCGAAGTGGGCGTCCAGGGTCTTCACCAGGTTCCCCACCTGCGCAGAAAATCATTTCGTGCACAGCAACAAAAGACACGATTTGCCATCACAGCATTTGTCGGTTTTAGGGCCTTTGACCTGACAATCGCGGAAAGATAGTGTGAGATCCTGGAATAGGACACCGACAACGGCACTGCAGCTGTACCTTCACATCCCAGACGTAAATGTTCTTCCTCACTCCAGCGACCAAGAACTGACTGTTCTTCGTGAACAGCACCAGACTCGGCTTCTGAGTTTTGCTTGGCACGTTTCTGTAACAATCAATGGAATCCTCGTTTTGGCAAGAACCTGATCCATGTGCACTCTCAGAAAAGAAGCAACAGACATTGCGAAATGTGTGTGCACAGGACCCACCGAACTCCGGTCGGGAGCTTCATCTGCAGCATGCGGTCCGTCTGCAGGTTCCACACGAGGTAACCGAGCGCCACAGCGGCCACCAGGAACTTCTCGTCGTGCGACAGCGACATGGAGAACATGGCCTCTTGATTGCTGCCCAGGCACCGATCGTAGCTCCACGTGTTGGCGTCGCGCTTGTAACACGCCACCGCCGCATCGATACTGCAGGAGCGAAACCTCATGTCACTGCTGCGTACGTGGCGGAAGATCAACAGGCGTCAGTGAAATTCCACGACGAACTGAACAAAGATGTTCTTGTGGGTGTCCGAAATTTTCAGGCTGAACAAACCAGCACTCACCATCCTTCCTCCAAATCCGGAATCTTGGGGTCTTCCTCTTGCAGTTCGCTGTGAAAGAGAACGACATGGATGAGCCAAGTATTGACAACAATACCAGATTTGCACTCGAGAGGCTGTGAATATAGTTGTGACGCAGATCCCGAGTGGCTGACAAAGGTCAGTATTTTTTTCTGCACCGGGGAATTCTGTAACAAGAGACACGATAAGCTCCGTGAGGTCTGTCATGCCACGGACACCGGTGGGGCCTGTACTTGCACAAAAATGTCCGCACTGACCCGATGTGCTTGCAGGCGTACACGGTGGTTTTGTCCCTGGACACGGCGATGGCGCTGTGGAACTCAAACGTCTCGGTGCGCGTGTCGTTGTTGAGGATCTCCATGCACATCTTCACCTCCGCTTCTGTGTGCAGCAACACGGATACGTCAGGGGTGTTTCACAGTCTGTTTCTACAGGCTCAGGTGTCTCCATCACGTACACAAACACAGACTTTGCTGAAGACAAACTGTTTGCTTCGGGCGGTAACACCTCAAAGCATATACTGGACAAGACACTGACAGACAAGATGTTCTGTTTGTAGATGAGGCGAAGGTAGAATCGCCTGTTCCTTTTTCCGCGAAGAACCAGAAAAAAAGGTGGAAATAACAAAAAGACTGTACAACGACAGAAAGGCGAAGTGAATGTTTGACGCAGAAGGGTGAGGACAAGATGAGGACAATCAGAATACGGTTGGAATGGAACGAAACGTCGACCCAAAATTCCCCAAGGTAACAAAGTTTGGTCACATTCTTCACAAAATTCTCTGTTGTGGATAAAATGTTTGATCAGGGAGTCGATCACTTTCTGTTCTTGTGTGCTTTTACAGAGGCTGATTTTCTGTTTGTACATTGAAGATACCTGTGATCACTGAAACTGAGAAACGTGTCGGAAAAAGCGAGAAATTTGTGCACGATGCTTGAACTTTTTTTGGTATTGAAAGCAAAATATGTATGCATGATTTTGTCTCAAACGATACAGAGCTTTGAGCATGCGTAAAATTGAAACTTCAACCCACCAGCGTCATATTCCACTGAACATAACGGCAAAAGTATATCACATTATTTTGAACATCGCATCATTGGCACTGCACTGCAAATGCGCCATGCCAAACGAACACTCAAACATGCTGAAACAACCGTCTTCCAAACAATCACCACGGCACCTGGATTTGTCCAAACGACTGGATTCTTTTCTTGCGAGTGCACAGTCATTTTCGGCATCCCTTTACTCCACACAGTGGTCAATGTGGTGTTCTCGCGCAAACCGCACTGCAGTCAAACGTGACAAAACATCCCTTCAATCAGGACCAAGGGGAAAGTACCTTGCAGAGGATTGATATACTTGTACACCATCATTCTGTCGCCTTCGTTGTTGATATGCATTTGGATCAAGTTGGCGTCACTCTTCTCAACCGAGTATCTGAAGGGAAAGCGCGGACATGCAAAGATAATGAACTTGTTTTGGATCCAGGCAAAAGCACAAGGAACCAGCAAAGCAAGAAAACTAAAACTCACGAATCCACAAGTTGGCACTTGGGCAGGGTGTACAGGTACCACTTCTTGGCGGTCCACACAACGAAGTTCTCGTCACACGCTGCCGTGCCCAAAATCGGATCTGAAAAATCAAAAATCGTCAATGGTTTGGAAGTGAAATGAACTCGAAAGTTTGCTCAAATTGATACAATAAGAATCTTACGAAGAGGTTTCAACATCAGAGCGATAAATATTCAAGCTCCACAAATAGAGCATCAATCTCAACGATTCGAGTCTGACTGCTGGCGAGGAGCGGGTGCAAGACGAGAGACGACAACAAAGGGATTCACCAACACACAATACAATACACAAGCCTGTTACAAGTACGACATCCACTTGGGCGTGTCTGTGGTGACGGAGATCGTGACTCCACACATCAAAAGCTCAGGTTCACGTTGTTCTTCTTGGACACTGATTGTGCGCAACAGACAACGAGCTTCTCTCCAGCCTTCATGGATGCCACATCAGGTGACTTGTGTGTTCGCGACAACGTGCTGTGAAACGTGTGTTTACTTTCTTGTTCCAGTGGCATCTCAACTTTGACCTTGGGTGCTTTTTTCCCTTTCACCTTCACTTTCACCTCCTGTGGCTGTTCCTCTGAATACAACGGACGACAGAAAACACTTTGGCTTTGAATTTATTCCAAGTTGTCTGTGCAGCTCAGTTCTCTGAATAATCTTCCACAAAAGCACCCGGACATGACTTCTTGCACCTGCTGTCAAGTCCATTCACCCGACACAAAGCGTGTCACTGATAGAGATATGACAACAAATCCTCCTTGGTTGATGCTGTCTTGTATTCACTCTCCCAGAAAACTGCAGAAAAGCAACTCACCAAACAATTTCATTCTTGATACGCACCTGTGGTGTCGGTGGGTTTGTCGAGGCGGGTCGACTCTCCCGTCATGATGGAGCAGAGAACCACCTGGTTGTTGTTGGTGAAGCTGACAGCGAACTTGTTGTCCGGAGTGATGCAGAGGTTCTGCATGATTCCGCGGATCTCAGGGTTAATCTGCGCAGGAAACAATGGCTCACACCTTCAAACAACTCAACAGTGAAACAAACAGGTCAAGCTGTTAGAAGTCCAAGAGAACAAAGTCTCTCACTTATTGCTGATGTCTAAAAAATCAACAGATGTATTGAGAAACACAAACTCCGAGCAACCGCCAAAGCCTTTGGAGCAAGATCCCCTCCCACGTGACAAAGGTGGAAAGTTTTGGGGTTCCATGCATCGTGTTAGCTGTTCAAAGTTTTTTGCACATGATCCAACTCCTGTTTGTCCAAACTGACCTGTCTGTACACGTCTCCGTTGGTGAGATCCCAGATGATGAAGATGTTGGAGACGGAGATGAGATACTTGGCGTTGGACGTGATTCCGACGCCGAACGGGGCGAACGGGTGGCCTTCAAGCGAATACTGCAGCGGCCCGCCTGGAGTGTGCATACAGTGGTACATGGGAACCAGAGCGTTGATGCCCAGACCCTCTGTGTCGCACTGACGAATCAGCTGCCGAATCTGGAGGAACAAGGAACAAAGGAAAGGGATATTTTGTCGAATCAGCTGGGACGTAAAAGGACTGTGTCCAACGCGCAATCGATTTCGGCCTCAGAACAGAAACACAATTTTTGCGGTGTCAACACCGACCTTTTCATACGACGGCAGCAGCGGCAGCAGACGCCCGATGATCTGAGGCCCGACCATCTGCGGCTGCTTGGTCAGCACGGACGCCGACAACATGAGCGCGTCCGCCAGGATCTCCACGTTTTTGTCGTAGTGATGCGCCAGCGCGTCCTCGAAATCTGAGCACAACAATCCGAACGAACGGTTGAACACAGCGTGTAAACGGTGTCGTTGGCCCAAGACATCGCGGAAATGTGTCACTTCAGATTGTCACAGAAATCAAATCTATGCCGCACAACAGCCAAAGCACCGTTGCTGTCAAAACGTGAATATCACCAGGGCTACGAGTGACACATGAGACGTTCTCGTCGCGCACCTGCGATGACAGCAGTGAGTGGAGCGCTGCTGAGCTTCGCGTTCAGGAAGGACACGTTGAAGATGACCTCGTTGTGCAGGTCCTCGTAGCGGTGTGAGCGGTTCAGGTGGTACGGGAGCTCGCTCAACTTGCGCAGATTGTAGCGAATGATCTTGCCGCGGTCATTGGTGAAGAAGAGTGGCTGCTCCGGAACCTGGGAAAACGGGAGGTTGGAACGTGCTTCATGTTGGGGCAAAAAGAGATCAAGGGACCAAGCTGTTGTCTCTCCGCAATGCGCATCACAACTAGATGCAGAGCTTGGTCCAGCACGTCACAAATGAGCCCTGTGCGTGCTCGCTCAACTTTCTCAAATCGCTGGAGCATTATGAGGCAACCAACTTTCGTTCATTGACTGGGCAATTGACTGAAGAACAACGACAAACCTTTCTATCCTCTTCTCCCTTGACGTCATCAAGAAAGAACCTCTGCCTCTGGAGCTCTGAGTACTCGAATGGCTTGGGTCTGCCTCCCCAGATGCCGAGGAAGTAGTCAGCGATGTTGGAGTGAATCTCCGACAGGAAGTTGATGTTGCGGAAGTATCGCTCCCGAGACGCGTCCACGAACTGTCTGTGGTACCTGTGCAGAACAACCACTCAGCGATTTGTACCAATTGGGGAACTTTCTTGGGATCCTGCTCACCAAGGGAAGCGCTGTAGAGATTTTTCAACCAAACCTGAGAAATGGTTCTTTGGCACTTTTTTGCCGAACAGAGCGATTCATAAATGTCAAATTAAGGCACAGGGACAGTGTTGTATACACAGGAGGTTCTTTCAGCAAACAGCTGTACTTCAGCCACCTCCATCCATTTCAACCACCACGAGCCGCGTGCACTCACCAGTTCATGACGATGGCGCCGTCCGCCTCGCGGTCCGACAGGTACGCGGGCATCTCGTTACGGATGCGCGTCCACAGCAGCGGCGGGATGCGCCGCACGGGCGGCAGGTGGTACTGGTACACGTCGTTCAGAACCTGCCCACCGAGAAAACAGACACACCCGCTTTGTTGATCTTGCTCTTTCCTGGATCTGCTATTCGCTCAGTTGCATTTTCCTTTTGCTCAACAGATGTCCATCCAATGAATTTTGTGCATCACGAGACAGCGCACGAGATCAAAAGGGGTTCGAGTCGGGGCAGTACTCACCTTCTCGTCGAGGGACAGCAGGTCCTCGAGCTCGGCCTCGGACAACCCGCTCTTGGCCGCTGTCAGGTATCCGAGCGCGTGTGACACGAGGATCTTTCCGTGCTGGTTCTCGATGCGGTCCAGCAGCTTCATGATGCTCTGGTTGATGGTGTATTGCAGGTGCAGGTAGTTCAGCTTGTCGTACGAACGCCATCGTACAACCTGAAAATTGTGCGGCACGTTCCATTGAAGCACATCAGGAAGAAACTGCGGTGCAGCTACCGTACCGTCTCGTGTATAAGCCGCACTTTTTTGCCCCAAAATCAGGTGTCAAAAGAAGGGGTGCGTCTTATACATGAGTATATTCAGGTTTTGAGATACAAAGGGAGA
>JAAUXT010014608.1_pt1 | contig 19101 bp, 16 predicted proteins | sample 7278171 | NCBI WGS metagenome assembly JAAUXT01 (sample SAMN14350112, study PRJNA611818) | marine sediment metagenome | isolation source: surface marine sediment (1.8m) | place: French Polynesia: Moorea | collected 2018-08 | reverse complement strand
CACATAATATATAAACAGAGAGAGAGAGAGAGAGAGAGAGAGAGAGAGAGAGAGAGAGAGAGAGAGAGACAGAGACACCGTGAACGGGTGTACCTGGCATTGCAAGATCACTCCTGCAGGAAAGAGAATAAATTTTACACTTGAATTTTAATTGTTTTTCACTGAGCGAAAGACACGAATGAATCGCGGACTCCACCAACACTTCCAGGAGTCTTGGTCGGGAAAGAAAACCACTTCAGTCCAAACGAAGCCTGGCAAACGCGAACTACGTAGTTCATTCATGCAAACTGCAAACGAGTAATCACCCGCTCCCCAACCTATGCTCACACTCGTTCCTCCATGTCTTGGCAAAACAATCGAGGTTCTGGTGTTGGGTTCCTCCTCAGGTAATTGTGGTCCTGCAGGTCGAGGGCCGCTTCACAACTCAGGGCCCAGAACAACACAGTCTCACGAGGTCCGTGACTGAACCAATTTCGAGGAGATCTGGGTGGTTTCCGGAGACGTGTGTCAATTCAGGAGAAAAGTGTTTTGTGTTTTTGAGAGATTCTCGCCCTTTGATTTCACGTAAGTTTTGGTCGTGTATTGTTTGAAAACTGAACACACCAGCAACAAAGTTGATAACGGGTGTCAACTGCGCTTTTCTCTCAACGTACTGTCTGACAAGTCCGGGAAGGATTTTGTCGCAAAAACATCCATTCCCAGAAAACACCTCGGACATGCAGCTTCTGACCTTCTCCTGGACACGATCGATCTCCAGCAATCCGCCACCGCGCCCAACATCTCTCCACCCTGCCAATCACCGCCACCAAATCTTCGAGTCTCGAGGGAATTTCGCGATATTGTCACAATAAGTCTATTGATTCCACCCACAATATTGTTCAGCAGTTCGTATCTAACATTGGCTTGAGGCGGACAAGCACTCTATTTGCGGAAAGCGGGTTTCTGTTCTCGTGCAGCTCGTTTGACATGCAATACCCAGGAGGATCCAGGGACAGATACACTGGTTGAAAGGCCACTCCCCAGAGACCTGTTCCAAGGTTTGCTGACAAATTAACACGGGGGACACGAAGCCATTCTGCTGTCAAGAACAAAATAATTGGAGCGACCCTGACTCTCCGGTTCTCTCTGTCCACAAACTTCCGCCACAGGAATTGTGCCGTCAACAACAGGCCACACGTATTAATTTTGCATTCTCACCGGAAATTTCTCTGTGGCAATAGGTCTCCATTCACAAGAACGAGTGTTTCTGTCCCCTGGGTTCTAGATCCGCCTGAGAACCAGTTGAGACCCCAGGTCTCGTGTTCTTCCGGTCGATTGCGGCAGCTCCTTGGTCACTGACATTTCCTGGGCGAAGTGTTCCATCTTGGAATCACGCACGCAACAGTTCACAAATGTGCAAAGGGCAAAACAGACACAGTTCGGGACTGTGGAAAATGTGAACAAATTTATCACTGTTCTTCCAACAAGACGCGGTGTCTGCTTTTCTCAGTGAGGTCCCAAGTCAATAGGAATGCAGCAAATGACAGGCGAGACGCTCCGCGGCCCGCGCCGTGTGGAGGACCCTTGACGGGACAATCATGGAAGGATATTTGTAGATCATTGTGGTGAAGCAGCTTCGGCCGGGAAACCCAACACGGCTCTGTGAGAAGCACATGTGATCGCAGACACATGCACCACGCGCCGAGGCGCTGAAACGCTGTCAGAAGCAATTTCTCGTTGACAACTTGGGTGTCTTACTGCCGTTTTGTCGCAAGAGCTTCAGAAGTTGGTGTCACGTTCGTCTACACGAAATTGAAGGAGTCTATTGCAAGGCATTCAAACATCCTTCAGTGCGAATATCCAGTTTCTGAAAATATGGGAGTTCATCATGAATACAAAGCTGCGTGGAAATGCTTCAACTGAAACCACAAGCAGTTTTCGCTTGCGAATGCTAGACCAGCGTACAGCAGTGTGGCTGCTCCTGGCAGGATTTCTGCCTCAACGTTCTTGACCTGGTTGAAGTTGGGACACTTCAAAACTAAAAGGCGCTGTGTTCAGCCGTGTAAAGCAGCGCTAGAAACCTCGTTTCCTCACGGAGCCTGTAAAGCTGCTGACGACGAAAGGTCCCTTGAAGACTCCGGCATCTGGAGGGTTGATTCCAGATGATTGCGAATTAATGAGTCGTGAAACTGCGATGACTGGGAAAGGTCATCGTCACATCGCTCACAGAGTCCAACTCTCTTCAAATGTTTAGTGTTCGTTGGGAAGTCTTCATGTTGTACGTACTTTTACCAGCAGCCAATTTTTTCATATCGCTGCACGTTTGATTGAAACTGAAAATCGACACTCTTGTCCTTCAGCGTAGAAATGTCAACCCTTCGCGTCGTGACGACATTCTTGAGTTCAAACAGGACGACCATGGCACATGGCAACAGCTTCCGTTTTTGACTGACAACAACTTCATGAATCTCTGGGGAAAATTCAATCTGGGAATATAATCTCGGAACAACGAAGATGTAATAATCTCATCTTGATGCGCACGGAATATCTTCTCGATTATTCGGCGTCGTGAACTCATCGACGCATTGAGCAAATCACTATCGACGCGCCTCGGATGCCTTACAAAGCCTTTTTATCTACACCAGGACCCGACGCGTCTATCTCGGTGCGGCAGGCAGTGGTGCAGGCACCACATCCATCCATCCCACGCACGTGTGTGGGAGGCAGGCAGGGCGGCAGGGAGGCAGAGAGACAGGCATTGCAACGCGCGCAGAGCCAAGCAGACCCGACAAGGACACGACGGAGCGGGGAAGGACGAGGTGCCAGGGGCTCCGCAGCGCTGTGAGGCTTCCTGCAGAAGGAAAGAATGTTGCTAATGAGCAGAACCTTCCCGATAACAACCGACGCGTTCTACATAACGAGTGTTGGGGAAAAAAATCAACAATTAAGCTGGAACTTCATTAAAAACTGACAGCACATGCACACTTTGACTCTGGCATGGCAGAAAGAACGAACTCGGTGCAACAGGAACACTGCGTGGTCGTCAAGTTGCTTCCTCATCAACAACCGCAACTCATTGTGCTAGAGACGAAATGAAGGCAAATGCAATGTCGCAAATGGTCCAATTCTCTGGAGAGCTCCGAACATGAGCGTCACAGCACGACAACGGGAGATGAAGGCGCAATAAGAGACTTGTGTCCGTCCAGCTTCGAACTCACATGAAGGGAAAAAGGACCTCGAATAGGAAATCAATGGAAGTTACTTTTGAAGCTGCTTCGCGCTTTTACGTGTGTTTATGGCAGTGAGTACTGGATGGGCGGTGGGACGGTGATTGGGCTGTGAGGAAAGGGCCAAGATGCTCGTTTGTTTGCTTGGCTCATTTGTTAAAGCACAAAGCGCCGCAGAAGACGGATTTATCTTGATGGACTAATTGGATCACGTCCACCGCGGCTGAGGTAGGTTTTTCTACAGCTTCCCTGTTGCGCTTTGGAGAATTAACGGGTCTTGAAGGTCCGCTCCGGTCTGAGTCCGAATCTTTACAGATCTCGCAAGGAAGCGAAGAAAAACGGACTGGACATTTCGGTTGTTTTTGAAGTGTCACGGGAAAGAAAGTGCGAAAAGATAGACGGACTGTTGGAATCACCTTGAAAAAGACGCACCGAAATTGAGCAAGGGCAAGGGGTACTCGTACATCAAAAGTAAGGTACGAGTTTGCGATTGAAGGAAAAGAACTTCGGTGCCAGAAAATACAGCCAAGTGCAGGGATGTGCTTTTGAGTGTTTTTCTTTCTGGAGCGAATGTGGGAAATGTTTCCCCAAAAAGGACACAAAGACAACAGACGGCTTCAAGTGCCCTTCGTGTTCAACTTTCTTTCTTGTGATTCTTCTCTTTTGGCAAGACATTGTGTTGGGCTTCTGCAACATCAGAAGAAGCTCAGAATAATTTTGACAGCCTTTGATGAATCTTTGAGTGAACGAGCGTAAGTATGCTGCAGCCTGAAGCGAAAGGGGGGAAGCCAAGGGAGATAAATGTGTCTCAGTCTGTTTTTGGCCTGCAGACTTGTGTACTCATGCAGTGACGAGTGTGGTAAAAACATTGCAGTCATCACAACTGAGTGCATGAACGCTGAATGCTGAACGCATGCACTGTGAGCACTGGAACAGTTTTCGTCAGAACCAAGAACGAAGTCAGTTGTTGAACTGCGGTCGCACTCAGCCTCTCCATTGCCGCAAAAATACCACTGAACGCAGTGCTTTGGTTGTGTGGTGCATGACGTCACACGCTTGTTCCTGATGTCACACGCTCCTGTGAGCGAAATGATCGAGGCAGGCTTCCACCAAAACGGACTGGCGTTGTTTTCGGTTTTCGGTTCTTTCATCAGAGCGCTTGAAAACAGATTTGTTTTGTGCGATGCCAGGACGACAGGGCGACGCGGCCATGCAGCGCGGGATCTCGACGCACTCGGACGACGCGGACGCGCAGCAGTGCTGCCTGCGCGCCGCGCACGTGTTCCTCCTGTCGCTGCTGCTGCTGCTTGTCTGCGGCACCGTGCTCGTCCTGTCCTACTCCCAGCTCAAGGACACGCTGCAGGTGAGTGATGCGGGTTTTTTTTTGTTGAAGAACCAGCCTGTATAAGGGGTCGAGGTCAAGGGACCCTCGTCTTCGCCCGATCGTTGAATACGACAGCGAAAGATGCCCATTCTGGTGGAACTTTGCTTCTCCAATGAAGTTTCCTCGCTCGTTGTGTTTTCATTCTTGCACACAGAACATCAACATTTTTTGTCCAAATTACGCGGACACGCGTTCCTCTCTGTGCCCGCGTGTGCAACCCCACAGTGCGATCATTTCCGGTTCCTGTTGCAGGCGGCGCGGACGCCGTGCGTCGCCGTGCTCATTCTCGCGGCCGTCATCGCGGCGGCGAGCGGCAGCCTGGCGGCCTTCGTCGAAATGCGGCTTCAGGACAGGTACTGCAACTCGTTGCCACCAGGGGGCAGGTCCGCAGTGGGACAGGAACAACCGTCTCTGAGACACAATCTGTTCTGACGACGCACGAATGAACCGAGATGCAAGTGTATTTTGAACCACAAGCGATCAGTTCCAACTGTCTGCAATCAGCCTGCACAAAGTACCTGAAGCCCTATGACACAACACGACTCAAACCAGATGTCCGCGACTCTTTTCATGTTTTGCGCAGTCGTGGTTGTGCAATCTGAAGAGCAATGCTGCGGAGTTGGTTTTGCTTGTGAAAACCTGGGTCCACAACACACAAAGGACGCACAAACATGGAGTGTCGTTGGCAACGATTGTTAAAATGTATTTGAGAGACTTTGCTCTGACAAAAATTTCCATCAATTTTGAGAAAGAAACAGACGATTTCGCGTGACCCACGAGTCCATGCGTGTGACAAGATAGAAAGAATTTATTTGAATTCAATATCAAAACCATCCCCATACCTCGGCCCTTCAAGGGGATCATCAAAGAATTTACATGCATGAATTTTCTCACATGACTTGCATCAGCCATATGAAAGCAGTTTTTCGCTTCACTCTCCAACGTTTTTCCCAAAAGCTGTTTGTTTCAGTGGTCTTTCATGGCGCGCCGATATTTTTGCGACAAATCCTCTTTCTGAGTTCCACCCACATCCGTTTCATGTGCACCAAGAGCGTCTGGCAACCAAGTCCTTTTCCTTCAGTGACTTCAGGTCACAGTTTGCTTTCAGAACAGCACTACTTCTAGATCACGAAGCTGAACTGACTCGTACGTTTCTGCAGGTGGCGCGTGTGCAGACTGCTGTACTTCCTGCAGTGCTACGCGTGTATGGACGAGGACGAGAGTCGGCTGCTGCGGGACGAGGTTCTCAGCGGCGTCATCTGCGCCGAGCCGCCCGAGGAGCGCCCCCTCCCGAGCAAACAGCCGTTCGGCTACACGCTCCGCCTCGACTCGCCTCAGACGCAGCTCACACTGCACGACTGAGCAGACCAGGCCATGTGCAACTCATGCAGGTGCCCTTGTCCGAGGCACTGGAGGATTCATGAGTAGTCAGAACGTGATGCGCTATTGTGCACAGGCCACTATTGTTGCAATCCAGGGTCTACAAATAAAAGGCCTGGTCTTCGGGAGCCTGCATTCAATTGAGAACACTGAACGTTGGAAAGGGTTTGGGATTTCATCGGAGATTCTTTTTCTCCTGGATCTGCAGCAGTGGTCTGTGAGGTCAGATGTTCCAACGTAACCCGGTGGCCATTTTCGTTTTGTCTTGCATCGTTGTGAATCTCAAGTGAAATGTTTTCCGAATCACGGCATAACTTGACAGAAGTACACGTTATGGCACATATTCCTGGATTGGATGACCAGAGCAAAGTCCTACAGGACATAATTCCATTCAGTGAGCCTTTGAGGATGTGATGCTTTCTCTCGAGCGCAGGGAGGAACCACGGCGCCAACCTCAAATGGGCTTCACCACATCAAACCTTTTTGTCCAAGAGTTATTCTTGTCGTACTCGTGTGGCTGTGAACTGGGCACAAAATCTCAAGTGAGGTTGTCATGAGTGTATTCATTTGAACACAAACTGCATCATGTTTTCAACTGCGAACGTGGTACATGACAAAACCTTTGAAACGGTGTCGGTCTACGTTCAATGAAAGCAGTGCGCTTCAGAGAAGAACTGTGTTAGAACCTGTGATACAAATGTGAAATCAATTTTACAGATTAGCAGTCAGGGGACAAAGCTGCTCTGCGCAGGCAGACACTTGGACACTTGTGATAGGCTCGACATTGCGCTTCAGCAAAGGCTTCGGGAAATTGTTTGAAAGTGTTTTGTAACCACCGTGGATGAATGGTGAACATTTGAACAGGCGTCGTGCAAACTTCATGAACCACAGAACAGGTTCAGCCAATGTTCGCAGTGTCGGGATAACCGTAGGTTGCATGCTCCGGGTTGCCCTTCGGCACCGCGTCCCTGCACCACGTCCGGAACTCCAGTGACACCGCGCACTTTGAGAACATGTGACACGTGTGCAGCTCATCCCTTGTCATCCGGTTCCTGTAGAAAGTGTTTATTCAGGGAGGTGAGCAACAAATCGATTGGCATCCATCACACATGCACAGAAAGATGTTTGCATTCAAACGCAAAGCATGTTAGATGATGCATCAAAATGGGTTTCCACTGTTGTCAATACGTAATCTCACCGTGATACCACAACACAGTACGTTGTGTCAACCATCGGACCAATCAAATATAGAAATGTTGACTTCAATCAAACGTGTCTTTTGCGTGACAAACGTTTCCAAACAGAGAGACAGATAGTGTCTGTTCCACAAAGTTCTCGAGGAATGAATTTTGCGAAAAGAAAAGGATCTCACTGAATCACATGGCACCAAGACATCTCCACAGACACACCGCAGTTTGTCACAAACACGGTGACACGTGGTGCACGTTTCCTTTGTGTAAATAAAGAAGCGACTCAAGGCTGAACAGCCTCCTACCCCTCATCACCGCTGCCCCCTCCTCCCTCTGTGACAAGGACGGTGACGAAGGACGGGGAGGAGAATCAATTTTAAAGGCTTATAGGCACCGGGCCGGTCGAGAAATCAATCGCTGCAGCTTCGTGTTCACCTTGTCGGAGCAGGCAAGGGCATCCCCAGCGGATCCAGGTTCAGGGTACGAGGAGACCAACCCCTCCCCAGGAAGTCTTGTTTCCAACTTTGACAATCAGAAGCTGTGGTACACCAAGGTCTCTCCTCCACGGACTTGGTCAATTGACAACCCTTCAGACTGAATGGTGATTGGATGCACACCTCACCTCTGTCTCCGGGAGCCTGGGTCCCCAGACCCGCTTGAGGGCACGCAAATTGTGGTTCTAAATTTCTCTCCTCCAGACATCGAAAGTACTCATTGGGCAACGTTCCCATTTAAGGCCACGGAACGCACGCAAAACCAGATTTGATTCTTCATCAAACGTTGATTTTCTCAACGTTCACAAGAGGCAACAGCGAATATTGCACACACCATAACTTTCCATCTGGACATGTCGGGTGCAACCAGGACGCAATGTATGGTGAGTGCTTGCGCAAACTTTCAGCACTGAACCCATCAGGGAAAGGCAGAGGACCTGCAAAATCTACAATAGCTCGACGTGGAGGCCTTGCTTGGTTCTCACATTGTCAGGCAAACCAAAGAGATTTTACGCTTCGGCTACGAAATCAGAAGCATCAGGGCTGAATCCATGGTCTGGAGGACTCTGACACCCGACTTGAAATTGACTTTCTCCATTTGACCTGTTTAATCCTTTTTTCTGCACACGTTCACAGTTGTCATTGCGATCTCCCGCGGACAAATCCGCTCTGCAAAACAATCTAAGTCCAGGACACACGCATATGCACGCAGTTGTAACAACCAGCACTGCAGCTCCAGTCATGATTGAGTCCGGCACATTTTTCAGGGGGTAAGTGATCGGGAATCCGGTGCAAAACAATGTCAAAGAGACGAATCATCGCTGGCGTTTTAAAAGTCTCTCCTTCCTCGTATTGCACTCACGTTCCACCTTGAACGACAAGTACACGAAGGCAATTCTCAATCTTCTATCTGAAATCTCCATTTAGAGCTGCCATTCAATGAATCCCAAACGTTTCTCGTTACCGACTCGGTGTTTTGCACGTGTGAGGAAGTGATGTGAGTAGATCGGAATCTCCAGCGGAAGCAGGGGACCTGAACGCGTTCTCCCGACCCCCTATGAATCAATTGACCCCTCCCCTCCACTTCGTGTGCACAACAGGTGCTTTGATCTTTGACTGTATGTTTTTTCTTCTTCCCTTTCCAAAGGGTTGGGGATTGCGTTGTGTGTCCTGTCCGTCCCTGAAGGTGCCAAAAACACAGCACCGGTCAGTTCGGAGTCGAAACATTTTTCAGGTGAGCATTCACGAAGTAGAGCTCGCAGATTCACAAACAAACTTGGCAAGTGTTTTATTCTGCAGACAATGACTCCGTTTTTTTTTTTATTTTCATGGTGCGCAGCTTCAATCCCGTGTTCTTTAGCCCAGTGTACAAACACAAGGACATTTGATTCTCACAAATGTTTGTGGAAGCGGCTAAAATTATTTGTACATACCCTGAAAATGTTTGAAAAGCAACTTCTGCAGATGATTCACTGGGTTGATATTGGCAAGATTCGGCGTTCAAGACTCACACAGCCTGTTGTCCTTTGTTGCACTTCCATTGCGTGTGCGTGTGTGTGCGTGTGTGTGATGCGACTGAAACACTTGTGCGTGTGGCTGCATTTGTTTCACGCTGTGGCTCCTGTCCGGCCAAATTACGTGCAAGAGCAATAGAACTAATGGTTTCTCTGCCATATCCCAAAGATTTTCGTCAGACAGCATGATGGTTGTGTGTACGTGATTGGTAAATTATGCATGAAGGCATCTCTCTTTGTGCTTGTGTGTTTGTCTCCAACACTCTTTGTCCATGATCCACAAAGAGAATGAGCCACGACGAGTACGTGGCGTTGGTTCAGCTGTGGCAAGTTGAGCATGCTTTCCCCTTCTGGAGTCCTCACCTGTTTTGTTTTGCCAAATTTGGTCACACACAAAACTATCTTTTTGTCTCGTAGGTTGCAAGGTGCTTGCAAGTGATATTGACCAAAGTTCTGCAGAATCTTTTTCACATGTTGAACTGATTTCCACAATGCATGTGTCGGAGCTCAATGCTCCGGATAGCCTCTCCGAGCCTCTGAGCACGAGACCAAGTCCAGTCAATCAATCCTGCTTTCAGTCGTGGAATCCGCTCTGGAAGTGGCAGTATCGCCAGACATTACACGGGATTTATTTCATTAAACGTCTCGTCCAATGTTGTAGAACCAGCTACAAAGGCACTTGCTCATCCATCCAAGTCAACACGTGCCTGTCTCGAGATACTTGCTCCTTTTGACTGCATGTGTACCGGCATTCGTCCGATCACTGCGACTGCACACAAAGTCAATGTTTGAAAGTCATGTTCCTGTGAGGAACATGCTGGCAAAATCGCTTCTGGCATTTTGTCTTTGTCGATCCAGATGAGAGGAGGAAGGTTCTGGGATCACGACCAGATGTCGCTTCGCTTGACGGGCATCGCTCGGAACATGCGGTTGATCCCGATGATCTCGTCGGGAGTCATCTCCAGAGAGGCGGCCACGCCCCTCCTGCGCCGCTCCTCGTTCAGCTTGGCTCGTTTCTTCCACTTCCTGTGCCTTTCCATCACCACGAACAGATAGGTGGTGCCGAACGCACAAAGAAGAATACCCAACACCAAAAATATAATGCCGTGAGTCCCCAGTGGGGTTGATGTTTCGCTGGAATACCCCACCGCTATCATGATGATGGCGGCGATGAAAACAATGAACCCAATGATGGCAGCCAGCAGCCCCAGGCTAAACCAGGCTGGCAGACGAGCACATAGTCTGGTGCTTCGCTCGTACTCGTGCACAAATGCGTCTTTCCTTGCCCCATCCTTGGAATCGCCTTCTTTGGTGACAGCGTTCAGATCTGTGAACACGTCAGCGTCGTAGAAAGCGTACGGCGCGCTCTTTGAAAAGTCGGAGGAGGTGGAAGGCACAGCCTGGAACGAACAGGATGGAGAAGAGATGTATTCATTCGCTGCGTACCCGTAGTTAGCGCGTCCCCTGGTCGTTGGAGGTGTGGATGGAGGATTCTTAAACTCAGGCTCTGAAGCTGCAACTTCCGAAGTTTCGGGAACTGGAGCGGTGGTGTCATCCACATCACGCAGCTCTTCCGTGGGTTGTTTGCCTTTCCCGTTGAACCGGGAGAACCAGTTCCTTATCGCTGTCGAAGAGGACAAAGACAGGTTCTGAGGTTTGTTGACATTTGATCCTGTAGTCGACTCTCGAGGAGATTTCTTCCCTTTCTTCCCAGACTGAGACTTTGAAGTCTTTGCGCCTGTTGATTGATCCACAGACGGATCGGGATCCTTGGGCGAATCTGGTTCTTCTGACAGTGGGGGTAAATCGGGTATGGTACTGGAGTTCAACTCCTCGGCCCGTTTTGACTGGAGCCCGAAGTCATTTTGAGAGCTGAATGAGGACGACACGGTGAGAATTCGGGGAGACCTCACATCGCTGATGGACACCACACCCGACCGCTCCAGAACCTGGGACTCATCCACTGATATTTCGGTCATGGATTCCCCGGGAGGGACGACGAAAACGCGCGGGACGGCGTCGGGGGCGTGGCGCGGCCGCGGCGAGTCGAGCGAGTCCTTGGGCGGTGGAACCAGCTTCGCGACGGGGTCCGCCGCTGCCGACGCCGGAGCTGATGAACTCAACGCCTGGTTCCCCTTCGCACGGTCTGAAGAGAGGTATCTCGTTGAAAGCAAGAAAATCCCAATTGCAGGCCAAAAAGACCCTCAGCATTCCAACTCAAAAAGGAAAACACAACCTTTGGCCACGTGACCGTGGAATTGGGCCTTTCCGCAGGACCCCCGATTTTCTTTGAAAATTTCTTGCTTGCAAAAAGCTGAGTACTTGACACCAAACAAGATCTCAGAAACAGAATCGATTGGTCACGGATCAGGGAAGTCCAGTCAAAATTCCCAATGTTGGGCCCACCATAAGCCGAGCCCTCCTACCTTCCTTCTCCTGTCGGAAACGCGAGGAGATCGAGTTCAGCATCCTTGTCGAGGGTAGCTTCCTTCCTGAGGCTCAAGGTGTGACGTTTTCGTCTTCAAAACGACAAGAAGAATTGTTCATTGTTTGCGCCATCTCAATCAAACCTTCAGGCCTGCGGCAGCTTGAGCTGAACACTTCACCAATTCTTTGCTCGTCCCATTTGAATTTTTGTTCTTCAGTTCTTGACATTGACTCATCCATGCTTCTGAGCCTCGCAGCACCAAAGGAGTTTTCATGTTGTCTGCGGTTTTGTCTTATGTTTTATACACCCTTGTTTTCAACATTTTTCAATGGTGTTTCTGTGGAAGTACGCACACATCACACCACCACACAGACATGTTTTCAACTGCGTCTCGTACTCGTTTCCATCGCTCTCACATGTTGCAATGCGATCGTTGATCCACCAAGAGAAGCGAAGTGCTCCTTTCCATCTTCCACCAACAATAGAGACGTAGCTACGGCGACAAAACATCACAAAACATGTGCGCTGGCAAATTAGTTCGTTGTTAATTGAATATTCATTTCATCTGTACACAACTTCTTCCATGTATCTGGATTCGCTGAAGACCAACGGATCCATAAATTCTTTGTCAGGACAATCAATCACACTTGGCACGAACAGAAAAGATTTGTGTGACGCACCTGAAGTCCGCTTTATCCGACAACAGATCTCAGACCGAATTTAATCCATCATGCACGAACGAATCCACCCTTTAATTTGACAACGAGAAATATATGCAAGCCACACACGGTTGATTCAGACAAAATGTCCAGTTTTGTTTCAGGTGAAACGCGCATCCAAGTCTTGTTTTCGTGCAGATCTGTTCGTTCGAGAAAGTCACCCACACGAGCGCATGAGAGTGCAAAACATTGATGTGAAGTTCGTGTCAGACTGATGGTACATGTTTTGGCACGTTCTTATGTCCCTTCAACATCTCATGGAACCAATCATTGGAACGATCGATACATGATCGATGAGATGAGGTCTGGGGAGGTTTAGTCTCTTGGTGTCAATTAAATTCCACGGCACAGCAGGTGTGCAGTGTGATAATCGGATCCAAAGGGCCCCAGGGGGCAGACCCAATTTCCCAACGGTCATGCACGTGCCATTCGTTCATTTCTTTGAGATTGAGATTGTAGCTCATTCTGGGGTTGGATCCCGGTGAGCCCTCCCAGACCAATTTTTAGCGTATTTTGCTTGCTGGTCAAGAAGAACGCGAAAGTCTCAGTTATTGGAGAACCAATTCAAGTACCGAAATTGATCAGAGACCAGCAAATTTCATGAAACATCATCCCAAGGATTGCAGCTGCCACGCACAATGGCGAGCGTGTTAAGAAGTGCGCTGCAGCATGGTTCCTGTCGTTCTCTCTGAAGCTGAGTCTTTCGAGTCCGCTTGTCTCTCCCCTCCCCTCGTTCTGTGTCTGTTACTCTCTTTGTCTGACACACACGCGCACACACACACACACACACACACACACACACACACACACACACACACACACACACACACACGAATGTGTACTCTCAGAGCAGCATCTGAATGACAAAGTTTCATCGTTTACACACGCTTGGCTTTGTTCGTGAAATTTTCTTTATCAGAAGAATCTTGTATTTTCACCCCACACTGACACATGTATCCGGTATGGCGCACCTGCTTCATGAATCCCGTCCCGCGATACTCTCCCGGTAACCGCTGCCGACACCACCCCGGGTCCCAGACGCAGAAACACTCTGAAAATTCCACTGTGGCGAAAGGACAGCTGCACCTCGCTTTCTAAGGGATGTAACTGCATTGTCCAAAAGTACGACCTGTATTGTTGCTGCGCGCAAAACAGAGGACGTGAAACATCACTTTTCCAGTGGTATAGTATTTTTATCAACTGTGACTTGTTTCCTTTCCTGTATGAACAATCACACAACATCCTTGTGGGAAAAAGCAGTCAAGTGGAGAATGAGAACAGCGTTGCATGTCCTGGGATGCAACGCAGCTGAAATCGCTACTCAGTTGAAACGTTGGAGGTCACCAAAAGAACCAAATCAAGTTTTCACACCAGTACAACTTCTTCCGGATTCTTCACATTTTGACAGGACTCCACAAAGTTGTGGGTATGCTGGTTAAAAACGTCAAAAGCAAGGTTCAGAACTAAAGAAAATAGTTTGTGGCCTGTGTCTCAGTCTGTGTTTAGTTCTGTGTTTCAGCTACATTTCGGATGTGACTTGGCCTGGTGTTGGGGCGATTTTGCCAAAATTTGCTTGAGGTGCGACCTTCATGACGTGGTTGAAGTTGCCGCATTACAGTTAAAAGCTCAAAAGTTGGACCAAAAGGAACAGTCACACCTGAAGGCCGCACCCAATGTAACTGTTGTACCCGAGGGTTGCAAGCCTTAACACCCGGAGGTCTCCACCCAAGGGTCACACCTGAAATAAATATTCGCCGAACATAGAACTTCGCACCCGAGGTAAGCAAACCGTAGGGCTAAAACTCCAACTGAGAACCAGAAACACGCCGTGCTCCGTCTCTCTTGGCTCACCCAAAAGTCAAGGAACATTGACCCCCAGCTGTTGCTGCAATTCCCGAGAATCAATCTCGGACACAACCGGCTTTGGGAGATTTGAGGGGCACCAGAGCCAATGCTGGGCACATGTGGTGAAGGAATCTGAATCTCTTCAAAACCGTCCTTTGCAAAGTAACGCAGGAGAAATCCGAATGCGTGTTCTGCAGTGAGCAGTAATCTCCAGCGGACAGGACAGGGAGCCTTGGTTCCCCGGAACTCGGCTGCAGAGTAAAACTGCAGCTGAACTGCAGCAGCGGGAAACACTGCTCCGAGTACACGCACAAACAGCCTTTTTAGGAGAGGAGAAGTTGCTGAGGTGAGACGGTTCGTCGTTTTGCTGAAACATGTCAGGTTCGGGCTCAGTTTCTGATATCGTCAAGGTGTCAGGGCAAGTTTGCAACAAGGACGCAAAAATGTCATGCATGACACAAAAATGCCATGCATGACCAATGGCGTTTTGTAAGTTCAACACAATGGTGATTGGTTGAACCGGTCAACAGATTCTAACTGAGTTGCATGCAGAAGTCTGGTCTTCTCACAATGTGGAACTCAAGCAACCAAGCCGCTGACAAAAAATCTCAAACGGATTCAAAAGCTTTTCTGTATTGACAACTGACTGCACGGTCGGCGCTTTCAGCAAGGCTCGAGGCTGCAGCATTATTCACATCCTATCAGGCCCCGCGGCGAGTTCCCCATTAGCAGAAGTATGGCTATCAGATTGAAGTAAATCCCCCATCCAGGTCCAATCATTTCACAGGCATTTAATGTGGGACATCTAGTGACGCTCAATTCCGCGTTCCTGTGTCAGTCGGTGTTTCTCTTTCTACGGGCAGGTTTAGATGGTTCCGAGGATATGGAACTTGGGCACATTTCCTTATGTGAGGCATCTTCAATTCCATGAATACATTTGTACATTTGGTAGTGTTTTGGGCAAAAGTCAACGAAGCTGTTCAGGGTGCATACATACATACGCAACCAAACGGGGACAGGAAAACGTTGTTTTAAAATGAGCTTTCCGAGTGTTTGGCGTTGAACACAAGTTTGCAACTTGAGACAGAGCAATCGACCAGGAGTCTGAGACGCGCCAGATGGTAAGAGCAACAATTTCTGTACACTCACACCAAGAAATCTGGCTGAAACTCTCAACGGAGTTTCCCACTTGAGACGCATCAATACAACTCGTCACGGCGCATGAAGAGTTTGTTGGAGGATGTGTGTGAGTACCTGAACACGCAGGGCCAGGCTACGACAGTCTGGCGGAACCCAAGCAGCACCCTGGCCGTGGACTACGCAGATCCTTCGGCGGCGACACCACCCGACTCCGCCGGCGGCGGTGGCGGCGGCGGCGGAGTCGCTCCCGATGCGCGCGCGCCTCCGAACACAGGACCGGAGCAGAAAACTCCCGCCTCCAGGCTCATCAAATGTTCAGATCATCAACACGCCAACTTATACCACTGGACCACGGAAGGGTCAAATCACTGCAACAGCAAAACAGGGGAACTTCTCATCAACTCGTATCCCGCTCCTGGTACCTCGACCAAGAAGAACAAAAGGTCCAAGAAGAAGAAGAGGAAGGTGGAAACACCAGCAACAACACTGGACAACAGCAGTTACAACGTTCCACTGGACGAGAAACCTTCCTTTCCAGATCCACTGATGTGGGAGCATAAACACCCTCCGGTCTCTCAGTGCACATCTGCGGTCCTTCTCTTCTGCAGAAGTCTCTACCGACTCTGGAAGCCAACCTTACGGACTGTCGGGCAGTGTCTCTTCGGATTGGCCATGCTCTTTCTCATTGCTGGTATTGCTCTCTGCATCTGGGGGTACCTCGGGACTGCCATCAGGCAATTCCAGATCTTTGGCCCAGTGTGTATCGGAATCGGAGTGGTGGTGTACATCATTGGCTGCATCTTGTGCTGCAGGGACTATCCAGACTATGAATTGAACTTGAAGGAGACTGAACGACAGGAGAAAGCGAGACAGGCAATGAAGACTCTGAAACAGAAGGAGGTGATTGAGTGGATCCAGGGCGAACCAGAGGTGTACGATGAGTTCAAGGAACTAGCGATTCAGATCCTCAACACTCATGGGTGAGTAAACCAATATTGAATACCTGCTGTGCTGCCTGCAGAGTGTGTTTATCTTGCTGCCTGGTCAGCCACAGCTGTTGTGTTCACAGCCCTCGACCTGCATTGAGTTTCTTCTTTCCTTGGTTCTGCATCAAGATCTCTCGCTGGACAGCAAAATTTTACACGTCTCCAGTTTTAAGTGTCAACACCGACATCGTTCTCCTTGTTTTCCAACTAAATTAACCAGCTACTTCCAGAGGCTGTGCAGATGTGCCTTGTTCTCTTTGTTCACATTCGCTCGCGCTCGTTCAAGATTCATGTGGATGAGAAGAGCGTTTCACTGCTGTGACACCAGGGATCAAGTGAAGATGACTTTGTGTCTCGTGCAGACAGAATGAGTTAAGAACATGCGAAGATTCAGGTTCCGTTAAAATCGGAACACGACCGTGTTTTCAATTTCAGAACAGCTTTTCCTCAACTATGGGGACAAAACTCGTGTCAAGCGAAACCCAGAAACTTTTGGACATGTGTACGAGCAGGCTCTTCTGGCCACTCCGCCTGCTTTGCGACAATTTCTGTTGTGTTGCAGATTCTACAGTAACGCGGGGAACGTCATCGCCAACCTGTACGTGAACCAGCTGTGTCCGGAGTAAAACTGTCTGCATCCATTAAAACTCGCTTCTTCGCTCAAGGCTCGTCGGATCCGTGCAGGATTCCCCAGGGTCAGTCACTGAACCGGATAACCCGGATAGGTGCATCACACCACTCTCCTTCTTTCACGCACAGCTCAACGAAGCGTCAGGTTCATTCCAAGGTTTCAAAAACATGCGCACGCACAAAACCGCTCGATCTGCACGTGGAGGAACCCAACCTCACTGGTGTGGCAAGAACATCAGTGCTTCAAATTGACGTATTCATAACATTGGCGACTTTGTGTTCCTTTCGCCCATCATCGCTGTGCAGGGATTGAGCCTCCGCATTAACTTGTCGCGCCGCGGATCTGTGCTGCTTGAAGCCTGGAATCTCAAATCAATGCAACCTTGGATTTGTGGAAAAAGCCACTAACATCTCGAATCCAAAATGCACTCTTCGTCGTGAAATTTCCAAGTTGTTCAGAAATATGGTTCCACTCGCCAGTGCCACAGGCTGGTTCCCTCACAGTAAAAACAACTCTGTCGAGAAGTCCACTCAGCTTGCAAGCAAATTGACTTCAGCCAACCTTGTTTTTGCTTGCCTGTGTTGCAAACGCAAACCTTTTTCTGTGCTTTAATTTTGGTGATACTGTCGGCTTCCTCGACGCAGCCATTGGATAATTTCCCCCCGGTCAGAAATCCGGCGGGTCACGATGTAGAAACACGCAACTCCGCCGCGTCCTCGCTGAAAGCCTCCGTTCTCTCGTGCGCGCAAGCTTCGAGACCCAGTCTTCCACAAGCGACGCACCATTCGAGTCGAAGTTTCATCCCGAGAGAAGCACGAGTTGTTTTCGTGGACGGCACCAACACCAAACACCATTCAATTTGATCTGCAGTCCGAGTCTCAAAGTGCGACTTTACATTGTTTCAGAAAGACTTTGCCACACGATTTCGACTCCAGATAGAAAGTCAGGGGTGGGGTGGGCAACATTCATCAGACGCGTTGTTGGGATTTGCCGTTTTCCAGTTTCAAGGTGTTCGTCTGCAGTGTTCAAATTTTATGTGGGTGGTCCGTTCCCCGGGACCTGCATCGATGACCTAAAAAGCTTGATTAAACCAGATTGCCGCATGTTTCTTGTGATAGATCAATATTCCCAGTGAATAAAAATGCCAGAGCTCGCACCTTCCAAGCCACCAGGGCTGTGACAGACTTGCAGACAAATGAGATATCAAGTGCGGGAACATATGAAGTCAAGTAGGCAGCTTTTCATAATGTGCAACTCTCAAGAACGCCACCTGCTTGGCAAAACGTCTCTTGGATACGGCAGAAATGATTTCACGCACAACCTGTGTTGCACGCATGCAGCCTCCTCGAGCAACCAGCACCTCTTGTTCATGAGGAAAGTGACACATCGGACCGTGTCAACTCGGAGCGCGACATGTGGGAGTCGGAGCCATTGCGCCCTCCCGTCTCCCACTGCACTTCATCCCTCTTCCTCTGCTGCCGGAGCTTCTACCGCTTCTGCAAACCCTCGCTGAAAACCATTGGGCAATGCTTCTTCGGTCTCGCCATGCTGTTTCTCATCGCTGGAATCGCGCTCTGCATCTGGGGGTACCTGGGCACTGCCATCAGGTCGTTTCAGATCTGCGGACCAGCTTCAATAGCACTGGGAGTTCTGCTGTACATTGTGGGGTGTGCGCTGTGCTGCAAGGAATACCCAGAATACGATGTGCGCCAACAGCAGGCGCAGAGAAAAGAGACCGTCGTTCAGGCCATCAAAACCTTGAGGCAACCAGCCGTCGTGCAGTGGATACAGGGAGAACCGGATGTCTACGAGGACTTCAAAAATCTGGCTGTCCAAGTTTTGAATGGGTAAGTGAACTGTCGAACTTCAGTTTCTTTCTGGGGGAGTCTGCAGTGACACCGACCTCAAATGTTTTCCTTCTTTTGCAAAGGAGGTGGAATCCTGTGACAAGCCGGTGTCTGGTCTATTTCCGGCTTCATCATGAGAACAGTACGTTCTGCAACAAGAGCACGACCGTGTTGAAAACGTGCTGTTTCTATGAGCGTTTCAAGCACACCGCGATCACCCAAGTACGTACGAGGTAGAATCAAAGTATTCTGACAGTCAACATGGTTTCAGCGACACCATTTGGTCACAGTTGAGTGCACATGAATAATGACAAACAAAGGACCTGACTAATTTGGT
>JAAUXT010094447.1_pt1 | contig 19104 bp, 23 predicted proteins | sample 7278171 | NCBI WGS metagenome assembly JAAUXT01 (sample SAMN14350112, study PRJNA611818) | marine sediment metagenome | isolation source: surface marine sediment (1.8m) | place: French Polynesia: Moorea | collected 2018-08 | reverse complement strand
TCTGGTAGGGTGGGAGGTTACATTCCAAAGTGTGGACAGACGCACACATGAATGCTAAGGGTTTTTAAGCCAACAGCGGGACCTAGATGGCCGGCTACGCGACCATCAAAGAGAACGTACCCGACGAGGCAAAGTTCCAATGGTGATGGCTGACTTTATTCGTATGCTCTCCCCACATTTGATCGGCACGTGAAACTGCAACGAAAACGACACTCCAACGTCGACTCGACACAATGACAAGACCTGGGGATAACAACACGACGTTGAGCGTGTCACTCACCAACACGTAGTACAAAACACTGATCCAACGACAGCCAGAGATTTTTGAAGGAGGCAGCGACGGAACCCTCATGTCGAGCAGGCCCGGTCGGTACAGCACGCGCGGCCCGATCGTGCCCAGCTGGACCCGAGCCACCTCGTCCTGAGTGACCTTCGTTTTGGGATAGCCCGACGAGAAGAACGCTCCGGACACCCCGAAGTAAGTCACCTCCTGTTGAGATGAAGAGCGGTCCGATTCAGCTAACCACCGCAGTGCAACTCCCCGCAGAGCATCGCACTGCCTCCATTGTGACTGCGCTGCACTGGTGCGCAAATCGACAACGCCTAATCTGTTGTTCGTGATCATGTTAATAAAAGAGCACCCCCCTTTTTGCTCAACATTTCGCATCGACACGCTGTGCTGTTGATTTGGTGTTGAACCTGGTGTTGAGGCGAACCCTCCGATCCTCGAAAAAATCATTTTGTCCCGAATCGTGTGGCTCCCGTTCCAGTTGGAATCGTCCCCCTGAGAGAGTCGCCCCCCTGGTCAAATTCTAGACGCGCCCCTCGTGTTGAACTCACCGCCATCAGCTTGGCACACGCGTTCTCAATTGAAGTTCCCGAGCTGTTTCGGATTTCAGTCTCGAACGTCAAGTAGTCACCGGGTACAAAAGCACGTTTGGTCAGTTTGAACTGTGCGTCGACGCTTCCAGCGTAACCGAAGCAGAAACATTCCGACTCCGACGCCCCTTCTCCTATGTACGGCACCTGCAACATGACAACACTTGTAAAATTACCGTATTGACTCGTGTGTTTGAGGCAACCGTTTGCCCCACTACTCAAAAAAGGGGTGCGTCTTGAACATGGGCGTAAGTTCACCGTTGTTTCAATGTGATTTTGGTGCAATGAAGAACACTAACTGGTCATTGCGGAACAGTGATTGCGACAGCTTTCTGAGACCAGTTTCAGTGAGACTATCAGCGGAAGGCAAACCCTCCAGGGATACAGGGGCCGACGGCACGAGGCATGGGGGTCTCTGACCCTGACCCCACCCCTGGGAAATCTTCAATCCACCCAGGTTTTGTGTGCCGGTTCCTGGATCCGCTTGAAGAGACTTTCATGTGCACTCACAAAGTGAACGCTGGGGGCCAAAGTGTTCAAGTCCAAGTGCTGAATGACAGTGAATGCTCGAGTGACGTGTTTGTCCAACTTCCAAGGTCGGACCATGTAGGCCTGTTGGGGAGAGAGAACATGAGAAAGTGATTTGTGCGCAAACAAGAACACCACCGTGTCGAACACGTGCAGTTTGCGCAACCATGAAACGCCACACGTCACTGTCATGTCGTAATTGCACCCGGCTCTTTGCAGTAAAAGACACAAAAGATCTGCCTTACGCAAAAAAAAAAAAGCATACAGTGCTTTGTGCCTCTGCTTTTATGTCAAAAAGTCTGACTTTCGCCAGGAATACAGTTCGTCTGCAGTGTGAAGCAAAAATCAATCCCGTGCAAAGCGCGATGAACATTTCAACCTTGGGCAACGCTTCAGTCTCTCGAGATCAGACAAATAACGCAACAAATTCAGGAAGACTGTAACACACCACTTGGATGAGATAATTGAACATCCCTGGTGAAAAGCGCTGAGAGATTCCCGAGAGGAACATTGCCCGTGAATGGGAGTGCTGAGGTTCTCCCACTTTGATCTCCGCACATGAATATCCCGTCTTCAACACGCAGCCGCACAAGAATCAAAGAAGCCACATCGCTGTGAAATTCATAAAGCTACAGAGGCTGCGGCAGAAAATAGATTTATTCATTACCTTGCAAATATATCGAATGGATCCGTAGCTGCCTTCAAAGGAGGAGGGCAGGTTGTTGGGCAATGTGATGCTGAACTCAAATTTATGGACACCCGCCTGAATGTCCTTTCGGCTGTTCTCAAAAAAGTGGATGGTTTTGTTCAAGTAAGTTTCTTGGGCACGGTAAACTTTTTCGTCTTCTCCTTTGCTGATGGTCCATTTCACCTTGCAATATCCCAAAAAGTCAATGCCAATCGCTGCAAGAAACAAGAAGAAGCGAACTCAGCTGGTGGCCATGCAGGCAGGATTTTTAAAACAAGCACTCCGTTAATTCCGCAATGACGATTTCAGAAATGTGTTGAACAGATCCAGGGTTGAGGTCAGCGTGGAGCCAAACCTTGGCACCAAGCAAAACTTCTGTGTCTTTGTGAAGGAGTTCGGGGAACAAGGGCGGGAGGCCCCACGTGTTCCCCCTCCCCTGGATCCGCCCCTGGGCTCTCACTGTCGATGGTGCTTTTCTCCGCCAAGTCCAGTTTCACGTATCCGTTGACCACCCTGCCCGCCTCGTACACGGCCTGGCTGTCGCGGAAGTAGATGTTGAACTGTTTCAGCTTCCCCATCGCTGGGCATCGTCAGATCCGCTGTCGTCACACCTACTGACAGGCGTTGATTGAAAATCTGAAGTTGATGTCCCTTTTATGAGCGGTGGCGCATTCCCTGTAATCCGACTGCTTTGCAGGAAATGGGAAACGAGGGTGGAAACCGGATGAAACCAAAAATGCAGCTTCGCGCCACTCCCTCCACTGTCTGCTTGAACTTTCTCGTGATTACAAGTAACAAAAGCAGCTGAGCGCATCAGATGCGTTCGTTAATTCCCAACAATCACGAGAGAAATCAATTACGTGTTATTCACTGGCTTGAGTTCAACAAATCCTCTTTTGGCCAGCCAGCCCTTTCGGTCAGGCTCCAAATCCGGTACTGGGCGACAAACTAGCCTCGCATCTGGATTTTTCTCGCCACAGTCATTTTGGCAAATCGAATGAAGGCCATTACGGAACACGGGAAGGGGTCAATGCAGAAGAACCGGATCAATACGGTTCGATATCCCCGCCAATTCAATCTGGAAATTCATCACGATGATCATGATAAACTGTCAGACGCCCAATCCTAAATCCCTGTCGCTGCAAGGCAAGCAACACATCAAGCCGTTGGAAATCCAGATGCCAAAACGCCGAGCGTACATGGTTTGTTGCAGTGTGCTTTCGCCAATGTTCGTCGACACGCAGAGGACGGTGGCAACGACCAAGTTTGCAAAGTTCCACTGGTCCAGAATTTGAACAGCTTCTGCACAGCATGAGTTCAAACCTTTCCACGTCCAAATCAAATAGAAATTGTGACTTGCAAAACTTGATCTCTTATCAAATTATGCTCACAAACAAGAACTTACCGGTGGATATTTCTCATGCCTGTTGCAGCACGTTAATCCAAAACAATCATGTTTTTGTTGGCTTTCTCAAATCCCACATTTTCTCATTGGTTTTATGTTTATCATAGGTACTGTTCGTTTTGCGCACCACTGGAATTTCGACGACAAGCCCAGTCACATACATGTACGTTGTTGCAAATCCAACAGAAAAATGTTCACCGACCACTCACCGAGGCTTGCTTTGAGATGATGGAGAAATGAGACCAACGACTTTTTATTGCAAGGAGACCAAGGGGACGGACCATACAGTTTGTAAATCGAACGCTACCAAGACTACCCGTTCATACATGTTGCCTCCGCAGCAGATGCTAAACTTCTCTTGATGTCCTGGATTTTGAAAAGCTGTTTTGTTGCTGTTCTCGGAGTACTTCTTGCTTACATCCTTGTAAATTCTGGCGAAAATAACTACACAGAAGTGAGGTTTGTGTTGCCATCCTTTTGTACGCACAACATTGGACGGAAAGCACACTTTGAAGCATTGACAGGTGTCGTTCGACACACTTGAGGGTAGTCACGGAAAAACGGCTTTTTTTTTGTTGGAACCGTACAGACATCTAAAATTGCGTTTTTGTGCTTCTTTCAGTGTTTGCAACACAACTGTTCGTCATTGCACTGACAATTGAAGCAAATGCTAGCAGATAAAAAACGTTCCCAAAGAATGACGTTTTTGTGTGACTGTACTCAAATTGTCCCGGTCTGCACACACCTCGTCTCTTGCAGAATGCCAGACAACATCGAGGAGCTGCGAGAGAACTTCAGACAGATGAACAAGTCTGCGTTTGTGCTTGGCTACACTGGTGAAGTGGGGAAGGAACTCGTGAAGGAACTGTTGACGAGCAAAGTGTTCAGTCGGGTCACTCTGATCGGGCGAAGACGAGTCCCATACGAAGACGAACTCCGCAAAGACGTGGTATGTCCAGCTGGTTCATCAACATCATTGTGGTCAACTTGTGGTAAACTCTCCTTCTGACGGTCTCTCCGGTGTTTGACCACAAATGCCCAGATTGTTCAACAGTTGGTGTTGCCTTGGAAACGTCACCCCAAACTGGACGAAATCAAACAATGTTCACATACACATCACGTTTTTGTTCTTTCGACAGGAACAGGTGGTGATCGACTTCGAGAAGACGGACGGTGACGAGTTTGCCGAGACCTTCCGCGGATACGATGTGGGCTTCAGTTGCCTGGGAACGACCAGGGGCAAAGCTGGAGCTGTAAGTGCGCGACGAAATCTTCAGAGAATGTGCTGGAGTGTGGACAACTACTTCGTGTGCCAGTGAGACCTTTCTGCGGAGTTGAAAGGGTGGTGGGTGTCCCGTGACAAGGCTTGAGCGAATCTGCCTCAACAAGCTGGTGAACATGTGCGAAACGTTGCTCAAGAGCGTTGAGACCTTGGAAATTGAAAGCCGTCGGTGATTTGTCCGGCCAGCACCTCGCCCTCTGGTGGCTGATCGCTTCCACCTCCACGAGCGCGCAACCTTTTTGCGCGCTTGTCAGAGACGTTGTTCTGTCTTGTCATCATCAGGATGGATTCTACCGGGTGGACCACGATTACGTGATGAACACAGCCAAACTGGCATTCAACGGAGGATGTAAACATTTCCACCTCGTGTCGTCAAAAGGCGCCAACGCCAGGGGCTGGAACCTATACACAAAAACAAAGGTGCGTCCCTTTTGTTCTTCAGGATGACTGAACACTTGTGCAACAATTGTTGTGACTCTGCAAAGTGGACACGCACCTGATCTGTGCCTTGTAAAATCGTGAGAAGAAAACGCGAAAGTCACGGCACACATTCGAAAACACGAGTGCGTTTCTTTTTAAGGGTCAAGTTGAAGAGGAGCTGAAGGAGATGGGCTTCGAGAGGCTCTCCATTTACAGACCTGGGTGAGTGAGTTACACTGCCGGCTTGTTGCACAGTTTGCTGTGAATGAAACTGCCAGATTAACCGCGACACAATAGAAACAAGTCCTCACATGATGAAGTGGAAAAGTTGATCTGATAATTAAAATTAAGGCTGACCCATTTGTTCTGTGTTGCTGTTGGATAAAGTTGGGTTTGTCATTTTGTTTTTTCCTTTCCAAGCGTTCTGATGTGTGATCGGGAGGAGAGTCGGTTCGGAGAAAGGTGCATTCGCTTCCTGCTAAAGCCCGTGGCTGCCGTCGCCCCTACCACCATAACAACACCAACCACATCGGTTGCTAAGGCGATGGTCAACTGTAGTGTTAAGCCAACGCAAGAGAAAGTCGAACTCTTTGATATTTCGGGTATTTTGACTTTGGCCGGAGAAATGTAATGTGATGGCGTTTTGCTCACGGAGCAAACACGGAACAGCCAAAAGCAGGTAGTTATTCCTCAACTTTCCTCGTTTGCTCTGGAGCAAGTGGCCAAAAGAACATGCAAAGGGTGTTGTGATCTGGAAACCACGATTTGTGCGTGTTTCACACCGATCCGTCCTCTGGGCAGAACGGTCTCGGGCCTTAGAACGTGGACAAAGTTCTCGGCTCAGTGAATTCTTCGACGTTTGGATGTTTGAGAACGAAAAATGTACCAGTATCCAAACTATCCGACAAATTAGGATGGGGTGGGTTTTGTGCGGGGATGGGTGGGTTCACCTTGCTGGCATTCCTTTTTCTTACTCCATTATATGCGCCTTGTCATTGGAGTCTCAAATTGGCCGACTTTTTTCGTGGTGCCAGACCTTTTCTGTACACAAGAAACACCAAATCAAAGTCTTTATACGTGGGACTTTTGGCTTGGTCTTCGAAACGCGTTCTCCAAAGAGCTCTGCTGTTGTATTCACGTGTGCATTCAACATTTTGTGTCTGTGATTAACATGTCTTTCTGTGTGCAAAGAACACACTCTGCTGTTGCAGACTGCTTTTGTGCGACAGAGAGGAGAGTCGTCCGTTGGAGAGATTTGCCCAAATAGTCTCCAAACCGCTGGCGTCCGTCTTCCCGACGGCGGGAACGACGCCAACTTCGTCCGTCGGAAAGGCCATGGTCAACTGTGCCGTCACGGACGGCTCGGAGCGAGTCGAGCTGTTCGACATCAGGGGTATTTTGACGCTGGCAGGGGACCGCAAAAAGTAGCGACATTGTACTGTCCATCAACCTGCGCGCCGGTCCAAATTTAACACTTTTCAAGGGCATTTCTTCTTTGTCTTTTCTTTTTGAGAATTTGAAACCTGTTTTTTCTTCTTGCTGTTTGTTCGGTGGAGCAGGCCCGATTCTTCAATGTTGGCCTTTCGTGGAAAAGAGTGGAACCATCTTCATTCGACGCTGTTCCTTTCGCTTGATCAGAAAATGCACTGGTCAAGACTGTGAGACCAACCACATGGAACGTGCTCCGAAGTTCTGATGTCGACTCATTCTTGTCGATGTCATTGAACAAACAAATGCTTGTGATTCTCATTTTCATGTATTCAACGGTTGATTCAATAAAATTCATGTCCCGAAATTCAACGCTTTTCTTCTGCTCGCCGTTACACGACAAACGTGAGCACAACACAGGTTCGTACATCAACACAGATTCGTACATCTGAACGTGAGTAGAGTAACATTTGTAAAACGGGAAAATGTTGCATAAAAATTGCTGGAGTATTCAAGGAAAACAATGTTTGCAGTGCTGCTTTACAAATCCACAGCGGCAATTGGTGGCAGCCAAACTCTGGTCCCAATAACTCGGGTAGTTCCGGTCACACTCGGACAGTCCCGGTCACACTCGGACAGCCACGGTCACTCTGGCAGCCTCAGAGCCAGGAATTGGTCCCTCTTTGCAAAATACTCGTCAATGCGGATTTTAGCGTAGCTGTAACAGAAAACAACACTTGTCAGCGTCACTCCGGCAGCTTCTCAGCCATGACTGGGTCTCTCCTCACAAAATACTGGTCCAACTGGACAATTCCGTAGCTGAAAGGAGAGACAAACGTTTCCACTTCAATCTCCGCCTGACGTGTCGCGATCCGTACGATTCAACATTTGTTCCGTCGTAACAAGGGATAAGAGATCAAAGAGCTGGCGGTCTCTGGTGCCCATGACACTTGTAATGCTCCACAACCGAATTTTTCTTTTCCTGTTTTTGAGACCAAGCCTCTGTCCCTTGACACCGTCCGCAGAGGTGGGGAGGGGTGGAGTGTGATCAGTGATCAGGAACACTTTCCGAAGTGCCCCAAGATCTTGGGACAAGACCCTCGTTCCCAATGTCCACACGCACACAGAGAACATGTTTCTTGACTGCAAAAAGTGCCCTGTTGCGTTGGCTGGAAGCACTCACCCGAGGTAGTCGAAGTCGATCAGAGAGTTTTTCGTCTGAATCAGCGCCCACATGGTCCAGAAAAAGTGAGACACCTGAAAAAAGACAAATGAAATGCAGGTCTTGGGAAATGTTTCAAGTCGACATCGACAAGAAGAACAATGACTATTTGAACAGCTACGAGGATCTATCGAATTCTTTTGGGAATCTTCATGTTCTGCGCGGCGCGTGTTGCCCATTGATTTTTGGACTGTCTGCGATGTAACTGATCGATCCTTACACAACGATGAGGAGGTCAACCAGGTGTGAAATGTCAATATTCATTGTTTTGGAACTGTGCAAAACACAGTGCAATCATGACATCATTTTTAATGCATCCCTTCAAAATAGTGACCATTGAAGCGCAGACACTTCCTGCAATGTCGAACCCAGTCATCAAAGCACTGTTGCCAGGCAATTTGAGGGATTGCACCGATCTCATTGGACACTGCATTCTGGAGTCTGTCTAAGTCTGGAAACCTTCTGCCTCTTATTCTCCTTTTTAGAAAAGGAAACAAAAAGAAATCACAAGGTGACAAGTCAGGAGAGTATGCTGGGTGCCTCAGTCTGGGACAGTTCCAGTCTGTGATTGCATCACGGATGAACCTTCCTTGATGTGCCAGAGCATTATCCATGTGAAGCATGAATCTGTCTCTGTGCAACCAGATTCTGCAGCCTCTCCTGACTCTGATGTAGTGTCTAATCCTCACAAGAAGTGGCAGAAAAATCCTCTGTGTGATGGTCAGGTTTCTGTAGAATTCTACATGCAACAATCCACAGTGATTGAAGAAGGGAATCACCATCAATTTCTGAACAGATTGTTCTCTGCGCACCACTTGAGGTCTGTTTTCTCCTGGTTGCATCCACTCTTTGGACTCCATGTTAGACCTTGGGTCATAAACGTAAAACAAGGCCTCATCCATGGTCAAAATCCACTCCAAAAATCTTCTGTCTCTGCGGTATGCACCAAGGAACTCCCTGCAGAACTGCATTCTGGCTGCTCTTTGTGCTGGAGTAAGGAGATGTGGAACAAGTTTTGCAGACTTCTTTTTCATGTTCAAATCTTTGTGCAGAATGTTAAAAACAGATCCATAGGACATACCCAGTTGTGCAGACAAATCCTCAATTCTAACTCTCCTGTTGTTGTGCACAATCACACAGCATCTCTGTTGATTCTGGAGTGTTCGAGCTGTGCGTGGATGACCAGATCTCAAGATGTCATTGAGCCTTGTTCTGCCTTGTCTGATCATCGAGTACCAATGATAAACTGTTGTCTTGGAGTATGTTCTGCGCTGGAAACAATGTCTCAAGTCCACCAATGTCTCTTTGGCATTGTGTCCAGTGTGAAAACTGAACCAAATGCAAATCCACTGCACCACTTTGCCAGGAACATGCATGGACACTGTTGCAAACTTTTCCATTTTGACATCACTGAAACTGCACAGAAAACTAACTTCCACAATGTCTGAAATGTTGTGGGAACAAGGTAGACTGACGATAGTCATTGTGTGTGCACGACAGAACAACTTATGTAATGATCTGAGGTCGCTTAGGTGTGCAACAACACCGCTGAACATGAAGATTCCCAAAAGAATTCGATAGATCCTCGTATTTGAGGCTCATCTTACGGAAGAGAACTTGTTCCTGGAGAAGGGTCCCAGCCTGAAGCGAGAAGGTGCTAAACTTGGGGCGGGGGGGGCGAGTTCCTCAAATTTTTGACCCGGTTGTTGTCCCAACTTGCAGTCAGGAATCCAACCAACCAGAACAGGTGCGTGACAGGCGTGTCCCACGTGAGTACCCACGTGCACACACATGAACAAACGGTCGCATGCAAAAGTGACGTCACTTTCTCCAGTGACCAGGCTTGCTCTTCAACCAGCAGTTGCACACAGCACCACTGGCAGTGAGTGAACGGCATCTGGCGCCACTGGTGGGACGGCTTGCCCGCCATTGAAACAGTCTCCACAACAGCAAGTTTCATGTTGCAGGTGGGTGGCATTTGTACCTTCCACAATCACCCGCAAGAAAAGCCTCATCTGTGCGCACCCCAAAACTTGCCGTCGTTTTGGGGTATTGAGGCTCCATTGAAACAATGGTGGATCCTGACTTGGATTTCTGAGGAACCAAAAGTGCGCACTGTACGTGGGTGTGGCAAAACTCACCAGCGAAAACTTGTTCGCGAGGATGCGTGTCCTTTCAACGTCTTTGTCCGTTACACTGTCCTTGGATTTTCCTTGAAGTTGAAACTTCGTTTCCAAGTAATGTCGAACCCACCCTGACTTGAATTCCTCACTTGGCAGCAAACTATAATCAACGGTTTCCACACCTGCGCCAACAAACGAGAAACGCATGAAACACAGCTTTGGACAGAATCTGTTCGAAATTTATGAGTGAAGACAGTTTCCCAAAACACGACTTGCCTGCGAATTCGTTGAAATGACCTCCAATGTCAAAAGCTACATAATTGTACGCACCATACTCGTAATCTATGAATGTCACTTTGTCTGCAATAAGTTGAATGAAACACATGTCTCCGCTTCACGCAAACGCCAAAACAACAAGAACGACGACGCATTGAACACAGGCGCACGGGAACCGTCGCGAGTGAGAGCGGGTGACGCCAACACATCTCAAAAAATGCCATCGGGGGAGGGGGCAGCCCCTGCATGAAGGTGCCCTTGTGGCTCAACCATATTTCTGACAGTGGCCACCCTGGATAGCTTCCACCCCGTGCAGACGCAGCTGCCACGACAAAACACGGCTCATACGCTGCTGCGCGCCTGTGTTACAAAGTACGTTGTAAGTTTGTTTTCTCTTCAGTGGAACACAGAGGCAGAAAAGCCTGAAACTAAAACGAGACGGAAGTTTTGTTGTTACCTTTTTCTTCGTTGTAAATGATGTTTTTGACCAAAAGATCGTTGTGGGCAAAGCCAACCTCAGCTGGCAGAGAAGACAACTCTTTTTCCAGGAATGCTAACTCTGCTGCGAGTTTCTGTTTGTTTGGAATGTTTTTCAAATACCTGAAAAGCAAACAATTCATTGTACGTAGTGTTGCACAATCTTCGGCAGTAACGAACGTGTGTGTGCACTGCAGCTGGTGTCCACGAGCTGCCTCGTTTGTGTCGTGTTGATATTTTTGAGATTGCAGAAGGCTGTGTCAACTGATAGCTCACGGACGATTGTCAGCAATTAGCAATTCTCTGCTCTGTTGTGGGCTTTGACAATAAAGACATAAATTATCGCCAACGTGTTTGCAATCTGTGTTGCAATCTGTGTCTCATGTGTTCCTCTTCATGACAGAGCGTCAGCTGGGCGCTCAGTCAAACAGCGAGATGAAACAGTCGACAACCACGCACACCGTAGTCACTGAAGCCAAGCTGTCAAGACAAGCGGGGGAGGGGGGAGGGGACATCGCAAACCTTGGCTGAAAGTCCACTTACATGCCATGTTTCTCGGGATCGTCAAAACCTTCCGGAGACCGATCCAGCCACTCCTTCGCCTTCCGCCACACAAATGGCGTCTTGTCCAACTTGTAGCCTCCGATTTTATCCGTGTCTATGCAGTGCATTTTCGCCATTTCTGCAGCGATGAGCCTGTAAAAATTGCACAGACCTGCCCCCTTTCACGGTACTTGTGAGAAAATGTTTCCGGCGTCTCACAAGAAAGTAAAAATCTGTTCCCAACGTGTGCGTATGTGTGTGTGTGTGTGGGGGGGGCTTCCCACTTTTGGACTCACTTGGAAATGTGCGGATCGTTCACATCTTCCACGTCCAGCGAGCGTCCAGCGACGAAGGCGTACGCGATTCCGTTGTTGAATTGAGCGTAGAACGGGGCGGAGCAGCCCGCCGCGTGCAGAATCTGCATGTTCTGGCGTTCTGACGTCCTGTCCACCACAACGTCCGACCCCTGGCCGAACACACGCATCACTATGGCGTCCGATTTCTTCGCGTCCGACTTGAGGTAGCATCCCACCAGATAGTTGGTGATACCTTCCGTCAGCGGCTGAAGACCACGAAATATTTCTGATGAGTAAGGGTGGATCCAGAGTTGGTCTGGAGAGGTGACTGCCAGCAAGGCGGAGCCCAACTTGAATTTTTGCAAACAACCTGTGGATTGTGTGGAGTGACATGAACTGGGCAGAACCACCAGACTTACCTTACTGTTGGGCCACGTGAATTGACAAAGCTAGATGAACAACTAATATCTGGAAGCTGAAGTTCCAGACAGGTACTCCAGCTGAGAAGTATTGGACAACAGCATCTTTTACTCCCTGTGTCAATACTCCTTGGCCTAATCTGTTGGATTCTTGGTGTAAACATCACACAATTTGCTGTTTTACAAAAGACCAAGATTCCACCTCAATTGCATCCATGATGGAGCCAGAAAGAGAGGGAAAACCAGTCACATGACTAGCCTGTGGGCTCCCCCGTGGGGGGAGGAATGCAGGTCAGAGCCAGCAAAAATAGTGATATTGTACTGTTTTGTGTGCTATTTTGTTCCAATTAATTATTATAAAAATATACATACATTGAAATTGCTTACCAATACCAGCACCCCCTAGTTGGGGAGGAGTGTGACACACCTGATCCAAATGTTCAAACCACCACTCACTCGATGGTGTGATTGTACTCAATAAATAGGGAGATTCCCGCCCCAGAATGTAGTGATATCACAAACACACTGGTTGGTATCTCAGGAGAGACTGTCCCCGAGAGCGGGAACCTCCGTATTTATAGTGTACAGTGGTGACATCTGGTGGTGGTGGTTTTAACATTTGAGGCTAGTGTATCACACCACACTCCTCCCCCACCAGGGGGCACTGGCCTCTACAGACAATTTTAATTATTCTGAATATTTTTACAATAATTAATTATATATATTAAACAGGGAAAAGATGCATAATAGCACAATATCACTATTTTGCTGGTAATTACCCAGCATTCCTCCCCCCGGGAGGAGGTCATGTGATCAAGGGTTTTTCCCTCTCTTTCAACATGCATGTTGTTGAGGTGGAAGCCTTTTCTTTCCTTAGACAAGAGATCACGCATCATCTTATCATTGTGTCAAGAGCTCAAAATCGATCACCATTGGCTTATTCAGTGATCAATACAGTGATCAATCACTTTAGTGTTTTTGCTCCTGTGAGGAATCAATCATTCCGGATCTTAGTCATCCATCTTGCCCTCAACGTTCACCTGGCGCAGTTCTAAGGTTAGTGGTTTTCCACATTTGGGCCGACTCATGTCACTCCACAGAAGACAGTCTCTTCTGAGATACGTACCAAACCGATCGTTTGCAGCTTTGCATATGTGGCACAAAAACAGGAGATGGGCTTTTTCGAGGTCATAGGTTGGCAATTCGCCCTCTACCTGGCTCCAACTCTCGCGAAAACAGGTGACGCAAGGAATGCCTCCAATCAACAATGCAACAGTGCACATGGGCAGTGTAAAATGGTTACGTCTGCACGTAACAACACCAGAACTGGACAGCACTCCACGGACCGTTGTCAACTGCATGTCTACCATTCATGATTGATTTACGAGTACTGGCTTGCTCGTTCTGCACACGTAAACACGCCAGGGTCAGTGGGACACTCGAGAGAGATCCACACGCCCTCAACTTTGCTTACCAAAAACTTCACATCTTCAGCCTTCCACGATGGTCTCAAAACCTTCAGGACCTCAAGAGCTCCCACTTGAATGTTGTTCTGGTCTATTTCCACGTCAATATTTGTTTCTCCGCCCTGCATGTTGAAATCGTCCGCTCTCGCACTCTAGAAACAGGTGACAAGTGACAAACTTACAGGGAGCGATTGTGGTTTACAAAAACTTTAAATTGTCGAAATAGATAAATATTTGGGCATTCTATAAATATATCGTTATCTCACTGTGTATTACACACAACAGGTAAATTTATTGCACCATAACCACTGCTATTTGTCATGTTTCAAAGAACCAAATAATATACAGTGTATTTCTCTTCAGTTTGTGCTGTATTTGCTCCCTTGACTTTCAGCCCTTGATTTTCATAGGGAAAAGTATGTACGGCGCTCAAAGAAGCTTTTCGCTGTGCGGGCTCGCAATTACTCGACTAAAGGTAACCACAACCTTTTATCAAACGTTGGTAAGCATAAGGGTAGCTTGCCAGTTCATAGAAGCAAATTCCACGATCGTCTGGTGGCCTAACTTGTATTATCGCTCACCATTTATGCAAGGACTCCAGCAGGAGAGTCATCGGTTGTGTGCGGATGAACAGCAGAGACCCAACAGATGGAGTTTATCATCCTCCGGATGACATGGAGCCGCCACTTCCAGAGTACCAACCAAGACGCGGAGAAACGACGGAAGTGCAGAAAGCGCGGCTGTTGTACCAGAGCAGGAAGCGGGGGATCAAGGAAAATGACCTGCTGCTGAGGTGCGTGTGCGTGAAGTGTGCACAACTTCTTGTGATGTTCAGTTTGACGAAATGCTGCCCAATTCTGCTTGACGTATTTTCTTTGTTTCTTGCAGCTCGTTTGCAGCAAAGTATCTCGAGGACATGACGGAAAAGCAACTGGAGCTTTACGACACACTGATAAACAGACCAACCAATGACTGGGACATTTACTACTGGGCCACTGGAAAGAAACCTATCCCAGAGGAATACCAGAGCGAAGTGATGGACATGTTGAAAACTCACACTTCGAACGAGAACATGGAAAGCAGACTGCGACAGCCCGATTTGTGATGATGTTTATTGAGAACGTCACGAAACAAACCATGTGTTCTCCAGACAGAATGAGCGAACCGACTTTTCTCAATCAGCAAACTTATCATTTTCTTCCGCAGCAATTTCCAACAGGTCGCACAATCTGAGTGCACAAACAGCAAAGTAAAGATCTCGCGAAAACTGTAGAAACAGAGCGCACAAATATTTGAAAAATATCAACAGAGCAAGATACAATCACGTAAAAACGACTTTTGGCACGAACCGTGATCGTATTTGCATTTCCTCCTCACACGACTGACCGAACATCTTCAACAACGCACACGAACGAAGAGCTTTGCGGGCATATCCCCAAAAAAAGATTGAGATGGGAAAAAATACAGTTCAATCCAAACCCTGTTTGGCTGGTATGATGACCAAGCAGAACGCTAAACAAACTCCAAAAAGGCGGGTACAATCGCGAATGAACGTGTAAATCCATCCAACATTTCCTTCGAATGAAACAAAAGAAACGCAACAGGCGCAAAATTGGGGGGGGGGAATTGTTTTCCCTGGATCCACCCCCTCGGAACCCGGAACGAGGCCTTCAGCAATAGTCGTCCGAGGAGCGGCTGAGGCTGCGGCTCCGACTGCGCCGGGGCGGCGACCTGCTGGGGGAGCGGCTCCTGCTCCTGCTTCCGGACAGGTACGAGCGCAGGTACCCCAGGTCCGGTGTTGCCGGGCTGTAGCTTCGGTGACCCGTCCTGAAGCGCCAGTCTTGTCTTCGTCGCGGACGCGAACTTCGGGGGCTGCCAAACACATCCGGTTTTCCCCGTTGCGAAAACGGCATCACCGCCATGACACATTTGGAGACGCCGTACACCAACTCGCTTCTCTGCACGCGCTCAGTCTGTGGATCAAAGCAGTAGATGGAGCTGTGTTCGCCGTGCCGTCCCGCGTACTTCCCCCCGAGGATGTAGATCTTGTCTTGGTAGACGAGGCAAGACGCAAAGTTTTCCGGTTGGAAGAAGTATTGGTGTTCAGTGAAGGCCGTCCATTGACTGGTCTCGCTGTTGAAGTACTCGTTGATGTTGACCGTGGAGATCTCACCGTCGTAGGAAACGCCTCCAAACACGTAGATTCGACCCTTCACGCTGCACATGACGTGCTGCATACGCCGCTGGTACATTTCAGCCTCGGGGATCCAAATATGTTGGTGCCTGTCGTATTTGTAGACCGATTTCAAAGCGGCATAGCTGTCGCTGCCCTTTCCGCCCGTGATGTAGACCTCGCCGTTGTGCGTGCACGCCGCCATGTAGATCATTCTGACAGGAAGTCGCGTCCCAGGCGTCCACGAGTTTCTGCCGATGTTGTAGATTTCGCAGCTGTCCATTTCGTCCGTCGTGTCGTTGCCGCCTCCGGCTACGATGATCTTGTCCTTGTCCATGAGAGCCGCGACGTGGTAGATGCGTGCCAGCGACATGTTGTTCAGTTGATCCGTGACGCAGTCGACCGAGTTGAACCTCCAGCAAGTGTTGGACGCCGACACAGAGCTGTGCTGAGCCTCGTCCGGGTACTTGTGGTGTCCACCGAAGATGAACAGGTAGTGACCGATCTGAACTGAAGCTCCGCTCGAGTCGTAAGTTCTCGACATCGGGGACATTTCGTCCGAGATGCTTCGCATGGTTCTCTTCTCGACGCTGGTGATCGGGAACTTGAACAGAATCTTGGCCGGAGGGTACTCCGGAAAGTCATACCCACACTCTCCGTACACGTCTTCTTCCTGGTACCTCCCTCCCACGATGACCAGGTGATCTTCTGTGAAGCGAGGCTTCCGCCACAACTCTGTGATGACGGGCTTCATGTTCGGGTTGGAATGAAACTCAATGGCGCATTTGATGAGGTCCTGGCAGTCCTCGCTTTTGGTGGACATCGGGTGCTTCCACACTTCGTTCAGCAGGTCCCTCGGTAACATCAGTCCGTAGCGAACGCACTGGAAGAGCTCCGCCGTGAACGGCTTCCTTTCGGCGGCGTGCTGCACCCAGCGCACGACGGCCCAAAACACCTCCAGCTCCGACTCGCAGTTGAGCATATCACTTTTGATGTATGACAGCAGCGCGTCTTTCGACAGTTCCAAAAACTTGTCGTTCATGCAGACGTTGTGGAAGTTTTTCAGCAGGCACTGCTGAGCGCTGTCAGTGATGCGATGCAGATCGAACTTTTCTCCAAGATCCAGGTAATACAGGCAGTTGCTCGGGCTGATCAGGTAGTTGATGATGTATTCCTCGCAGCACCGCAGGATTTCAGTGAATTCCAGCCTGTGCGCGACGGCCAACAGGTCATCGACGATATCAGGATTCAACTCCAGATTCTGCAGACAGAAAACAAAAACTTGTATGAGGTGCGCATCAGGACAAAGAAACCTTTCACGAGAATGTTTTCTAAAAAGCCAAAGACCGAAGCCACAAGAGATTCTGACCAGCCTATCCGACGGTTCCAGACTGAGGTGAGTAGGGGTATTTGGGCAACCTCACATGGCGGCACTCCAACCTTGGCATTTTCATGGGAACAAAACAAATATTTCGCACCTCTGGTGATAAATTACCGTGGCCCCCAGGATTCGCTGCAGGTCCCATCATTACCCACCTGTCTGTAGATGGCGTTGAGTATGAGATCCATGCTGAGCGAAGACACGTCCACCAGCTCCACTTTGCCCGTTTTGCTTTCCTCCATCCCGGAGCTGAACATTGCCTCGAAGTATTGACTGGCAGCAGAGAGAACCAGGCGATGTGCAGCGAATTTCCTGCAAAAGACAAGTCAAGAGTTTCTTTGCTGGAGAAACTGAACCTCGGAGCCACCTGAGTCACAGTGAGACAAAACCTTCAGTCAAATTTGTCCAGAAGAGGGAAGAGAGTGCGGCGATCTTCAGCGTTGCGGAACAACTCTTCCCAAGTTACCAAATCGGTTTCGCACTGACACGATGCGAGTTCCCGTGAACATTTTGACTTACTTTCCTCCAGCAGCCACTGTCACATCACACAAGCTATTTTTCGTCCACAACTTGTGCAGCTGACCGATGTAGACCTCCTGAGGAAGGTCGAACACCCTCGTGTCCTTCTGTCGCGGCATTTTCGTGTTCTGCCAGAAATAAATAGAATCTGATTCTGTATTCAGAGTGTTCGTCGTGTGACCTCATTTCTGGGTGATGTGCAAGGCACTTTTGCTGTTGACGTGCCCACACTTGCCACTCATTTGCACCCCAGAGATCTCGAAGTTTGAGAAATTATCCAAGAACTAGAGCCCTGCTGTACTTTCCGGATTCTCATAGGGGTTTTGGGGATGACGATGCTGTTCAATTTGCACTCCAGGATACCAGAATTCTTGGTGCAGGTAGAACAGCACCACTGAGCACACCCACACAGCGCACTTCCAGTGGGGCACGGACAACGGAGCTCAGAACTGGCTCCAGGGCGAAGCGGGCGATATTTCAGAAATTCCTGCTACGCACGTCAGGTTGATTAAACATGTTAATTTGAATTTAAACAGATTTATTGATATTCGTCTACACGAGGATCACACACATACAAAATAAAGAAATAAATAAAAATAACATAGAATTGCAATATTTATACCCTGAGGCCATTGGTTATTTTGTAATAAATATTTTGATGGAATGGGCTTTGAGTTATTATGTTGTGTATAATAAATTTAAAAAATTATATATTTAAATAAATCTTCATGTTAGATTAGACACCAAACAATTGTGTTTAGATCTACACTTCAACATGCACACCTGTCAAGTTTCTGTTGAAAATTTGTGATGTTCGTAGCAACGAGCAAGCAAGTTCTTTCCCAGTCGATATGTAGATCTAGATCTATCTATGAAGTGCCGAGTAGTTGCAAAGTTTACTAGAAAGCACAGCATCCTGATTTTCGCGCCAATGGTTTACGAGGTTCTATCCAACCATAGTAAGAATCATGTTCACCAGTGAAGCCAATTGGCCAGTCTGCACTGAGAATGTGAAAGGAATCAGTTGTCTTGAATCAATCACCCGTGTGCTTCCAGGCCAATCGTGAACATGATAATTCTCACAATGGTTGGTTAGAATCTACAACCTCGTGTCTTACAAGTTTTCGTCGTCATTCGTTCGACAAACAGTTCTGAAGTATGGGTACAGTTGTATGATACTGACTTATTTTTAGAGTACACCCAGCGTACTTGTTGGGCTTACCCAACATTGAAAACTGTGAAAGGCGAAAGAAACAAGTTGGGCTGGACCTCAAATTTCTTTATTTATATTTCCTCACGTCATATCTTTTATCATTGCAAAGAGAAGTCTGACCAGCACCATGACACTCAACTGAAACAACAGCAGCAACAGCAACAGCAGCAACAAGAACAAGAAGTCCCAGCAGTGGGGACCCGATGCTCGCGCGCCATATTTGTCGTATGGTGGTAGTGGTGGTGGGGGTCTGGCACAGGGGAGGGGGGTCTGGCACAGTGGAGATCGGAATTGCACACTGCTGAACTCCAGTGACAAAGTCGTATCTCGTATGACGACTTGGTATAGGGTAATGCGACAGGGGGT
>JAAUXT010056601.1_pt1 | contig 19106 bp, 19 predicted proteins | sample 7278171 | NCBI WGS metagenome assembly JAAUXT01 (sample SAMN14350112, study PRJNA611818) | marine sediment metagenome | isolation source: surface marine sediment (1.8m) | place: French Polynesia: Moorea | collected 2018-08 | reverse complement strand
GAACAGGTTGCTCAGGATGATCTTGAAACAATGTTAACAAAGGAAAACAAAATGAGGTTCTGACTCAGAAAAATCGCAGAGGAATCAAAACTTAAAAATACTGCCTCGTATCCAAGTGTCAGATGCACCTCTGGTTTCGGTGCTTAATTTTGGGGGGAAATAGGTGTGTCTGATACAAGGGTAGATACGGTAGCCCCGTGGTCCAGAGGCATTGAGAAACACTTGCATATCTAGACGCACAGCATGCAGACAGGTACGGGTAGGTATGCCCGCGAAGCATCCGTATACCTGCTCGAATACCTGACATACCCAATACATCTCTGGACATACCCCACTTTATGACCTGTGCGTTGCGAAACAGGTGAAGATTCAGCTCATATTCTTCCAATCCAGCTATCTGTCTTCATTCAGGCACACAGAAAGGTCATCCAGACCAGAGAATAGAAAGGTCAACCATAGCAGACCCAACACCGAAGCCCGAATGAGTTTCCCTCAGCCTCGCCAACCATACACCGGATCTGGCAAAGCCAGCAACGTGCTAATTGGGAGGGACACACCATTGTGGAACATTGCTGCCGTTGTAATAACATTATGACAAATGTAGTGAGGTTATTCGCTCCATGGGACCCATCCCTGCGCCCACTTGCCTGCAGTGAAGCAACTCTGGCCCGGCGGCCCCGAAGCCCGAGTCACTGCGCTCGGAGAGCGGGGAGCTCAGGGCTACTCGGGGGCTGAGAATAACCGCAGCTCGGTCCCCCCCGGGGCCTCTGCAATAACCGTTTCCATATTCACCCACTCCCGCCCGCCCGTGCGCTTTGCCCGCACTTCCTTCTCACTGGCTGAAGCTTCCTCAAAATTGCTCCCTCGTCAATGGAGGAAGCGTTCACACGAAATTGGGCCGTTCCGTGCCCAAGCAGAGTTTATCTTCACGAAAAGCTGATCCAGTGGAGGATTTTTCCTTGAGTGTGAGAAAGATCTGCACGTTTCCTGTTTGTGTTATCAACCATTACCTGGTGTTTGCCGAAGTGTTGGGCCGCTGTAGCCGGGAGGTGCAGAACCTACAAAACTCTGCGCAAGAAAGTCAGAATTTTGGCTCTGTAGCAAAAGCAATTGTGTCGGTGTCAAAGAGAAAATGTTTCCCTGGCTGCTCGGAGGCGGACAAATATTTTCATTCGCACCTCACGTGATTTGGGAAAAACAGAGACAGCACGGTGTGTTGGTACGAGCAGTGCCTCAAGCACAACGCGTCTCTCTCTCTCTCTCTCTCTCTCTCTCTCTCTCTCTCTCTCTCTCTCTCTCTCTCTCACTCTCTTCTCTCTCTGCTTTCTCTCTCCCTCTCTCTACTTTCTGTCTGTCTCTCTCGCCCTCTCTCTCTCTCCTGTCTGTCTGTCTTGTCTGTCTGTCTGTCTCTCTCTCTCTCTCTGTCTGTCTCTCTCTCTCTCTCTCTCTCTCTCTTGATTTTCCTCCAGTCGTTTTCTGGTTCCAACCAGATCTGTCTACGTACTGTTTGAACACAAATGGTTGATCTAAGATCGACGTACTCGTAACTACGGGCGAGTAGTAGCAATTGAGCAGCAGGCGTAACACGAAGACAATTACTGGCCAAGTTCAGCCCAAACAAATCACAACTTTTGTAGCACATTCTGCACTATATGTTCTGCTGAATACAACACGGATACAAGTACAACATTTGCTATTTCTGACCAAAAAAAAATCTGTGAAGGACAACAAAAACGGCTCACGAGTGCTGCTGAGGTGTACTTGGAGGTGCACTTTGGTGGTGAAACCGTTTCTTTGTTTGATAACAAAGAAACTGACCTCCTGTATCTCCACTCGTACAGTGAATGCGACATTTGTTGACACACCACGGCAAACTTGTGGCTGCGTCAGACCAAACTCAAACCAAGACCAAAACGTGCACACACACAGAGATGATGAAATGAACAATTGATCCATTTCTTACGCAATCCTCTCCACAAAAATTTTGCTTGTCACAATGAAACCGAACATGAGAGGACTGCAAGTGTGTGAGTTCACAAAGATGGAAGACCTAATCGCGAGGCTTACCCAGTCGGAATCTTTGTCGAGGGGATTGGGGACCAGTGTAAACTGCTTGTGTAATGAATTTGCCCTCGAGTGCCTTTCCTCTGCGACGGTTTGACCTGAATACTAAGCGGTTTACAAGGCTGCGCATTTACACTTCAGCTTTCCGTGGCTGTGCGTGGCTTTTGTAGATTGATGTGTTGGAACGACCCCAGCACAAAAAAAGAATTCTCTCCTTTTCAGTCGTTTTCAGGAAACGCATTTTTCTGTGAACCAAGTGACCGCTGAAATGTGTTACAAGTTCGTCGCCCAACATTGTTTTTGCAGAATCAGGATCTGTGTTCCTCTCTCCGTGTTCCAAAGATGACCTTCGCCAACTCTCGCCGCCCCCTGGATCCGCGCCAGTCTTTGTGCTGAGCTGTTTGCTTTGCTGCGGAAACCCTCCTCACTCCTGAGATGCAGACTGAAATCGGGAATTGACAATTGGAATTAGAAAGTATTAGATGCGTTTCAGCTCAGGGAAAGCTCATCTGCTGAAGGACTGAATGTTCATCGGAGAAATTTGCTCTGACGTGCAACAGAAATTCAATCGCTTCTTGGCGTCCAGTCACGAAGGTCCTGGAGACCGTGTTGTGAAGATCGCATTTCCTTGGGAACAGCGCGAAAGGTCATCTGTGCACAGGTTTGTGGTCTCTCTGCTGTAATATTGAACTCAACAAAATTCTTCCACATCCGCATCAAAGTTTGGAGCAAACTTAGTCATAGTTGTGGGAGTACACAGAGGCTCCTCACATTCACATTTCCACCTCTGTGTGTGTGTGTGTGTGTGTGTGTGTGTGTGTGTGTGTGTGTGAGTGTGTGTCACTGCTATCAGTGTAGAATCTACACCTCGTCTACAAACAAATGCTAAAGCGGTGACGCAGCGCACCTGAAGTGGGGCTGACTTAGTGGACCGGCGGCTCAAGCATTCCTGCGGTTCACCATGTCTCCACAGGGTGACAGACGGTGTGACGACCAGGGGCGGAGCCAGGGGGGCCTGGCGCACCCGCCCCCTTGGTCCCGGGAGGATACTGCCGGCGCAAAAATTTGAATTTGAAGTCGCCCCCCAGGGGTTCCCCAGCATGCCAGATCCCGGAACCGCATACCCTACACACATACATACATACATACATACATACATACATACACACACACACACACACACACACACACACACGCGCGTCGTCAAAGGACACCAGAATGCCTGTCGGTACTGGCTGGCTGACACCTTCCACACACACTCGCAGGACGAGGTGACGATAGCTTGTGCAAACTCAAGAACTGTTGTTCTGTCTGACACTTGTTTTCTGCGATTCTCACTCCAAGCCCAATCAACAGAAAAGACTTTTGCAATGTGCGCGGACTTTGAGTTCGTGAAAAAAGTCAAATTTTTTCACACCAGCCAGGAGATTTCAGGACAATGGAGAGTCATTGTGGAAGTGCAAGAGTAGTTGGCAAATTTTCGTTTCAATCTGTTTGCACAAGAATTTGAAAAAACTGGCCAGTTGAATGAACGGCTTTGGTCTGTGGTAATCAAGGGACAGAGAAAACAAAGAGAAGATTCGAGTTCGCTGCATTGCAACAAACACATTCTATTTACAGTTTTGCTAATCACCAACAAAAGTGAAAATTCGTATTGGCGAGCTGCCCATTAAAATTCATCAGAAAAAAAGAAAATAAATTTCCAGTGGCTTTTTGTCCCTTTGATGCCCCCCATTCAATTCAGCATCTACATTTCATGTGCAAATTCATGATAATTTGCGCTTTGGTTTTCGACTGAGTGGATATTGACGTTCTTTATGAGTGGCCCATCGCAGGCATAAAGAACTTCACCAGTGTTTGTTGGGAATATTTAACGACCTCTTGAGTGCATTCTTTTGATGTTATCACCCGGTGCTGAGTGATACCCACGACTGACAAGGAGCGAGTCCGTGTTTTTGTTCTCGTTCAAAAATAGCCACGTGGGAAGCGTTGTTATTGTTTCAACTACTTTTCTTTAGCTTCTTGGATTGTTTTGTTTTGCGATATTATTGTAAAAAGAAGAAAAGCTGGGATGATTGTTTTTTTCCTGATTCTTGATTATCCGTTCTATTTCTGAAAACCAGTCCTTGATATCCACGCCCAAATCCGACCGCAGTTGTGATCAGGGATCTGGAAAGGCATTGTTTTGGGAGCTCAACCGCGAGCTGTGCCAATTAATCCTCGTGAATCCCTGTTGCGTCTTCTTTGTGTCCTGCACAGCACACACGGCCGCTCCTGACAGGTGCGCTTTGCTTCCCAATCGGCTCAAATCTGATCAATGTAGAAAATAGTTTCTTCTTTGTCCCGGATGACGTACTTTTTGTTCCAAACACACACACACAACTTTGTCTCTTCTGACTCACCCCTCAGTGCCTATTTTTCTCGTTCTCTTTCCAACACACAAACACACACACACACACACACACACACACACACACACACACACAGAAACAACCTTGAGGAACTTTTTCTCCCCCCCCCCTTCCAACCTTTTTGAGAATGTCTTGCTCTGGTGTCGTTGTCAAGACCGCTGCAGCCACGACAAGATGTCCCCGAGTGCTCCCGTACTTTGTGCGTGTTCATCCACAAGAATAATTCGGTGAATTTGTGAACACAACGACAATAGAAAAGGGAGACTGTTTTGTTTTGACAGAGAAGCGTGTTTCAAAACAGGTCGATTTTGCCTCGAAGGCCATTTCCACCATCTCACAGATGTCAATTTCAAAGCACACATTTTCCGAAGCAGATGGTACGAATGTGAAAAATATTTTTGCTTTCACTCGTCCTTTCCTGCGGGGTTTACCGACACAGTTGTCAGTGGCATCAACTGGTAAGAATTTCCCTGTGGGTTGCCATGGCATGCCGCACGTGTTCTTCCGATTTCAGAGAAACTGGTCCAGTTCTGTGAATCTCAGACAAGAACCAGGGGGAACCAGGGCAGACAGAAGGAGCCAAGATATGGCTGACAGATGCCCCAATCCCGAGAGCCCAAATTCGACTGTGGGGGGAAAATGAGGAAAAGTCTTTTGTGTGTGTGTGTGTGTGTGTGTGTGTGTGTGTGTGTGTAAGTGTGTGTGTGTGCGTGTGTGTGAGCGTGTAAGTGTGTGTTCATAAGTCAGAGAAACCTCGCAAAGTAAGGACTCCTAGCATCCCAAAACTCTCTCTCTCTCTCTCTCTCTCTGAGTCTGTGTCTTCTGCTCACAAGGCCCCGAAAACATGGGCCGTGACACCAACAAGCACGGACGCTCACTTCGGCACCGGCCCCAGCTGAAGCAAACCCGATCATCGTGCTGCACGGAACGGCGGAAGTGATCAGCTGTCACAGTCGGATCGCCAACGCCCATGTAGCACAACGCCCATCATCGTCAGCGCCGTCCATAGATTGAACCGGAAACCTGATGATGAATCCGACATGAATCTGCAGGTCTATCTATTCCTGGACTCATCATCCAACACACGCTCAGCCTCCGACACTCCCTTTTCCTGGATGAACTGTTGGCTCAATTCAAGGTCAATGTAATGACGTAATGCGCTGAGAACTTCTAAGCTCCTGCGGATCCAGCTTTAAGGTTGGGATGCTGACCTGATGACACACAATGCCTTGTCAAGGGAAAGTTGTTAGGGGGGCTCAGGCTCCATGTCTCTCTGAAAGCGGATCCAGGATGACCATCTCGTCTGATGACTGACCTTCAGTGGCTTGGGAAAACATGGAGAGAATCTCCTGATTGGGGTGAGGGAGAAGCCGAGTGCGTGTCACTGAGCGAACGGCTCAACTGTTGCCTTCAGGCCAAACCCAACGTGCTGCATGACACTGAACACACATTGGTATCTCCTTCAGTTCAAAACGTGCGAGTCCTGGATATGGGTCCTCCTTTACAGTATGCGTTGTGCAGACTGTAAACCGCATCGTATTGCAGAGGAACAATGGTTGCTCATGCACACTGTGTAGAACACGCTGTTCAAATCAGAATTTTAAATCTTGACATCAGACACCATTTGTGCTCCCCTGTGACTGGCAAACAGCCATGCAGATTAAACTTCATGTTGCGCCTGGAACACAACACAAGAGTCTGATATGTGGTGTGTGTGTGTGTGTGAGAGAGAGAGAGAGAGAGAGAGAGAGAGAGTGTGTGTGTGTGTGTGTGTGTATGCGTGTACTGTACGCAAACACCAGGCTGCCTATCTACGAGTTCGAGGTCAATCTGGGGCTGGACGGAGAGTGGCACTGCCCAGTTGAACTGCAACACAAATGGACAACGGGACGCATCACGCATTGCTCACTCCCTGTTGTAAAAACTGCCCATTAGCAAACAACACACGTTCCTGACTCAGCAGCTGCGTGCTAATTGCTACAGCGCGTTTCTATGGTAATTACAGCGTTGTTAATTAAACTCGTAATGAGGCCTCCACTGTTTCCGTGGTGACACTGTAATAAATATGCAGGCTGCACCAGTGGTCACTGTGTCACCAGGTCACTTATTCATTACCATGGAAACGAGCAATGAAATTGAAATTTCAAGGAATGTTGACTCTGGTGTGGGGAGGATGGAATTGGAATGTGTCATCACGATTTCCAACAGGACGTCCGATTCCTTCCGCGGTCAGGCTGTTGTTCATGTGTTCACGCATGCAAGAACGCACGTCATAGATTTGTTCTACACATCCTTTTTCTGACCCTCAAGAAAAACGAAGAGAATGATCGTTGTCCATCTCAATTTTCTTTTCCGCACACGTCCCTCAATCACATCTCACGCATTCTGGTCAAGGCGTTAGTTACTGTGCTCCACAATGGACCTCGAATGCGTCCAGTACTGAAAGGATCTTATGCAAATGCACGCACATGTGCACGCACGCGCAGCACACCCATCCAGGGAGAGCATGGCCTGGTGCGAGATAGATGGACAACGTTAACGATGTCCATTTACGAGCTGACACTTGCACATTTCTACTGTCACCTCCATTACACTGTCAGAACTGCGCCATGCCTGCCCTGGGCCCCGATCGCGTCGGTTTGATCCCTGCCCCGCACTGTTGACGCGCGAATGATCACACGAGGGCGTGATTGGTGTGGCATGTTGATGAGACTCACGGTCAATATGGCCATTAGCTGCCCAATGGCCATTCAGTGAGCGCCCCGGGGGTTTGCAGCAACACAGAACCTGTGCGGCGCGGTCAGGCCTCGTGTCTGCGGGTGTGAGTGAGTCAGGCTCGGCCGCTGTCTCTCGTCTTTGTTCTCCGGGATGTGGTGGGGGAGCTGTGGCCGGTGTCCAGTCCTGCCTCTTCCGGCTGGTCCGATTCCCCCCCAACCCACCCTGCTGGTGGCTGTGAGAGACACCGGGCCAGCGATGATGTCTGTCTGTGACAGAGGTCTGAGGGAGAGTGGGGAGCAAAAAGCTTGAAAGTCCTGTCTCTGTTTCTTTTCTGCCAACCAGCGTCTGTAAAAACTTCCGTTCCCTGCATCAGACCCTGGACAGCCATGTTTCCCTGTTCATGACACGAGGTTGGGCGAGGGCAGAGAGAGGCAAACTGCGGTGGTGTTGCTGCTTCCTGGCGGGGGGCGGCGGCCCCGACCCTCCCGGGCAGTGCCCCTGAGGCTCCCAACCAGCAGCCCCAACTTCCCGGGCAGCAGCCCCGACCCTCCCGGGCAGCAGCCCCCGACCCTCCCGGGCAGCAGCCCCCGACCCTCCCGGGCAGCAGCCCCGACCCTCCCGGGCAGCAGCCCCCGACCCTCCCGGGCAGCAGCCCCAGACCCTCCCGGGGGCTTGGCCCGACCCTCCCGGGCAGCAGCCCCCGACCCTCCCGGGGGCTTGGCCCGACCCTCCCGGGCAGCAGCCCCCGACCCTCCCGGGCGGTGGCCCCGAGGTTCCCCGGGTTAATGGAGGTCTGCCGCCGGGCGGCGCCCCGCGCCCCGCCGCCGCCTCTGATTGAGCCGGGTGTCTCCGGACCACGGACGTGTTCCCGCCCGACATGTGAACCGAACCCACACATGCAGGCAGACCCAGCTCCAGGGTCGGGGCCCTGTGCCACCTCACACACAGAGCTGGACTCACTCATGGAGAGTGATTTTGTGTGCATAACAGGACAACTTCAAAAAAAAATTCACCGTGATTTGCTGCTTTTTTGGCCGTCCATGTGAAAAATCTTTGAAATCAGGTCCCCTCCCCAACTAAATGCTGGGTCCGCTTCTTTCTCCAAATCGCGTCCGACCGAACTCAAACGCTCCACCGATCTGGATGAACAGTTCTGTTTGGTTTGGAGACACTGACAAAACCTTCTTCCACGCGACGGGAAAATGTTTGCGGTGGATGACCAGTCTGCGCTTTTCCGCTGCAAAGCTGTGCTCACGATCCTCCAGAGAGAAGGCTCTGTCGGAAGAAGCCGGACCGCGCGCTTGAAAAATATCGCATGAATTCTAGATTTTGCCCAAAACAAAAAGAAAAATTCCTGAATAAAACAGGAATAAACCAGATTTGACCAAAAATGGGATAATAATACAAATGAAACAAGGATGCTGGAAATAAAACAAATAAAACAGGCGCTCCGAGGACTGAAGGGGAAAACACGAAACGCGAGACGCTCCGATCGACGCGCGGAGGGGCGAGGCGTCGTCCTCCCTCTCAACTGCAGGACAGAGACAGGTCGAATCAATTATTGTGAACTCAATTTAGCCGGATCATGATCGCATTTAGGAAAAGTCAATAACTGTAATCTGAACCGACAATCATTGTCATGCACATTGCATGGTAATTTGAGTCGTATTTATTAATTCAGGACCATATTCATAATTATAATCATTTTCTCGGCGACACAGGACGACCTGCCCTTTTTTTCCGTGTGGTGTCTCGCAGCCCTGCAGCACTGAGAAGTTGGTTTATCTGCTGCAGGATTTACCGTGTGGAAGTAATGAGTTGGTGAGCCGTGAGAAGAAAGAAAACACGGATTCGTCCCCTCCGTCCGTCCGTCATCAGAGCGCAGCGCGGAGAGGAGGGGGAGAGGACCCGGCGACGAGTGGTCCGCGGGAGGGGGGGGGGGGGGCGGGGGGAGTCGGGTGTGTGCTGTGTGTGTCTGTCTGTATGTGTGTGTGTTTGTGTGTGTTTGTGTGTGTGAGAGTGAGTGAGTGTGTCTGTGTTTTTGTGTGTGAGAGTGAGTGTGTGTGTGTGTCTCCAGCGGAATGTGTGCAAAATTTGGTCAGATTGATTGTCATGTGCAAGTGTGTGAGAGAGTGGGTTTTTGTGTGGGTGAGTGAGTGAATGCCTGTGTGTGCATGTGTGTGTGTCAGAGTGGAAAGTGTTGTGTTGTGTGTGTGCGTGTGTGTTGTGTGTTGTGTGTGGGGGGGAGGGGGCGTGAGGTTTCTTCCCATCCCTACCTACTCAGCTTTGTCCCAGCGCGGAGCGCAAAGAAAGAGAGAGACAAGACTCGATGAGAATTCATCCCCTGCGCACGGCGCTGCCCCGGCCCGGGCCCGAGGCAGATGGACCCGACGAGTGGGTCCCGAGGGCGCCGTGTGTTACTCGGGCAATCTCCACGCTGACATAACCCGCGAGGCAGGCCTGCATAAAGCTCCCTCGCTGCGCCATTAGACGCGCTGCGCCGCCGCGGTACAGGGAGACGGAGACCCATTTGCTGGAGCGGTGGAGCGGACGGGGGCAATTGCTGTGGGCTGCTGTTGGGTGAGAGGAGAGAGGGGAGACGTTGAGACGCTGTCCCTGTGTGGGGTCTGAGGGGATGGTGTGTGTGTGTGTGTGTGTGAAAGAGAGAGGCGGAGGGAGGAGAGAGAGAGAGAGACAGAGAGAGAGACAGAGTGTGTGTGTGTGTGTGTGTGTGTGTGTGTGTGTGTGAGTGAATGGGTGTGTGTGTGCATGGGAGCGGTGAGGGGATGTGTTCCATGTGTGTTGCCATAGGATGATAAGCAAGTTGAAGGAGACGCAGTGACGAGGGTTGTCTGTGTGAGGTCTGAATTGTGTGTGGTGGGTGGGTGTGCGTGTTGGGGGGCGGCAGATGGTGTGTGTGAGTGTGAGTGAGTGTGTGTGTGTGTGAGGGTGGGTGATGGGTGGATGGCTGTGCAGTGTGTGTGGGCGATGGATTGACGGTGTGCGTGTGTGGATCATGTGTATGTGGCGGTGTGCACGAAAGTGTGGGTGTGGCAGTCTCCAGGTGCATCGAACACCAATGATCTGACACGCCATCAAAACCAGATGCCGGGGACACACCAGGACAGCAACACTGCTGCATGGGCTGCCAAATATCCTACGACCCGCAATGTCAACACAAAAACACAATTCCATAAACGGTTATTGCGATGCTCAGCTTCATAAAACCCCATAAATGTGAATTGCCACTGCGATGGCTTCACTCGGTAACATCTAATGTGAATCGTTTCTGCCCTCCCTCCCGCCATTCAGAGTTAAATGGGCACTTACAGCGCGCGAAGCATCCCCTATTGGCAATCCATACAGCTCCATTTCCAGCCTAAATGTTTGCGCAGTTCACATGTTGGGAAAAAGCTTTTCTGCCTCGGTGGTTCTTTTCTCTACGGGTGCGGTGGTGATGGGTTCAGAGCTGCTGCTCTCTTCACCGAGATTCAATATCGTCAGCAGTGTAGTTTCAGAGACTCGTTTGTATTGATGAGTTTCGTCAAAAGCAAATCGTGAGTTGTCACCTTGCGTGGATGAATAAACAACGTGAAACACGAAGAGATTCGTTCAGATGAAATCCAAATCGGGGTCCAAGCGCGTACGCGTACCAAAGACCACACTTTGGAAATGCTTTTCTGCTCCCTGAACACCTCAAAATGTGTCAGCTTGATGATCGCACACGTTGACTCAAATCACACACACAGACACATACACATGCACACACGCACACACACACACACACACACACACTTGCGTGGACGATGCAAGGGACAAAAAAACCACCAGAATGCCATTCACCTGAAAAATTTACAAGTATTTCACAAGGCCCCACCCAAAACAGAAGCACATCATTTCCACGTCCGAGTCTTTTCACACAATTTCTCCAGGTGTTGCAAAGTAGCGACGATTTTCACTACACGATGCGGCCACAACATCAAACGCTGAGCAGGATCTGGCCATCCCTCGCACAGTCCCCGAGTCTTGTGATCTGTGACTCTGTGAAGGACTCGTGGAGCAAAGCGCCCAACATTCACGATTGGCAATCGCCTCCTTCACGACGTGGAATCGATAGCAGCGACTGACGGCCTTGCGATGCGCATTAGGCATCGCGGCTCAATACATGTCACTCTGCATGCAAATTACCACTTCAGGCCCCCTCCCTCCCTCCCTCCGTCCCTCCGTCTCTTCCAGATCGACTGCATGGCCCTTGTGCATGAAGCCCGGTGTAATGACATGGTCAGACACCCTGAACCAGGAGACGCATGTGTCTTGGCCAGTTTGGGTGCCACCTGAAATGACCAACCTCTCAGTACTCCGGGTGGTATTTTCAGGGGGAGTCTGACATTTCATGCGGGACGTGAAACCCATGTGTTTTTCAAAGGTGAAGAGAGGGTACTTTGGAACTGAGGACTGAGTCCAGAGGCCTAGAGATGCTGGTCTCCCTTTGTCTCATTCACCAACCAGAGGCCTCAAATGTACTTAAGGTTTCTGAGCCGGTACTCAGAAGTCCGGGACTTTGGATACCTGGGTCTTACCAGCCTGAACCAAAGGCCTCAATCCTCACCCGGGAGAGACTCTTTTCACAGGTCTAAAGGAGAGGCCTCAGCCCTCTGATTCACACTGGTAGACTGGGCCTGCGAGTACCGACGCACGGCAGTGCCATGACACCGATCTCGGTGCAGAGGGTCCCCCACCCAGTCCTCAAGCTGGCAGTTCCAGTAACCAGAGGACCAGGTCTCCGTGGCCCCACAGTGCCATTACACCGGAGTCTGTACAGAGGGCCCCACCCAACCCGAGGTTGAAGGACTCACACCCGAGGCTGAGTGAGGAAGGCTTCCACTGGCACTGCTGTTGAAATATTTATCGGTTTGACACGCGAAGCGACGTTTTCACCAACTGTGTGGGTGATCCAAGGATTGAGCTGGAGAGGTGTGCGCATGTAGAGGGTGGAGAACATGCGTGGATAGGTTTCAACATGTGTGTTTCTGTGCTCTTTGCAACGTGCGCTTTTCAGACGTAGAGACGAGAGAATCAAGCGTCGTGTTCAACCCACAATGGAAATTTAACACGTGCGCATGCATCATTGTGTTGAATTTGAAAGAAACCACAATGTTCTTTCTCTACGCAGCCCCCTGTTGTCAATGTTGCGTTTGGCTGGAGGCAGAAGCAGCAGCGGCAGCAGCGGCGGCGGCGGTGGCTGATTGTGTTGTAATGGAGGGAGCTGGTCTGTAATCACTCACCCAGCCACCAGCAATCGTGCTCGGTTCACTTCCACTCAACCTCCCCCATTGCCGCGCACTCAACCGTGTGCTTGTTACACTGCTGACACACAATGACTTCTTGATGCGCCGAAAGAAGAGAAGACGGGCGGAATTAGGCAAATTTTACCCTTGGTGTCGGTGTTTGGAAAGCGAGCCCACTGATTTGCGGGACTGAAGAGCAGTGATAAGGTTTCCGGGCCCAGGGTTCACAGACGTTGACACAGAAAACAAATGCTGAGTGCGTTCAAAAGGTGAAAAACCTCCCCAACCCAAAGGAAACGCGTGCATGCACCTTGTAAATTTGTACCTTGATTCAGGAGGTCCACCACTACACCTTCAAAGTTCTGTTCACATACACATGTCAAACCACTGGCAAGAAAAACAAACACTTCATTTTTGCAGAAAGTTGATGCATTTCAATGAAGCCAATCTTGCTTATCAGACAAAAAATCTACAACTGCCACGGCAGCCCAGCCGATTCCGTTCGTCCCTCACTTTTATGACTTCAGATGGTGCAATTTCTGCGTGTTGTTGATCGTCGTTCAGATACTCCGGTCATTGACTCTCACATCTTCAAACGTCCTTTGTGTTGATAGTGTGTTTAGAGCCCAGATGGTTTGGGCGAGCGGGTGGTGGGTTTTGAAGTGGTGGCTGATATTGCGGACGGCGTGTGTTGTGCGAGGCAGCAGCGTCTGCCTCAGGGCTGTTTATCGGCGGGTGGGGAGGCTGCGTTGGTTCCGATCTCCGAGCCTCTCGCTCGCTGTTCCCGAGTCCTGCAGATGTTGTGTGTCAGACAGCATTATCTCACAGGTTCAACCGTGTTCTAATTGTATTTCTTCAGGGTGTGAAAGAAACTTTCTGTCACAAATATTGCACGAATCAGCGTTCAATATGTGTTCAGAATGAACGAGTGCACAGCACAAGTTCTTTCTTCACATATTGAACACCGATGAGTGAAATAGTTGACTTATACCACAAGTGAAATATCTGCAAACATGAGGAGTGCAATTACTGGTCAGAGAATGAACGGTCCCGCTCTTAGATTTCATGTTTCAAGATATTGCACTCGTGGTATAGTTGTATTTCTTCAGGGTGTGAAAGAAAATTTGAGCAATCATAATCCCCCAAATACGGGCGTTGAAGAGAAGAGCGTTTTCACTCTTTGACAGCAAGTCAAGAAGCAGTTACAGCAAAACGGGAACACTCCTGGGCAAAATTCTTTGTGGCAAAAAGCAAACGGCTGCCATGGGCGACACCACATCCCATCTCCCCCTCCATGCAGCATGTCATGCAGTCAGGTGCTGCGGGCAAGGTTCCTCACCCAGTTCTCTGTCTGCGTGCAGCACGCGGGAAAGCAGAATCTGGGCGACAAAAACCAGGCAAAATGTGTCACAAAGGGTCGCTGCGCAAAGGGAGAAAAAAGATTAACTTTTTGCCGTGGAAAAAGGAAAGAGTACAATTTTATAGATCTTTTCACATAAAGACAAGAGGAAATGTGACTTTTTGTGGCACACTCTGAGAACAGGCGACGCGCCTGTGTGTGGTGGCTGCTCTTTGAAGGAAAGACGGTGAAAAGAACAAAGAAGCACCTTCGTTTTGGTTGGGAAAACTTGTCAGTATAGGCTGCAGGGTTTGTTTCCAGGCAGAACCAAATTCTGGGGCCTGATTGCAGAAAAAGCTGGTCGTATGGCAATTTTTTTCCGTCGCCTGAACAAGCTCCCACCCAAGTTTGCCTTTTGAACACCATAGCGTGGAGAACAAATTGCATGGAAGAACACATAATGCGCAAATGAGGACACATAAATGTCACCAAAGCTTGGAACACCCAAACCGGAATGGTTGTGTTGGACGATTCAATCCCCATGACATTGCCTCTTTGTGTCTTGCAAATTGTGACATTTCGTGACAATCGCGTCTTCACAACGTTTCATCGGATGGAGAAGTTGTTAGCTGAGTGAGTGCATTATAAAGCTTTTGTAAGATGATCTGTTGAAGCGACGGAGCAGCTCTTTACACAGGGGAGGAGGAATGTAGGTGAGATCTATACCGCGGGCGGGGGAGGAGGTGGAGACGCAGACAATAAGCGACGACGCTTTCATCAACTTCACAGAGAGAAATCTCCGCTTGAAGCCAACAACTTGTGCAGTGGTTGGAATACATCGTACTGAGGAGCAACTGCAACTCTTGCAGCACGTCTCGTGAACCTTCACATTTGAGATGCGGTGCGGAAACTACTGCGGTTTTCACCTTGGTGAAAAAGTTGACGGCAACAGTTTGACGTTGACGTCAAAATGTTTGCATGAGACCCAATGGTAGGCGTCATGCCAATGGTGCAGACCGTTCTTGACATCAAACTTCTTTATGTTTATGAGCGTCACTGATGTGAACCACCTAAAAATTTGCTTGCAATCATTTCCCCCCTCCGCTGCCATGGCGACACACCCACCATTTTGTCGTTTCATCTCACGGACGGACCAGTTTAGGGAGATTGAACCACGTGACCTTGGGACCTGCGGAGGTCAGACCAATCACAGCGTTGTGTGCGTGCAAGGTGCGGGCGGTGAGTCCGGGGTCTGTAGGCGTTTGAGTCCCTGCTCGGTGCAGGTCAAGACTGCCGACCTTTGTGGACTTCAAATTTACGGGAAAAGCTGCAAAACTCCAGAGGTGGCAAAAACGACAAAGGAGGACGGATTGAGGCTCAGTATGTGTGTGTGGTGTGTGTGTTGTGTGAGTGTGTGTGTGTGTGTGTGTGTGTGTCTGTCTGTCTATCTGTCTCTCTGTCTGTCTCTGTCTGTCTGTCTGTCTGTCTGTCTGTCCGTCCGTCCGTGTGTTCGTGTTTTTCTGTGTGTGTGTGTGTGTGGTGTGTGTGGTGCGTGCATGTATACGTAGATATGTGTGTGTACGTTTGTGTGTGTTTGTCTGTGTGCGTGTGCGCACTCTCACAACCACACCCTAGATCCGCTCCTGCGTCATGCCGCTCAAAGGAGAACACGAAGAGAGCAGTGACCTTTTCCTTCACAATGCCACATCTCAAGTTACAATCTCCTTCAGCTGCAGAGAAAACGAACACCATTTCCGCTCCTTGTTTCAGTGCTGAGTGGGGGGGGGGCAGCAAGCACATTTGATATGTATCGCCGGAATTTCTTCGGCTCTCGCCAACTCGCTCACGTCAGGGCTGTTGATGCGTCTTCATCACACGAACCGACCATTGCCTTCAAGGTGTTCACCACTCGACCTGAATGATGCCTTCCATATGCTGCAAATGGTCGGTGCACATGCGCACATGCTGACAATACATGATGCAGATCAAACATGCAATGCCTTAATCACACAAAAAAGTTGGTTGTAAAAGGCCATTTTTGTCATTGGCCTCATATTGTTTTTCATTCTTTTCATCTTTCATTATTGCGACCATCATAACTTCCCGTCACAAAGGTCGCTGTGTTTTTTTGAAAATGAAGTTGATTTGCACTTGACTGCAATGGAACAAGAAATTTCCATGGGCAACTGGAATAAAAACACCACAAAATTATTCTCCCGTTTTTACACCTCAGTAATTCGCTTCAGCCACAAAAAGAGTTTTGTTTTGTCCACCCTCAGATGTGAGTCTTCCCTTGCAGCGGGAGATGTGTTTTGAGTGAGTCTATTTGTTCAGCAAATCTGCGGAGAGGTTGTACTCGCTCACCGCCCCTGAGTACGTGACGTGGGAACAGGTTGGTTTTCTCTGCCGCTCCTCCCACACCCAGCACAACAGAAAGACAAATGTTCGGAACCGGTGTAACGGTTCCACGAGACCTCCGCTTCTGCAAAACCTCAGGCCTCACAGAACTAACTGGAGCAACCAGCAGTTCCACCAGACCTGAGGTCAGAACTGAATCTGGCAGTTCACCCAGGCCTGAGCTCTTACAGAACCGCTGGCAGACCCATTTCTGTGAGACCTCTCGGTTTTGTGGAACTGCTGGTGGGTCCAGTTCTGTGAGACCTTGTAGAACTGCTGGTGGACCCAGTTCTGTGAGACCTCAGGCCTCGCACAACTGAGGCCTCGCAGCCCCATGACACCGGCGACGGAGCAGCTTGCGTGGTTTTCTCTCCTGCTCCTACACCCAGCAGAACAACGGGAGACAAATGGCGGGCGGATCCTGCTGGTCCACCACTAATGGGCTGCGGGGAGATTGGATTGGAGAGGCCAGCGCACGCTATTGAGCCGCGATTGAAGCATCTGTCCATTGACCTTGGGTGCGATGCGACGGCAATCGCATCGCATGCAATATTCTGTGTGGAGAGTGCTCGGCTCCTGTGTTGAAAGCGCTTCTCCACAGCAGCACTCGCTCCAATGGGGGCCACGAGAGCTGGCCTCATGTGGCTCGGTGATTCAGTGGTGGAAATGCGTGTTTTGTGAACATCTCGTTGTTGCCCGGAAACGAGCTGTTGTTTCTTGTGTGGACTTGTCAGCCACACGCAACACGGTTTCACCTGCAGTTGTTTGAGGCGCTTGCTCAGAAACATGTGCAGATGGTCTTCTGAGTGCATTGCTCCATGTTGCACTGGCGCACAGACGCCTAAGAATTTCAACACAAGATAAACACACTTTCGTTCACCTTTCACTGACTTTGTCAGCACGTACTCAGAGCACATGTGTGATCACTCATCTGTCAACAGTCTGTACCAAAACCAGTTTCAGACAGGCCCAAAACTGAAGTCTTTCGGGCGAGGGGAGGGGGAAACAAATCCAGTCCTGATTGGCAAAACATTCAGTGCCTGTATCACAAAATTACGTGCCAAATTAATTTTCAGGGGTTGAGGGGCCGGGTCCCTTGGGCCCCTGGATCCATTTCAGACCATTTCCATCCTGTCCTATGCTGGGGTAGTTTTTGCGATGCGGACTGTATCTCTGTCTCCTTCCAGCGCAGATGTTCAGGGGGAGATTGGGTCTCATGTCCCTCTCCCCTCCCCGGTTCCGTCGCCGTCGCCGCCGCCGCTGCTGCTGGAGATGCATCTCGAATCAGGCCTGAGTCTGTGGTGGGAATTGATGTGGACAATCCAATGTAACCCGGGCTGCCACGGCTGGTGTGGAGTCGAATCCGGTTACAACGTAGAGAGGGCCGCAGAAAACATTCTTGGAAACACGCAGGGAAGTTTGCAGACGTGTGTTCCTGGGTGTGGACTTTCCCAGTTCACTGCACAAAAACATGTTTTCGTGGTTGCAAACTTGGCCAGATTCCTTTGTTTTGTGTCTATTCCCTACCTGTGTGTCTGCTTCGGGTGACACAGTGTGTGTGTGTGTGTGTGTGTGTGTGTGTGTGCGTTCGAGTGCGTGTGTGTGAACGTGTGTGCGTATGTGTGTGCGCGCGCGCCCGTATGTGCGTACGTGCGTGTGTGTGGTTCCAAGCATGGTGGGCTTTGTGGTTTCTTCCTCACGTTGTTGTGAACACTCAACTGCGAAAAATCTGCATCCTTTCCATTTCACAAGAACAGCAGTTGATTGTTGGTTGCGTCACAATGGGAGAAGCGGTGAGGAGCGTCTTTGCCTAATTGAGCTGGAATTGGGAGATTCCGCCTCAAGGCGTCGTGATCAGATCAGATCTGGAGAAGAGAGACACGTTCATGATAAAACTCCTGACGTGGGGGCTGGGAAGGGAGCGAACACCACAATGCCTGCATCACAGTCCTGTAATCGTGTGTGTGTGTGTGTGTGTGTGTGTGTGTGTGTGTGTGTGTGAGAGAGAGAGAGAGAGAGAGCGAGAGAGAGAGAGAGAGAGAGAGAGAGAGAGAGACCGTGGTCTGCATTGGGAAGCAGAGTGTTGCGTGTGTCAAACCTTGTCAAGACCTTCATTGTCAGGAAGAAACCCTGGTGCGAGGGAGACTCAACACAAAGCAGGCTCTTCGTATTCAAGGCACAGGCTCGAGGTGAGATGAGGGAGGGCTGCGAGAGGAGAGGCTGGTGACAGTTTCGCGGCCGGGCGGAGGAGAGTGAGCAGCGCTCGGCACCTGAGCCCCACCACTCCCGTGCTCAAGTACATTAGGTGCGGCAGCGTCACTCTTCTCTGACCACTGCAGGGAAAAGAGCCACAGTCTTCAGCCGTGTCTGGTAAAGTGGAAACTCGTCTTGGTGGTCATAGTCTTCCACAGAATTTGAACTCCTTGTCCCAGCAGGGACGGTACCAAGATAATGTGATGACAGTGGGACTCAATCCAACTCGAGGGGGTGGGTGGTACAAAATGTCCAGGGATCAGAGGGGGGGGGCGACCGACCCGCCCACGGTCAGTTCTCAATTTGTGTTTTTGTCATTCAGTTTTCTCACGTGTGTCCCTTGTCCTTTTGACCCTGAAATGAGTGTCACTCAGGTTTCCAGTCCCTGGGCCTCAACCCAGTGATGAAAAGGCCCTCTAATGTGATTAGAGACAGGGAAGCTGCAATAATGTGGATTCTACATGATCACTCGATCCGATTGTCTAATGCAATTAATATTTCCATTCATATCAAACCCATTATTATCAATAATAATATTAGCTGCATTAATGTCGTTCAATTTCCGTCGTGTTATCTTGGCGCGGTTGATAGTGGGGAGGGGGGAGGGGGAAGGGGGGTGTCCGCCAGTCTGTCGCT
>JAAUXT010099014.1_pt1 | contig 19111 bp, 20 predicted proteins | sample 7278171 | NCBI WGS metagenome assembly JAAUXT01 (sample SAMN14350112, study PRJNA611818) | marine sediment metagenome | isolation source: surface marine sediment (1.8m) | place: French Polynesia: Moorea | collected 2018-08 | reverse complement strand
AGAACAACAAAACTCAGCAGTTTTATAGGAAACTGGTTGTATTTTGCAGGAAAACTTGTTTTGCCAGCAACATCTCAGGATAAGTATAAAATTTTATGGATCAAAACCAGCCAAAACCTAAGTTTTTTGAAGTAGCAAAATGCAAAAATCTGCTTCAGTTTTATTTAAAATTTGTCATAGAAAATTTAAATCAGTGAGAACAAATTTTCCTATGGCCTTTTGTTGATAATTGGTTTAAGATTCTACACTAATACTTTGGGGTCATTTGGTTTGTTTCTGACTTCAGTACAGGTTCCAGAAGAGGGGTGGTCCGGTCGCTATGGGTGGTCCAGTATTGGGTGATTGTCTCTAACTATTTTTCGTCGGAGGAAGTTGCGAACAATTTCCAGTGCAACGTACGCCTCACCCCCTCCCCCGCCTGGGACGCAACGCAATGCCTCCGGAGTGACCTGCGGTTATTGCTCTGCTTTCTTGTTTTCTACTCTCGTTTCTGTGCCACAAGCCGGGAATGGTGACCGAAACGAGCGTTTGTCAAAATACGAAGCACTACTCGTACGAGTACTCGTACTTATCTCTCGTATTAGCTTGAAATTATTTTCAACCCAATGGCCAAACTAACACCCGTCAACCGTTTTTGAATCCAAGCGTCAGCCGGTCAGCTTGGCCTCAGGATTGTGTGACTGTTTGTGTGGTTATATCATGTAGAGGAGAGGAGGGAGAGAGGGTATGGACAGAGATACCACCAGATTTTGCAGTTTTCTTGACCGGATATTTTTAAACAGTTAGTTGCCAAGGGAAACATTCACGAAAAGCAACCATTATCCACCTGCTTGTTTCTGTCGTGTTTCGTTCATGAAAGGCGGAAACTTGACTCTTGGTGTTTCCTGTGCCAGTGCAAGACACAAGACTCGATGCTTTCAGATCCCCACTGCTTTTTTCTTTCTGCTGCCAAGTAACAGTAAATTATCATTCCATGTGGTCCATGGGATTAACTGAATATTAGAGACACGCAAGCCATTTCCCTTCTGCAAACAGCAGGGTGAACAAGGTGTCGGCTATCAATAAATCAAACCAAATTTGCAGAAGTAGGTCAAAGGAGATTCACCGTTTCCTCCGAATGTTCTTGAGAAAATGGCAGCGTTGTCTTTTCTGAATTGCAAACACCGATGAAATCCATTGATTTGTGGAGATTGTCGCAGGGTTATGTGGGCAACATTGCTTCATGTGCTTCTCCACTCCTCGCACGACGGAATCTTTTTGACTTCCTCATGCATGTTGGTCGTCCAGTGGTGTGGACGCAGTTTGCAGGTGTGACAATGCGTTACACCCGAGCTGAGCAACATGCAAAACCTGGTCTCATTGTTGTCACAAAGAAGGAAAGTGCTCGTCTTTGGTGACTACATTGCATTTCGGTGTTGACGTTTTCAACGTGTGGAACAAATACCCTTTTTGCAAAAATGGGTCACAGGAAGGCAAAGTGAAAAAGAGCGGACTGGGAAATCGAGTATTTTTGTTACATGTCCACAGCATCTTTCATATTGACAAGAAGCACTTTGAAGACTGTTTGTCTGAATGTAATTGCCAGTGGCAGTGAAGGAAAGAGGCAATCAGAATCCACTTCACTGCCAAAATACACTGTTGGATCACCTTCTTCGAGGAAGCACTTTCAGCGTTTTCTCCTGCTTCCCAACCACGAGTTCCAGCTTTTATGCTTCCAAGGCAACGCTGAAATTTTACAATGTTAAAAGGGACGAATGGTGAGGTCTGACTGAGAGTAGCTGAAGAATAGAACCTTAGAAATGTACACAGAAAGCCCAGCAAAGCAAACTCGCCAGTGTCAAACATGAGCAGGTTGAAAGTTTAATGACCGCAATAATGCCACGTCAAGAAAACCCAGCTGATGCCTGAGAAGGAAACATGCGATGGTTTCAAATGTGCTTCAAGGCTATGCACGGCCAAGGAAAGTGTGGGCGCAGCACGAGTACTTTCTCAAAAATATGCATTCGTGAATCTTCTGGTGTGTGTCGGTTCTGCAGGGCAGCCTTGTACCTTGCTTCCCGCGCCTATTGTGTCGTTTGTCAAGTGAACTGTGTCAACTGGTCTCAAACATATCAGGACCACAAATTTACGGGAAAACATCCCTGCCGACGCAGTCCTTGTACTCGTATCATTGAAGCGTCAGCAGACTTGCTTCAAGACATGTTGTCTGGTGCCGCACCTGCCCTTTGGCCAAACGTTAGCACCAAAGGACGACGTGAATCCAACCAGTGTGTGAAGGACCCAGGGAGTTTTCACCGTCGTTGAACAAGTGCTGAAACATCTTGAAGTCAAGAGGAACTCTTGAAATAATCTCGTTTCTTGCGCAGATAGGCAATTTATGGTCAAAGTCACATTTCCCAATGTCATTTTGAGATCACAGGCAAACATTCTGAAAGTGGGCAGCGAAATTTAATTCCGCCAAGGGTCCCATTAGTGGGTCATACGATCACCGCTCTCCAAATAAAGTAAACGTCAACATTTATTATCCCACGTCTCATGTTTATCAATAGTCCGCGTTGAATGTAAAAAGAAGTCTTTCATTTGGCTGACATTTGGTGCGCTCTGCAGTGCTTGACCACGCTGGGTTGTCGCTGAGTCAGAAGGCCACGATTGAGTAAATTGAACATCCGTTGAAATGTGAGCGCAAAATGCCTGTAATTAGGATGCATTGCATGCAAAGGGTTGGTACTCAGCAGTGGTGTCACGCCACATAATGTGCAGTGGTGGTGAAGTGAGAATAGGGCAGCCCTAAGATGGATCTACTGACCCGAGTGAGACAGTTCTGATAACCCGTCAAAGTTCTTTACACTGTGTGGCGAATTCATACAATAGATTTGACAAAAATGGATGCGATACGAAATGAAAAGTGGCACATCATAGATCATTGGAAAAGCTTCTGCGGAAAGTCTTTTGCCTGCGGATACTTTCATGAATATTTTAGGCTAGAAACAGAGCAGCGCTAATCTGGTAAAAATGGTTTGGGTGAGGCATAAACACAATTAAAATGACAAATATTAGCTGGGTGTTTACGATGAATACAAACGATGTTCGAAAGACTCTGCACCTTCCGCAGTGAAAAGTTTTTGAGACTCTTTTTCGGCTTTGTTTTCACACGAGTACTTGGACTTCTACATGAGCTGTGCTTCGAGCTGTTCTTGCGAGGGCGCGAGGTCAATGGTCTCATGCAGTCATAATGATGTCTCGGGACATTTAATAACCGAAAGGAGCATGGAACATGCATGCGTGAAGGATGGTTCATGCTGGAAAAGGTTTATTGGGGTCAGTCATGTCTGGCGGAATGTGGAGTGCTGGAAGGAAGAGGTTCCTCACAGGCGCGGCGTGAAGGTCAGCCACCACGGACCACAAAGGATCTTGTCGGCTCATTCAAATTCTCTTCGCGCGACAGAGTCTAATTCCGGTTCTCAACAATATTTATATATCTGGTGACAGGACTGTGTTGGAGCTTTTTTCGAGCGTCACAAACACAAAAGATTGCAAGACTTTCAGAAACGATAAGATACCATGCAGTAAATTCATGTGGTAGAATTGTGAAATTCGATGGTCGAACGAAGAAACGCTGCGTACCCAATGCAGTCAGATCGAGTTTGTACGAAGTACAACTCAGAAGATATGTGGTGTTTCTGTTTCAAAAGGCAAGCACCATTCGTATTCGTCTGCGCACAGTCCCCGGAGGATCTCTCATCCAACTGGGATCAGTGATTTATTCACACTCACAGGGTTCATGCCGATCCTATCAATTCGTCTTATTGACTTATGTTCTGTTAGGAAATTGGAACACGTAAGACTCGTATTGAAGGTGCACGCATCACTCAACTGTGGTATTCATACAAGAAGTATCTGTCAATCTGTGTTTGACCCAAGAAGGTCCTTTCTTGTCTGGGCGGCAGCCTTTGTGTTGACTGACACAGAGCGGCTTGTGCTTTGACACCTGTGTGAATGTTTGGCAGGAACTTTCCGCTTTGTCAGATTTCACACTCGGAATGTCAGCACCGGCAAAACGTTGTTGGTCCTTGTCTCGTTTCTTTTTGTACAATCTCGGAATCGATGCCGAAAGTGCACTCGACAAAAGACGGGTTTCTCTCTTTGTGAACATCACCCCCAGCAGCTCCAAAGGCTCTTTGCGAAAACGCGGCGTTTACTTGGTTCCAAATATCGTTGGAGCAGTGAAGCGTTTTTGCTGCTCATCTCAGAAAACATTTTGTCTGATTATCACATTCCAGGTTGTGCTGGTTTCATTGCAATTGAAACACAAGGGGTGTTGTGGAACCTCAGCGAAACAAGATGTTCAGCCGCAACAGCCGTCAATCCTTCAGCAGTGATGCACCGCGAGTGATCTCATTGGCTCTGAAGGGCTTCGAGGGGAACATCTTAACAGTTGGAGCACGAGAATTTATTACCACAGTCACATTTGCCAATGTCAGTGAGCCACCACCAGTGCAGCACTGTTAAATGAAGCTGATAGATTTAATTCCATCCAAGACCTCACAACACCATCATTCTTTTCCTTCTGAGAAAAACAACTGACCCGTGAAACATATATCCAAGCCACTTGAATTAATCACCTCAAGGAGATATCATTGGGCTCGTCTTGTCTCAGCTCACTTCCCAAGGTTATTTGTTGCTCGCTGTCTCGCTGTGTTCCCAGCACAGTCCCAGACGCGTGGGTGTGAGTACTGGATGAGAGGCACGGACATGCACAATGTGTCGATTCTGTGCTGAGGACAGTGTTGAAATTCAGGTGTCTGGAACTTCTCCATCCCTCACAAGCGATACTCGTGTGTGAAAATGGAAAAGCAAAATTAACTGTCAAGTTTTCATTCGTGAATGTATTTGTAACATTTCACTTTCTTGAAATGTACCTTTACAGTCAGATTACAAAACTTTCAAATGAAAATCTTACAGTACACAAAGCTTTTAAAATTATCTGGTTACAAAAAGATGACATTTAAGTGGAGTGAATTCTACTGTTGTGCTGAAGAAATGTCTCAAAGTGACATTTGCTGGAGGAAATTTACATCTTCGTGATATGTTCTTCACTTGTGAACATTGCAAGAAAGTCTTTCTGCAACCGTGACAATGGTTTGGACTGAGAGGAATCTCAGCAGATTCGCTTGTTTGAACTTGAATGCAAATGAATTTGGGTGAAACACATTCGACGATTCCCATTGCACGCACATTCTCTCCATTTGATCTGCTTCCAACCTTTCCGACATTTCCTTTGAGAACCAACTTCTTGAAGTGAGATTCGTTTGATTTTCCGAACCGGGACAGACAACGAAGACGCATGGCACAAAAAGAACACAGCTGCTCCGTTGGAGTGATTTGTCAATGCTGCGAGCAACGTTTCGACTGCTTGAAGTTCTCCCTTGGGCAGTTCAGCGAATTTTAAACCACACAGGTTTTCATCTTGGTTTAAACCCATTGTTAAAAAATTCCTCCCTAATTGTCACACCACCGAATGTTGTTGCTGTTGTTGCTGCTGTTTCTGTTGTTGTTGTTGCTGCTGTTGCAGTTGTATGCAGTTGATTCTATCCTGACATTCTAAACATCCGTGAACAATGTCGGGTTTGTGGATCCCGTCCACAGTCTCCTTGGAATCACGCACATCCAGTTTGAAATAGTAAGGACTGTCATCCGAGGTCCTGAAACATTCATGTCTACGGCCGTCCTGGGCCAGGAAACCTTCTACAGCGACGTGGTCTGGGGGTTTGAAGGTGGTGAACACATTCAATCTGGGTACCGACCCCCTGGGAAGCGTTCCGCACGATTGCGACGCGATTCCTGTCTGATCTGATAAAATATCGTCGCTGGACAAATGGCGCAGTCTTGAGTTGCTGCTGTTACTGTCTCCGGAGGGGGTCGTGACCGCTGATTTGCTGGGGCGTTTGCTGTGGCCCCACGTCCCGACGTAGCCGTAGTCGGAGGAAGCGGCGCGCGCTGCCGCGGCGCGATGGCCGTTGAGGCTCGTGGGGCGGCTCGAGGTAGTGTTCGTGCACGGGGTGCTCGTCAGCATGGGCTCACAGTCCTGGGGCGTGGACCCAGTTGTCTGCTTCGATCCTCCGCTGCTCTGCGCGTCGCCGCCTGGTTCTGCCCCTGACAGATTCTTGAGCAGGTAGTTGGATCGACTCTGTATTCGTCTTCGCCGTCGCCTGAAAATTTCACAATCATTCTCAACCGTCGTTGTGTCGGCGGGATTCCTTGTTTGCTGTTTGCGTTATTTTTCTTTTGTGATATCTCATGACCGAACCGGAAAACCTCTTTTCTGTCAGTTTGGAAGCAGCGGCGCGTACGTAAACTTTCTCTGATAATTTAAAATTATTCGGTGCACCCCAAAACAAACGGGCCTTGCTCGCTGCCTTGTAATCAGGAAAGTAATCATTTGACTTCTTCTGCCACGGGGAAAGATGAGTCAATGACTCATTCCTCTTTTGGCCCAGCATCTCCATTTTGTGGAAAATCCAATCATTCTTTCGAATCTCTGGGTGCCCGACATGAGTTGCACGTGTACCATATTTCAGTCTTATGTGCTGACCTGGAGCCCGCTTGGTTTTGCTGCGATAGAGCATCGCAAGCCGGTTCCGGTTCTCAAACAAGGCCCAGGCGGCAGTGCTCGACTTACCTTTTCATGTAAGCCAGTACGGAGACCAGCATCACCAAACCGATGGCGACGCCTATGGCAACGCCCAAGGCGACGACAATCAGCAACCCTGGATCAAAAGTGTCCACCTCATTGAAACAAAGGGCACTGTCAAATATTGCAAAATCTCAATGTACGAGTATGACTGACTTGCGGATCACAACAATCGTAATAAAAAGTGTATTATTCTCTACATTGTGGATCATGTCAGCAACGAGGCAGTCAGAAACTCGATTTACGTCGTTTCAACAGTGAAAAAGCCTCGTGTTGAAATGTCTTGTTCTGCTTCAGATCTCATCAATAAATGATGCAACTTGTGTCACGCCAGAATTACCATAATGGATCAAATACGAGATTCATAGTTTGATTTATTTGTGCGTCTTGAAAGGAAATATGGAAGATATTGCTCAGAGATTAATAGGACATTGTTAACGATGGAGACAGATAGGCAATTAGGAGGCAGAACATGCGACGAGCACAGCTTATCATGAAACAGGTTCGCGGCTTTGTAATGTGCAGTGAGAAGAGGGCAGACGTAAGATGGATCCTCTGACCCGTAGGAGACAGTTGTGACAGCATTGGAGATAGGCAGTCAAAGTCTTTTACACTCGATGCGCAAAATCATGCAAGAAAGTTGACAGTAATAGATCTGTGACAGAATTTAAGCTGACACTCTATTTATTGCAAGGCCCTTTTCGCTGGAAGCAAGGCACAAGAGAAAATTTAATCCTCTGAAAGATGTATTGTGCGGAAAGATACAGTGACAAAAGCAAAGGCAAAAAAAGAACAGATCTACTGTGCGCTGTGCTCTTTCTGTGCTACTGAGCATGCTGAAATTGGATCTGTACATATACTTACCAAAAGGGAAAGACGCAACACCTTTGAACATACCTTTTATGCCCCAGTCTTTATCATTGCCTGGAAAAGCGGAAACCAAACAAAGCATTGTTCTGGTGTATTGGCATTGCCACTCTATGTTGAATTACATCGACAAAAACCGCAAAAACACATTCAGAGCATTGACTTTTAAAATGTCAACTCGTCGTCAGAACTGTGTTTGTCTCTTGAACCAGAGGTCAGAAGCGGACCAAACCAAACCAAACGCGATTGAGCTGACCTTCGCGTTCAACCCTCAATCCTGTTGCTTTCGTGCTTCAGCTCTGTCACTTTTGTGTCGAAGATTCATGACCAACTTGATTCAAGGAGGGTCGTTGACTGCGCTTTGTTCACGAGAAACATCTCAAAAAGTAAATCTCTTACCCAACGGATCAGAGCAATTCCCGATATGACCTATCCAGGAGGTGCCCTCGCATGTGAGGAACCAAGCCTCGTCCGTGTCATTACACTGTATCACTGCGTGATTGTGATCCCCCTGAATCCACGTATTGTGAGGCGTCTCTAATGGTGGACAGCCGATTGCTGCAAGACGCGAAGAGAAACGACGCCCTTACATTGCTTTAATGAGACCAACTTTGTGAACTCGAAATAAGCCCCAGATGAGGTGTTGACAAGTTGAGGCAGTTGGCTTCGTGCAACACGAATATGCTTGGGAAGACACACGAGCACTTGTCCACAATTCCAAAGATATTGGACTGGAAAGGTTTTTGGCAAACTGAATACGTAAATGATAATTCGTACCTTGATACTTGATAAGGAAGTACGCTGGACTTGCACCTGGCGACACGGGTTGGTGCAGATTGATGTAGATCTCGACTCTGTTGGTGTGTGACAAGTAAACGCCGGATTCTTTGTACCTGCCTCCACAGATGCTGTAGTTTGTGGCGCGATTTCTTTCCAAGGCAAATGCATACTCCATGATGCAGAAATCTGTTGGTGCGAGAAAAGAGGAAACGACGCTCTCACGGTGCAATCTCGGAGTGAAGGTGAACAGGTACAGTTCCCGTCGTGCCTCAAGTCAAAGGGATCAGGTAGTCTGTCGTTACATTCAAACTGCACGCATCCAGAATCCAGTGTCAAACGTGTTCTCGAAAGGGTTTCATGTCCAAGGTTCACAGAGAATAATGAATTTCAGTGCATGTTCTGCGCACAAATTCCAAACGCTCCCAAGAGTTTCATTGCGAGGCTCAATTGCAGACTTACTCCACATTCATACGACTACCCACGCGCTTGCACCAAAAGAAAATAACAGATAGTTCGTTGAAAGCAATACTCACCCATAGGAGGACCTGTATCGCCAAATAAACTGTGGCTGGTCATGGCTCTGTCGGAGAAGTCTATGAGCGTCAGGTTGATTAACTGGTAGGGTTCCACCTCTATTACCCAGGGACATGCCAGCGTTCCAGCCCGGGAAGTGAAGCCCGTATTACTGGCAAGGTAGCCATCACCAGCAGATCCATTGATATGTATGTAGCCTCTCTTGTTGCAGATTGATTCATCTGCTGAATTTACTGCAATGACAAAATAGCCGACTGATTGAGAATATTGTTGCTTTGAGATGTATAATTAGGGTTGACAAGATGATCAATGTTCCTAAAAAGTGCGCCTTTTCACTGGACACACGGCAGCTGCTGTTGGGGGAAACTTGTGAAGGTGAGATTTTGATGGATGAGGCAGAGCATTTCCACACCACAGCCAGTCGTTTGTGCGGCGCACGCGAGAAAAATGATTAGTGCAGCCCCAGCCCAGAGTCACACCACAGACACGTCCACGGGCTAAGCTTCTTATCCGAAGCACAAAGAGTGATGGAAGACTGGCTCAGAGGTTGCCAAAACCAACAGTTTTAGAGCAAAGTGAGTTCAGCTGGTGCTTGTGATTGTACATCTTGCAAAAGGCAAAACTTTGCGTTTTCAGGTGCGCCGCGCGCAGGAAAGCAGGGCATCTCTTCCCGTCACAATACGAGATTTGGCGTCTGAAAGGTGCATGAGTGGCGAATAGCCTGCAGGGGATTCGTCTCACAGGACATGCCAAGGACCCCTGCCCGGTGTGCACAGTTTTATTCAGATGCTGTCTTCGGATCGAAACTTAGAGATGCGACAAACAAAAAAACTGACTTTCTTGACAAACAAATCAGGCTGAAAAGTTTTCCTCACACAAAAACACACGCACAAATACACGCACACCCCGCGCGCGCAGACAGAACTTCGGAGACGGTGCTGAACTTCAATGGCACCAAAAGAAAGCGGTGGAATTTTGCGTCTAAAAATTGTGCCTCAATTAGTAAAAATGCTTGTGCAACGAGCTTTCCCTCTCCCGACAGATAACGTTCACTCAGAGCCTTGTTCTAAAGTTGGGCTTCAAAAATGTCATTCGAAACCTGGTTCCTGTCTGCATCTCAGAAAAGGCCTGTTCATGTTCTGTTGCTTCTGCACCTGTGTGGTCATGTATTTTGCTGAACCTCCATGTTGAAACTGTTGACCCCCCGCCCAGGCTCCGACAGAACCTGGACATTGCCTCAAAGCCTTCACCACAGCATTGGACGGACGGATCGCCCAGAAGTGAGAGAGACCTCAGCACCGACAAAATCTGGCGACAGAATGAAATGAGCTGTGCTGACAGTCGTGGAAAAAGTCAAATTACAACAGTGATTTATCCGCGCCCAGTGGAATCATTTCTGCCCCCGAGTGTACATCATGTTGACTCATCCAGAAGCTCAGAAAATGAGCGCATTCAAAGCCCTGGGAGGCAGAGGGAGGCAACTGCGGCCAGCTTAGTGGATCAAACACATGAAGTACAAATTGAGGGCTATCAATCATACTTCCGTGGCGTTCTCATGGCAAAGAGTACCGAACTCTAAATGCCCATAACACCTTGTTAAATGAGTACAGAATATTAGAATTCTGAATGCCACACGCAGTTTCCCTTGTCTTTTATGGTGCGATATTGCTCCACTGTGTCTCTTGTACGTGTTCTGTTGTTCATGCTGCTTTGCTTGGAAGAGTAAACGCCGCTTGTTGTTCTTTCCACTCGATCGTGAGCTCACAGACTTTCGTCAATTTCAAGTTTTCTGAGTTCTTTTCCGAAAAAGACGAAAAGGTTGGCAGACCAGTTGCAATACTGGATCTAAATAAAAGCCTTCTGCCATGTGTTTCTCGTGAGTGTGTTTGAGTGGGTATGCGTGTGCTGATGAACAATGTGTTCGATGACGTTTCACGGTTTTTAGATGTGCAAAGACGAAACTTTGCTGAAAACCACGTTGGTTGAAGGGGCTGTTGCTACGTTCCAAGAAGTACGCCCAATGCTTCACGGCACTCTGCAAGCGTGTCTGAAGAAATGAATCCCAACGTTTGGGGTTGTTCTTGTCCTTCACGTTGCATTGCTGGACGAGGACTCATGGCCATACGATGTTTCAGACTGCCTTCTAACCAGAGCGTCCTTTTTCTGTGTGTTCAATTGTTGCACATTCATCAAAGAAAACGTTGATGTTCAGAAGCAGTAAAGGGCAAAGTTTTGAGCGAACACTGGTTGTTTGCTGTCAAGTGAGAAGCACAAAAGGTGAGGTGTGACGGCATCACGTGGCGGGACTCGCAGCTCGTGAGTCTGAAAAGCCGAAGCGGACGAGGTACTGACCCAAATATGAACTTTCTATCAATAGGCCCGAACAGCAGTTCCAACTGCATTGTTGCTCTGCTCATATGATAACGACATTCTCTGGCGAAACGAAATCATGGGCCCCTGGTTAAATCAAGCTTGGATATTTAATTTGGCCTGAAGCAGTTCAATTTTCCTTTGCGCACCCCAGTGACCGTGTTATTGCCTTTTTATTGGTGATATTCACATGTAAATGGCAGATTTCGGCATAAAATAATGATCAGGCTCTTGCCAGTATCATAAACTGATGTGCGTCACGAGAGAACGTTTCGTTTGGTTTGCAGATTGAGTGCCTTAATTTTGGACAACCAGAACGTCCAAACCAGGCTGAGCGTGCTTCCGACACACGAAGCCTTCTCAGACTCCACGACTTCAGGTTTCCAACGCTTCACAGTTCCCTGAATTACAGCTGTACGAATTTGGGGGTCTTGACCGTATCTGTGCTTATTAAAATGCCGAGCACAGTTCCTGTGATGTTTCCCTGCGCACCTAATACCCGTCCAAGGGCATCTGTGGCCCCAATACAGACGGTGATTTCTCTCACAGGACTCTTGCCTATCTTCATCTGTTCAGCCTATTGATTGATGCGTCTCTCAGAAATAGAGACACGTCCAGACCCTGGTCTGCAGAGGATGTCCATATTTCTTGGAATCCCACCCAATGGTTCGTTTATCAATCACATCTGACATGACAGAATGCAAAGCGTACTCTCTGGCTGTGCATAGCTGATGGCATCTGTTTGTCCTGGTCAACCTATTCTACTCCACCACGAGTGAAGTTATCTTGGCTGAACTTTTGACGCGTAACACTGTGTTGTTCGCAGTCTGAAACAGGATTTGTGATTTCCGTCTCATGTATTCTCGAGGTTTGTCCTCAAACAGGTTCACGAGTTTACCAAAGGGCTGAAGTGGTTTCTTCGTCTTTTCACAAAGCTATGTTGTTGTGGCAAATGGCGTGTTTTCGTCATGTGCAAAGTTTGTTTGATACTCGTAGCTTGGTGGTACAGAGAGCCCCTCAGGGAGTTTGGCTCTTGAGAAGGACAACTTCGAAGTGGATAACTTGCGACTTGGCAGAAGGACTTTTGCGTTTAATCAGGCGAACCAACAATCACAATGTGGATCTGAAGGAAAGAACCCCAACAATTTATGGCAATATCTAGGCTTACTAAGGAACAGCAAGGGACCACAAAGGTTACATGGTTAAATGAAGCTTGCTCACCTAATTCTGCTGCCAGGGTAATAATTTTCCTTCTGCAATATCCTGGGGGCATAAGGCCAATATACATGTTAAATTGATCTTTTCAGAACCGTTATTGCCGTTTGATGGTCTGATGGTCCTCAAAGTGTAGAACAGACTCAACTGTGATAGATTGAGTGAAATTACATTTCTTTGTATTCTCTGAAGTCACATAAAGAGTCATATTCAAGCCACAGCCAAGCAAATATGCGGACATGGGCCTAGTGTCATATTAAATCTTCGCGGCCTGCAAGTTCCTGTGGCGTTCTGGAGCAGTGGGCAGTCCCTCACGCCGGTCTCTGGATTCAATCGAAAGTACAACTTGTTGAAGTTCTGTGGTCTCGTTGCGGTGCTTTTCAGATTCTTGCCCGCGCCGACCGCGAAGCTTTGTCGGCGCTGGTGCTCAGATTTAACCCAAAATACGAGCTTGGACCCCTCACTCCAAGAAAGTTGGAGCCCCATATGGTTGCACACAATCCTGCCATTGCCTCAGTTGAATCTCCCTCCTACGGTTGCAACTTGTGGCCTTGAGAAGGAATTGGCGTCTATATCAGCAGTCAGAGTACCTTGGGACAATCCCCCCAATGAAATTGTTCAAATCAGCCTGCAAAATAGGGATCAGAGGTCAGAGTGTGAACTTCCCCCAGAAAGGGTCCCCCATCTCGCAACACTTGCACGTGTGTCGGGTTGATTTACGAGTACATCCATATTTTCAGCATGTATGTCAGCCTGAAAAAAAATCCGAAACTTTTCAGCGTGTACCACCGCTGCTCCTGCAGAAATTCATGCATGTGGGTGAGAAAACAGCCAAGTGCCAGTGTGTTCAACCCCCCTTCCCGATACACACAAAACAAGCACATTGACAGGGCGACGTGTTTAAAACTGTACTTTCTTGGTTTGAGTGGTGGTTATTTTGAGTTCTCTTGCCAGCTGTGAGGCACGGCGAGTGTCCACAGCGGAAAGTGTTCTTGTTTGCTCCGTTTGTTGACTGCAGGCCAAAAAGCACTGTGGATTCTCAAGACAGCACCTTGGACGTACAGTGCTTGCAGCAACGCTGCAATAATTTTGCCTCACTGAGCAAAGATTTGTGTTCACTTTTTGAATAAACATGCAGAACTTGATTGTTCAAATTGAAACGGATAAATTCTGTTGCCTTTGTGTGTTTGAAGTAGAAAACACAGAGAGCTTCAATTCACTGGTACGAAAACATTTTGCATTGATTGCTCAAAACGATTCTCGTATTGACTCTCGTTTTTCACTCAGTGTTGACAAGTATCGCATGTTCAGGCTTTAATTGCACCGCATATGGGTAATGGGCATCAAACAAAGTCTCCGCGCAAATCATCTCAACGTGGCATCAAGCTGGGCTCAGGAAAACTCACATTGTGTGCAAGATGCAGGGAAAGAACGGCAAAGAGGACAAATGGACTCTTTTTTTCTCCTCTTGAAAAGGAAAATTTCAGCATCATCTGAGCAGCTTCCATAAAATCATTTCAAGCGCACACATGTACTGCATTGTAACCATAGAATTGTTTCCAAGAAAGGTTCTTTTGTGAACTTCGCAGTCTTGGAAAACCTGGAAATGGATTGTCGCTGCCCAGCGCCTCTTTGTTGCTGTGAACAATCCGCCTTGACTTGACTGACTCGCCAAATTACCTGCTTCTGTCTTCACAATGAGACATATACCCACTGCCTTGTGGAGCTGTGCAATTACTGATGGAAGTGCAACAAAGAGGCACTTGTAATCTGTCACCTTTGGGAGTAAGTGGTGAGGAAGGATGTAATCATTTCCTACTTCTAACACATTTACATTGATTGCTGCATCACAGCTTCATAAATCACTGCGCGACTAAGCCTGCTCGTGCAGTCATCAAGAACGGAAAGCAACATTCCTTTGCACCGAAAAAGGTTTCGTGCAACGTTGGAGCGTGGAGAAAGACAATCTCTCACCTGTGCTTGTATTTCACACATCGAAGCGTCTAAGTATTTTGTATTTGTGTGTTTGTGTCATTGCGTCCCAAGAAAACAGCTGTCCTTTTGCACGTGTCTGACGCTGCGTTGCAGCACAATGCATTGAAATATGATTCCATTGCGTTGTCTTGAAAGAAGGCACCATTCATTGTAACCTTCGACAAGGTTCGGTTTCATGAATTTGCGAATGTCCCACTTCAGGACTACATCTGGGCGTTACCGCACTCTTGGAGCGCAGCTTTTATTCAATTGTGTGCCATTATCCACCTCTGGCAATGCATCTCGGCACTTCATTTGCTTGTTTGAGGATTTTGCTTTCTGTGAACGCTGCAATGCAATGAGTAGGTGGGAAATCTACAAAGCACACTCATAAAACACAATGGGATGCCTGCGCGGTTCGACGAAGTAGACGCACCAACGCACCTAATGTGCAATTTATAGCAAAGCTAACAAGTGAGGGCTGTAATTTTGGGGTATAAGCGCATTTACATTGATCAATGAATACATCATTGGCGCACTTAACAACCACTCAGATCACTGTAATGGAACCGTGCAGATTTATTTCGGTATGAAGTCCTGGGACCTGGGGATACATCGCCTTTTCCTATAATCCGAGTAAGAGACCAGATACATAAAGCTCGATCCACATTTGGTAATAAATCCTTCAGATATAATCAGTATATCAAAAGTACATGCGGTGCCGTCTTATCAAAATGATTAGATTGCTTTGATGTGGAGTAGGGGTTAACAAAAAGAAATTCTGTCCCTGGTCGGGTGTCCAAAAATAGCCAGTCAAAGCTGACAAGGGAGCTTCCATAGATTGGTGTGCTTGGGCTGACGTGTGCAAAGGGCGAAGAAAAATCTGACAGACAAGCTGTCTGTCGATGAGTTGTTTCTGTATAGTCTCGCACACAATGTTCTGGCGTAAACATTTCTTGACGCAGGCTCTTTTGCCATGTTTCGAATTTCCAGCTTAGACACCGAGACATGGCAAGGTCCAGCTGCGTTATAGTATTTCTAAACAAGGTAAACTGCCCCGCTCAGGACGGAAGTGCTCTCGGGGGAACCAAGGAAAATAGGTAAAACAGCCGGTGAACTGACGCTCCGACTCGTCCTCCTTCCGTTCTGAATGCAGATGTTTTCGGCGTTTGCTCTTCGGGAAATTTTCGCTGAACGAAAACGTGCAAACAACACGCAGAAGAAAACGAGGAACCAAAGCTTGCGTTGGTTTCAGCGTTTGTGATTGCCGTGAATCCAGTGTGAGGACTTTCACAGCTTCAGGCGCATGACTGATTCGAGACGATCACGAACTGTGCGGAGCTCGGATTATCCAGTCTGGACGCGACCACGCAGCGATTGGCGTTGCCGCTCCATTCTGGTCGGACGGCTGCAGCGCTCAGTGTTGCTGGTAAGAGGCTCAGGGGAAATTATCTGGTGATCAGCGCTGGATTAGCTTCACGTACAGGATGATGATGAGACTGTCTTACTCGTCGTCCACAGCGGGACCGGCCGCTTTAAATCCACGCCGTTTGAGAGGAAAATGAGCGATGACAGCAAGTGGTCAACAATAATCTGGTTGACGCTATTTTGGAACTGTGTGGGCACATTTATTGAAAGTCGATGCGCGTTTCCAGTGGTTCCTGGAGACATGTGGCTCTGAACGCATTGTACATACAGGCCTGAACATTTCCAGGGTTTGCTTTGATGTTGCAGAATGTGGAAACGATATCCAGCAGCAGCGGCAGTTTCGAGGGGTACAAAGCTTTCTTTGCCCATATTCTGACTTTTTGTGGGATCCTCAGCTTGTGCGTCTGGGTTCAGGACGAGAAACCACCAAACGCTCCTCAGATCCTTTCTGTCACTAAATCCCGAGCGCGGGTGACCCGGGCTGCCAGACTGGACTTCTTTTCAATTTGGCAGAGGTGATGATATGAAGGTAACAAGGTATTACTGCGGTGTGGAGATTACACTGAATCTGCTCTCCCTCTCATCAATTTGCATTAATAGGATACAGTCAGGCTAGATGGTGTAAATTAAAGCTGAATGTCAGTGATAAATCATTATAAAGATGCATTTTCTTTCAAGGGGACAACATGAAATGAAGCTCGAAGGTACTTCGGACAATAATCCGAGGCAGTGCTTTTTGGTAGCAGAAACCTATCTCCAGCAAACTTCTCAACAGCTGAGAAGGTTTTCACAAAAACTTGCAGATTCAACTTGATGTTTGATTGTAAAACTGTGATTGTTGTGTCTTGATGGCTGTTGAAGCAGAAAAACAACAATTTCTTCCACGGAGAGCATTTGCATTCATTGGTTTCCATTTTTTGGCAAAAATTGTCTCTTTGAACAGCAACACAAAATTTTGCGCTGGATCAGACCCAGCAAAAAATTGTTGCCCACTCGTTTCCAGCTTCAGGTATGTCAAACGCTTTTTGATCAAAACAAGAGGAATATTCTCTGTCAAGACCATGGTCAGGACTGGGTCACTCGTTCACCCTGTTGGCTACAGTTTTGAGTGGACTTCCGTTGTTTACCCAATAGCCCTTGACCAATTTGAAAAACAGCTTGTTAGAATTTGTTGGATTGTTGTACGTTTCGTACCTCTGTGCGAGTGTTCGACGAATAACACAAATTTGTGCTTGAATGAGAATAAACTCTGTGAACGTAACAAAGGCAGAAAGTTTAATTTGACCCTGCAGGCAGACAAATGTGTTCCCTGTCTCTGCTCGAGGGTTTGAGGCAAATTTTGGATTGATGTACTTTTCTTTCGTGTGAAGAACGGTTCGCGCTTTGTGTATGAGATCCCTTCTCTTGATCCTCCACCGTCGCAGACTCGTGCACATGCCGACACAATCAGAGGCTTGTGTAGCTGCGCTCAGCTCCAGCATTGACTCACTAATCAAGCTCCACACGTGAAAACAAAATTACAGCGCAACTCCGTTCCAAGTCCGATGACGAGCAGCTGTCTACAAAGGGATTCATCAGTTTTTATCCTGTTTTGTCTGCGAAGCCAGCAAAGGTAGCCTGTCTCAAGGTTGCTTGCTGGCTTTACCCATTGCGCAGCAGTAGCATGGCTGGCAAAAGTGGCGCTTCATTGGTCCATTGTTGACCTGAAAATCCTCTCCGACGTTGCGTTTGGATTCGCGGGATGATTCGAGGTGATTTCCTGCGCGCGTCATGTCGTTTCTGTTGCTGTGAACGACCAGGATTGAACTGTGGCGTCAGTATCGCGTCGTTTTTCACTCGGCTACACCAACTATGAACTAATCTTGCCAGAAGAGTTCAGATTGCGCCAATTTAGAGCAATTCAGAGCTTACTATTGTTCTACAACCGCTGGCTGCGACAGACTCGTGGGAAATTAGCCGGTGTTACCCTGCTGCACAACAGAGCAGCTCCGAGCGCCGCTCCGGACGGGACTGCAGCGCCCGAAACGAGCTGGGAAACGGCGTCCAACAGAGAGAAGATTTAATGGCGCTCAGAACCAGAGTTACGGGAACGCAACAACTGAACTCGTTTGCTCTTTCCCACAGCGGGAATTGTTTTAGGGTCTCGTCTGGGTTAGACGGACTGATACCCAGTCAAGAAACAGACCCAACAGTTTCGGATGAACATTTTCTTGAGATTTCTGAACAGCAATCAGAACACATTCGCGGTTCAAAAGCCTTGTGGCGTGACTCTTTCCACGAAGGTTGAATGTTCTGTGAGTCTGGATTCTTTTCCCCTATTCTCGAAACGATTATCGTGTTCTGCTACTTAACTCTGGAATTACGTGTGGTATGTTTGCCTGAGGACACGCATTGACATTTGCAGCAAAACGGAAAACAAAGGCAAGCCGTTGTCACAGACATCTTGCAAGGCTACCTCACAGCTTCGCCAGACAAATAAGCCACAGGTTCATTCGTTCAGCGACGATTTGTTTCGCGTGATTGTTGAAACTCGCTGAGACTTGACAATGTGCTCGCATTTCGATTGATATTTCCACTTGCATGAAGTCTGCCTCAGTTTGTTATCGCCCCGAATCGCCACTGCAAAATTGTCAGTGTGATTTAGGGGTGCTCACTAGCAATAGGAAACGCTTTGGTGGTGATCACCCTGATCACTGAAAGCAGCTTCCGGGAGGTGAGGTGGGATTATTGCTATCGAAAGTTTGGTGGTGGTCATACAACACGTGATCACAACTGACAAGTTCACAGTGGTGATGGGGGGGGGTGATCATCATTACGATGATTGCATCCGGGACGCGACTATGTTCAAGAATCTGCTTTTCAGGGTGCCCAGCGTCCCACTTTTTCCCACTTTTTGGGGGTTGTCCTTTCCAACTCTACAACAAAATATCCAACTAGTTTCCTGCATTGTATTGGTATGCTGTCATGAAAACCATTCAGCTCAACTTGAGCTGTTTTGGTAGATATGTTCACAACAAAATTCAGAACATTGACCTTTTCAAGCATGTGGTCCCGAAGGGTCGTTACCACACGCTTAATGCAATCACCTTCAGTCTGTATGTGTGTATGTATGTATGTATGTATGTATGTATGTATGTATGTATGCTTGTAGTATGTATGTATGTATGTATGTATGTATGTATGTATGTATGTATGTACATGTGTATGTATGTATGTATGTATGTATGTATGTATGTATGTATGTATGTATGT
>JAAUXT010132167.1_pt1 | contig 19112 bp, 18 predicted proteins | sample 7278171 | NCBI WGS metagenome assembly JAAUXT01 (sample SAMN14350112, study PRJNA611818) | marine sediment metagenome | isolation source: surface marine sediment (1.8m) | place: French Polynesia: Moorea | collected 2018-08 | reverse complement strand
TGGAAGACAAGGAGGACAAGGAGAAATCAGCGACATTACCGGCAAGGGACTTCGCACTGCAGTTGCCTTGAGCACTGCTTCTTGTTCAACCATAGGAGGAACCAGGAGAGCATGGGCCCCGCTGACATTGTTTTTAATCCAGCCACCACAAGATTTGGGTCTCAGAGTGCACACATTTTCTTGACCAAGAGTTGTTCGCTTTGTTTCTGACCTGGATTCCCAACTCATCTCCCACAACTCCTATTTTGCTCGTTGTGAACAAAAACATACCACTTTGTACAAATGAAAGCGTGTGTGGGCGCAATACCTACCACCCCAATGAATCAAAGCTGTGTGTTATCAGCAGAAAGCTACGAGTAAACAAGCGTAACAGCGAAGAGTACAAAAGGATCACATACAGACGCGAGGATTTGTGTGCCGTGCTAATGTGCGCGCATATCCATTGGGAGCGACAGCTGCCATCACCGGCGTGTCCTCTTTTGGGGTCAGACACTCAACTTTCAGACACTCAACTTTTCACAAGGGAAGGTGTTTCTGCTGGCTGAAACACATGAGGGTAGACGTTTGTTGGGGGGTTGGGGGTTGGGGGGTTGGGGGCCTGGAACTGCCGCTGTTGGATGGGGTGATATTCTGTGCACTTGTGATTGACACAGTGTTGCAGTTGTTAATATGGGAGGATCAAAACTATGTGCCTCATTAGTAGGTTGGATACATTGAGCTGAATGTACTCTGTGCTCGTCTGTAGCACTGGAGTTTTACGCCTGATGCGTCTGTTTTGAGTGATGTTCTAACCTATTGAATAAGTTTCATCAAGAGATTCATGAACCAAAATTTGCATTTTCTTTAACCATCAGTGAAATGCTATTTCCGCCTTTACCTGAGAGTATCCGAAAAATGCTTTCTTCTTTGTACTACACTCCATGCTCACATTGCGTGCGAGGCCAAAAAACGCAAAAAGCAAAGAAAACAAACAAAGGCATTGGGCCACGTCACACAGACTTCAAAACTGCTGAACCTCCCTATCTCCCCCTGATCCGTGCGCTGTGTGCAGGATGCCGCCCCCCTGACCCCTCCCCCACAGAGGCAGAATGCTCGGCGGTCGCTTCCTCGACGCCGCCTTCAATTGAGCCGGACTTGAGAGCGGAGGGAACCCTCAATCAGAAATCATCGCGCGCTTCACGCGGCCTCGAGCCCCTCCGAGCAGCCCGGGTGCGCCGGGTCTTTCATACGGGGTAAAATTGAAGGTTCGACTGCACAGAGATTCAAAAGTCTGTTTCACACTGGATGCGTCAAGGGTACCATGGGTTTTGAGGACTGTGACGGAAAGACACATGTACATACATATGCCCGGACACGATGAAGGCCGTGTGTGTCAGTGGGTGGTGTGCAGGACAGACTTTTCGCGTTGGACGCATCAAGGGGTTTTCACATTGGGTGACGCGCAGTCGTTTTCTGGGCTGACGTCAAAGTTACCACCATTGGGAGCCATGTTAAATTTTGACGCTGACGTCAAAAAATGACCGCGCGTCACCCAATGTGAAAACCACTTCACGCGTTGGCTCGGTGTTGGGCAGGGATGAAACGCACAACACATCCAGTGTGGACCAGCCCGAAGCCACCTTTGAACTGAAGTTTCTGCGGAGGCGCTGGGTTGGGCTCTTCACGGTATGTTGAGCAGGGTGTGAGTGAATAGAGTCCATCAAGAGAGTCTGAAGTGATCCTCAGAAGAGCAAAGCAGACGGGGAACCATCTGTGTGGCTGAGTGAACGTGCGCAAAAGCGAGAGGGAGAGAGAAAGACAGAGAACAGAGAGACAGAGAGAGAGAGAGAAAGTGCGCACAAGAGAGAGAGAAACAGAAGCAAAGGTGGAGACAGAGAGAAACCAAATGAGACGAAGGAAATTTCTGCGGGTGAGTCTCTCGTTGTCTTCTCGCGACCCACAAGAAAGAAAGAAATCAATGACAGAAATCAGCGTCTTGACAACACATTTGAAACGCCTTTTCTTTTCAATCATCAAATTTTCCAACACAGTTGTATTCCCATTCCAGAGCAATTTGGAATTTGAGCAGGATGTGGCTTTTGCATGCATGTAGCTCCATGTTTAATTCAACGTGGGTGTGAGTTTATTCAAATCGACAATTGCCTCCCGCCGGGTTCACAGATGATGCGCCACGAGCTGAGTCCCTCGTGTCAATCAATAGGGAGGTTCCGGAAACCCACGCACAAACGTAGACGCAGCTCCATTGACACCAATGTCAAAGTTCACATCTTGGGTGTAAAATTTGCAGTTCTATGTTCAAGCCTGACTCAGGATTTGTACTTTTCAAGTCAAGCTGAAACCTAGCTCTGCTTCAAAACAAATTGGCTACTCAGAAAAGATATGATGGAATTTTTTTACAATACTTATTTGGGGTGAATTTTTATCATTTGTTTGAGAAGAAGAGAATATATCTTCAGAAAAATGCTCCTTTTTGTGATCAAAATGTTAGCCCAACGCTGATGTCTGCGGTCATGCAGTTGTTGTGGAAACTCCCCAATGCGCGCATGCGTCACGAGCGACGACGCAGCGTCGTGTCTGTAGCACGACGCGACGCATGACGCGCTCCCAGTGAACGCGGTGGCGCCACCGTTCTGCTCCGCTGTTCGGAATTCACGGAGTCACCCGAGCAATTTTCAGCCTTTTGACTTGATGAATCTGAAGTGGAGCCGATCAGCATGGAAAACAAATCACTCTTAGCGCGACATTCTCTGGGTCTGTGCTGACGGAGAGTTGAGAACAGTTTTCCCTTCCTGTTCCCAGTCACACGACATGAGAGCTGACGTTGTTCTTCCAGAGTTGAACACCACACACGGACACAAAGGCATCTTCTGCCGGATGCAGGACAACCTACTGTTTGAATCTGTCTCCCTGCCACACACACACAACAAAGCTACATTGTATTCCAAGGGTGGATGCAGGGGTACCCCTCCCTGAACCCACACCTCACCACAGTTCACACGAAGGATCTTCCCCCTCCTTTCTTGCCTTGATCACACATCTCTCCATCTCGCAGAAACAGGAAGTAGGATCTGGATTTCCGGTTTCCAGGCTCGAGTTTCCCTGATACCTGGAAACATGTGTTGTGAAGAGGCTTCCAGACTGCATCTGATTGTCGGGTAACAAACGCCGAGGAGGAGGAACAATCCAGAGGCATCTGGCTCCCGAGTTACAGATGGAAGCTGCATCTGGATCGAATTAGACGATCCTTCAGAACAATTAGTGTTCTCAGCCAGACATGAAATAACAGATTCTCCCGCTGCTCTGGACGAGCCGAGTAATCTGGGGGAGCCCGACTCCAACCATCTGGACAGACTCTGTGAACAAGCTCTGGAATTCAGTGGTTTTGTGCTGATTGCTGTGAAGAGTCATTTATCATGTGCTCGACATTGGGGTTGAGAAACAACAAGGCGTCTTTCAAACGAAGAAAATTCCCCTTGTAGGTAGGTGTTGATACCTTCAGTTTGTGCACACGTCCACAGTTGTCAAGCAAGACTTATCTTGGTGGACAAGCCTCATGCTTTGAGGTCTGTCTCACTGGATGCACCAAGTGCTGCATTCCTGTCTCCATCTATGACAACAAGTTCTCCACCGCATGACATCTAGATACAAAGACATGCTTCGCGTTTTGCTTGAATGGGCCTGCAGAGACTGCGGGCGTATTAACGTGGTCTGAAGCAGATCCCCGGCCTCAGTTCTCACAGCGCCGCTCCCCCCGCGGGATCCGGAGCCGTATTCACGCATGTGTGGCTGATTTGTGAGCACAATTGAAACATCTGACGATCAGCGCAGGCGAATCAACACATCAAGAACAGCGGAGAAACAGGCCGCGCGGTGGGGTGCTGGGAGAGGGAGGGCTGAGCGGAGAACCGCGCCGGTGGAGAACAGCGCCCTCGCTGAATCGTGTTTCTGTCTGAGTGAAATCATCTCGAATGGTTCAGCATTCGCATTGGAGGCGCATTTTCCATTGTGTCAATGGAGAAATGAAAGTGTGCAAATTGGCTCAGATTTTGAAAAAAAAATGGCCCGTTATATTCGGGTCTTGAATGGTTGTTGTAGAGTTGAACCTTCCAAGATCAGTGTGGGAAACCAAAGTGAGAGAGGACTCCACAAAAGGAGAGTTGGAGGGAGCGTTGATGGAAGACCATGTGGGGGAAGGGCATACGACGTCAAGCACCAACGTTTGCTGGACAAGAAAACATCCCATCAAAAATTCATATTTTGCGTACAATTTTGATCCGACCAAACACGTAATTGACCATTTAGCGCAACAACTCCCATCAAAAGTGAGGAGGACAAATCCTCGCGGCTGCCCCGCACTCATAACGCATTAATCTCGTCGCTAATGCTGTTTCTCTGTTGCAGGACTCGTCCCCGTGACGCAGAGGCGGAGCCAGACCCTGGAGTGTCACATTTGATACGGCAATGTCGTTATCACGTGACATCTGCACACAGGTTGGAACCCATCCATGATCATGGTGGTGCACACGCACTTCAGTGTGAACACAACCAAAAACATGTGTGAGACCCATTTTGGTGCGCTGTGCCCTTGGCGTGCGTGTGCGCTGTTGCACGCGGTGTGGCTGAGGGGTCATTCAAAGAAGGGGACCCTGAACCACAGTCTGGAGCCGCCACGGTGACACGTGGCCTCTCGGCCCGTCAATGGGGACAGTATGGTGATGGTGGGAGTGTGAGGAGGTGCAGGGATTAGGGATGTGAGTTCTCCAGGGCTGCAGCACCGAGGAACCAACAGGCGTCGTGCTGAAGGGTGAAGAGACAACACGAAGGAAGAATCAGGGATTCGCTGGCTTCTGTCCAGGGTGTGCCCTCACGAACTACGGTGAATAGAACATCTTCGGACCGGCGTGAGGGCTGCATAAGTTGGCGATTGTCGTGTGCAAGAGATTGTTGGCGCTGTGTTTGGAGGAGCAGCTGGTTTCTGCCATGGAACCAGACTCACTGCGCATGCACACTCCAAAGGAACATTCAAGTGTGCAGACTCAACATGCATTGTCCCAAATTTTCCGAAAATCAATGGAACAGAAATCTAGTGCACCCGAGATGCATGTAATTCATTCATTGCCTCTGTGGATACGAGCCTCTCAGACTCCCAAACGTACAATTGTGCTGCCTCCCTAGGGTCCCTGCATTACAACATTATTATGATTGTTTAATGCCCAGAGTCAACATGTAGATCGCAGCAGTCTAGTGGGACAAAAAATTCAATGGCCAGTCCACATGGGATACGATTTCTTCACGTTTCCACACAGATCACTGGGGGGTTCGTGGGTCATTCCTGCAGTGCGACGCGTCCTGTGTGAATCCAGAGCCTGACGCCCTAGTGTTTGGGTTGTGGTTTGTGACATCTGTGACTCCATCCACGGAGCTGAATCCAATGGCAATGGAACTGTTCTGCTTCGTTCAAACTGTGTGTGTTCGGAAACATCGAGAGTGTGGCCAGCGGTGGCTTGGTTGTCGCTTCTGAAGCATTCAGGGATAAACACCGTTTTCAGGTCCCTGGGCATCGAGGTACAAGGTGTGTGTGTGTGTGTGTGTGTGTGTGTGTGTGTGTGTGTGTGCGCGCATGTGTGTGCGCGCACGCGTGGCTGTTTGGGTGTATGGATGAAAACGCACGTGCATCTCCCTTCCTTCAACATTTCCTCGCGTGTTTCCACGAGAAAAGTTATGGAAGAAAAGACTCAAAGAAACGCGTCTCTGTTCTCTCTGCTCCCTTCTTCCTTCACACCCACACAGCATTGCGTCCCTCTCCGCAGACACTTGTGTTGTTTTATGATCAGCCGGCTGCTCCCCGCGCTGCCGGCGACGCCTAATCGCTGACGGAATCTGATGGTTACAACACGTAAAGTGATTACGGAGCCGCAGTCTTGTCTCTCCGCATCTCACGCCTGTTGTCTGGCTGCGGGGTCTGTCCCCACGTGGGGGAGGATCCAGGGGCCTAGACCACCCGGTAAACACAGACAAACTGAGGGTTCCCATCAGGATCAAGCTATTTTCACGTTGGTTTGTTCCTTTTGTGAAGCTGAAACATGGACCCCATGGTGGCCTCCTCAGGACCACAGTCTGGTTCTTCCCTGCATTACTGGTGGCTGCATGGCGTGTTCCGTTGTGGTTCGCTTTGTGGTTGGCAAAGATGGCCCCGAAAAGACAACTGATGAAAACGAGGGCACGAATCATGCAAAGCGATTGAACTTTGACCACGTGACCGCTTTACCGCACCGCGCCCAACTGGTTCGTCTCGCTTTGAAGCTGACGAGACAAAGAATCCCCTGGTTTACTCTGCTTTACTGTGGCCCGATCGCAGGAGCCGAGCTTTCCGTCGGGCCAGCGTCACGTGACACGCGTTGTGCGTTGGGCCACTGCGGTGGGTTTTGCATCAGCGTGGCAACACACTACGCCACCAACATGCATCTAGCTCCAGATGCCTCAAGACCATGCAGCTCTTTTGCCAGTTTCCCACTGGATTCTGACCTGACCCAGCACCCATGTCTTAGGACGAGCAGGGTCGCAATGCAACACACGGCCAGTGGAACAGGTTCAGTCCACCCTTTATCACACACAACCCGAGGTGCCTGGTGGAGTGAGGCTGGGAACACACTCCCAGCGACGCAGCAACCAGCGTCGTGCTGTTCCATCATGCAACACCCCATTGGGTTTGTATGGAGGCTGCTGTTGCGTCGCCCAAACCACTCCAGGAGCAGTTGGGGTTGCACAAAAGTAGCCCAATGCTGACCTAATGGGGCAAAGCAACAGCATGACGTGACAGCACGACGCAACGCTTCAGTGTGTCCACACCCTGACTTGACGCACCTGCTGGACTCGTACCGGTTGTCGCGTGTCCTGTGTGAACGCGGCTCGGGTCCAGCGCCCTCCTCCCCGCGCGCCGCGTGCGTCTTGAGCCCCTCTAATTGCAACTGATGGATGAATCTCGCTCTAATTACTGACCCAATTACCCACGTGTTCCCGGGCTAATGGACTCATAATTGGGGCAATAATTGCCAGTCAAGCCCTATCAGAGGAGAGATGAGGGGATCGGGAATCGCCACCGAGCGGTCGCGGGAAGGACAGTCGCTCGTGGAGACGTCTCTGGTCTGTTTCCATACAACACAGATTGCGTTCTGTCCAAGAGCACTGTATTGGAGACACACCACACATTGACTTCCTTTCATACGGGCACACGTATGACGCATCCAGTTCCAGGACTCGTGCAAGAATGTTCTGTATTTCAATAAATCCATGCACACGTACAGGCACTTTTCCTCAGTGGCAAAAACCAAATTGTGGGTGCGTCGCATTGCACAGACACGACCACATCATTCCACGAGCAGAATTTCAGAACTCAAAACAGGCTGAAAATGTATGTGAAGACCACTGAAGATTGAGTTTGGTCTACAAAACGTGGACTGTCGTCTGCAAGCTCTTCGCAGGCACTTGATGCCTCAAACACCACAACTCTGCACATGTCCACAGGAGCCACAGCTCGGAATCGACGCTTGGCACACACAACGCCTATTGACTTGTACAGGGCCACGGAGAACAGCACATCCTGGGTGATGGAACAGGCCCGGGTCCACTGGATCCAGCGACCAGCCGGGCAGAGGGTGATCAATACTGCGCTGAAACAATGTTGAAACAAGAAGCAGTGCTCAAGGCAACTGCAGTGCGAAGTCCCTTGCCGGTAATATCGTCGATTCTTCCTTGTCCTCCTTGTCTTCCACAAGTCATGCAAATACAAATCCTCTTTCATCAGTGCAAATCCAACAGCAGTAATCTGGTCCAAGTCTATCAGTCCAGGTGGGGGGCATATCCAGGCAGGGGGGTCCAGGCCAGGGGGGCAGGGGACATTTCTTCCACCTTGCCACATACTGCACTACCACATGGTGCTTCGCCCTAAAGGGACTTCGCACAACAAACACAAGGGCGAAGCTGCCTTGTCTCTGCCAATCCGTCCGTTCACCGAACCCTGCTGTACACGGGGTGCGTCACGTACAGGTCTGATGATGCAGCGCTCATGGGTGAGTTTCAGCAAGCACTGAATTTCATGTCCAACGGTGGCAAGATTGAGAGGTCGGTGGCACAGACAAGCGAATTTGCGTTGAGAGCGGATGACCAGTGCAAATCATTTCTTGACTGACGCGGTGCATCAAGGATGGTCACAGTGTCCGTTGGACTCCACCACAACCACCAAAAAGTCCAGTCTCGGCCTTGGAAAGTTCAACACGGGTTTGGGGAACATTGTGGGTGATGCAAGACTGCTTTGGGTGAAGACAAATGTGCGTGTGTGCGTGTGTGTGTGCGTGTGCGTGTGCCAGCTGGGGTCAGATGATTCCAATCACCCCCCCTCCTCTGGATCTCCTCGGACGCTACGCATGTCGATCGCCAAAATGAAAATTTTTTCACAGAAAATGGAAAATTAAATTTCTTTGCTGGGTGAGAATGCAAATCATTTGGCATGTTGGAAGACATAAAATGGGAAAACGACGCATTGCGCACGCCATTCGTTTTCCATTTGAAAGGCTGTAAAAACGCGTCACTGTGATTCGCTCCATTGTGCAGTTGACTGCTCAATTTAAAATCCATTATCTCTGCAACAAGAGAAACGGAACGCGCGACGCTGGGAAAAGGCGATGTGCATCACGCGTCGAATTCTCAAGGAAAAAGCACTTTTCTACTGAAGATTTTGCACGTGGTTCGGCACGAGATGTACCAGCATGCGTTAGAAGCAGCTGAAGTTTGGATGCATGTCTTGGGAAAATGAAGGGTCAATCTGGTGTCCAGTGGTTTTGTGTGTTGTGTGCTTGCGTGTGTGTGTGTGTCTGTGTGTGTGTGTGTGTGTGTGTGTGTGTGTGTGTGTGTGTGTGTGTGTGTCTGTGTGTCTGTGTGTGTGTCCTGTGTGTGAACGAACCGGGAGAACCCGCATTCGCCAATTCCTACCGTCACTGCCATAGAAACAAGCGTAACCTGACGCATTTGACTGCCGCTTGTGTTTTGAGATTTTTTTCAAATTTGCGTGTTCTTTTCTTTTCAAGGCTGAAGTGCTCCCACACGTTTCTGACTCCGAGTCTTCATCCTCACCCCCGCCTCCACTCCAGGGTGGTTCCCTGTTCCTTGCAGAGGAACACACGCCTCACATCCACGTGCATGTTTACGATCGTCGTGCATCAGGCTTCCGAATAATGACGCCATAAACCAGGCATATTCAATTACAAGTTATGGGCCGGCCTGTAACGCAGTGGACGCGTCACTCTGCGCGTTCGGTCAATGCTGCCCTGGATACGTTAAACGCTGCGTGTCTGAATGCACCTTATGGCTGTCGCATTGACCAAGCGATGCCACGACCATTGATTGGAGCAATAACCCGAGACGCACGGTAGAACCAACGCATCTCTCAACTCCGCAACACGTAAGCGACGCAGCGTCCATGAACGCCCGACACGCCGCACCCAGCACACCCTACGCCTCGCCGCCGGTTCCTGGGAGCGCATTGACTACTGATGCAACATGCCGGGCGCACTGAACGTCGACCGGGGGGTCAATCTCCGGGAGATTGGGGCCGTAAAAACGGAAACAGCCTTTCCCAGTCAAGGCCCGTTTATCCCCAGGTCCTCCAGCGGATCCAGGGGGCGGGCGGGGTGCCTGGGGAACAAAAATGTTTACTGTTTGTGTGAAGATTGTAGTTTGGGCTTCAGAAGCCGTGGGCTTTCTGACCTGAAGTTTGGAGAGACAGATTCACGATTCCGTCAGCGGAGGAACGGATGGCAGGGGACGATGTCAACTTTCTTTCATTTGTTATGTGAACAGCGTGCACTGCTTCTTTCTGCGGCACAGAATACAGAATGGGGCAGATTGGTTGTTCCGGGGCTGTAGGTGCAGCTCAAGCCACTGGATCTGCCCCCCACAACAGGCTCGTGTCTTGGATGTGAGGTTCTTAGGTTCCGAGAACAATCAGTCTGATGTGCATTCAACATTACAGGGTCTGGACTCCAGAAATTGACTTGTGTTTCCCTCCACTGATGCTGACCATTCAATCATGATTTTTCAGAATGATTAATTTTGCACTGTGTGACCAGAATGACTGAGGGGATTTTGGGGGTCAATCTCACAGATGATCGAAGACGTCATTCAATCAGTATGTCAGATGTCCCCGACAAACTCGGATTGTACGAAGTCCCTTCAGGGCGAAGCACCATGTGGTAGTGCAGTATATGGCAGCTGGAATGAAATGTCCCCTGCCCCCTCCCCCTCCCCCCTGCCAGACCCCACCTCCCCCCTGCCAGAGGTAGGACCCCCCTGTGGACAGTAGACTGGTGGAAGACAAGGAGGACAAGGAAGAATTGATAAACAAGGAAGAATTGACGACATTACCGACGCCGCAAGGGACTTCGCACTGCAGTTGCCTTGAGCACTGCTTCTTGTTCAAACTGCACTCGCCAGACGTTGTGTCTAACACACGTCAGTGTGCAATGGCCAGTGCCGTACAAACGCGGTACACGACGCCGCACGTAAACACGTGACGCACCCAGGGCTTGAACCCCACAGATCACACTGAATTGTACAGGGACGCGATGCGTGGTGCGTCCAGTGTGAAACCAGCCTGACGGATCGGTTCCAATCAGAGATTCACGACCGGAGTCCAATGCGCATCTGTCGGTCGGGATGATTCTCGTGTCCATCAGTCGGACCCGATCTGAAATTGACAGTTTCTCTCAACCTCCTCATTCTCTCCTGGATCACCTCCATATTCCAGACATTTTCAGGTCAACAAGACTTTTCAGCAAGACATTTTTTTCTTGCAGCTGTTGAAAATTGAAGTTGTATGTTTTACTTTTCTCGTAAATTGCTCCGCGTGATTTTGTCTGAGAACAAATAGGCCAAACATCTCCAAGACACTGGATCTTTCAGCAAAAAAAAATAGTTTCCTGGAAGCGTAATGGAAACTTCGGTCTGCTTCACACTGGGTGCGTCACATCTTACGCTCCTGTGTAAACTACTGGGCGTTGCGCCGTCGCTTACGCCGCAGCACCCCTTGAACGGGGGTCGCGCACTGCGCATCTTGCAACGCTGTTTTGGGGTGTTGCTTGGTTACACGCCATGCTGGACCGTGCGTCGTAAGATGCACCTCCATTGGGTCCTGTACAAAAACAGCGTCTGATGAGGCGATTACACGCCAATGGCTTTTGGAGCCATTCAGCGTGTAGTCTGTGCGCGACCAGCCTCACTCGCACGCAGACGCAGTCCCTGACGCACTCCACGTGCTCTCCCCCACAGCCTCGCGGTTGTTTACAGAACCCGTGCGCAGGAATATTTTTCCTCGCGGATACTTTTTCCAGCGGAGCCTGGCTCAAAGGAAACATACACTATTCTTTTACAGCTCTCGTCGTCTTCTCGACTGCAGGGAGAAACCAACGCGCGCAGCTGGCTCGGGATGGGAGGGTTCAGCTGAGGATCCAGGGAGGGCAAGGGACATGCAGCCCTGACTCCCTGTCCGCATCAAATAATCATCGCCTTCTCAAATTTGTTCCCGCAGACGTATATCTATCGCTCTTTCAAAATTAGAGTTGACTCTTCGGACTGTCCTTTGACTGTTACATGGACTTACCATTGGACAAACAGGCGGACAGACGGACAGGACAGACAGACAGACAGACAGACAGACAGACAGACAGACGGACGGACAGACAGACAGGACAGACAGACAGACAGACACACAGACACACAGACAGACAGACAGGTAGTTGTCACTGAGAGACAGACAGAAAGACATAGAGAAACAGAAACAGACAGACAGAGACAGACAGACAGACAGACAGACAGACAGACGCAAGCGCACGACTCTCGTATTGTATCTATATTCCCCCCTTCGCTCGCGTTTCCCGTGCTGCTGTTGTGGTGTACTGCAGACTTCCTGGTTCGAGCACAGGGCGGGTTCTGTAAACACGCGGGGCGAGCAGTACATGTACTCGACTCCAGTGTATCTCCAGTAGCTACACTGATACTTGTTTTCGCTCGAGACAAGTTTGTGTTTCTCAGACCTCGTTCACACTGGGCACGTCATGCGTTACATCCTTGCACGAGTCAATGCGTTGCTGTCTCAATGCAGGTCTGTTGGCGTCTGCAGAAGCGCAACGCACAAAGAGTGAATGCAGCACGAAACAAAAGTCAATGGAAGAAAATGCTTGAGTGACGCTCCAGAAGAAGAAGCGATGAAATAGACGCTGAGGAAGACTCTTCAATTGTGCGCTAAAAGCTGTGCTTCCTCCTGTCCTTTGACGCTCCACTTTGTAAGGTTTGAATGCCAAAGAAAATGCGTTGCGTTCATTGAAAGTAGCAAAGGCTTTTGCAGCTCGTATTCCCACGTTGCCTTCGCATGCGAGTTCTTTTGCTCTCACCTGTGCGCTGAACCGGTGTCTGGGAACAAGCCCAGGGTTCGTTGCTCCTTGTGTGAACTGGACCACTTGACTCCCAGACCCCAGGCCTCATTGAGCCTGGACTCTGGACCCAGGCTCCCAGAACCTGAACCACAAACCAAGAACCTTGGATCCCAGACTCTGGACCATGAGCTCGCCACCATGGACCCTGGACTCTAGACCCTGGACTCTGAAGCCAAAACCTTCTCTGTGAACCACGGGCCTTAAGTGCTGAAACCCAGAACCTAGAACCCAGGGCTCTGAATCCTGTTCGATAAAGCAGAGCCTGGAAAGCAGACCCGAGACCCAGGACCCTGGACCCCATGTGAATCCGTGCTGTAACGGATCCCTCGCCACACTCGACTTGCAGCCTCTGTTGGAGCCGTCTGATGAACTTGAAACTCCAAGTGCCATTGTGCCAAGGTAAACAACTTGAACACCGTGTAAAAGCGTCGACGCATCCCGGGACAGAGAGACCTCCCTGCTCAGAGAGAGAGGTAGTGGAGAGAGTGGGAGAGAGACGGAGAAAGAGAACAGAGAGAGAGGTAGTGGAGAGAGGGAGAGAGAGAGACGGAGAAAGAGAAGAGAGAGAGGCAGTGGAGAGCGAGGGAGAGAGACAGAGAGAGACGGAGAGAACAAATGCAAGAGAAAAGGGAGACACATCGAGTGGCCTCCGTCCATCTTCACCGTTTTGTCTTCACCATGTACGTTCCACCATCAGGGACCTTGCCTTCCCTTTCCATCTCGTTCTCGCCCCCTCTCGCCTGCTCTCTCCCTCTCCACCTTTTCTCTCTGTCTTTCCCTGTCTTTCATTCTCTCTTCTCTGTCTGTCTGTCTGTCTGTCTGTCTGTCTATCTGTCTGTCTGTCTGTCTGTCTGTCTCTCTCTCTCTCTCTCTCTCTCTCTCTCTCTCTCCCTCTCCCTCTCCCTCTCTCTCTCTCTCTCTCTCTCTCTCTCTCTGTCCCTCCCTCTCACCCCTCTCCTCTCCCTCTCTCCAGACCCACCCCGCACCCTGCCGCACCTCGGCTCGTCTCCCGTTCCCGTCTCCGCTCCTGTTTCCGGAGTCCCCGGATTCCCCTGGTAAGAGCGAGGCTCCCATTACAAGCTGCTGGCGCGAACTATTTATCTTTTGGATTATTATGATATGATTAATAAATATTATTCTGTGTACTCCAGCGCTTCCAAGAACAACAATTGAAAAACAGCCAGGAAGATACGAGTACCAGAAAATGCCGAGGAATTTTATGCGTTTGTTTGAGAAACATTTTGTCCTGAATCGAGTGCAGATTCAAGGCTCTCATCCACAATTTTGCATAAAAATTAAAAATTGTGCTTGTGAGTTGAAATTTTTGAGCACAGACTTGAGGCCCTGGTGGCGTGCCCCCCTCCGATCCTCCTCTGAGCTCTGAAACTTACGAGTCTGTGGGAGGAAATCTTTTGTTCTGGTGCAGATTTGACGAGCCTGAGCCCAGTTCGCAGAGTTGAGCTCCTCTCATCTGTACCACCCTCCGCCTGGCATCTTTCTTCAGTGGCCACATCGCTGAACAAAAGACTCGCAGCAAACAATTAAATTCTCCGTGAAGGTGGTTTCTTCACACTGGGTGCGTCATGCGCTGGGAGCCTGCACATCACATTCAGATTGTCATCTTGAAGATTCTCTCAGCGTGTTTTATCCTCAAGATGGAGAAACGCGCGAATTTGGGAAACTACATTTTATACCCTGTCCGTGAACGAACCAGAAAGCCGTGTGAAACAACAGCTGTGTCCATCGAACCATGAACAGTTCTGGGTCGCCATGGATAAACTATCCGGGGAGGCGCTATTTCGCGACAACGCACAAAACAAAGCAGAGCAGGGACACAACCAGGATCCCACCCAATGTGAACCTGGTCCGTAGCATTGAACAGAGAAACGCGCCGCACACCGCGCGCTGTGTGAACCCGGCCCTGCAGGAGTTTTCGCCGGGAGCCGCTACTCGGGGAGTTCGCTCGAGTAGCGCTTCCTCCGCTTGTATAACATTTGTAACATTCTGATAGAGTCGAACAGATGCGGTGGGGGCCGTACTGTGCAAATCTGCAGCGATCAGGGAGCCGAGGAAACTGCAGTTTTTACCCACCTCCGCCCAGTGCGAACTTTCCAAATTTGAAATTGAGGGGCGGGGGTGAAGATTCCACTTGTTCCATTGCCACGCCAAAAATGCTTCAAAAACAACTTTCCAATTCCAAATTTGGAGAATTGTGAAGAAAATCACGTGGAATAAACTTTCAAATCCAGTGACTGTTGCTGTGTTGTCTGGTGAGATTTCTACACACCCAGCCTTACCCAGGCTGAGCACAACCACATGAAACCCCTGACAGCGGAGGCTCAGACCGAGTGAACAGCTCAGTTCTGAGAGAGCAGCCATCTGTTCGAGCTCCTCTTCTCCCAACTCAAGTCTCAACTCTCTTCCTGCTCCTCGCCCTGACTCGGCTTCGCCGTGTTTTCTCTTTGTGCTCGTGACTGGTGTGCGGGCAATGCGGCGTGTAGTGGGACGGCTAGGCTCAGCGAGGGTAAAACACACAGAGGTTCACAACGGGGGGAGATCCATGCAGGTCTCACGTTATGTCCACCAGGTCAACACCGCCGAATCCCAGCTCGCTTTGAAAAGGAATCTTAGCTTCCTCGAACAGATTGTGTTCACGATAAGTTTTGTTGGTACAAACGTATGTCTTTCTGTCTGAAATGAGTAAAATTAGTCTCGTCGCCAACTTCGTTGCGCTGAAGTGACCCAAGATCAGGGGTTGATCTGATGACAATGGAGGGGGAGATCGTCCAGTATATCTCCGTCACGCGTTGCACATGAGGGACTTGTGCGTGGAAACGCGCACGGCGCACAGGTTCCTGACGAGGTCTGTGCCTCCACCCTGCCTTTTCGAGAATCACACAGAGTGATATCAATGGGCGAACTTCGTCAATAATTCACGCGTTTCATTCAGCAGCAGACATGAATGGGTGTGCACGTGCATGTGTTGAACGAAACAAAAGCACAGCTGGAGCTACTAAACACCTCGTCCGTCTCACACTGGATGCGTCACGCGTTGTCTCAAACAGAAAGGTGAGATGTGCGCCCGTGCAGAGTGCCTGGACACGAGGCAGGCTCGGGACCCCTTCCCCCACAACAAAGTCCTCCTTGTTGCTGCCTATGCACATGTAGTACCCTGGGAGGACAGCCAAGTTTTGACCCTGGCCCGTCTCCAGGGACTCAACTCAACTTCAACCAACAGGACACGTAAACACAGAAACGAACCTGCTGCGCAAAATCATGGGTAGATTTTTTGGGGCTCTTGGGCCAAGTTCCCCTTGGATCCCCAAGAGTGAGAGCTTCTGTATCAGTGGGACGTAACAACTATTCCACATCCATCACATCCGCACACAAGCATTAAGAAATACAAATAGACCCGCTTTATGCAGATATGCAGAATTCAGATGCATCCAGCTATGCCAGGGCTGCGTGGAATGATATCTAGGTCATAAATCATAACCAGGTCAGTTGCACAAAGGCATGGCTGCAATGCTATTCGGGTCACAGTGTTATAAATAGGTCAGCAATCAGAGGGATCTGCAGTGATGGGTCCTCGCGTCAGCTGAACAAACGCATTCCGCAACGTTTGCTTGCTGCAGTGAGCGACATACAAGAAAATAGAAGCGTTTAGCGATTGTGCTGTGGTGCGTCGATTCTGCATGGTCACTGCTCTGTGCATTGATAGGGGCATGGGGGCTTTGTACGTACAGATGCATTCGGGGGACACACGTCAATCTGTGGCGTTTCTTTTACCTGTCGTTCAACGCCCACGTGCGCCCGCCATTTCTCCAGCGCGTGGAATCGGCATGGACACGCGTTCCTCAGTCAGAAGCAGATGAAGGTGTACCAGAACACGTGTTGTTGATTGCACCTTTTCCCATATTGCGCCTCAGTGGTCAAACTTCTCACAATCTGAGTTTTCGTCTCAAGGGCACTCAGTAGCAATTGGACATCTACAGAAAGTTCAGATGCAGTTCAGATGCGAGGTTATTTTGTTACAGTTGATGTTTCTCCCCTGCTCCAAGTTGCTGACAGAAAGGTCAGATTTGTACGTGCACTCACATGTGCGTACGTTCCTGTCCAACGTTTGTAACTTTATGTGCGCATCAATGAGTTCAACCGGATACAAACCCGTAATTCAGCAACACAACAAGAGGACGCTACTTAGCGTTCGTTAGCAACCGCCATTTCCACATTTGAATCCAATTGACACAAATGACCCCAGAGAACAAAACAATGGGTTTTCAATTGGTGAGGACTGGTTATGATACAAGTTTTCGGTGGATCCAGCAAGGGTCCGCCCTCCATAAAACCACCTTCACCACAGGCAAGTTTAAACCTTTGGGGTGTTTCTGCACCACGAATCTGAGGCACATTTCTTCTTCACAGTCATGTGAATGAAAATTGACGGGAGACGCACAAGTTTGAACGAGTCGAGCTGGACCGTGCTCCATTTGGAACCTGGTTTCGAGTCTTCAGCATCTTAGACGTGCTTCCTGAGTGGAACCAAGCATCTGGTTTCAGGCTCAGTTGCTTCGTCTTCAACAAAGCCCATTGAGATTATTGTCTTTCAGAAAAGCGACTTCACTTCGAAATTTCACACGCACCAGTTCCCACCCGAGTCCACCACCAGGCGGTGCGCAGCCCTCAATTGTTTTCTGATGCGACCCGGCGCACCGCCCGGAGACAACGGGGGGACCCCAACGCGGGGGGAATCCTCTCTGTGTTCCCGGCCAAACTCCGTTAGTATGGATCTGGGGTATTGATTCCCAGGGGAAGTGAAGCCTCCGCCATGTTGTTTTGGGTCCCCTCTGCGCGCCCCAGTGCCCAGACTCATCCAGATAGAAAATAGTTCCTCACATCCTCGGCGGACGGATAAACGGTGCCCCGGGGCGCGTATTAACCTCAACTCAACAGACGCGTCTTTTGGAGTTTTTCTGCGCTGTGAAGCAATATCCGCGAGAGATTCAGTGGGACTGGAGCTTCAGTTGGGAGTCTGGTTCCGGAGCTGAGCTTTAGCTTGGGTAAGGAAGGAAGAATGTGAATGTCTCTCATTTCAGATGGAGCGCACAACTTTTGGTTGCTACTCGGGGTTAAGTTCCGTGGAAGGAGTTTGTTCAAAGTTTCCCAATGACAATGCCAACTTTCAAAAGTTCAAACCAGTTGTGTCTCCCCGATGTCCGCCACCCTCTACGTCACCATACTCCCTATCCTGCGCAAACACAGGTGTTACTTTCGACACGATGAACCTTTTTTCAAGGTTGCCTCAGGTGAGACCAAGACCCCACTTCCGTCCCCATCTCTCAAGGTCAGACAGCAGTCAGAACAGGGTTGGGCCTCCCAAACTTTCCCCTGGGTCCACCAGAGCCCCCCTCACAACTCTCTCCGCACACCCAATGCTGCGCCTGCGTCTGAGAGTGCGATGTTGGGTACACAGCACCCCCCTCCTCCTCCAGTGTTTGGACACATCCCTTCTACATGATTTGGCACTGTCTCACAGAACGCGCGCCTCAAAGACGCTTTGTTCTCTCCTCCCGCGGTACCTCTCAACGACGCCTTTCATGCGACGCCGCCATTGCGTCGGAGACGAGCACTTCTACCACCGTTGGCGCGGCAAACTTCACGGGAAATGCACCTCGCGCTTCGTTCTCACTGGGTGCGGCTCAGTAATGCTGATTTCATACAGAGCTGCGGCAAGTTTGTTGCGTTCTGCGTTTTGCGGCAAAATATTGGGTGGCGTCAAAATTTAATGTGAGCCCAATGTGACGCAGGTTGCTTGCCCCAGATAATTATTGGCAGCTCATTCTTGACACAAGTAATTTTTGGACAAGGTAGTCAATGGTGACCCTGACCGCTGCTGCTGCCGTTGCCGCTGACGCAGTTCCATGTGAAGTCACCTCAACACAACGCATGATTCAGGCCTGGACTTTGCTGATGTTGATGGCTGCAGTATCTCACCAGATTGGAATTTGAAATTTGTTGCTATTCAGCCAAAGTTTTCTGGACGCTGTCCCGTAATTGGCAACACAAACTCGTACTCACGGGGTGAAGACCCGTCTGTTGGTGCGCAGCTGCAGCAAAGCGCGAACCTTACCTGAAAAGACACAAATTCAAAAGCGTCATTGAAGAAACTTTGCTCTTTTGAATCTCAAGCAACACTGAAAAAACCAACACACTTTCAATATTTTGTTTGCTGCACACACGCAATCCTCAGAAATCCGGGTCTGGAGTTTTTTGCGCAGATTCTGTGGATTCTTTGTGCAGCGGCCTCAGGTTCCTTCGGTTTCTCCTCTGCTGCGGTTTCTTCGCCATTCAGGTCACGCGTAGGAACAAGGAGCCGAGAGGCCCTCTAAACACTCGCGCTCCGGATAAGCACCAACAATGTCCACAATTAGCCGTCACCCGGGATACGGGGAGGGAGGGAAGCTCGAATCAGAGCCGGGGCCGGTTCACATGGGGTGCGGGAGGGAGGGAGGGAGGGTGGGAGGGAGGGAGGCAGGGAGACGGAGGGAGGGAAGGAGGGAGGCAGGGAGGGAGGGAGACAGGGAGACAGGTCGGGAGGGGGGGAGGGGGGGGGGGGGGGTGGGCGGG
>JAAUXT010064169.1_pt1 | contig 19112 bp, 12 predicted proteins | sample 7278171 | NCBI WGS metagenome assembly JAAUXT01 (sample SAMN14350112, study PRJNA611818) | marine sediment metagenome | isolation source: surface marine sediment (1.8m) | place: French Polynesia: Moorea | collected 2018-08 | reverse complement strand
TTCTCATTTTCGGATGCAAGGAAAGCTCACAACCGACTGCGATGGATCGGTAGAACACGGAAAATGGCAGGAACCAGCGGGAACTCTTTCAGTGGCTCTTACCGCGTACAGATTCGTAGGGTTATGTCCTTGGTTCTCCGTCAGTCACCGCATTCGGCGTGTACTCACTGCGTCCAGATGTGCGAGCACTACTGCATTTGTTGATTTCCCACATAGGTCATGCATTCACTGTCAGTAGTTGTGGGGAAGAGACAACTCGTACATTTGGCCTTGGCCCCAAAGCACAGCAGAGGAGCCCCGACTCAGAGCTTCTCTTGCTGTTTGGGTACTGCCCTTTGCAGCTTTCTGGTTAAATTTTGTTAGATCTACAATGCTTTCAGTTGTGTTGCGCAACGATGCCTGCACCCATTTTTTACTGTGTGTCCCCACAATAGACCAGGCAAACTGGTTGCGATAGGTGTCAACCCTGCCTTACCGCTCCTCTGCAGTCGGTCGAACCCGAAGCGCACATTTCTGAAACAAAGTGGTTTCTTATTTTGAGCTGACTCGACTATAAAGTGTTTGTGTTGGGTGCATAAACCGGGAGCATGAGTTGTGTCACTGTTTCCATCCCATCCATCTGCATAATGGAACCGCATCCAGGAAAACGTGAAGATCGCTATGCATTATTTATGTGTCTGCATCAACCTAAAGAAAGTGATATCAGGTGGTCCACATGTCGTGCACTCGTTTGTTTTCAGCACTCAAGCAGCCGATAGATCTTGTATCAATTTGATAAAATGCGTGCGTGGGAGATCTCCGCCCCTGAGCGAACGAACACACCTGCACACACACAACGAAAGAACTTGCGCGGTTCCTTTCGGTCTGCAAGAGTTCTTTCATTCCATGGTTGTATGAGGGGTGATCGCAATACAGAGCACCAAAGGGGAAGGAAGAAACAATGTGCTTGTTTTGAAGTTCTTTGTGCAAAAAAAAAGTTCGGGAATCAGCAGCAGCCTTGGCCTTTGGGAGCCCCAGCATGCCCTTCTGGGTTTACTGGCGCAAAGTAGAACCACCAAGGTGAAATTTGCTGTCCGTTTGCAAAAGGGCGCACAGGTGAACAAGTCGAGTGTCGAGATTGTCATCAGTCCGTATTGAGTTCACCTGGCTTCATGTTGTGGTGAAGATCACGTTGAAAAAAGATTCTCATTTTCTTTTTCATTTGCCCATTTTAATTACATTTGAAATTGAATTTGTGAGGCGCCTCCAGAGATCAAGCAAACTTTCCTGGAATAGAGTCCATTAAAAAGGTGCCACTACAGACCCACACCTCATTCAACATTGATGCTGAGACGGCATTCGAAGTGCTGAGTAAGATTGACCAGAAGCACAGTCTACGCTGTGAGCTGGTTCACAGATGTTCGAAAACGTTCTTCTTCGAAAGCTCGACCGTGTGCGCTGCATACTGAGGATTCCTTTCGACAACTCTGCTTCATCTTCGGACAAAATTGCTCAGTTTTGCACGTGACCCCGCATAACCTGCCTCCATTCCTGCAGTAACGAGCACGAATATGGCCAGCTTTGCTCAGGTCGTTACAAGTTCTTTGAGCAGCCTTGGACCAAACAGTTCAGGAGCACATCGTTTCCTTTGTTTCGGTTGGGTGGGGCATAAAACAAACCGATATTTATGTCCAATTTAGTTCCAGTCTCATATTCCTCTTTAGCCCACGGAGACATATCCACAGGCAGTCATAAAGGAGATGGGCATCAGATAGAAACTGGAGGATATCAAGAGCACCGATGTACATGTAATGGGTTGGCTTTTCCACAGAGACTGCAATCATTTTTATGGCTCATATCTTGCGGTCTTTGCCTTGAATAAAACGGAGACATCAGATTGGCCAGTGAACCCACTCAGTAAGCTCTGCGACACTTCATCCTCTTCTGCATTTCTTCTGACCCCATTTCCTCTGTTTGACACAGACGCGCCGATCTGTGACGCGTGATCAGATGAGCTGGTTGAGGGATCGAGAACGGGATGAGCTTGTCTCCCACAATTCATCTTCAGATCACCGCCTTTTTCCTCTTCGCGACAACCTGTTTGGTGGCCCACAAGACATCAAGTTTCAAATCTGCATTCATGTTGAGCACACCAATTTGCCCAAAGTACAGTTTGGAGTCGAATGACAAACTGAGCAGTAAGTAGACTTGCGGCTCATTCACATGGAAATCGGATCAACTCGGCTCGTGGAGCGCATCTCCGGGCTGCAGGGCGCGGGTTATCAGTGGATTCATCTGTCACGATGCGGTGCTGACTAATTATTGTCTACAGCCGAGGCTGCAACAGCAAGGACAACTTTGGGAGGTAGAAAACTTTTGGACCGAGGGTGTGTGGACCAGCTGAGTGTGGTGTGACTCTGCGTGTCACGTCAATTGCTGTTGCCAAAAGTCCCTGTTGTTTTGTCATCAGAACAACTGCATTCTTTTGAAGTTTGTCCTTGTGGTTTATTGAACGGACCACGAGAACCTGAGTCCTTCTCGCGTCTTGTGCTGCGAAAGTACTCGTGGAGAACACTTCTTGGGAGAGTTTCGGAGATGAGCAATTTCGAGAAAACACTCTTGAGAAAATACAACGTCAAAATGACCTTGGTGGAGATCCAAATTGCAAACAACAAACCTCACTCCGGAATGTTTCCAAACACTCAGCTTTTGCAGAAAGAACATGGAACAGGAAGTGAACAGAGACCTGACGAACGGTCGCGACCTCTTCACCACGTTTGTGCTGCATCCAGGTTGAGGTTTCCCGAGCCCCCTCTCTCCTCCGCATTGAACCATCATCGCACCATGCCATAGGCGCATTGCAAGCTTTTCGCCTTGGCATGTTCTACTGTCTGAGTTGACCCTCTCCCCCACTTGCCCCGCCGCCCCCATAATAGATACAAAGGGAGGGTGTATAGCTGGATAAAGACTCGGTCAGGAGCTTCGTTGGGATGCGTGAGAACCTGTTGAAGCGTCACAGGTGCGTGAACACGAAGGGCGGCTGCGCCAATTGCGCCTCTGTTTCTTGCAGGCATTCTGCGTGTTGACAGCGGTGATATTGGGTGGAGACGGTGATGTATTGCTTCCATCCCGATGCTGTTTTTGCCAAGAATATTTCACGTTTGGCTGATCATACAGCGTTTCCCGCCTGCCTGATTTCTACAAATAGACAGCGGTCTTGTTTGATATTACGCTGTCAAACTAGACTCACCCGAACTTGACACATTTTGTGGTCAGTTCTGTTCAAGCAGAACCACAGGAATCCTCTGGCTGACTTAATTGTATCTCTGAAGAAAACTGACCGAAAACGATGGAGAAGAAGCCAACGGAATTTCATGACTGTTGATGAACGTCATTGAAAATGGCATTTGTTGGAAGAACATTTCATTGTGGTTTTCGAATGCTAGTGGGCAGTTTGTTTTCATCATACTTTTGCAAGGAAAGATTGCCCTCCAAATGTAACCAGACGGTTCATTCTTGCTCTTGTGTGTTGTGCATTTCTATTTCTGTTTTGTTTGCTTTTGCAGACATCGCATGAGACCACGCATAAAACGACGCACCGGAGCATTGCTTCGCGAAGACTGAGATTGAAGCTGACGTGAACTGCAGGTGAGTCCTCTTGACACCGCATACATACATGTATGTGCGCCGAAGACTGCTGGGCGTTCGGGGGACTTGCTTTGTTGGGAGTAGGGCTTCAAGAATCCATCCATTTTTGGCATTTGTTCTGACGTTTCGTGAGGCCAACAACGCACACACAGTGTGTTGGCTGAAAGGGATGACGGTGTCGCTTTCCTCGACGAGGTTTTGTGGGCCACTTATCAATTGATTCACTGGTTGATGAGCGTTCGAATTTCTATTTTGAGACAACTCTTCCCCTCGGGAAATCAACTTCTTGTTTTATATATGCAGCCCTGAAAAACACACGTCTTTGACTCTGCAGTGCGTGACGCGAGGCGGCGTCCGTTAAGCCGTTAAGAGTCACCTGCCACCAGCTCTCACTTTTGTTTAGCTCACACACGACCTGTGGCACTGTCCCTACATTAATAGTTCACAAATGACATCTGCAGAGCGGTTCTGTCCAGTCCCAGGCGACAGCCGACACCCGTGTGATAGAATAGGTCAGTCACGCCCACAGTCACGCACTGTGAGAATCCGCTTTGTGCAGGAATCCGCGAATATCTCTTCACTTTGTGCTTCTCGAGTTTCAGGTTTTCCTCACTTTGCTCTGAAACAATTTTCTGATCAGTTGCCGGAAAAGGGAAGAGTTCAAGGCTTTGGGACACTTTTTCGAGGTGGATGACATTTTTGCACGCAACCCTCAACTGAAGCTTTGTGGACAGAACATGAGACAATGTTTGTCCACTTTATGATGTCCTCAGTGTGAAACGTTTAAATGTCAGACAACAAAATTGAAATGGGAAATGTTCCCGAAGGAAGCCTGGGAGGCTTGGGTCAGTCTTCTGCTGATGTGTTTCAAAAATGTTGGATGAAATTATGGTTGCACAAGAATTAGTCACGAAACACCCTGATCGAAACTCGGCTGGAACGAATTCTTTGAGATTACCAGCGCTAATTTTGCCTGGCTCAAAACTTGCCGAGCTCCAACGTGCAATTTCGTTCAGAGCTCCAACTGCAGCGTTGTGCCTGCAACTTCGCTTCCGACTTGTGCGCTGTGGCAAGATTCCGTTTCCCTTTCTGTAATCTCAGCATGGTAGGACCACACAAACAACGTGCACGATCCCAATCGACAAGCGCCGCCCGGTCGGTATGAGAACAAATGAGCTTTCCGCTCCGTGCAAGTGGGCGTTAATTTCTATTAGTCTCGAGTAGGGGCTGGCTTTGAGTTGGTTTCTCCAGACTTAGTAGAGTATGTCCACTGCACTTTCTTCGTCTATAGATCTGCATGAGGAGTACATGCAGAGCACAACTCATTTCAATTGATGGGAGCTGCGCCGTCGCGGCGGGTGGGAGTGGGATCTCCTCCGTCTGAAGCTGAAGTGCGCAGGAGACAGACTCTTGTTGTGTATCGAATTCCTGTTTTCGTCTTTATGGTTATTTATTTGCGTTCCGGTTTGACTTTCTTCGATTTTTCATTGACGACAGGGCAGGAGCATTTCCTGTTGGGAACTTTCGATGGTATAATAAAGATGACGATTTCCTGCAAGAAAGTGCGAATGATTTCGGGAACACAAACAAGCGTACATCAACGGAACGAGCAATTTCTCCAAGAAGGAACCGAAACCGGAGTTGAAAGATCTGTTGTGCGCAGGCGACAAAAGAACGTCACAGACCGAAATGAGTACATATATATAGTTGAGCAACGCTGGACAGAGAGATGGGTGTGTTTTGGATTGGGCCAACCTTCGGCCTGTTGTCAATTGTCCATGGCACTTTCAGACAAGAAATGTCGGTGTGTTGTCACGATGACAAATTCCCACTTCCAGTTTCGTGATGTGTTACAAAGGCGATCGCCTGGTCTCTTTGATTTCTGAGGCGTGGTCACGGGCGGTGATTCGGTGCCAGTGTGAATCAAATCTGCTTCGTGATATCAAAGTTTAAAGAAAGCAAAAATGCTGGCGAGAGCTTTCCAGTTTCTTTTGTCGTTGGCAACACGTTCTGGTGACACGTTTCACAATCCGTGGTTGTTTCTCCTCATTGTGTTTCTTTTTGCAGGTTTTTCTGTCATGCCACGAGCGCCAATGAACCTCCAATGAGCACTTCTGAGAGATGCACTTGACAGACAAATGAACGCCGGCGAGTACTGAAGTGTCTGGAGATCGTGCCCTCGGACATAGTTGTTGCAGAAGAAAACACCTTCTCCGCTTTCAGAAACCCCTCTCAAACTTCTGATTCAACCAAAAGTGCGGCTTGGGTCCAGGACGGACACGGTTTTCGCGCGCGCAAGCCTCGCGGCGTAAATCAAAGGTCGTGGCGCCCTAATCACGCGTGCCATCTGATCTGTCGGCGTCCGTCGGGACCCATTATCAGACGAGACGATTTCCTTTAAATCTCGGCCCAACGAGCGGCGCTAATGCAGTGGAGAGGGGAAGTGAATTTGTATTGATGAGAGACAGGTGACTCTCACCGCAGGTAACGCCCGCTAATTGCCAAACATGAATTGTGGAAACAAATGACTTGCAGAACCGTGTGCAGTCTTGATGAAACATACATCATTATACCAGTCTGTGCTTTGTTCTGGACTGACGAAATCTTCGTTGCAGCACACTTTCGATAGATGGGCAGTTTTTGGGTAATCGACGAGGAATACTCTTCAAATGTCGCAATGTGCCACAACAGCACACTCGTGCATTGTCACGAACAAGCGGCTGAGAAAAAACATAAAAAAAAACAAAACATTTCCAAAAAGTCGTGGCGCTGTGACTCCTGCCGCACCCTCGCGGGCCGTTGTCAGCTTTCAGCGTGTTTTCAGCACGGGTCTCTGGCGGACGACGAAAGCAATTTCGCTGCAAGTGAAGTGCGATAACATGGAAACTTCTTTTGCTTCAAGTCTTGTTTTATGACAAACTATTTGTTCGGCAAAACGCGCGACACAGCACTGCATGACTGACTAGAAACCCTGGTGATGGTTGTGGAGTGGACAGGTTCCAGTTTCTATCCTGGACGCACCCTCCACAGATGTCAGGTGTGGACCAGTAAGCCCCACCAGTATATTGCTCCCTCTGCAAGCAGAGCCACTCCGCAGTTCTCGGCCAACGCGTTGCTCGGTCCCTGCCATGTATGGGACGATTCCCTTTGATCTGGTCATCCGAGGCGGTCCACAGTGGACAAGAGACAGTGACAAAGGACTGATAGCTTCAATATCCACAAAAAAGAAGACACTTCACAACGTGTCCACACACTATCAGCTTTCTGATCTGTGGAAGTCTCCTCTTCACTCTTCTTTATTGGCTTGAGCTGCTAACCTCAGAACCAGGATGCTTCCTGACAGCGGAGCGCAGATTGCCTCCTCGGTTACCTTTGCTATGGGACTCCCTGCTCTGAATCATACCGTTCTGGACCATTTTTTTTCGCTGTCACATGCAGGTTGATACTGACCTTCCTCACAAGGGAATGAAGGTGGAATCCTCGCGCTTTTGTCTGATCTGGAGCGTACGTTCGGAGCAAACTTCCTCCGTGTGTGTCAATAGATGCGCAGATCTTCTCAAGTGCATGTTCGGTTGAACAGATTTGTTCATTGGAGTGTTTTGAACAAGAACAGCTTGCTGGTGGCCATGCACGTTGAAACACTTCAAGTAAGTTGGCAACTTTGTCAATTTTACTGGAAAAGTGGTTTCGAAGTTGTACAAGGTTATCAGTTGACGAAGGAAACCTTTGCCTCATTTTCCCTGTTGTTTGGCCCTGTCACACTGTCGTTTCCGGAGCAGACATGCACCCACACCACGAGAGTTGAAAGCAAAGGAACCAGGCCCGAAAAATGACATCACTCTTCTTTGAGGTGTTCCCGGTCCACATTCGAGTGTTGGGATTGTGGACTTAGTCTTCCATCAGAATCAAACAAAATGCCGCCTACGTAAATGGACCTGCGGCCTGTGTTTATTGTGAGGGTGTGGCTGACTCGTTCGCTTTCGTGCGCCGCAGTCCGCTGGGCACACGACCAACGTTGTCAACGCGGACCAGATGCGCTCGTACAACACCCACTTTTGACAAGAAACAAAGACTCAGTGCACGAGGTGGGAAACAAGAATCTGCGCCGCAGATCTGTAGAGACGCCTAATCACCTCTGGGAGGTAACAGAGCGGTTGTTTCCTACACATTACAATGTTGACACAGCAGGCGAGTACACTCGCACATCATGATTTTTCCATTGTGGTTCCCCTTACGCACACAAGTTGACAACGTAATTTTGACACCAGTCTTGCAAAAAGGATCTGTAACTGCCACGAAACTGAAAGAGAAATTTCCACAGCAGAATTTTGCACATTTGCACGTGGAGATCAATGTCGCATTCCAAGAAACGGTGACCGTTTCTTTTCAGAGCTGAATCCCAAGTCAGTGTTCAACAGAAGTGCCCCACCGCCTGTCGCTATGGAGGCGTTGACATCCACTTGGCTTGCAAGGTCGTAGCCTTCGAAATTGTTTCGGCCTTAGAGAAGCAATTATCGGCAGCAGTGTGGCTTTTAATCTCTGCAGAGGGCAGACCTTTCACCGACTTTTCCACTTTCTGCAGGCTTCTGGCAAATGGCGCGTCACTTTCGGGTTTCTCACACTTTCTCTGCCCTTTCGCAACAGGAAGATCCAAATGGGATGTGATCGTTCCTTAATTTTCACTTCGGGCAACAAAATAACTTCTCCCGTAGTTGCTTTCCGCACCACGTACCCACGAGAGGTTCCGATGTTTTGAACCACAGAAAACGAAGACTTGTGAAGAACGTGGTGCTTGGTTTGTGCTGTGCCTTTCAACAAGCCACCACTGTTTGACGAACGGACTGATATACCGTTATCTTCCTCAGGGGAGGGTACTTGACGAGCAGAGCTTGTGATGCGAGGTGTGAGCACTGTATCGCGATGCGGCTAATGCACAATAATGGCCGTTTACTGCGCACAGCCTTTCTCTGCCAATCGTGTTCCCTCCTTGATTTGCATCCGAGAAAACGACACTCGGATTGAGATTGAGATGTTTGCAACTGCAAGAGATGTGGATTTGTTTGCATTTCCTTCCCAACGTGTGAGTTTCCACTCCCGTGTTCTTTTGGTCCTCGACTTGGTTCCGTCTGTGCACAAGGCAGCTCTTGCGGATCCCAGACTGAGGTAAGGGAAGCACCGGCTTTATTCTGATTCCAGTCAGACCGCAATGGGTCCTTCTCCAACTGTGTTTCACACACATGCAGAAGGCCAAAGTTTGCGGAGGAAGTCGCAAGTCACGGGAAGGAGAATCGGGCTGCTAAACACAACAACAATGACGGAATTCTCGGTTCCGTGTTTGCCTGACACCATAGTCGACACAGAAACACCTGATCTTCTGATCTTCTGCCTTTACGCTGCATATTTTTCTCATCATTGTCTGTGGCCTGTGGGCGACAGAGCCTCGACCCACCGCGCGGCTCCTGGCGTTATTGCGCCCAGACACGAGCCAAGTGAGCGTCTCATCATTCTACATCCACATGGGCTCAACTCACCGCTCCGGTGAAACCCTCCACCATCGGTGTGAAGTCCGGCCCAGGCCTGGTCAATAAAAAGTGACTGGGTTGTTTTTGTTTCGAGGGGATTGCATTGGTATTCGTGATGGTCAAAAAGCAGCTGTTCACCTCGTTGCAGCCTGATCTCGTGTCCGCGTTTGACCTTGTCGCCCGTGGACAGTTTGCAGAAGGGTTTTCGGAACGAAAACACCAGGACGCGCGGTGAAGCCGCGGATGGCGATCTTGGACGGACTGCATCGCGTAAATTGTGCAGTTGGCGGTGCTTCTGACCTGACGTTGAATCACGCACATCGCTCAGTCTTCCTGCATCTTCAGTTCATCCCAGAACGTGTGTACCTGTCTCATGTCAGTGAAGGAATGTGAAATGATCACACCGCGTGAACAACACACACTCAACTCGGACAGGTTATTACTTTCGATTTATGCTTGTTCAGTCAGGTTTTCCAACTTCTTGGGAAATGTGGAATGCCACCTCATCTGTTGTGACGTTCAAGGGAAGCAAGAGTAAAAAAACGTTATTTTCTGCCACATGGCAGCTTTAAGGAGGCAAGTGTGAGAGAAGCAGAAAAGATCCTGCAGATTTGAGATTGCGACAAAAACGGAGAGCAATCTGAGCAATCGATCTTTTTTAATTTTGTAAAATGACACTAAAGCGCAGCGGATCTGCCGAGAACACGGTTTGGAGTCTACTGAGGGAATGGAGCAAGCGGTGGTTCTCAAAACCGTGCTGCCTTTTATGAAATGAGTGAGTTCTGTATCAATGACGGGCACTGAGCACTCACTTTCCCAGAAGAAATGTGCAGACAATGCGTATTATTTTCACGGGGCAAGACAAAAACACGGTAAGTTAAACACCTCTGTCTTTCGTTTCGATTTCAGAGGAAACAGGCGCAGAGCGCACAGTGCAGCTTCTTTTGCTTTGATGACTCAAGAGTTCTGTAATTGCAGCAGAACTTTGGGAAAGGGGTTCTGACTCTGTCTGGTTCTGTTTGAAGGAGACATTTTTGAGGTGAACACCAGGGAACGTTCGTTGCGCAAGCGCACACTGACTTCATGGGATACCATCGCGGATTTCTCTTGTGGGAAGAAACATGCAGTTGTGTTCGATTTGTACCATAATATTTTCTCGCTTCGGGCAGTTGCTGGCAGAGTACAAGTATTCTGCACTGTTGTTAGTTTTCCGAATTGTACCATTGCATCTCCAGTGTGGGCTCCCGTCGAGAAGCAGTTGTGGTTTCCGGCGACCTTCCGACACTGGACGTCTTCATCCAGATGCTCCATAATTTTCTGGCTTCACGCTGTTAAGAATCTCCGCACATAACAAACGGCTATCAAGGCATGTTTTGACACACTCAGAGCCACAGCGGGTCCCCGCACGTGCACAGTCTTTGCCAAATCACCGCATTTGCACAGATCAACAGAATCTGTGAAGTTGAATTTCAGACTGCTTGGGCTGCGAGCGTCGAACAAAGTGGGAACCCTGGCTGTTGTGGTAATTCGCGCTGTTTCCTAGGTCCCTGAAGGAATCTACTGAGCGGTAAATATCTCGCTCGGCGGGGCCCAAATACCAAGGTTTACGTCCATCGCACGCTGCGCTGCACTATGAAGACTGGGACGTTCAGCCAGCGCTGATCGAGACGAAGCCACCGCGCGACGTGCGCGCCTCTGCCCAAGCCCCGTTCTGTCTTCTGGGGACCTACAGTCAGAATCCGTCGAAAAAAACATCATGAAAGCAATCCTACTAATTGTGTGTCGCCAGATTTTCCATAAATAGAGCTTTGGTGGGGCAATTAGTCATTAATGGAGTGTCGGGCCCCAAGGTTGGCACAACCCTGTCCCTCCCATCCGTCTGCCTCGGTGATCTGCCTCGTGGCGTGCGAAGACGCTTTGATCTGCAGGTTTCGTATGTCACGCCGAGATAAAAAGAAACTTCAACGTCATCGCGAATTTTGTTGCGGATCAAAGTCCAACAGCGCAAATGTGACCCAAATACCACCGACAAACAGGAGTCAAGATGTCACGGAGCGGTTGTGCACGGACTTCGTTGATGAAGTCGCGACCGATTGTTTTCAGAAAAGCAGTCTCCACATTCATTGTGAACTTCCCCGTTTGCAGAAGCATGACGTCGTGCAATACCAGTAGGTAGCCCACGACGGAAGGTCGGTATGTTGATTTCGTGTGTTATTCTGAGTGTTCTGACCGGATAATTTCATGACTGTTTCTGTCGATTCTGGCCAACAAGATCTTGTAGTCTGGCCCTTTATTCTAGCATGTCAAACATGTCAAACACTCAACATGAAACAACAATGAACTCAAACAGAAAATCTAACTCAAATATGAACACAAACATGAACTCAACAGGTCGATCGCCATGGGGAAAACACAGTCAATGCCCTTGTTTCAACACTCGTATTTGACAGAAAATTTGACCTTTTTCAGCCACTTTTTGTCCAATTTCTCATCAATCTTATGGAGGACTTTGCACATGTCTTTGCAATTTTGAGAGGCGAAGTATTGACAGACACTTCTTTTGGCAACACGCTCATGCTTTGGTTGGACTGAAGCTTCCAAGGATGGGATCTGGCATGGCAGTTCCTCTTCTGGAGCCTTTGACACAGTGGCTGAAACAGGTCTCTTTTTGGGAAGTTCAAAATCATTTCCAGACACAGTCTTGTTTGCCAATTTGAGGAGATCATCACTAGTGGTTTTGTACTTTCTGACCACTTCTGAAGCATGCCCTGTAAACTTTTTAATCACTTGCTCATCCACTCCAGCCTGGTACATGCGGGTCGTGCAAGTCGCCTGCAGGCTGTGATTGCAGAACTTCTCTCCACTCAGTCCTGCCTTGGAATACAAGGTCTTCATGATCTTTTGGAGAGCATTGACACCTAGTTGAGCATCGGAGTACCAAACATTGGGTTGAGGTCTCTTCAGAGGGTATTTGTACAGACTCAGCTGCTTCCCATTGACAGGCAGGAGATTAATGTACTTTTTATACAGACACACAATGTCCTGCAATGGGTTGTCAGACCCATACACCTTTGCCTCTTTGCATTGACTGTGTTTGCTGCTCAACCTGCCCTGATTGGTTTTGCTCTGTTTGTCCTCCCTGTACTGTAAATATTTGACACCAGAAGAGTCAATTTCTACAGTAATTTGCAGTTGGAAACCAGGCCTGCGCAAATTTCTTTGCTCGGCTCCTCCGCGCAAAGCAAAGTTCATACCCAACAAGAATACAATTGTGTCATGCAGAGTCTCAGGATCATCTTTCCCAAAACACCCTCAACCCACATTTTTTCCTTGTTGGAAATACTGATCAGGGTAGCTGAGACAGTCCTCCCAAGACCTGCTTTGGCCCTTTCCTTCATCACATTATGCAACGTGTTTTTGAACCAGATGAACACAGGATTGTCAATGAGTCACCATTCGTGACCTTGTGTTTCCAGGCAAAATTGTAGACATATCACAATTTGATACAGTGTTTGACCGGGAAAATCTGTGCCATCTCTTTTTTTGACTTCCATGATGAAATTTGACAGAGAGTAGGACAAACTGACCTTGTCTAATTTTGTGAGGGTATCAATGTCTGTGGAAATGATCCTGGGATCGGTCACCCCCCCCCCCATCAGTCTGAAGTTGTGCCAATCATGGTACATTTGCGCAGCCCAATTGACCTTTCTCTCAGTGTTCTCAGTGAACCTTTTCCAACCCATTTTTTTCTAATGTCTCTGAATCAACTGGAGTCTTGAAACACCCCACTGGCACTTCATCCAGATGTTGATGTATGATCAGCTTGGATGGATAAGGAAACCACATCTTCGGGGTTGAAAGCAATACCGGAGTCATCCAAATAGTGCATCTGAGTTGATGTTGTGGTGACCTCACTGCAACCAATGGTCTGTTTTGAGTTCTCCAGTTGACAAAAGCCCAATCAGAAAGCCACAAAATTGATCTAGACACTCCCAGAAAAGTTGTCTCACCTGTCGTCGAACTCGATCACGCAGAGACTAGAGTTGAGTGCACTGTCATCCCCACAAAACTCGTTCTCTTCCACCTCCAGATCACCAAAAGACACACTGGATGAGTGTTCATCATGTCCGGAATCTTCATACACATCCTCAGGTTGACTGCCAATCCAAGGTCAAAACAAGAGGCATTCTCCATGGTGACACAAAAGACAGTCAAGACAGTCACAGACAGCAAAGAAACCAACTTGCATGACCGGAGAACAACCACACACTGAGCCAAAAAAAGACCAATGGAGGTCAAGCAAGAACAAGGCCGGAAACACAGAGTAAATTTGCGCACAAACATGCAACCTGATTTTAAGTGTGTCGACCTTCCGTCATGGGCTACGACGGTCAAGACACTCGGAGCTTCCAGTTATTCTGTCAGCTCCTCGTGTGTTAACCTATAAATCATATCCTTTGGTCATGGAACGACCAGGTACGGGTACTTCCCCAAGCCCTCTTTAACCCGTGTCGCAACATGTGATGTGATGGTCGCGTCGGTTTCCATGTCATGAGAGCAGGACCCAAACAGGAGGACATCTCGGTGTGAAGATGCATTCAGAATCCTCGATTTGGAAGCAGAAATCCCAAGTTTATTCCAAGTTCCCTCCCGTTCTGCCTGCTTCATTGCTGGGTGAATCATTGTTGAGTGAATGTTGTCGGACGTGCTTCCGTTCCTGCCAAAAGGCTTTTTCGTCAGAAGCGTTGTGTTGTTGAAGATCGTCAGCTCACATCTGCAGAAAGCGTGGGAGTCTTCCAGCGGCCCCGTCGGAACAGAGAGACGTTAATTTGGGGGTTTCCTCAGCGTGCGCGTTTCTTTCTTCCGCTCGCTGCAGCGTCAAAAAAGCTTTAATGGCTTGTGGATGGAGTGACGGCGACGAGGTCGCAAAAAACATGTTTGTGTCTCTGTTCACAAAAGGGACGTAACTTGCAGTGCAAATAAACGTTTTTCCGCGAAGGTGAAACAGTGCGCAGGGAGATGAAAAGCGACGGTTCGCGGCGTGGCCTGCGGCAGCGGAGAAGGTCAGGAGGATGTGTTTACACTGCGCCGTAGCAGGTCGTTATTTCTCCAATCGCTTCACAGCTGTTCCAGTCAGCCACGCCACGCTGTTTGCAACATCCAACGTAAAGGCAAATATTCGTCAACAAACACACAGGTTTCACATTTGCACGACTCCCGGGGTCGCCGGGCAGCGACAGCAAGAACTTTGGCCGCTGGACTTTCAGACTCACAGTTCTCAGCTTGACGCGGGTTTATCGTGATCAGAAATCACTTCCAGGGGCAAAGAAAGAATGCCATAACAAAATGGGACTCGATGGTTTTGGTCGAGTTTCCCTGACACTCGTACGCACACACTCGTAAAACACACAAACACATGCACACACACACACACACACACACACACACACACACACACACACACACACGTCAAATCCATTGTGCCCGACTGTGCTGTCTTATGCTTCTCTTCTGCGTAATTTTGTTTGGGACCAACATTCTGCAGTTGAGAACTGTGCAGTCTGATGAATCACTTTGGGTGGGAAGATTTCCTGTGAGAATCTGGCAATCATCAGGACAAGCGAACTCCAAAATTACATGTGCGCTCTTATTTGATCTGCCTTTCCAACGAATGAGTCAACAGCGAGTCACAGTCAAGTTCTTTCAACAGTGGAAACGAAAGTCTCAAGGAAAAGAGGAAGGTGAAAAGAATTTTCAACAGAAAGTTCGTTCCCTGTGACCTGCAGTCGTTTATCATGTGAGGTGCAGACACCGTCTCGCAGGACTGTCTGCGTTTTGGAATGGTGCGTACGCAAGAACGCGGGGGAATCTTTGTCGGTGCAGAAGGTTCCTGAGCTGGAGCAAGTTGACCGTCAACTCCTCGGTTCGGGGTCAAAGCAAGCTGGGGACGAAACACATTGCTTCTTGAGACAATCGAGACGAAAGCCTGCGGCTGGCAATATGTCTGCATTTTCTCTTCCCTGCAAAATCGCTGGCTGAAACTTGGTACATTCCATTTAGCGTTGCAATTTGCATGACTTACGAGTCGTAATTCCAGTTTCATGCCAACGATCAGGGTAAAAACTGAAGGCGGAACGATGTCTCTTTTGTGAATCTATATCTTTATTTCCGTTGCGTGTGAAAGCTTGCATGACGTCTGCCGAGCACACACAGGGGGGACTTCTGCTGTTTCGTGGGCTACTGTTCATGACAGCCAACCTTCCCACTGCTGCTTGTGTCACTGGTCTCCGAGGCCTTGCCTCGGACGTTCGTGCTCTGCAGCCAGTCCTGTGTTCCTTCTGGCAGGTCATTTCGTCGCTGCCCCGGACGCGTCGCTCGCGCCGATAGCAGTGTTACATCGACCGGCGTGTCGCCCTCCGCCCCGTGTCCAATCACTCACACAAAACGCGCGCTTTAAATCACGTTTTTACCATTCAAATAGGTTTCTCGCTTGCGTAGGTTCGGAAAGATCAACAAAATTCGAAAATATTTGTGCTGAATGCTTCGTGCTCTTTTGCATGTTTGTCTCTGCCACTGAAAAATACGGGACATACACGCAAAAGGGCCGTTTCAATGCAAGACGAGTGGGAACTTTTGTTCTTTGCAAGGGCAATCATGCTGTGGAAGTCATTCACGAACGTTGTCCAAAGAGACGGCTCACGCAAAGACTCAAGAAGGGTTCAAGGGGGACACTGAAGTAAGAGTTAGCACGCGTGAACTGCTTCTCCAGAAATCAATTCACCAATTTGGTGACTTTCTCTGGCCTCATCTGCCTTTCCCAAGGAACCCCCTGTCAATTCTTTTGCATGGAAAGTGTACATGTCGCAGAAGTTTATGTGGAAAATATTTCATACGAGACAGCTTCGATGCACTTTTACGAAGGTGAATTCAGTGCTTGAATTCTCGTATGTCTCGACCGAGAAACTGAAAACCTGGCTGAGTGAAATAGACCTTGAGAGAACAGTGAGAATGTTCTGTTCAAAACCATGTTTCAACTAACATTTCAAGCAAGCATCACTTGAAGTCATGACAATTCGGTGAAACAAATCCGCTGAGTAAGAGATGTGAAGCAAGGGAAAGAAAGCCCAAGTTGACCTGAAGTTCACAGGCAAAGTCAGTCTGGGTGTCCCTTTTTTCTTGCTGTTTCTTCAGTGCAAGAACATCAACTTTGTGGTGGTCCAGGGTGATGTGGTGGTGTGATTAAGAAGTGATTCACTGCACGGAAGATGAGGACAATTGGTTCCTGATCAGAAAGTGAAAACACTCTCCCGTTTCTGTACAAGACGCTCATGATTGAAAACAATCATGATCGTGGTTCAAAACCGAGAGGAGTGACAGTTGGGTTCACTCACACTGGAGAGGGATCACCCTCACTGGACAGTTACTGTGCTGGATGTAACTTTCTTTTCCAGAAACACACATTGCTGTTGTCCAAAGTTCCTCAGGACAGGAATGCATGAATTTTGAGGAGAGGCCCATGATGAGTAAAGAAATGGCATGTACCCTGAACACAAAAGCGCAGACGAGGAGACGAAGTGCCGGATGATCCGCCGCAGCAAGCACCGTGCACCATGCTGTCAACTGCCATTCAATCATTACCACTCTTCACCCCTCCCTCTCGGGTAATGTTTGCTAAATTAATAATTTGAGGCGTTTTTTCCTTAATTGCTTCTGTCGTTCATTACTTTATTCTCATGCATTGTGAAAACCTCCCGCTTTTGTTTCAGAGCGTCCACGAACGAACCAATTTGTCCAAGCCAGTGAGGAGAAAGCATTGTGCAGTCTGTTGTCCACAATTTCAACACGATTTCAGACAGAGTTCAGTCAGCGCAAATAAAATCAAGTTGAATTTTGAAAAAACACTTGGCAAGGGACAAGAGTCAGTTGGATTGGGCCCACCGTGCTTACGAAACTGATGCGAAGGGAGCCTGCGTCATGTTGGACTAGTCAAAGCTTCCTCACCTTCACACCTTTGTGCAATCCTTGGTTTCAGTCCTGCCACAGTTTTCCTGACATTTGCCCAACCTTCTTCAGACTGACGAACTTTTTGGTCAAAGAACATCAATCACGCTTCGTCTTTCTGCAGGACTTTTGAAATAATGTGAGCACACAAAGCGTCTTTCTTTCCCCAAAGGCAAAAACACAATGTGGACAAAGCAAACCAAGAGCAGCAAGAGTGGTTCAGAGCGGACACCAAGATTAGGATGGATTTGACACAGAAATGTATTTTTAGGACAAAATGTTGTGTTTGACAGTGTTATCTTGGGCGAGGCAAAAGGAATCAGAGCAGATGATCTTGGTGCGTGGGTATTCCACGTCTTCATGTCGTTCTGCAGAATCGTTTGAAGAACAGACTGGTAACCTTTTCAGGGCAAGAAAACAGAACATTAGAAAAGAATGACAATACCCCACACAGGTAATACGCTGTTTTGCAAAGCATTGGAGCTGAGCAGGTAGAAATCCAGAAAAAGAACAAGACTTTTGTCACCACCCGCTTCTGACTTGGGCCTTTCTCTTGCTTGAGCGAAGATTTCACGAGCTCAAGAGAAGCGAATTACACAGTGGCGAGCATGAGCATCCATGTATCAGTCCCAACTTCCGTCTGCATGGTGTCGGTTCCGAAAAAAAGCAATCGTGCCGTCTGTTCTGTTCTGCACTTCTCTCAGGGCATTGTTATTCAGCGTACCCACGATGGGCTTATCCAGGGCACCGCACGCAGGCCAGCTGAAACTCCCAGCGTGCAGCTGGAGTCTTGCAGCACGTCACCGTCGGACAAGGCCATTCCGCTTCATTTGTTTCCGATGATTCGACATGAATGACCTGCTGAGAAACATCCAGGAATTATACCGGTGGATGCATCTCGGCAAAGCACACACACACACAAATGGTTTGGCCAAGAATGTTCAAAAAGAAAACTTTCAAGTTGTGCCATTTCGGAGAGTGAATCAACTCATAAGTGGCAAGAAGACAGAAGATTGTTTGGAAGAAAATGAACAGGTGATAAACGAGAGCAGTGCATGAGGGAAATTCATCATTCGGCAGTGCGGAACAGTCTCACACCCTTCTGAAAAAAGCAGAGCTGTGCGACAGTCAATGTCTTGAAGGCTTGATCTCTTTCAGGAAAGAAGAATCACAAGAGCACCTGAAGGCCACGAAGTTGCAAGTCACGCGAACAGTCGTGTGCCAAAACGCAAAACATGTCTGTGGTCGAATTAACCTGGATCAAAAAAGGTTTTCCGCTGAGTGTAATTTCACTCCCTGGACCAAGTTGTTTTCAAGACGCGGGCAAAACGAACCACGGCAAAGGAGAGGAATCTCCAGCAGATTCAGGGCCCGTGCCCCATGCACAAACCCTGCTCCCAGTCGTGCTTTTGGTTCTGTAAGGTCCTCCACCTTGGCAGTGGAACCGTCCCAAAATTTTGAGACCATTCTCCTGGCTTTATCGTCAGAAATAAGTAGAAACCCCCAATAATAACAAACTTTTTGGTGGGGGAGGGGATACGATCAGACCAACACTCCCTTTTGGGGGTATGTACGTACGTTGGCAGGACTCCGTCCTAAATTTCCAAAAAAGAACACACAAAAAAACCCACCCAGAATTGTTGAAAAATTGTAAGGTATCGCCGACCAGCAGTCGGGAGCTCCGTGATCGCTGATCTCTTGTTTTGTTTTCCACATTTTGTGTTTTGAATTTTCTTTGGGTCCCTTTTTTACCACAGAAAGACAACATGTCCCAAACCTCCGACGGTGGACCTTGGCTGAGGCCGAGGTTGTCTGCCCCCACCCCGATCCTGGAGGAGATAATGACGAATCTCATGGAAAGGGCGGCCCAGCTCTGAGCAGAGTCCCTTTGAAGTGGGTCTTACTGGGTGCTAGAGAAGAGCCCCCCACTATGGGGCAGAGATAATGAGGGCAGGAAGGCTT
>JAAUXT010023596.1_pt1 | contig 19113 bp, 19 predicted proteins | sample 7278171 | NCBI WGS metagenome assembly JAAUXT01 (sample SAMN14350112, study PRJNA611818) | marine sediment metagenome | isolation source: surface marine sediment (1.8m) | place: French Polynesia: Moorea | collected 2018-08 | reverse complement strand
CTGGCATACTTGCCACTCTCGATTTGGGCGACAATCCAGTCTTTCATGGGATCGGGTAGCGAGATATTCATTGTTGCCATAGCACTATCCTTTTGATTTCCTGAACAATACCATAATGGCAAATATTGCTATATATTGTCAATTCATAGTGTTCCGGGAGGAGTCGCTAGTTAACCAAGCGGTGGTAATCGCAAGTAGGGTTGATAAAAATAAGCAAAATCAACTGTCTAAACGCATTCCCAGAAATTTTAAAATGCTGAGGTGCCCAGGAGATTAGGCACGACATCGCGCTGGCAGCGAAATTTAGAGGTTAAACTGTAGCTATCTGAAATATCAAGAGTTTATCAGCCTTACTTGCCTCGCACTACTCCCCCCGAACCCATCTATTTTTCTACCCTATCAACGACAATCTTTTCCTGATTAATGATAGCTGTAAGCTGTTGTAGCAACTGATCGCCATCCTTGTATACAGATGGCGTGATCTGCGCTACTTCTCGTTCATTGTGGAAAAGGAATCTAAAGCTAAACATGACACCCTTTTTCACGACGATCTGATATAAGGAATCTGCTATGTTGGCAGTGATTGGTGTGTGCCTTCGACGCAGAATCGTAATTTTGGTACCATGCAGAACAACTGTTTGATTTAGAAAAAGTGCATTTAAGAGACCAAGAAAATAAAGAAATGGCAAAACGAGCAAGATCACATACCATAGAGACGTTGTAGTCAAAAACTTCACAAGGAAAAATGCACTCAAAGCGCATGATATAATGGCATGCAATTTGGCTGTATTCGTTTTTGGAGCATACTCACATTTTTCTTCAATGGCCTTTATAGTATCTTCTGATGATTTTGTCCTTTTATCCCCACTACAAACAACGCTAAGTGGAAGGCTATTTTTTCTTCTGGAGTGTGATTTCCGTGCTTTTTCAGATGCTATCTGACCATTTAATTTTTTCGCTTTTTGGGACTGTGGTGAGTTTAATAGTCGCGTAAGGTCTGAAACATTTTCAGGCTTGCCTGGCTCAATTCCTAAAATAAATTGCCATCCATGTTCCGCAAAAATGGAGGCTACCTCCTTTGCTCTTGATTCTGTCTGAACACGGACAATAGCTGGTCTTTTTTTTGTCCCAAGTTTGGCCATGTTTTGTTTGGTTACATAAAGTCTATTTTAATGTAGGTTTATTTCCACTCGGCAGGGTATAAACCTTCGCCTTTAGGCGGAACTGGCTTCAGCACATGTTCTTTCAAGGACAAAGCTTTAGCAAACGTGCTAAGGTGCTGGCCAGGAGGAAAGAGAGATGCCAGGAGAACGTTACCGTCGAGGGGCGCATACGGTACTGGAATTGAAGTATCACTTTGTGTGGAAGACGAAATACGGCTACAAGATATTGAGAAGTGAGGTTGGGTTGAGGTTGAGAGCCTTGATCCGGCAGGTTTGCGAGCAACAGCAGATGAAGGTAATCCAAGGGAATATTCGGGTGAACCATGTGCATGTGCTGGTCAGTGCACCGTCGTATCTGTCACCGGCGAAGATGGCGCAGATGCTGAAGGGGAAGAGTTGGTATCGGCTGCAACGAGAGTTTCCCCATCTAAGGAAATAGTATTGGGGGCAGCATCTTTGGAGCCGGGGGTATTTCTGTGCCACTGTAGGAGCGGTTACCGAGGAGCAGATCAAGGCCTACATTGAGCACCAGGATGAAGCCGATAGTGCACTGGAAGTTTGGGATGAGGTCAAGGAGGAAGATCGGTCTGGTACTTCACCGGATTGCGACGAACGGGCTTAAGCCTGAAGCGGTATTCATACGCGGATCTTCAGACGGATCTTCATCCGTTTCGGTTTACATGGCTTTAGCCTCAATTGCTTTCAAGCAAATAACAACCTACCGGCTTTAGCCGGTAAGTCATTGAGTAGTCGTACCATGATGATATGAAGTATAAAATATTTTCTCATCCCGAAAAATAAAAAGAATCCAATCAGTACCCGATTATGAGAGGTTAAAATCTTTGGGCCATTGTTGCGCACCGTGCAATATACGCAAGATTAAAACTGCATCTGCATTTCATACTTTCAATATGCCATACGATGGGCTTAGGGTGTTCAATCTGTGAGATAAGTTTCCAGCACTTTTCGTGTCCTGTCCACATGAGCTTTTCATGACAGTGACAAGCTTTCAGAGGACAACGGAAGCACAATCTACCTGGCGATGATTCGAGGATGAAACTGGTATGAAGAAATACCTCACACTGTTCTCATGCGCGTTTATTGCTGTAACTGGCTGTATTTAATTATTTTTCTTGAAATTAAAGCTAAAAAATATGCGTGAGTCTTCTGGTACAGATTGAACATCCTACGATGGGCTACAGCACAATTTAATTGAATGCCGCAAGAAACCAAAATCCCTTGTGCTTGTTTCGCCCGTAAGCGCCTCCTGAGTAGCCTGTCCTGTTTTTTCGACTGTGAGGTAATATACCGGGCGGACCGCTGCAAAAGCCTCAGCATGCCCTCCCTATGGCGAAACAAAGGGGGTTGAGTTGCAGTGGAAAACTCAGACCCCTAGACCTCCTATGTGGCTATTTGCGCCCAACCCCTTGAAAGAGACAAATTACGCATTTTTTGTGCTTTAAATTATTGATATTAATATTAATTTATGAGGCTCTTAATGCGTTCCGAACAGCTGGAACAATTCTAGGCCCAAAGGAGGTATAAGGGTGGACTGGCAAATTATTTCGATGCGATAAATGGGGCCGCGGATGCGCAATCCGAGGCATGGCATCCCAAACCCGCAGAACCAGCAGGGCCGGCGACCCCTCGCTACCCCTCACCACGACGCCTGTTGTCCTGATATAGTCCATTCAACCGCTTCGGTGCCGTGGTCCGCCGGGAAGGGTGGGCTTGCCTCCTACCCCCGGTGTGCTACGTTGGGAGTGTGACACAGGCCGAGGAGCTGATGACCACGCATGGTGATCAACCGCAGCCCTGCCTTTGTGAGCCATGGTCACAGGCGGAGGGGTTTGTTTCTCTGGTTTATCGCTGTGCCGTAAATACCTACTGGGGGTGCGAGGGCGGCGAGCGTCCCGCGTGGACAATCAGGGCGCTGGAGACGACTGTGTCAAAATCAACGGTTACCCGGTAACGGTGGTATAAGGCTGTTTCACCGTGGCTGTTGATGAGCTAAACACGATGTCCCTCTCAAACGCCGAACGGCAGCGCTGGTATAAGCGCAAGGCGAAAGACACCGGCCTAGACCGCATCGAGGCCCGGATACCCGTCGAGAAAGCCACAGAGCTTCGATACCCTGCTCACCATTGGGGTTGCACCAAGACCGAGGCCCTTACACGGGCCATCCTTGAGACCTGGGAACGTGCCGGCAGTCCGGTTTCGGGTTATGACCCTGAAGAGGATTAGGCGCTTGTGCTCCTACGCGGTATCTTGGTATTGCTATAATCCTATATTTATAGTTTTATTGATTTATATTTATATAGTTTTATATTTTTATAGGATATAACTAAATGACTAATGTTATTGCAATTTTGAACCAAAAGGGAGGGGTGGGGAAGACGACCATAACCAGCAATTTAGGCGAAGCCCTAAAACGTGCTGGTCGGTCGGTACTCCTGGTCGATAGTGACCCGCAAGGTAGCTTACGCGATTGGAACGACGCGAGCGGGGGAGAAGTTCTGCCGGTAGTCGCGCTTGACCGCGAGACGTTGCCCAAGGACCTAGAAGCCATCAAGCACACCTACGACTTTGTGATTATCGACGGTGCACCCCAGTCCGCGAGGCTTGCCGGCGCGGCTGTGCGCGCTGCTACGCTTGTTGTCATGCCCGTTACGCCGTCACCCTATGACGTGTGGGCAGTCTCCGACCTGGTGGAGATTGTGAAGGCCCGCCAAGCTGCAACGGACGGACTGCCCCCGGCCTACTTCCTGATCAGCAGAGCGCGAAAGAAGACAAGGCTCGGCGCTGAGGTAACAGACGCCCTTGACGGCTACGAGCTGCCGACGATGCGAAGCAGGACCACACACCGGGAGGTGTACGCGCAGACCGCTTCTGAAGGGTTGACGGTCTACCACGACCGCGCCGCCACCGATGCGATAGCGGAAATGAACCAAATGACAGCCGAACTTGTGGAGGTTTTAGATGGTGTTGAAAGCTAAGAAGCCTGGAGGGCATCGTAGTCGCACGACCGGTGAAGCGATAGCCGAGGCGACTAAGGAACCGGAGAAAAGTATCATCGTTAATGTTCCCGAGAGCTTGCACCGTAAGTTCAAGGCCAAGGCAGGGGAGCGGGGCGACAAGATGAAAGACGTGCTCATTGCAGCGGTTAAGGAATATATAAAAGAATAAAACTATAAATATAGATTTATATTTTTATATATTTTTTACTGCGTAACCTCCTATAAACACTGACTTTCTACCTGCTTAAGCCCTGTCGTCTTCCTCCGCTCATTGACTGTCTTGAGCAGCTCAGCCCGTTACCGGAACGTGGGTCAAATTTCGACTCAGGTCCGTAAACGCGCACCGCTTTTTTAGTAGCCTTGTGATCATAAAAGATTTTCTGAGATTGTGTTTCCCTCAGGATGTTGCCAATTTTGAGAGTCCATTTTAGGAGCTCAAGAAAAACCAAAATGGGGTTCCAGGCGTTATCGCCAGTTTTTCTACGGTAGTAGAGTAGCCAAAATCATTAGTTTTCGGCCAAGGCTCAAACTGCTCCGTAAGTGCTTGATTCCTGAAGACCATGGGGTCAGACTCGATTGATTATTACTTGTAGACGGGCTGCGGGTGCGCTAGCGGAAACGTCCCCAGGCGGCCTGAAACAGCCAAAAATCAAACGAGTCTGACCCCAGTGATTAATTATTGAATTCCCGGAAAGATTTGTGTGGGCTCCCTGGTAGGCTTTTACCAAAATAGGTTCCAGATCTCTGAGAAAAGGTCTCCGGGCCGAGTGCTGGATCACTGCTTAACCCCGCGCTCGTCCCGTAGAAGATATGTACCATGCCCTCCCCGTGATCATCACCCCAAGACTGATCGTAATCACGTTGGGTTTGCCCCGGCACGCCCACTACCAGATCGGCGATCCGGTCATGGTTGAAGTCGCCCACGCTCAAGGCGTTACCAAAGTACTCAAGGCTTCGACGGCGGGTAGCCACCCGCGGTCTGTCTTGGTGCCAGTTGCTGCGTTCTGTCACCGTAAGGCCGCGGATGGTGCCGTAAAGCACCGTGACAAGCCCCACATCACGTCTGTCTGAAAATGGGTAGCTCCGCTCTTGGCTTTCATTAGGGCTGCCGATAGCGAGGTCATCGATGCCGTTGCCGTCGAAATCGGCCGCAGCCAGCGTGCGACCGAAGAAGTCTCCATCCTCTGGCCTGCCCGGCAGGTTGTATACATCCGCTGGCCAGTACTGGCGCCTGGCCACGAAACCGGGGCTACTGCCGTTGCCGAATAGGACGGTGACCGCTCCAGAATTTCTGGCGCTGGCGTCCTCGAGAGGATGGCCAATGGCGAGGTCGGAATTGCCATCGCCGTTGAAGTCCCCGGCGACGAGCGTTTTGCCAAATTGGTCTCCGGTTGCTACAAATTGATCCTGCAATACCTCGGGCTGCTCTAAACCATATACCTTGCGGTAGATTATCGTCACCGAGCCAGCATTGACTTTAGTGCCGAGGTTATCGCCCGGGATGCCGATGGCCATATCATCGATGCCATCGCGGTTGAAATCGGCGATGGCGAGGGCGTCTCCGAACCGGTTGCCGGGCGCCATGTCTCCTGGCACTCTTGTCTGGTTCTGGGTGTAGAACGTGGCATTCTGATCTATGAAACCTCGGGTTGAACCGAAGAACACGGCTACCAGTCCGACGTTTTTCCCAGCGTCGGGGTCATCCCATGAAGGCACGCCCACTATGAGGTCGGAAATGCCATTGCCATTGAGATCGCCGGTGGCAAGGCGGCTACCAAAAAAACTTCCAGGCTTATTGAGATTACGGTATCGATTCACGTTGCTGAGGGTCAGTATCTGATTGCCGCGCGAATCCAGCGCGAAGCCACCGCCATAGATGATATGGATCGCCCCGGCGTCGGTGCCCTTGCGGTCGGCGCCGACCCCCGGGAGATCTTCTCCGGGCACGCCGACAGCTAGATCGGAACGGCCGTCGCCATTGAAATCACCAACGGCGAGTGCACTGCCGAACAAGTCACCGCTCTCCGCCTCGCCAGCGATGGGAGGCGAATCGCCCGCCCCTGGTGAATCCTGAGAGAAGGTCTGCAGGGGGGTGGTGGACAAACCGTCGGCATCAGAGTAGAACACCGTCACCGACCCACCGGGGGTGTCGTACGGCACGCCGACCACTAGATCCTCGAACCCATCGCCGTTAAAGTCCGCCTTCAGCGCCTCGGCCTTCACCGCACCGCTGGCTGCCGCGGTGAGGGCGAGTGCGAAGGCGCTGCGCCGCAAGTAGGGCGTGATACGCCCGTCCTTCATTGCTGTTGTAATGTTTAATGGTTCCATGGTAGTTACCTCATTTCAAGGGTCCTGATTTGTCTAAATGATTGTATGAATATTGGAGATTCAGGTCGTACGGCGGAAATGGTCATGTCGCCGCTAGACCCTGAAGAGAGGGCAATCTAACTGCACAATCTATCCGCTTGACACCGTATCCGGCATGTCGCCTGCCTAGCGCCTGCAAAGCCAGGACGCATTGATCCCATCTCTCCAGTCCTTGAACCGCAGTGTCGATCATAGTCATGAGATGTTGCCCTTGCGTGCGCATGTCGCCTTTGAACAGCGTCTTCAGCTCCGGGGCGATGTCAAACAGCCTGCGATAGAACATCTCCGCTGCTTGCGTTGAGTTTGGCCGGACTTTCTCCCGGCTCGTTTGGACGAGATACATTTCCTCGGGTGTCATGGATTTGGTCTCCTCTGGCAATTTGAAGGATGCGTGGATCTGGGCCTCCTCAGCCCGCCCCGCTTCAGCTGGAGACATTCACACAATCTGTGCCATCAATGCGATTCTATGTAACGCATTGATCTATATATTTTTTATCCTATTTTGAATTAGCCGACGATACCACAATATTTTGGGGTTACACAAAACATTGGGATAGAACCACAAAAATTTGGGTTCTATGGTATTCTCAACCAGATTATTGCGACCTTCGCCCACAGGCCCAAATCGAGAGGAGTTTGCCGCTATGCTTGGTTACCCGTTCAGGCCGTTACTGCAGGCGGTTCAGAGCCACGGCGGACAGGCCGCCGTGGCTGAAGTCAGGCGCCGGGCCGGCGTGCCGCCGGAAAGGACCTACCGGATGGCGGAGACCTACGAGGATGAGGAATGTCGGCGCCTGCTGGCAGCGGCGGGCGAGGTCTTAGCCCTGCGCGTGGAGGAGACCTGCGAAGTATGGGCGGACGCGTTCCTGAAGGACACACAGAAGCGGTTTCCCGCATGGTACCGGATGTGCCCCGACTCACGGGCGCTTCTGGAATGCCATCCCGAGATTCACATCGGCTTCGCCGCGGGCCTTGAAGATCCTGAAGCCAGCCGGGCGGTCACCAGCAAGTTCCGCATTGAAAAGCGGGCGCGGGAGCTGATCGTCCATTACCGCTCGCCCAATCGCCTGTGCATGCTTTACCGGGCGTTGGCCCGCCGCGTAATCGCTCATTACGGCGATGAGGCCGACATCAAGGAAACGCGATGTCTCCATCGCGGCGATGACGAATGTGAATTTCACATCCGCTGGGTCTCATGAGACAAGAGCCTCCCATCATGCCGGATGCCGAGACCTCCGACGAGGCAACCCTCCGCGCTTTGATCGAGCAGATCGCCGATCAGCTCTGTCTGACCGTCGGGGGCCAGTTTGATTTTCTCATTAAGATCGATGGCGAAGACGATACCGCCGAAAAGCTGCAGATGCTGACGAACTTCGTGCTCGCCACCGCCCGCCGTTCGATCGAGGAGGTGCAGAGGGTCAAAGACAGGCTGCAGGAGGAACTGGAGGAGCGTAGGCGGGCCGAGCAGCAAATTGCGTATCTCCAAGAGGAAGTCGAGACCGCCAAGGCACTGGGGCCGCTGGTGGGCAGAAGTACGGCGTTGCGCAATGTGCGCCAACAGATCGAAGTCGTGGCGCCAACCGACGCCAGTGTCCTGATCGTCGGCGAATCGGGGACGGGCAAGGAACTCGTGGCGCGCGCCATTCACGGGCGCAGTCAGCGCAGGGATCAACCGTTGGTCAGCGTGAATTGTGCATCGATACCGCGGGAGCTCTTCGAAAGCGAGTTCTTCGGCCATCTAAAAGGGGCCTTCACCGGCGCTGTGCAGGATCGTGTGGGCCGTTTTGAACTCGCAAATGGCGGAACGCTGTTTCTCGATGAGGTGTCCGAGATTCCCCAGGCGCTACAAAGCAAGCTGCTGCGCACACTCCAGGAAGGTGAATTCGAGCGCGTCGGTGAGACCAGGACCCGCAAGATCGACGTTAGGATCATCGCTGCCACCAATCGCGATCTGGCCAAGGAAATGGATGAGAACCGATTTCGACCGGATCTGTATTACCGCCTGAACGTCTTTCCGATCGAAGTTGCGCCCCTGCGCCGACGCAAGGATGACATTGCCCTGCTGGCGACGTTGTTCCTGGAACGCGCTTGCGTCAGGCTGAACCTGCCCGCTTCACGGCTCACCCCGGATAACATCAGCCAACTCGAGCACTATGATTGGCCCGGCAACGTGCGCGAGCTGCAAAACATCATCGAGCGGGCGGTCATTACGTCGCGGGGCGGTGCCCTGCATTTCGCGCTGTCCGGGGAAACGAATTCCCGGCCACGCGCGCGGTGTTCAAGCAATCCCGAGGAGGTTGTTTCCGAGCGCGAGATGAAACACCGGCAGCGGAACAATATGATCGCGGCGCTGAAGCAGACAAACGGGAAAATCTACGGCCGCAATGGTGCCGCCGCGCTGCTTGGCATCAAGCCGACGACCCTAGCGGCACGCCTCAAGATGCTTGGGCTCAAGAACTCGAATGGGTGATGTTTCAGATTTGCACTTTAGGATCCTGTATGCCGTCCTACCGTGATCAGCTAATGCTAGAGTTGCTAAAGATAGCTCGCAAACCTCGTCAGCACTGACTTTAGAAAATAAAAATCCGCTGCTAAAGGTTGGCTAAAGTTGCTAAAGATGACCCGGATGGCTGCAACCTTAGCAGTAACTTTAGCAACTTTAGCCAACCTTTAGCAGCCAACCAAAATCAGGCCGCATTCAACCCAAACAAGGACTTAAGTCCAACTTTAGCAACTTTAGCAGTAGCAACTGATCAGCACCACAAAACGCAACTGCTAAAGGGAATCTCAAAAACCGAATCTGATGAGTTGTCCCTTGCTACAGTTGCTAAAGTTGCGACAGATGCTCCCCCATCGCTTAACCCTGAAAGTAGCAAAAAACCCCCAGAGGTAGCAACGCTACCTGATCAGCTACCTATCAAATTCTCTCAATAACTCAGAAAGACCAGCCATTACTTGCTTTTTAACATAATGGGCCTTTGGTGTACCGGGTCAATGTCATTGTGCGACAGCAATTCGCGGACAGTTAGCCGGATCTTCTTTCTCAAAATACAACGTAGGCGGGAGCAGCTTATCCCAAACGTAGCTACCAACAAGTTGGCACATGTCCCGATAATTCCTCAAAAGCCCCACGCACTGATCGCCCACCCGTGCTTCCAGTCCCTCCAACGTTTCAAAAAAGGTAACTTCAACCCCGGCTAAGCGCTCGTCCAGATACGCATTGCGACCGAACATGCGAAGATTGCCATCGGCCGGAATCACTTTTTTTTCTAACCTCATAACAGGCAAAGCTTTCCAAGCGATCCAGCAGGTCGGGGCTTGCGCTTGCCACTCGGGGTTGTTCGCGAAGCCGGGTGATGGCCGGTTTTCCGCCCAATGCTTGATGTCCGCGGATGGTGTTGCGGTAATGGACATAATCAGGGAGGTCACGGCGGAGTTCGTCGAAGTGCCATTCATCGTAGAGTTGGTAAAAATCTTTCATGTCATCGCGGAATGCTCGCTCGAGTTTCCCGTTGGTTTGCGGGTGGCGCACAGCGGTGTGGGTCAAGCGGATGCCCGCGTTTTTGCAGAAGGTGGTGATCAGCATGCCGTTGAACGGTGAGCTGTTATCAAAAATGATGAGCTCGGGAATCACGGACCAGCGTCGCATCGCGGCAATCATGCCGCGAATGACATCCCGCTGATCCGGGTTAATGAACAGATCACAAAAGACGTAGCCGCGCGAATAATCGTCCAAGAGTGCCAGCTGCAGCGCATGCGCCACCGGCCAGGTATTGGTGAGGGCGATCTTTTCCATGAAGTCACCATGCCAGAGACTATGCGGGTGGTGTCGCTCGTAGAAGGTCCACACCGGTTTCGGTTCCGGTGGATGCATAGCAGACTTGAGGCGCTTGACGCTCGCGGGACTGATCGTGATATTTTCGCCATTTTGCAAATCCCACGCGATACGTTCCGGCCCCAAATGGGGTTTTTCCTTGATGACTTGCCGGGCGCGTCTGATTACAGACTCTGGTAAGCGTCGCGCCGACGTGGTGCTCGGTGCCCGTTTCGTCACGCGCGGCAGCCCACGGCGTTTACGCACCCGTTGGATAGTTCGCGCCACCGGCGCGTCCTGATTCAGGCGACACCGCAATTGATAGGAGCTACGGGTCGGATAGCGCTCGCACAGCGCCACAATCGGTTGCTCTTGCGCATCGCTGAGCTTGTTGGCGGGGTGTTTCGGCCCGCGCGGCTGATCGTTGAGCGCTTCGCGCATGGCGCTCAGTGCCCGCCGGCGGAATTTGTAGAGATCGCTTCGCGCGATATGGAACGTGCGGGCGACGTCAGCGGCTTTCTCGCCGCGTAATAAGGCCAGCACCGCTTGTAGTCGTCGCTCCGCTTTTTGAGGCAATGAAGTGCTCATACACACCGTGCGGTCATGTCGAAATTGGCGGGGAAACGGATTTCGTATAATACTTAGAGAGCGAAATGAATACAGCATTTTGACCCCGATTGAGGCTGTCTGTGCCGTTGAAACCGCCCCTTATGCGTACTCCATCCGCAAAAACGAAAATAGACTCTGAGCTTCAATCCGTGATCGCCGCCACTAAGAAGCTCTGGCGCCGACATCATCTCAGCTACGATCAAGCACGGTACGTGGCCAAAGGAGTGCGCCGAGAACTGGCCCTCGAACGACCCAAGACACGCCAGCGTGTCGTCGCGCGCCTCTCCCGGGATGAAGAAAGCAAACTCATCCACCACGCCTATCGCATGAAAGGCGTGCGCGGTCTTCTCATCAAGACCCTGTTCCAGACCGGGGCACGCGTTTCCGAGTTTGTGAATATCAAAGTGGAGGACGTCTTTTTCGATGAGCAGATGATACTCATCGCCAAAGCCAAAGGCGGCAAGAGTCGGTATATCCCCATTCTTCCCGAGCTGGCTCAGGAACTCAGAACCCACCTCGGTGATCGCACCACCGGCTATCTATTCGAGACGATTCGTTGCCAACCCTATTCGCCCCATCGTATCCAGCAGATTGTCAAAGAGACGGCGGCAGAAGCAAAGATCACCAAACGCGTGTATCCGCACCTGCTGCGCCACTCGGTAGCGATGACGCTACTGGAACGGGGTATGCCATTGGAGCAGATTCAAAAACTGCTGGGCCACTCGAAACTGGAGACGACCCAGATTTATGCTAAATCGACGCCGGAGATGATCAAGGCGAGTTATCAGCGGGCACTGGGGGGATAAAATTCGGCAAGACAATACTTCGGCCAGGAATAGACATTCACCGAGTCAAACCGAGCGGTCGGTTTCCGAAAAGTGATGCGCCGCATCGGAATTGACAAGAGGGCCGTTCGCAGGCGGCGGGATAGTTTGTTCGCAGGCCGAGAGAGTCCGTGAATTGCTGTCGCACAATGACATTGACCCGGTACAATATATCAGATTATTACGAAAAAACGCCTGGCCCCGTAATCAACGTAGAAAAAACCGTCATATCCCCGCCGAGGGGCCACCCGTCGGGACCCACAAAGGCTGGTTGACAGAGGATCGAGAAAAGCTAAAGCCAAAAACCGGGGAAAGTTTCAGAGTCGATTTGGAGGCCCTATTTCTAGTCTGTCTTTTTCAACTTTTGGCGACCAAACCTCTAAAAGTGCATAAGTTGATTTTGCCTACAACTATTAAGAATCAGCAAGGTTAGCCGTAGAGTTTGATGAATATATCAGATTCAAACAAAGGGAACTTGATGTCTAATTTGAAATCACCACTCGTAGACAACTCAAAAGAGGAGAAAAATGTCATGAGAGTTTACCTAGTAAAAGAAGGAGATTCGCTTTGGTCTATTGCTCAGAATGAGCTTGGCGATGGGGCTCGTTGGCGAGAAATCCGTGATATACATGGTAACCCCTATTCTGAGGGTACTACTATTCATCCTGGCTGGCAGATCCAACTCCCCAATTAATCTGTAGTAACTTGCCAACCAAGAAAAGAACTGTTTTCTTGTGTTGGCAAGCTTACCCTGATGTTCGGGGACGTTCGGGTAATAACAAGAAATATGTAATTATTCACGCTAAGCGATGTTTTTAGTCTCATAAACAAAACTAGTACATGGAATTGTGAGAATATGATTTATGAGACCGATAAATGACACATAAAAAACCGCTAATTCAGGCTATTTTTACCTATCAGTTAATTGTCTCGATAAACGAACGTTTAACGAGACTGTTTGTAAGTTATTAAAAAATAATGTGATTTATCCCTTAGCGTGAATAATTACATATTTCTTGTTACTACCCGTATAAGCAGGGTAACGGAACTTCTGTCGAAAGCTGCCTGATAAGCCGCTCACCGGAGCGCCTAAAATCGGTGCCCGATTAGCGGAAACGTTAAGTCAATTGAAGAAGATATTGGAAGTGAACCTATCTGGTTTCCAGGGAGAAAAAAATGGGTATATTATCGTGGATCAATCAGTTGGAGTTCGTAGGAAAGGAAATCAAAGAGATACCGGGTCTAGCAGATACAAAGCCAGGTAAGACCGATTCACTTAAGGGTTTTATCTCGCGGGCACCCTATGTAATTAAGCTGATTCTCCTGGAAAAGGAAATTGTTACATTTGCCGTCCTTCAATGGTTATCCATTGCACTCGGATGCTACCTCTGTGTTCAGATTTCAGAAGACTGGCTAAGCGTTAATGATATAGTATTGTTTTTATGCATTGGGGTATCGGCTTTTCTCCTTGGGATTTTTTCCGGCTGTATGGGGGTAGCCTACCTCCTCCACAAACAAGGAAAGGATTCCACTATAGTGGCTTGTCTTAGAATCGTTTTGCCTCGTGCTTGGTCGCTCTGGATTTTACACTGGATAGATAGCTGGATAACTGTGAGTCAGATTCGCGAACGGCTAACGAACAAGGAAACTCCTGCTCAGCGAGTGTCAAGCGAAGCACTATACTATGCCTGGAAGTTAGGAACTATGGGGGTATTGCCGGCTTTATTGACTGGCCATGGGTTAGTCGATTCAGGGAAGCATGCTGTTATTGTTGTAAAAGAAAAGCTCAAAGAGATGGCGGTTTTAAGAATTGGCTACTCACTCATTTGCTGGATTATTGGCATTGGCGCATATGTTGTATTGCTTCTCGCCGCCTTCAAAGGAAATGAGATATCCTTTCTGACTTTTTTTGTGCCTGTTTTGATTGCCGTTGGCATTATTCATATTTTCCGTCCCATTTACTTAATTTCTGCCTGTGATATCTACTACGAGTACATGAAAGAACGTGAAGAGCCCATTGTACTTACAGATAATCCATCGAAAGGTGTTAGCGTATTAATAGCGTTTTTTGTGCTATGCATTATGACAGCAGTTGCTTATTTGTATAGACAAGAACTCGGCTTTTAGGCCTGATAGGGGTATTGCAGAAGAATCCCCAAAAATGACGATTCTGGTGTCTACTAAATCGCTTCGTAGAAACAAATGTCTACTAATCACAAAATACCGATTAAATAGACAGTTATTTTAGTCAATTTCAAGCGTCTTAGAATTTGTGAATTAGTAGACAGGTTTCACTCTAAGTCCACGAATTTACTAGGCTTACTGAAATACACGATCTCAGATTCGTCACTTTTGGGGGTTTTTCCGCAAACCCCCCCTTACGCATGTTCTCCGCGTCGCGATAGACCTGCGGCTTTCTGCCCGGGCCGCCAATGTTGCCGGGTGCGAACCGACCTTTATCGTCTCGTCCGTTTACCATGCGGATAGCGCCCGTTTTATCGGTCATATTGCCCCGTAGCCTAACACACCGGGTCAGGCGAGAAAGTGGCTGAGAGGCGAGCTGTGGGCGTCTAATGCACGCACCGCGGGCGTTTCCCGAGCACGGTGTTGACCGCTTCGACAGTGCCTTAGTTGTCACTTTCGTTCTCACGGCTCGGGCATGCCTGGTTTGATGTAGCAGTCACAGCGACAAACGGGTTTGCCCTTCAACACCGGACAGTGGTCCTCGTGCACCACAGTCACGCGCGTGATCTGCCCGGGTGGCACCAGCTTGGGGTGATCGAGCCTGAACTGCGCCACCTTCGCCGTGTAGTCGGTTGGCGGCCTATGCTTCCGATAACGGGGCTCGAATCTCGGCCATTGCCTCCGTTTCTTCATGTCGCTTTCCTCAGAACGGATCTCGATCGAAGTCGAGCTCAGGCCTGTGATACTCCTTGTATCGGCTCGAGACCACCGGCTTTCTCGGTGTGTCGTTCGATTTCCGCCCGCCCGCAGGCCTCGACGTCCGAACACTCATCAAGCTATTGGCCGTGATGCTGAGTTGCTCCACGGTCTCGCCCTCGGCTTGCTGCCATTGGTTCATGCTGAGATTTACCATCACTGAGACCAGCTCGCCCTGGTCGTGGCGCAGCAGCTGCTCCGCCACCTTGCCGACGCAGATCAGGTTGAACCATTGGGTGACTGTTTCATCGCTCTGACTTGCAGGTAGGGTCACAGCTAGACTGGCTACTGCCATCGGTGTACCGGTCTTGGTGTCGATGCGCTTGGGCGGTTTGCCGAGTCGGCCGTAGAGACTGGCTGCGTTGTAGCCGCTCATACTGAGCTCCTTTGCTCACCGGGGGGATTTACTCTCCGCCGTCTCTCCTAGGGAGACGGCGGACCCTGTACCGCACTCTCCCGTAGGGAGAAGAGCAGGGTCCGGGGTCCGCCCTAGTGTTTATGCGGGGTTTGGGCGGACCCTGCCAAAAACGCGAGGTCCGTCGATAGCTCCCGTTTTTGCTGACTTTTTAGCGGACCCTAAGAAAGGGTCCGTCGGAGGTCCGCGGGTCCGGGGTCCGTCATTACGTTTCCCACGGTTGCCCGGTAGAAACGTGTCAATTCCCCTTGGTCACTGGCACTAAGCCTATTCCGTACCCCCCGGTATGCCGTTTGAACGAAATGGGTGGATTTCACGTCGGACCCTCGCTATCTTGGCCAAGGTCCGTCGGGTCCGCCGTATCCTCTGCGGTCTGCTTTTCGGCATTTGCCTCCGCCGCTTTCACATCCTCGGCATGCTGCGCAGTGGCTAATACAGTTGTCGTGCTGCGGTAGTTGGGGGCGCCCTTGAGGCGCTGCGGCAGATTCATCTGCGTTAACCTTCCCTCGTCGATGAGTAGATCAATCGCGTCTCTAAGTTGCCGTTGACCAATCGAAAACCGGCCATCCGCACCGCCGAAGCGTTCACAGAATCTACGCTTGCTGTGGTAGCGCCCCCCGCCAATCTCGCCGACAATGAAGTTCACAATGTTCTTGTGTAAATCCGGTTGCTCTGCCTTGCCTTGCGGGATTGGTTTCAGATCCGTCTGGAACAGCACGCCGCCTTCGTGTCTCTCGAACCATGCATTTCCCAGTGGAGCGCCGTAATTGAATCCGCCAGACGCCAGTTGCACATATCGCCATCGCTCGTCCTGATCGACGCCGTAAAGCTTCGCCTCTTGTTCTGTCATGGTCTGCATAGCTAGATGAAACCTGGTATTGCTGACCAAGGCAGTACCGCCGCGAACTGCCATCATGTCCAGGTTTGCGCCATTCAATTGCGCTTGTTGGCTGATATGATGTGACGCCAGCACGGACCAACCGGTGTGCTCTCGAATCCGTTCCATGGCCTTGACGAACACGCTCAAGTGCTCGTTTGACTCCTGCCCGCCGTGGAACCTCGCCAGCGTGTCTATGATCACCATACCCTTGGCTTGAGTCTTCTGCACGATCAGCTCGCAGAGCCGATCTACGATGCCCTCGAGCACGAGAAAGTCTCTCTCAACCATGCCCGTCAACCTGCAATCCTGCCCGCTCAGGAAGAACGGCCAGAATCCAGGTAGTCGTTTCTCAGTGATACGGAGCGCCGAGCAGATGGCTTTCAGCCTGCGGTGAAAGTCCGCTCTTGAATCTTCGCCATTGAGGTAAAGCACCGGAAACCGTTTGGGAATCTTGAACTTGAACAGTGGTTCGCCGATAGACGCCAGTACCGCCAGCTCGGTAAGCAGGAAGCTTTTGCCAGTCTTACTCGCTGCGGCCAGCACGCCTACGCATTCGGCGGGAATTAAACCCTCAACCAGAAATTGCAGCGGTGGCGCGGGAGTGGTCAGCATTTCGGAGATGTCCGCCTCAATCGCATCAAGCACGCCATCGCGTAGCCATGCTGGCCTTTTGTCATCGTCCGTTGCGGCCTCTTCTGTAGTCCAATTGGGTGGCCGTTCTTCCCAGGCATACCCCCCGGTGTGCAGATACGCTCTGGCCTTGGTGCTGGTAGCGCGCGCCTTCTCGATCTGCGGTAACAGCCATTCGGCCGCGGACACACGGTTTCCATGCCGTTCCTCTAAAACCTTTTCGCTGAGTCCATAGCTTCGGTCGGTCAGCACCGAACAGATGACCGTGTTATCGAGGCCTTTGTTGACCATGATGCAGATGACTGAGTATAGCGCCTCAGAACGCTGCTTCCTCGGGGCGCCTTCCCGAATCTTGCCTTTGACGTCCTCGCCGATCGGCAATGAATCGAGATCCACCTCGGCGAAATTCCCGGAGTACGGATCTTGCCCACCGGGGGGTGATTCATGCTCAGTACCGAGCCTTGCGTATAGCCGTTTGAGCGCGTCGGTCCTGTCTACTACGTGGCGCGCTTCACCGATCGGGTGGCCTGTAACGGTGATGAATGCATCAGCACCGTAGAATTCCACGCGCTGGCCCTCGGTGCCATCCAGATTCCGGTTTTTGTTTCCCGCTGGCGGCTCGCCAAAAGCCCAAATATGGACGCCTGTTCCAGATGGCGAGGCCTCGGCGTAGCCATCGATTTCTCGAATCAGGGCCATTGCCCACGGTTCGATCTCGCCGGTCTCGGGATTACGCACCTTGTCGAGATCGATGCAGATAAGCACCCGCTCACCGGGGTGTATTCCATTGCGCAATAGCGATATGCCCACGCCTGTAAACCTGCCCTCGGACTCTTCGAAGGTTGCACGGGCGCCATCGAAATCGCTCATCTGGCCTGGATCAGTCTTGCTGACGGCAACGCCTGCGAGATTGCGGGGGCGTTTCTTGAACTTACTAGGATCTTCAGGCTTGGGTTCTGCCAGCCACATGAGCCACTGGTCAAGTGCTGTGAGTTGGCTCGGAATCGCGTTGAAGTTGGGACGGAGGAATCCCCCCGGTGTGCTATAATCACTCACGATTCGCGGCCTCCTTCCTTGCCTAGCTGGGGCGCGGATTCTCTACCTGGTGAGCCCGGTTTCTGCCGGGCTTTCTCATATGCGTTGCTGAAGGCCTCGGCGATCGCGGTTTGGGGTTTGCGCATCTGCTTTTCCCGGTACCTGGACACGGCGGGGCGCCCGCCTAGCTTCTGCCAGCGGGTGAGTTTCCTTGTTCTCATGATGCGCCCTCCTAGGCTGCGTCGCGACTGGCGAGCTTGGCTTGGAGCCAAGCATCAACTTCGCTATCAACCCATAGGTATTTGCGACGATTGATCTTGAGGGGAGGGGGAAATCCGCTGTCGCGGACAAGGACAGCAAGACATTTCTTGGAAGTGACGATAGGCCGGAGTCGTTCCACCACTTCGGCTGTGGTTAAGTATTGAGCCATGATTGCGCCCCATGGTTGACGCACGGGCCCGGCTTGCAAAGTCAGTGCATGACGCACTAAACTGGATAGACCGGGCGCATGCGCGGTTATTTAGGAGTGCAATAACCGAAAACGGGCTGATCTTGGCGGGTTCGCCCGTTTTTGCTTTGCACATGAACGACCATAACATTAGTTAAGCTCATTGCGAACCTTTTTTGACTAACTTGGTATAACCCCCCATTTCTACGCCCTACCACCTATAGCCTGTCCCACATGACCTTGCACTTCTTTTTCGATAAAAATATCTTTTTTACAATATGTTAGTCATATTTTTTAGTGCTAAGTCATATGGGACAGGCTATAGTATGCAAGTTATGCTGAGGATATTAAATCCGCAGCATGGTTAGGGCAGAAAGTCAGTAACCACAAGGGTTCTCGCGACATTTAAAACAGTGAACTACGCGTTGTGGTCCAATTGTGGTCCAATTGCGGGCAAAACGCGCCTAGGTGCCTTCTGGTTTCATCGAACGGAGGATAGGCACCGCCATCGAGTCCACGAGTTACATCGTGGCTGTCACTGGCTTTCGACCACCCAGCTTGAGCCTACGCTTCGCCCAATCCCGGTTATGTTAAATTCAGGTTTCCGGAATCGGAAAATGGGCAGGAAAAAACACGTTGTCCAGTCCGAATCGGCCATTTCGGGGGGAGATGACTTTTCAGGCTGAAGATAACTTGTTTTTCCGAGATTTTCGGAGAAAAAACGCCAAAAAGGCTTTGTTTTTTACAAGTTATCTCGTCATGTGTTACAGCGCCGTTCTCCAGGAGTTTCCCTGAACCCCGGGTTGGAGTTGGGGTGACGGAATTTTCGGGGGTTCCGGCTTACAACCCCGCCCTTGTAAATTAATTAAGTAAGTGGCAAAATATTTTGTTACAAGATAATGATCAGAATTATTTGACATAATCTATTGATAATTAATAAAAATAGAATTTGTCTTTCACTTTGCTCAAGT
>JAAUXT010128721.1_pt1 | contig 19114 bp, 26 predicted proteins | sample 7278171 | NCBI WGS metagenome assembly JAAUXT01 (sample SAMN14350112, study PRJNA611818) | marine sediment metagenome | isolation source: surface marine sediment (1.8m) | place: French Polynesia: Moorea | collected 2018-08 | reverse complement strand
ACCACACCCTCCTCACAGGACCACCACACCCTCCTCACCACACCCTCCTCACGGGACCACCACACCCTCCTCACAGGACCACCACACCCTCCTCACAGGACCACCACACCCTCCTCACAGGACCACCACACCCTCCTCACAGGACCACCACACCCTCGTGACCTCAGCCGGAGTGCGCTGCTACAGCCTCTGTGCTTTCGAGCACAACTGCACGTGCATCTGTTGTACAAACATCAACCTGCACAACAACAACACAACTCAGGGAGTCAGACTTTCAGAGAACTCAGAGATTCCTCAAATTTGATGGGCTGAGCCGAATGAGACAAGTAAGTCACGTGTGGAGAGCTTCACACTGCATGTGTGACACACAGTTTGCACTGAGTACGACAACGCAACACGAATCACACACACACAACGTGAGGCTCCCAACTCACTTCCGCTGTGTTACGTAAGGCTCCTTCTCCTGTGGGACGTGAAGCTTCCAACCCGTCCTCTTCCCTTCTTTTCGAATTGGATTAAAATTTTTGCCTCTTTTTCCACAGGTACTTTTGGACGTCAAAGTTGGGTCTCTCTGACTTCCTCGGAAAGTCAGATACGATCGAGACTGAGTCGCAACTCGACCCAGGGTGCACAAGAATCTGGGTCAATTGGGATTCTGGTCTCAGGAACCTGCGATGCATCCCGTTGGAGAATCTGTACCGTAGATCCAGGGGGAGGAGGGTCAGTGAGCCCAGGGTACATGACCCTGGTGAAACAAACCCAAGATGGAACAGTGTTCACTGTTCAAGAAACTGCGAGCCTTGTCCTTCGTTACATTGCAGATGTTTTCAGAAAGACAGCCGCGCATGGGGAGCGTGCACATGTTTTTGACGTGCATCAAAACTTTGACATGACACCCAGTGGTGATGCAGGTTTTGCCATAAACAAACCATCCAAATGGTTTCGTAATGCTGAAAACCAGCGGACATGGAGTCAATGGTGCCATCATTCCAGCACCGTTGCGTCGAAAGACGGAGATCTTAGAAACCTTTTGGCGTCCCGAGTGACTGGGTCCGTGATCCGTCTCAACTGCATGACCACGCGCACGTCGACAGAAAAGTTTTATGGCTTCCAGGTGGAGTGAGATAAGGATCTTCAGCGAGCTTTTGTCTTTCCTCTTTTATCATTGAAAAGTTCCTATTCACCGAATGGGAGATTTACAGTGTGCATTGAACGAGACAGCGCAGTTGTGTAGGCGTCCGATCCAGGGGCACGCCCACACACACATGCGCGTGCACACACGCGCTCACACGCGTGCTCTCACACACGCACACATACGCTCACGCACACCGCACGCACGTACGAGTACGCACACACACTTCGATGCGATGTCACCGTTGAGGTCCTCACACGAACACTCACACACACGTACACACACTCAAACACATGCGCAGACACATCAAAACCAACACACGCACGCACACACACGCACCACAGGCGTCCATGTCCCCTCATTTTTTTGTCAAAGTTGAGATTTTGCCCCTCCCTCTCGTTACTCCTTGGGTTTGGACTGACCTGGGACCCCCCAAAAATGGCCTCCTGATTCCATGGATCCGCGATGGCACCCAACATTACATTGCAAAAACGTTCCGTCGCCCATCCTCTGTTTTGTTCTGCTTCTCCAAACACGAGCTTTTTTCATTGTTCAGACACTATTGTTTCTGCACCTGGCCGCTTCAAGGAAAAACTCATTCATCAGAGAGTGAGCGCAGTTTGCTCGACTTTGCTCGCCACGCTGCGTACAATGTGTTCGCAATGCGACGGAAGTCACTTGGAGGGGGAGGGGGAGTGACCAACCATGGGGACAACCAACCAACCCCTCTGGGGGCAAGGGGCGGTCAAATAAATCGTTTGGGCAATTTCAGAAACGATTTTTCAGAGCATTTGAAGGGTAGACATCAGGAGCAGGGAACTGAGAAAATGGTGAATGGGGAGGCAACGACCCCGTAGTGGGGGGGGGGACAACAACCTCAGCAGATCAAATCTTGCTCGCACACATCAGAAACGGATTGGCAGAATGTTTGAAGGAAGAATAATTGCGTGGTGAGATTTGGTGGACACAGCTGGTGCTGGGCTGTTTTTCACCAAATTTGGTCTCTGAGGGTCAATCAACGTTGTCTTTGTTCAAAAGACTCCATCCAAAATTCAGCCAAAGTTCACAAATATCTCATTGTCAACAGAATAATACACGAGTAATAACAACTGGTACCCATGCAGCAACGGAAACACCAAAAACTGCATAGCAACAAGCATAAATACGCAGATGAGCGTCAAGGACGTGAGAACCTGAGGTCGTCAGTATCATAACAACCCAGGTACCTGGAGGACTTTCACCCGCGTGTGCGAAAACTCGAGAAAAACAGTCAATTCTCATAAACATTGACTCAACTAGAAAACAACGGAAACAGAAGACTCCAAAAAATACCCAATACACACAAAAACACATTTGTGCTCTTTGTGAGAAGACCATGGCAGAGAAAAGCAACGTTGTTTTCATAATTTCATATTTCATTCTCAACAGGAAAGAGAAAACAAGTATCGCACAGGCCATGTGCGTCCAAGTCACGAGGAAAGTGGTCCACAGGGGCGGACCCACAATTTGATCGGGGGGGGGGATGGCATCCCCAACCCAACCTCAACGTGCAAAACTCCAACTCAAGAGAAGGAGATGTTGTGCAATGCCTGCGGTGTCAACTTCAAGGGGGTAAGAATCTTTTTCGGCAGTTCGGGGGTGCCTCCAGACCCACAGGTCCCCTGACTCTGGACACGCACTACATGTGCCTTGCACACAGGCATCGCTCCAACAAAAGAGACAAAGGATCTGCATCAGAATTGTCACAGAATCTTGTGGAGAGGGACAACAGGAAGCATCGAATCCGCATCCCGACAAACATCCTGATCCTGAAGGATTGGGGAGAACAGTGGTGCTTCAGCACCTCGTTTTGGTCAGTCTGTTTCGACCCGACAGAACCACGGCGCACGTCGTTGTGACAACACTGCACGCGTCACTCAGTGCGTGTCAAGTCTCTGGGGGTGGAGTTTTTCTTATCGAACACACCCATTTGGGTTTCACCCAAGGACCAGACGCACCCCACAGAGGCCACGGACACGGACTCTGGTCCCATCAAAACAACGGCCGCGTTCGATTGCGCCAGTGCAAAACGCACACCAAGCTCACAGCGCACCACACTGGTGCACGTACGCAGCATACGACGTGCGGCTGTCCAGCGACTTTGCTCCTGTATGAAGACAGGGAGAAGTCAGCAATTTCGGCAATTTGGGCTGCAGCGTAAATCGAACGCGCCCAGTAACACGTCCCGACGCGCGCACTTACGAGAAGCGTCCCTTTCTTTTGATGTTCAAGTATATGGAGCAACAATGTGCTCTCTTCGAGTGGACGCGGTTCATTGCACTTCAATTGACTTTTGAGCAGGGACCGAGACCCCAAGGTCCAGAGCCGTGGACCGGGCGGGCCTCACACCGACTGTCTTGTTTCATCCAAAGCTGACCAGATCCCGCCTGTGTTTGCTGCAAAAGTCGAGTCCAAACAAAATCGCGCGACCAAGTGTGAACAGGTGGACAGGTCAAACACTTCAGCAGAACAATCTCTGGTTATCAGGGGATCAGAGACCAACACGACGCACGGAGACCAATTCCTGATCCCGATGGATGATGACCCGCGCGTGTGAAGACTTGAGAAAAACAACCACCTGTTGATTAAAACAATTGAGGAAAAATCCTCCAAAGCACAGAGCTTTTCCTGCTCCCAGCTGTGTGAAGACCAGAGAAAAACAAAATTGTTTTCACGCGTTTCATACGGAGAACCCACGTGCGTCGCGGTTGCGTGGCAACCGGCACCCAAAGTCAGACAATTCGGACACGTCAGAGCAGCGCGTCTTTTACTGTTGCAGGCGCGTTCGTCCAAAAAGTTCCTGTTTTCGCATCTACGATTGCCATATTCACCACACCGACTGGTGGGGCCAGATTCACCACACCAAGCAGTCAAGTTTCCGAACACTGAGAAACGGAAAATTCGTGGACGAACCATGCACGTACGCGTGTGGCTGGCCGGCGCCAGTGCCACGTCGCCCTGGGTTCGAAGTGGTACGAAGTGGGCAAAATCAGCCATTCAGGCTCACTCGGTATCCGGCACGTGTAACTCGTGTGCCCCTGAACAAGTAAATGCGCGTTGGACACTTAGTCCCCTCTCCCCGCTTTTCGCTGCAGTAAGGCAGGTGCAACGCGTTCCTCGACTGTTTCTTTCACTGAGGTCACAATGAAACAAAAGTGAGACCCATGCGGAAGGTGCCCCTCTTATTTGGACACTCAATTTATGAGCAAAAGGTACGTCCAGCCGGGCGAGATGCAGCGACCACGGAGACTTGTCTCGTGCTTCGTCATTTTTGTCACAAATTGTGCACGAATCAGCGTTCAATGCGCTGCACGAGTTCTTTTGTCACATATTGAACACTGACCAGTGAAATACGTAGTTGACTTGTGCAAGAGTGATCTCTGGCCAGACGTAAAACAGTCGTGCTCCTGGATTTCACGATTGAAGATGATGTACTGGTTGTTTCAGCACGAAGGTGAATGTCCGCGGTGCAATGGGTCACGGAGACTGACGTCTCACTGACAGCACGACTTGTTCTTGAGAACAGCGAACAAGAGACTCGGTGCTCTTCCCATCTCTGTCACGTTTTGCATTCGTTTTGCAGCAGGTCGTTTGTGCATGTGTCGCAATCGACGCGACGGGACGACCGTTGATGACCTGCGCACAGACGCGCAGCGCGTGACGCGCGACCCACGACGCCTGTATGCGTCTGCAGTCGGAATCTGCCCTGCGCGAACACGCACAAATTTCGTCTCGACGCTGGTTGACATGCGCGCATGCGCCTGTGTGTAGACGCGCTACGTGGGGCGCGTCCAGTGCGACACGACTCGGTATTTCCCTACACGAACACGCGCACGATGTTCCGTTCTTTCCCGGGTTCGAGTGAAGCTGACCCTCCATGGATGGAACTGTTTCAGATGCAGCTTCACCCAGCAGCGAACACAGCCCCCTCTGTAGGTGTGGCGCTGTTCGGCATAGATCTACCAGAATGCACGCATCCCCAGTCAATTACGAGTGGAGTGAAAAATTGCTATGATGTGCAGAGGGTTTGGGGTTCCACATACGAAAGTTTGTCCATTTGAACCACAGACAAAAACACACAGGTGAAAGATCTCACTGGTGTTTGTTTGGGTTTTTGGTCATTTTTCATCTCATGTTCAATGCGCGCAATGCCAATCCATTCTCCACTAAGAACAATTCTCAGAAGTTCCGAGCACGCACTGTGTCGAGTTGACACACAGGAATCTGCCCATTCAAAACCACAGATAGAAGCCTGAAAGATCATCACCGTTTTGAAATGGACCAGATTTGGCGAGGGTTTCCGAGATCCAGAAACGCAACGTTTGTGGCGCTTTTGGACGGCTGTCCATTTCCCACATCCACGTCTCCAGAAAGCAAAACCCCTACAGGAAAGACTCAACTCCACAACAGCAACACAATACGGTGGAAGTCCCTACCTTTCTTGGTGTCTCCAGGTCCGTACTGCGCGAGGATCTGGGGTCTTGGTGACGCGCCACCGATTCCTCCGCCGCCGCTGGGGGCGCCACCGTCTCCCGGGGCCCCGGGGACGCCGCCGCCCAGCGGGGACCAGGCAGCGCCGCCGCTGCCGCCGCCAGGGGGAACCACCGACGCCGCCGCCATGGACGCCAGCGTCTGCGCCGCCTGCAAGAGGACAACTTGTAAATACGGCCTTGTTTCGTGCGAACGACGCCCAGGTTTCTTGTTTTCTGGGTGCTCCAACGTCTGCATTGGGCGCGTTAAGGCAACGAAATGCGGAAAGCTGTTGAGGTCTGGGAAGGCACACTGAAGTCGCCTGTGATCTTCACCTGGTTTCCCGAGATCATCACAGGACGGATTCCCGCGCTTAGTTCCTCACCTGGTTGATTTCGTCTGCATCGTCGGTGGAACTCGGGTTCCACTCGGCCATTCCCGGCTGGTTCCCGCCACTTCCACTCTGGTTGCCCTGGTGACCCACTCCACGCATGACAACGGCCTGTGTCACGTGGTGCGGCTGCAGCAGCGGTTTGATCAACTGTGGCCCTGGTGACGTCACGATTTTGCTTCCCGGAATCTGATTGGCTCCCGAGATGGAAGCCTGGATCTGATTGGTCGCGACGGTGGAGAGGATTCCTGGGGAGAAGGGCTGGGCGAGGGAGCTTACGACCACCGAGGTCTGGGCCCCGCGGGGTGAGAGGGGGACGCCGCGTGGGGACAGCGGGGCAAGCGGCGCTCCCCGGGGAGACAGCGGCGGCCCGCGGGGAGAGAGTGGCGCGACGGCGCGGGGGCTGAGCGGGTGCGGATGCGGCGCCGGCGACGCTATGGGAACCGGAAGTGGGACCGGAAGCTGCTTCTGCCGCGCTTCTGCCTCGTCGTGGATCGCCTGGAACCGAGCAGAGAGGGAACGCCGTCAGTTCACACGCACCTGCACACATATGCACACCACACACGCACACCCACGCGCACACTCGTACACCACCACGGCCAGTTCACCACCGTGGATTTGGTCGGTGATTTCTGCCCTACGATTATTTAACCTTGCGAAGAAAGGAATATGCAAGAAAAAACAAGGCGGAACAGGGAGACAATGACGGGTCTGAAAAGCTTTAGTGGTTCGGGGGTCCGGGGATAAAACTTCAGGTGAACTAAAACTCTGATGAAAAATTGGGAAGCTCTGAGCATTTTGCGCCTGTTTGTGGCGCAAAATTCGTGAGGTGGTGGAGGTAGAACTAATGGGCGCTTTCGTTGCGTTGGAGGCACCGACAAGATCCACCCAGCGGACTTGGGTTCGTCTTCGCCCGTCGAACAGTCGGCTGCGCGGAAACAGCTTCATCATCACACAACAGAACAGATGCTGCATAGCGCGGGGTGAGCTGACTGCAGACCGAGCGACGATGAACTCGGACTCCCTCTGTCACACACACACACAAACACACACACACACACACAAACACACACACACACACACACACACACACACACACACACACACACACACACAGAAGGTTAGCTGTTGAGTGTTCACCACGCTGCACGCCTCGCTTCATCAATAATCAGGCCTTCCTAGCCACCTCATCCCTCATCATTCCGCCCTCACTCCACCAGCCCCACTCAGCCACACCCTCGTCCTGCACGTCATCCTGACCTGACCCTTTTCCTCTGGTTCCCGGACATGAGGCAGCTCCTTCCCATCTCAGTACCCAACTCAAGCCAACTCACCCCTGCTGTGGCCCACGCTTCACCCGTGTGTGCCCACAGTTCACCAGCCCCACCACGCTCCGCAAAGTTTTCATTGCCTCACTCAACCCCGCCTGTGGCAAACCCACACCGCTCCACTGCGCCTCATCCAACTCCATCCCACCTGGCACTATTCCTGCCCACCTCATCCCATTGGCTCCACTCCAGCCTGTGGCATGTTGCCTTGCCCCACTGTGCCTTGCCTCAGCCTGCCCATCTCGCCCTTCCTTCTTTCCTTGGCCTCCCAACCCAGCTGCACACCACCACACCTGAAACATGACTTACAGGAGCCCTGGTCCACCCTATACTCTCCATCTCCACCCTGCACTGTCTGGCCCCACCCCACCTCACCCTGCCTGGCCCCGCCCCACCCAACCCTCAGCCCGCCCTACCCCACCCACCAAGCCCCACTCGCCTCGCCCCACCACACCCTACCCCAAGCTGCCCTGCCTCACCTGAATCCCAGCCTGCAGCAGCCGCGCCTCGGCCGCCGTCGTCGTCGGGAGGGAGCGCTGTGTCGCGCTGAGCACGGCCTGCAGGGACGCGAGCGGGGTCACGGGCGGGGGCGCCCCGGTCTCCCCGGGGACCCCGGGACCTCCGCCGGCAGCGCCGCCGCCGCCCGGGCCCGCCCCGATCCGCGTCGGCTCCGAGTCGCTCGTCAGTGTCCGGATCAACTCCGACATCGTCTCCACCTTCTGCGCAGGCGCGCCGGAAGTCCTCAGCTCTTCCGGTCCAGAGCCTGGTGACGTCACTTCCGTCTTGATCTGTGACGTCATCAGCAGGTCCGACTGGGTTTCCGACGGCATCTTCGGAGACACGTCGCTTGGCTCGTCGAACGGAAGCGTCGTGTCCTTCACGTCCCTCGTTTCCGGTTCTGACAACTTCCGGTTTCTCTCTGGTTCCGGGGCGTCATTGGCTGAGTAGAGGTCCAGGAGCGCTGTGACGTCATCGTGGTGTTCGATGCTGTTCAGAGTTTCTTCTGGCGACTCAACACCCTCCTCCATGTTGTTGGCTGCTTCCTCTGCCGTTTCTGCCTTGATTTCCTCCTCTTCAGGCTCTGGAGTTGCAGTAACTTCCGGTTCATCGGTTCGGACTGACTCATCGATGACGAGCGGATCTTCATCGTCATCCAGATCGCCCACGGACAGCTCATCCATCACAAGCGTCTTGGGTTCTTCAGGCTTTGGCACCACCACAACTGTTGCTGGTGGCTCCTTTGGACCTTCAACACTTTCTGTCTTCTTTTCTTCCTTTGCATTCTCTTTCTCTGATTCCTTGGCTTCGTCAGGCTTCTCTAAAACCTCGAGGTCCACCTGCACCTGTACCTCCATCTCTTCCTCCTGCTCCTTCTCCCTCTCCTGCCCTGCCTCCTCGGCTGTCTCCTCCTCCTCGCTGTCTCCCGCCTGCTTCGCTGCCCAGTTCTGCAGCGTCGCACACTCCTGCTCGATCTTGAGCAGGTTGTCGATGTCATCGCTGCTCCCCGACTCCTGGGACTCTCCCCGAGCCTCCTTGGTCTCGATCCTCTTCGCTTTCCTAACTTCCTCCACATCCTTCGCTTTCTTGGCGGCTCCTGTGTCTTTCTTTGGAGCCTCGTTCTGTGGTTTCTTGGTTTCGTCAGTTGCCATTGGTTCCTCCGCGTCTGTTTTCTTGGTTTCCGTTTCCGGTTTCTTCACAACGTCATCCACCTTGGTTTTCACCTCTTTCTTCACCTCTTCCTTCTTCTTCACGTCCACCTTGATTTCTTCTTTCTTGTCTTCCACCTTCTCTTCTTTTGTTTGCTTGGTCTCTTTTTGGACTTCAGTGACCTTGGCGTCTGCCTTGGCTTTGACCTCTTTGACTTCTGGAGTTCGGATATCTTCCCCAGTCTTCCTCTCGCTCTTCCCCTTCGGTTCCTTCTCTTCCTTCTCTTCTTCCTCAGGACCGAACATGTCGACACTGAAAAAACACCAAATTTAGTCAACTGGTGTTCCGGCGCAATGGCTCCTGCCCCTGTCGCCTTCCTCTGCCCCCCTCGCCCAAGCCCCAGAACTTTCCTGCCACTGTCCCTCCCAAAACCCTGGTCTGTCGTAGCTTTTGGCTCGTCCCCTGCCTACATACGAGTATGTGCCCTGCTCCTGCCCCTGTCTATGCCGCAATCTCTGTTCCGTCCTGCCACTAGCCCCCTGCCCCCTTCCGCCCAGTCCCCACCCCACCCCTCCCTTGTCCCTGCATGACTCACCTGTCATACCCAGTGAAGAAGGGCGGGCTGCCCTCCCACTCCCCGCTCAGGCTCCGCAGTGCCCGCTCAGCCTCCCGGATGTTCTTGCGGTCCTCGTCCAGGTCGGTCGAGTCCTCGTCGTCCTCTATGGCCGGGTGGTGCTTCCGTCCCGCCGGCTTCTCCCCCTTCTTCCCCGCGGGGGCCGCCGCGCCCTTGCCCGGGACGCCGCTCCCTCCCGCCTTCCCTGCCTTACTCCCCACGGGGGGCTCAGGCCTCCGTTTCCCCTTGATGGGTCTGGTGGGGGTGGTGTCCCCTTCCTTGGGTTTCTTCTTGGTGGTCTGGGTGGTGGGAGACCCAGTCCCTGGTCTTTTCCCTCCTTGTGTAAGAGATTTCCCACCTTTTGGCACTTCTGAAGACTCCTTGGATTTGGGGTCATTTTTCTTGGGGGAGGGGTTGGAAGAACTGGGTTCTTTCCTTTTGGTACTCTTCCCCCCTGAGGAGGTTTTTGACACTTTGCTGCTGCCACCTGTGGCTCCTTTGTCCTGACTTGAGTTCACTTGATTTGTGGCTGCTCTCGTGGGGGAACACGGAGTTTTCTCCTTCTTGCCCGCAGCCTTGTCCTTGGGTGGGGCTGGGGAGCCCCGTTCTCCCCTCGTACCGGCAGAGGGAGCTTTTTCCGCCGCCCTGCTGCTTCCGGAAGAGCTCCTGTCCGGCCTCTGCGGAGCCGGGGACCCTCTGGAGGGTCCTGGGGAGGCCTTGTCCCCTCTGGAGCCCCTGTCCCCTCTCTGGGGCGCCGGGGAGCCCTTACTGGACGCCGGGGCGGCGGGCGAGTCGTCGCGGCTCGCGCATGCGTCGCGCGTGCGCACGCGCTTACTCGGAGCCTCACTTCCGGTCTCCTCCTCGGGCGGCTTCCGCTTCTTCGTCATCGGACTCGCCGGCGCTCTGCAAGGTCAAGGACGTTTCATTGAACTCTTGCTCAGAAAAATCACAAAACAGATCTAGAGGCCATACCCCCACCAAAAAAATCACCCCTGAAGAAAATGTCACACGAAATCCAAAATTCCGTCCCCACGAATTCACCCGACCGTGACCACTCAGACGGACCATCAGTCTCAGTTCTGAATGGGGACTGACAGCCCCCTGCCCGACGCCCGTCTCCTTCCCTCTGTTCTCGTCTCGCTTCGGAACGGCGGGAGCGTCTGAAAGCGTTTCCCTGCTCGCGCCGACTCTCGTTCTCACTCCGTCGCTCAGCAGCTCGGGTGTGGAAGAGGGAGGGGAGAGGCGTGGAGGGGCACGATGAGCAAGGGTGGGGGATTGTGGAAAACCTGCAGGTTGGTAGGCGCAGATCCAGGGTTGGGTCCCAGACCAGGGTGAGGGGCGTGGCGCAGAAGAGGCGTAGTGGGGTCCACGATCCTTTCAGGTGGGGGACCAGCGGGGATGCTGGAAGATTTGGTGGGGTTCATCCCTGGCCCGCTCCTGCCCCATCATTGGCCCCGTCCTCCCCTGGGCCCGCTCCGGGACTCTTCTTGGCCCCTCTGGCTCCACCCCTGCACTCCCCTCCGGCCTTACCCCTGGCCCCACCCCTGACCCCGCCACCTGCCCCTCCCCCTCGCCCCACCCCTGGTCCCGCCCCCAGGCGGAAGTGAGCGCGGCTGCACCGTGAGTGAGCGCAGCGCTCGGTGATCCATCACACCCGTCACCCATTCATCACTCACACCCTGCAATATTCATGCGCCTCCCGCCCCGCCGCGCCTCCGCCGACGCCGCGCGCTGTCAAAGTAGTTCGCGACAAAACGTGCGTTTTTTTCGCGTTGAAAAGGACAGAGATCTATTTCAAAGAGGACACGCCATGCTTTGAGTGTTAGTACCGTCAGCGTCCAAAAGTTTGACGTCGACGTCAATTTCGACGTCAATCTTGAACTTCGGGCCCAATGGTGCGAGCGCTCCATTCTCATGTGACGTCAACCCTCACTTGTCCACAAAATGGACGTACGTCACCAACGTGAAAACCGCGTCAGTCGTCGGCCTCAAGTTGACCAAAAGAAATCCTCGCCCTTGACTCCGAGTCTCCAGGGTCCTGGGTGGGGCCATTGCACGGCCGCGCACCGCACGTGACTCAGTTGAACTGTTCTCAGCAAGTGAACACTGGGCGTACTGCCTGTGTTTGCTGCACACCATGCTCTCTCTTGACCAGATCTAGCCAACAGACCTGAATGGGCACATGTACTCGTACGCAGCGAGCACGTGACAAAACGCGCAGTCTGGATGTTGCATGGCTTAGTACCCATCAGCACGCGGGAGCGGTACAAACACGTTGAGCGAGTACATGTCAGAACACTCACGGTTTCTGCCTGGAGCCCTTGCTTCCTCCCACGTGACCAGGACCGGAAGCGGAACTGGAGCCGCTGCGCGTCGAGCACCTGCGAGAGAATCGGAAATGACTCAGGGCTCGTGCGCATTGAGCGTGTCACGCGTCAACACTCGGATACGTACACACGGATGCACATACAACACACATCACAAACACGCACACACACAAACACACACACACTCACAGCACACACACACACACACACACACACACACACAGATACACATGCATGTAATATGTATACAGATACACAAAACACACACACACACACACACAGGTACACAAGGACACAGATACACACATGCACGCGCAACACACACACACACACACACACACGCACACACACACGAACACAAGTCGGATGCGGCGCATGACGCACTTTCTCAATCAGGGTTCACACAGGGAGGCCCACAGGGACGCAACGCATGAAAACGCATCTGATGTGAATGATCGCGCCTCAGAGGACCGATCGCAGCGCCGCTGGACGCGACACACAGTCCCGCCCCTTCTCCCTTCACTTTCGCTCCCAATGGTTCCCCACCCACCAGGAAACGCTTCAGGGTTTGATGCAGGGTCCGTCAGGTCGGATTACACGGGGCTGCACTGGACAACTCGGTTCAAAGGGACTCGAACCTCAACAGCAAGGACGTGATCAACCGTGAACAAACTGCCTCAGGGGGGAGACCAAGAGGTTCAAAAGGGATCGAGTCTTTTCTCAACAGAAAGCGGGATTGTGGAATGGGTGGGCGACGTGGTCAGAACTAGAGTGGGTCTGCCGAACCCGAAGGCTTGAACAATTCGTAATTTTCTGAAGAGTGCATGAGGCGCTTGGGGAGCCAATTGTTTTCTTCAGAGCATGGTCTACCTGGAGACCAAACAAAACCCCATTGTGCATCTGTGTAAACCCGCCCGCGACCCAACCCGATGGATCAGGGCCCAATTGGACCGTCGGTGTTGAGCCGTGCGCTGCATCCACCCTGTCGGCTCCAGCCTTCTGGCAGCCCTGTGGGGCCGTGCCATTGACACATACACCTGCAGATCCTCCTTCCACCCCTGGTCCTGCTGAGCCACACCGCACATTTCATCCGCCCCTCCACCCGTCTCTACCTGGGTCCCACCCTTGATCCACCGCTGCTGGTTCCCCTGCTGCCCCACCCCTAGGTCCGCCTCTGCAGGACCGCACTCCTGGATTCACTCCTGGAGACACTGCGCAGCGCACTTCTCATCCATCATGTTCGTGTCGCCTGCAGGCGTGAACTGCAGGGAGAAAACTGCATGGAGAGTGCAGGCGTGAAGTACACGGGAACAGCAAGTGTGAACCGGGGGGAATGAAGTGGCACTGAAAGCGTGAACTGCAGAAGGATAGCAGCGGAGAATGCAGCGGTCACTGCAGGAAGAGGATGCGAGAACAGGGCGACTGCAGGACTGAACTGGGGGAGGATACTGCAGGGATGGAGGTCTGTGAGAAGTAAAACTGCAAGAAAGCTGTAGGAGGCACAGAGGAACTGGAGGAACGGGGCTCCCCACCCCTGAGTCCTCTGTGCCTGTTGCACTGAGCCAGATTCTGTTCCCTTTGAGGCACCTATTTCATCAACCAAAACACAAACAGACAGACAGACAGACAGACAGACACACACACACACACACACACACGCACGGCCAGGACCGTTTTGAACCAGAATGGTGCGTCAAGCGCTGCATCTCTGTCCCGGTCACTGGATGCTGCGTCACGTTGCCTTGTGAACCGACACCACGCCTGACGCACCCAGTGTTAGCCCAGCCTGGGCTCCGGTACGGGCCCGACGGGAGGGGGGTGACGCTTTGACGCCCCCACACGATTTCCCCCCTTTGAAGTTGAAAGTCGTCACCACTTCCGACCAGACCCTGGATTCGCCCCTGGGCCTCCCGGGGGGGGGCGTGAGAGAACGCGCCACTCAACAGCGGAACGTGGCTCTTCCCTCAGAGCGCCCCCTTCCCTCCCCCCTCCGCAGACTCCTCCGATTTCGGGCTTTGCTCAACACTGGAAACTGCAGCTCCAGACGCGTCCTTTTCGCGTTGATTTTGTGACTCGCGACTAACACTGACGTCCAATGCACAACTTCTCCCAGGGAAATTTTGACAATTAAAACTCTGCGAGAATTTGCCTTTGAGGCTCTGCGGAGTGAAATTTAAGAATTTTAAGGTAAAATTATTTCCGGATAAAATTCTCATTTTCAAAAAGGAATTTTGAAATGACTATGATTTGGAAATTTATGGAAAAGGAATCGATTTCTCACAGAAATTTTAGTTTTTTGGGAAGAACTTGGGAATTTACTCACCCTCCGGTGTCCATCGCTGTGTTTTCTGAAAATCCAAGACAAAAAAATCAGCACAATAATTTTGCAACGCGCACAATCCTGACCTCAATCGGACAGAACAAAAGATGACGTTACGAGCGTCAACGTAATAATGACGCAGAAACATAAGAAAGAGATCCTTCACCTGGAGCCTGCTTTCCTTTCGCCATTTTCTTGTCGTTTGAACTTCCGGTCTCGTTCTGAAACAGAAACAAAGTACGTGGCTTGCTGGGGACACATGACTGTCTACAGCGGGTGGCTAATCACAGCACAGCCTTCAAAAGGGTCCTGCATGTTGAGCGATTTTGCTTCCTATTTGTACAGTTCTGATTGACGTGGACAGCGACGCCACGCGTGACGCGCCCAACGCCACACGAGCCCGGACCCTGTGGTTCCCCAAACCCCACCTTCCCTCCTTATCCATGCCCATCATGCAGTGTTGTCTCCCTCCCGTCCGTCCTCACCTTGCTCATACTCTTCCGGGGCGAGCCCTGGAGCGTTACGCCCCCGTTCTCTCCCGCCCCGGCAGCCGCGCCTCTCCGCGAGGAAGGACCCGGGGACCCGGGCCGCCTCACAGCGCCTCTAGCGGCGGGGGCCGCCGCGGCATGGCTCCGCCCAGACCCGGAAGTAGAATTCTTGACACCGGAAGTCGCAGTGCTTCTAGAAGCGGAAGTGGGCGTTGCCTTGGTGACGCCGGGAGCACTCCCTCTGGTGGAGACGCCCTTCTTCACTGCGGCGGCGCCTTGAAAGCTGCTCCCATTGGTTTCTTTATCTGCAAAACACGGGGAAGATAGTGGAAATAAACGTGGAAATCTGTGGACGAGAGTGAGGCGCCTCCATTGCGCACGCGCCGTACGGATCATCTTCATCACAGCTCACTTCTGCACAGCCCTGCATGCTTCTGTGCACAAGACGCACCCATGGACAAGACGCCCCTTCCCAACACCTTTGCTCTAGTTGCAAGGTCATGTTGAGGCAATGGTAGACTCATACCCGTGAACAGACGCACACCCTGCTTTTTAGCTTCATTGTGAAGCCCAAAGGTGCGTGAACTCTGCTGTGTTTTCAACCAGAGCAAACACACTGGTGCCACCGAGTGTGAAGAAAAACAGCTCTCTTTACCTTTTTGTGATTGCCCAAAACCAAGTCCAAAACCTTGTCATTAGAAGATAAAACGCACCACCCGACTGGACACGGTTCTTCACTGCGCATGTGTGTGACACACGAGCTCCTCGGCTTGGTTCGCAACTGCAGCTTCACGCAGGAGCCTCGGGCTAAACGGGACGCCCGGGGACACAACACGTGACACTGTGAGAAACACGTGACGCCCCCAATCACACGAAACCTGAGTGCGTGGATCCACGGGTGGATCCAGGGTTTGGTTTGAGCCGTTCTTTTTCGGCCCGACCCCAAAATATTCAAAAGGAAAAAGAGAGAATTAAATGGAGCATAATTTTGTGCGCTTGCCTCACGGCGATTTAATTGTTGGGGCGCTGGATGTTCTGCGCGACAGCTGCGGTTGCGTGGCAACCGTGTCGCCCCAGTCCCATCAGTGGGCGGTGCGTGTCTTCCCTCCCACACTGTCTCTGTATCTCTCCCACTCTGCCTCAGGCCCCATTCCTTCTCACACTCCCACACATGCACTCTCCACAATGTTCCCCTCTCACAATTGCCTCGCCCTTCCTGCTTGCACGCTCCGTCATTCCCTTTCGTGCCCTGGCCTGTCAAGGCACGGGCTCCTTTTCACATGCCTCCACACAGCAACACCCGATATACACCGCCCCCAGCTTCTTCCAACCTTCCCTGCCCAACTCTCTCTTTTCATGAATCTCTCTCCCTGCATTCTCACCCAAAAATTGCTCCTTTCTCTCGCCCTCTACAATCCTTCCTTCCCATGTCCTCTTGCACCACAATGCATCCTGACTCCCTTCGCTGTCCTCCCCTTCCTCCTTCCGTTCCCCCTCACCTCTCTTCTTCGACTTTTGCGCACTTCTCTCCCCTGTTCGGCCTCTCCCATTCCCCTCTCTTCTCCCCTTCCGCACCCTGTTCTTCGTCCCCACCCTTCTTCTCCTATTCATTCTCCTTCCCCTCCATCCACGTTCAGTACGAGTTCGCCCTCCAGTTCCTTTGTGGTTCCCTGCCCTTCTCGTTGTCCCTTCTCCTTCGTTCGTCCGCTTCCCTCTCCCCACACCTCCCCCTTTTCCCCTCTCACCGCCTCCCTCTCTCACCAGGGTGTTCTCACGCTTCTTTCCCTCTCCTCTCCTTCAGTCTTCATTCTCCCTCTCCCTGCACCCTTCCGAGGTCCTCACGCCAGAGTGCAACTCCTCCCGCTGCCCTCCATTGCCTTTCCTCCTTCCCTCCCACTCCTCTTCTTATTCCATCCCTTCTCCTATCCTCTTCTTCACACCGCAGTGTAAGCACGCACTCATGCTTCCCTTCCTCCCCTCATACTCCCTCCCTCCCTCCCTCCCTCACACCATGGTGTGAGCACGCACTCACGCGTCTCTGTTGACTCTGGGCGCCGGGGTCCCACCGCTCCACGCCCGTGCTGTTTGCCTGCCTTTCACCGGAGCGAACGCCATGTTCCGTCGCTGTGCGCATAATGCATATTCTCTGTATACCCACATGGCTGGTGTAGCAATGCACACAGATGAACAGATGAACAGATTGCGCTGTGAATTTGCTACAGATAGATTTATCATGGGCGGATCCAGTCAACAATGCAATGTCTATCTCCCGGCTCTCTCTCTCTCTCTCTCTCTCTCTCTCTCTCTCTCTCTCTCTCTCTCTCTCTCTCTCTGTGTCTGTGTATGTGTGTCTGTCTGTCCCTCTCTCACACACACTCTCTCTCTCTCTCTGTCTTTCTTTCTCTCTCTCTGTGTCTGTGTGTGTACGTGGAAATTTTACGGGTGGTTGGGGGAACCCTCCCCCGATGCCCCCACCCCACAATGGATCCGCCTTCTCTCGCCTTCTGGTTCCTGAGTTGTGTGTGTGTGTGTGTGTGTGTGTGTGTGTGTGTGTGTGTGTGTGTGTGCGAATTTTTCGTGCATCCCCCCTTGATGGCGCCACCCGACGGTGGATCCGCCCCTCTCTCGCCTTCTGGGTCACGAGTTGAGGGAATTGTGGCTCTGCGCAGCGCCTGCGCGCACGCAACGTGCTTCCGGCTCGATAGGAAAGGCCCGGGAACCCGAGCTCTCCAGGGGCGCACAGACAGAGAGGCAGCTTCTCACACATTCGAGGCTTCACACGCTCCCGCGGATCCAGGGTCTGGGAACGGGAGAATGCAGGACCGCCCTCCAGCGAGGCGTGGACCAGTGATCCAGGATCGGGATGTGGGGGCTGACCGAGCTCTCGAGGATCCAGGGTCCAGGGTTGGGGGTCTGACCTCCAGTCCAGGACCGGGGCACAGCTCATACTCCATCAGATCCAGGATCCAGGACGGACCTCCATCGGTCTAGGATGAGGGAGGGGCTCACAGTCCAGCGAATCCAGGATCACAGATCGGGGCTGTGGGTCCAACCTCCATACATGTGGACCCAGGAACCACGATCAGGGAGGCAGTGACGAAGTTCAGCAAGAGAGAAGTCTATGACATCGGTCCGCTGGTTGTTCCAATTCCTCCCCAAACCGCACGGGAGATCCGTGGAAACCTCAAAACACACGGAACAGACAAGCGGTCTCACATCTGTTTTGTTTTGACTGGAAAAATGAGCCATGTGCTCTATGGAGGCACAACCAATCAGAAGAAAAACCCCCCACAAAGAATGTAACGAAATGGCCAGTCACCCCAAATGAGGAAGCACGGGTGTCTGGCTATTTCAGTTGACTTGAAATGGCGAGACATGGGGTAAACAATCTCCGAGTGGCAGTGTCAACTGATACAAAGTGTGCGAGTTGAAATGAGGTAGCACCAGGTGAGGGGCAAAGAGCTTGCAGTCAGACCTGCCTGACCATCGGCCCAGGCCCTCACCCCGTGCCTCCTGATTTCGTGTCTGATCATTTCGTTGCACCGGGTCCTTGTCCCAAGGCTGCAGACGCGCAGGCGCATTCATGCGCGTGTCACACAGGACGCCGAGCCGTTCTGCATCGTGTAGGGCCTGTGTGTTGGAAACCCTCAACACGTGATCACGAGGGCTGGGTCCAGGGGCCATCAGGCAGAGGCTGGTACCCTTGACCCCACAATTTTCAGTGAATTCAGCACGCAAAGCTTTCTGATGCCAGAGTGGTACAAGAGTGAAGTGCATCATTAGGTCCGGTTTAAGAACCCCACACTCACTTGCTACAGACAGTTAAACTTGACGAAAAATCATGCAAATTTCATTTCCCACAATGAAATGCTGATGGTTCGTTGAGATTGCACCTCCCACATGCAGTGAAGTGCTGATCAGCTCGGAGTGAACATTGCATACATGAGGAACAAGGCCCAGTCAAGCAAATCCTGGGCAAGGCACGTGAGCTCCATGTCATCAGTCTTGTTCTGACCTGAGGTGTCCACTACTGCGCCACACAGAGACCTCAGGGCAGTTTCCGTCGTGGACCCCCCTTCCCATTGAAACGTGACATCATGAGTTGCGCGTGATTTTTTTCAACAACATGGGTTTAACATTAAGTGACGCGCAGTCGTTTTTTGGGCTGACGTCACATTAATGGGTTCGTTCGGCAAACATGAAACGTAGACGTATGCGTAGATGTAGACGTACAATCTCACCCTGCATGACACACTACAGACAAAAGTAAACATTGGCTATCTTCTTTGGTGTATAGGGATACAACATACTCTCAAGAATTGTTGTTCTTTTTGCTCACTGACTCTTGAAAGAGGCTGT
>JAAUXT010095418.1_pt1 | contig 19116 bp, 19 predicted proteins | sample 7278171 | NCBI WGS metagenome assembly JAAUXT01 (sample SAMN14350112, study PRJNA611818) | marine sediment metagenome | isolation source: surface marine sediment (1.8m) | place: French Polynesia: Moorea | collected 2018-08 | reverse complement strand
GCATTTTGTCCTATTGCTGCTCTTTCACCATGCAAAGTTCCAGGCAACTTGAATGTGTCAACCCTGAAAAACGTTGCCCAATCGGTTACTTAGATTGCATGCCTCGTATTTGCTGCGGATCTTCTCACGTCAGTCAACTGGTGAGAAAAAACTTTTTTGAAAGCGGATCAAGCAAAAATGTCAAGTGTGCGTCATAGGGTGAGCCAAGAGAGGTGAAACGGGCCCTTTCAGTAGACTGAGTGAAAGGAATCGATCACGAGTGCAAAATCCCCCAAGTTTACAGCTGTGGTTCTGAGTTCGAGCTTGTTCTGGATCCGCTTCGTTGTTCCCGCAGGGATCGAACTCGAGCCTCGACCCTGACAGGTGTAGGCGGTGACGCGCTTGAGTGCGCGCGCTGCGTGAAGCGAGTTGTGACTCGTGAGTAACTCACTGCTGAGCGCAGCCAATCAGCGAATAGCTGCACGAGCAAGAGCTCGGGGATTCTGCTGAAGCTGAGAGTCGAGTGACTGCAACCACGAACGAACAAACTCTGGTTTAGTGGTTTGAAAGGTCTTCTCTGAAGCACGAGCTACGAGGCGCAAAATTCAAGTGACTTGATTCTTGGGCGTTTCCCAGAGATGGTTTAATTCTCACTTCCACGAATGAACAAGCTCTGATTTAGTGAAAGGTCTTCTGTGGCACAAGAACTACTTGGTGGATGGGCAACAGAACCATTTCCCAACAAAGACATTTTGAACGAAATCAACAGGGAAAAGGTGCGGAAAAAACATCACGTCAGGATGTTCGAAGCAAGCCAAAGCGCGATCGCAAAGACCAGATTGTTCGTTCGGCAGGTGCATCTGTTATTCTGTACGAAACAAACAGGTCTCAGTCGCGCCGGCTGCTCCGCGGTGTAACAAGACGATTGCAGCTGCACTTTGCAGGGAGGAAGGGAAGGCAGTGAGTGCGTAAGTAGGGCAGCGAAGCTCCGCTTCACTGTTACACAGAGCTTCGCTGCAGTGAGGAAAAGCAGGGCCAGAGGCTTTCTCAATCTCTGCCCTTTATCACCAAATCATCAACGGATTGGTGACGTGAAATACTCGTTCATGCAAAAGACGCAGACGAGCGTGTGCAGAGCAGTGAATGAATGAGTTCTGCCATCTCCGCGCGTGCCAACTTTCAGACCGCGACGCAGATGCAGCAGTTGAGTGCAGAGGAAGTGGGAATCAAAACAACATTTGATCACGACTTGATTGGCTGACGTGTGACAAATACGCCTGGAAACAGAAATCAATTGTGGCTCGGGTTCGGAGCTGGTTTTGGATACAAGCCGAATGTAGGATTGCTGTCGGAAGATAAGCGCTCTGATCTTCATTCCTCGCGTTGTGATGTTTACATGAAATGGGATCAGCATTCGTGTTCTTGCACCTGGATATATCAGCAAAACTTGCTGCAAACCATTTGGAGAAGTGCTCGTAACTTCACACAGACAGTGGATGACAGAGCAGGAGACATCAGAGAGTGGTTTGTTCCCGGGTAACAAGAAAAACTCGCTCTTCGAGTTCAAGAAACATCAGTCTGAATGCCAGAATGGTGAAGTCGTAAAAAAATTCTGTGTTCTGGGCGATGATTTCTTGGCTTCAGCGTGGAAATCTGGCAAAAAACAAAACAGTGATGAAAAACTGTACAGGTTTCATGTCATTGTCAGACAGCCTTTTGGGGTCCACACGATGAAAGGTGCCACAAAGCGATCTCTTCCAGCGGACTTTAGTTGGTGGCTCACAACATTTGTCCTGTTCTGGCCTTTTCATCAGTTTGTTGTGTGCGTTGTCAGACACACCTGTTGTTCGTACAAATGTAGTCGGCAATGCATTTTTCAGCAAACGCTTGAAACAGCTGTGCAACTATCAGGGAATGTCGGCAGGTCGAGCTGCAGATCAAACAGAAACCAAACAGAACCATCGCAGATGCGTCATGTTTCGATTGTTGCGTTGATTCGAGCGGGCGAAAGCTTGAAAGGCTCTCCTAGTTGCATGCAATGCAATGTCGAAATCATGGACACAGCTTTTGCGAAGAAATGAGCCGAACTGATCTGCAGACATAAATAGATTCGGTTTGAAGCCGTGTCCGTGCCATGTGAAGCAGTGTCCAGAGGCTTGTTGCGGCTGGACAGCAGCGCACAGACAGATTGATGGTTTTTGCGTACTGACCAAACCCATGGGTAGATCTGTCGGCATACACGAGGGAATTTTGCAGGAAATTCCTCAGACAACCTCAGGCAGCAAATCACATTTGGCAAGAGTGATCGGAGGACGAACCTGCTCCTCTTCTTTGAAAGGATGAGTCGAAACAGTCGCAAGCGTGACGGTGTGCCTTTGTCTTCACCACACGGCCAAAGCAGGACCACAGCCAACTTCTCCAGGTTCAGATTCAGATTTATTCGACAGCGGCTGACCACGAAGCAGCATGAACTCGGCTGACCTTGCCTCGCCCTTCATTGTGACCGACGGCGGTGGGAAATGCTCCGCCTGTCCCGTGCGTCCTGCCGCCCGTCCCCCGCCACTTGTAGCCGAGTCGCACGCAATGTAATCTGCACAGGAACGCCAGAGCTGCAACTGAAGGAGTCACTTTGGATGTTTCTCTGGCATCTGCAGTCAGGGGGTCATGGGGAGGGGAAGGGGGGGGGGTGTCAGCTTAGAAGAAAACACATGCTACAGAAAAGGTGTACAGAAACCATACATTGTTAACAGAATGTTTACTGAAGTACACACATTTGCGATTGCAAACTTGTAGATGTATGCAGATTTCCGTTGAAAGAAGCAGATCCCATGGTAACTGCAGCCGGTATCGTGACTGTATTGATATTCTGCAGGCATTGCAGGATCGCGCTATCCGTGTTCGTGGCTTGTGTACAAACATCTGAAGACTTTGTGCAAATTCTCGGTCTGTGATGAAAAAGATACAGGTGTGGGTCAACACCTGCACTGACAGATACCTCCGTCATGTTTGCTCACAAGATCAGTGCGCGAAGTGTTACACAGTGTCGTAAAGATTTTGGACATGAATGAGCAAATGCGTGGATTTGATCCAGAAAGTGATTGTATACCAGAATGGACGTTTGACCGCATCAAAACAGTGCCTGAAGCTGGCCACGCATTTTTCATGTCAAAATTCTCCGACCCCGCTCATTTGCTGCATCACTCCGACTTGAACAGCAATCCTTCGGACCTCACCACCCGTGAGATTGGTGGATCGCTGGGCGCTGTAAATATGAGTGAAGCTGACATGTGGCGAGTTCACCAGCTGATCCGCGAGTTGTGTAACGTTATTATGCAACAACAAAATGATGGTGGTTACAAGTGCCACTCACTCGTAATTCGTTGGTTGGCATGAGAAGCAGCGGAGACTGCTTTGTTGTCAAGCTGTTCACCAGAAGCACTGTGGGGGTTGCGTTGTCAACAGTTGAGAAATTGTCGACGACATCGGGTTTGAAGGAGCATTTTAGCCGTGCACGGATAGTTTTGTGGGGTGTGATCACGCACGTTTTGCTGGTTTACCAGTGCTGAAGTGTTGACAAAAAGGAAAGAAAAACAATCCCCAACAGAACGCTGGAAGAAGGACTCCTTGTGGTGCCTTTCACAAGCTCAGACCAGGTTGTCTTCGAAAAAAAACCCTTCCAGTTACAAATTCATTTCAGGTACAACTCTTGACAATGCAGAACTTGATTGATGTGGATGACACATTTTACGGACAACTCCAGACACTTCGATTTAGAAGGAACATTGCAGATGGCCTGTTTGGCGTTGCGCAACATTTCAACGCGTCCAGTAAATCTCACTAATGAACGATTTGCATCAGCTGCAGGCAGGATAAGACTGAAGGATTAAAGGATGTAATGCGTGCAATTACTCAGACTCGCGTGGCATCAAGACTCCATTTTACTGACAGCATTCTTGGAGACCTGCGTACCAGGATAAGTGGCAGTCCCAGGATGAGGATTATGTAATGCTCACGTGGATCCTGCTTCTGGAGTGAGAGTCGTCATGGCAGCCAGAATCAAGGATCGAGTTTACCAACTACGCAAGTCGGAGAAAGGTAAAGGTCCAAATTTTTATGCAATTGGGCAACCGATTTCACCTCTCCCTCGCCGGGGTAGAAGTGTGAATGTTCCCTGGGAAGCTTGACAGAAACTTGTGGGCCAAGGTTCAGTATGCAGTTTGGAGTGAAGGTGCCTCAAGGCCTCCTGAAAAATTTTTGTCAATGTGCCTTCCCTTGCGCGTGGGATTTGGTTCAAATGGGGGTGCAAATGACAAGTGCAGGTGAGAGAATACGAGGCATGTTTCTGGACTTTGCCATTTTATCCCTCTTGCGAATCGTTGGAGCTGGCGTGAGTACTCAGAAACATTCCTCGTATGTGTGAACAGTAACAGTGTGTTACTGTTCAATGAGTTGGAAAAAGGAATTGCCTTGCAACCAACGTGTCGGCACGGCCACGCAGTGTGCTTGTGTCCGCATCGGAGGTGTTCTTGTTTGTTACCTTTCAACACGAAGTCGCACGCGTTGATAACGATCCACGAGTTGCGCAGCGAAGAAAAAATGGTGAGTTGTTGGAGAACTTTTGTGCGTGAAGATATTCTTGGGCCATTTCTGACAGCTCAGTGAGATCCAATCAGATTGGATCCTCGGGATTCGTGATTCAACGCACCCATGCTGAACCTTTCGTGAGCGCTTTGGGACGAATCCAGGTCATTGGGTGGAACTGTATCCAGGTCGGTCGGAACGAGCGTTGTTCTTCACATTGCATCGATCGGGCTCCCACATGAAACCGATTTGCAGATGGTGCGAAATTTAATCACGTTTGTCCGCCCTTCGAGGTTGTTGTGAGGGCGCAGATGTCGTCACATCTGCGCAGGAACCACACGGCAACAAGTCTGACTTTCCGTTTCCAGACGAGTGCCCGCGAAATCACGCTCGTGTAACTTGTGTTGACTCTGTGTAATTGTTTGCGAGAAAGTCGTCAGAAAGCAAGAGGCGAGCAATCGACTGAACACAACGAGTCTCAATCTGCTGTTTTGCTTGTGTTCAGGACAAAGGGGCGCGGTCCATTTGCAGAAATATTCTTGTCTTTGATTAGAAACCCGAACGCTAATTTCAGGCCAACTGGACAGAAGTGACAAAGCGGTGCTGGGTGACAATTTACGAGCCAGTTTCAGCAGTCCGCGAGAACTACCCGGACGAAGAGTGATGCAATATCGCGGCATTTCTGGACACAACCTTTTCTCCAAATTCCAAAGCGCCTGCAGATCTTTTGGGGGGAAGAACGAAGGACTGGGTCTGATGATGTTCAGATCTCGATATCGACTCAGGCTGAGTAATGTGTCTGTAGCATGTAACCCACCAAGGTTACACAGCTCAGGGTCCAATGGTTTACGTTCGCTGTGAAGCCTGAAACTGAAACACAAACAGCTCCTGCATCTTTTCCGCTTTTCGGCAACTCCTTCACGCCTCCACACATCAAGGCGTACGAGATCGTAAAGGAAAGTGGGCGATAAAAATGGCAGGTTCATTTTGTCGTCACCAGCCAGGTTGCTTCTGGTCAAGTTGTCCTTGTGCAGGAACATGGATGGCAATGGCAAATTCGGCAGTTTCCTGTTGTGCGAGAGTTTATGAACATGGATCAAATCATTGTGCTGAAAACCTTGCTGGGCTTCGTGTACCTGGCTGAATCTGTTCTGAGCGTGCTCGATTGGTGTGGAGCTACTCACTCAATGCACAAGTACAGCTTATTGTCTTGTACTGGGCTGTATGAGCTGCAGGAGGGTCTGAAGGTTGCACCTGTGCCAAGGGCCTCTTGTTCTTTTGAAGATGCTGTTGTTTTGGAGCTTTTCACAAAACAGACTAGCCGGAGGCCAACAGGATTTGTGCGTCAGGACCAGCACGTCAGAATCTGAAGAAGCCTCTGCTGTCGACACACAAAGTAGGAAAACCACAGAAGCCAATGTGGCGAAGCTGTTTCTGAAGTAACAAACACCCCAAACAAAGGACTCGAGTCGCTTTTTGTGTCTGGTGTTCCGTGTTGTTGGAACAACCGAAGAAATTCTCTGCATTGTCTCCTCGGTTATCAGGAAACTGAATCGGAGGTTGTGCGAGTTGGCCTTGTTCTCATGGGTATCATCTGCAGCGTGGGTGTGGGGCGAGGGGCGTTTCAGAGAGGATGACATTTGGGGGAGGGAAAGGTTGGATAAGAGATTGACTGAGACAGGGTAATTTGCCGTACGTCCCGTTGGGTTGGCAACACATTGGAAAACGATGAGCGCCGAGGTCAAGGAGCACGAGTAGAATTTGGGGTGACCTGTCCGGTCAACGAATCTGTCCCGTTTTGAAGTTCGTATTTCACCACGGACAGCGTGGAAATGCTGACCACTTGGGATGCTGACCCGCTGATTCCAAGAACTTTCTTGTGAAAGTTATGAAAAATACAATCCCAGAACGGTGTTCCATTGTGAAGTCTTGTTGCGTGGCGACGGTCGCTGAGTCAGGTTTGGAAACTCGCACAATGCAGATCCTCGTGCAGGTTCTGCCGTGTTCAAACTGAAAGCTGACGCGATTGACATGCACGAAAACTGCCACAGGACTCGGAGGCATCGGAAACAGTTCTCGTCGCGCCGCTCGATTGTGCAGAATCTAATTGCACCTCCTGTGCCTGAAGCTGCGACATGTTCCAACCCTGTTGTCTGCTGTGGCTTCGGACTTTTCTGAGGGTCCTTTGAAGACTGGGCGGGTTTTCAGCACGTGTAACAGATGGGTGTTTGGCGTGAGGTGGACGGGCGGCTGTGAGAGCGAGCGAGCGAATGTCTGGCGTGACGTGCAAAGCGCCTGCAACAGTGACCCGTTGTTCGCACCATGGGAGCTTTGGCGCAACGCGGGTTCCTCGGGGAGACCGGGTGGCCTCAGATTGCTTTCAAAAACTCGTGTTTGTGTTGATGAGTGTGTGGGAAGTCTCTCTGTCTCTCTGTCTGCCTGTCTCTCCCTTTGGCTTACCTCTCTCCCTTTCTCTCTCAGCCCTTCGGTGTCTGGGCGCGTGGATTTACCACCAGTCCCGAAGCCCTTTCGGGGGGTGGGATTTGCTGAGTCGAGTCGAATACCTCCTCCATCTGATAAGGTTGTTTGTTCATTGGGAACATTTTCTCAACTGACTTTCACCAATATTTTTCTGAACAGAACAAGGGGTATTCATCAAAATACACCAAATACCCCCCTGTCTGGTTGCCAGAGAGCCTGCTTTCACAAAATCTTCGACAGATGTTGTGGCTATGTTGGATTCCAGTCAGGGTTGTTCAGCACGGCGCGTGTGTACACCGGCGAGTGTTCTTGTTTCTCCCATCAAACGAGTGGCGAATTATTTTCGGTTCGCCGGTTTGGTTCGTCGGTTTACGTTGGCGCTACTGAAAAACACGCAGTTGCAACGCTTTGTCCAAATTTGTCTTTTGATGTACATCAAATGCGTGTGTCAACTACATTTGTTTTCTGTTTCTATTTGCAGGTACGTATTCACTTCTTCTCAAGCAAGAATGCTGAAGCAACTACGTAAGTAAAACGTTCGCTTGTGTCCTGAGAACTGAAGCCATCAAGAACAAAAAATGGTCGAGTTGGATTTTCCGACATCAGTCCCATTGTCGTATCTGACGCAAAAGTACCTGTGTAATGGGCAAACTTAACCTCGTGTTGGTGAGAGTCTTGTCCAATTGATCTCACAACTGCAACACGGTTGTGCGGACGGATGATCTGGGCCCGAGCAATCAGGGGATATGTTGCACATTTTATGTGACATCAAAGGTGTCTGTCTTTCACAAAGATCAAACAAATCTTTCTGCATTACCATGGCAACGATCCGTTTGCTTTGTCGCCTCAGACTGCTGGTTTGCATTCCCAAAACGAGTTGATCTGGTAAAGGGCAAAAGTTATCCCGCTGAGATTTCCGAATCGGTGAATGCTGAAGGGTGTTTGTTCATCAAACTTGTTGGTTATTTGCAACGCAGCCTGCAACCTTGTTTGCCAGACAAGCATCGACCCGCTTGCGAAGCCTGGAAGTGGGCAAGTAGTGCGTGTGTGCACGCGTAGGGCGTGAGATTCTGTGCCCACGGGACACGAATGGCGTTAGAATTGCGTCACACTGCCTTCCCTTTAGCACGTAAGATCAATCTGCTCCAAATGGAGCTCGTGCAATCTTCGAAGTGTCTACATTGGGAGGGTCGCACGCAGTAATCTTAGATTTAAATTGCTCGCTCCTTGAGGCGAAGAATGTTTGAGACAAACACGCAATCAGCTGACAGCGGAGGCGCAATTTGTACCCACAGCAAACCTGTGTGGAATGAAAAGCTTCTGGCTTCAGCAAAATTCAAAGGAGCGCGTTGTGTTGATTTTTTCGGTGAATTTGATGGTCTGGCAAGAACTGTCGAGCTTAATGAGCAAATACGAGGACTTGATTGACGTTTTGACATGAACACGCACCACGCACGAACAATTTGTGAAAGTGCACTGAAGGACTCTCATTTGAATTCAGCGAAAGATTCGGAGACTTGAAATACGGACTCCGGCGCCTGCAAAACCTGTTTACGGAAAAGTGAACTCTCGGGTGGGAGATAGATGTCCACTTCCTGCGCAGATTGAGGGTCCGTCCGTCGTCGCTCAGTCACCTCGATCTCTCCCTTGTCACATGCATATTGCATGAGGTTCCGCTGCACAGATTGACCTGCGGCGGACAATGGATGTGGTGCACTGTTTCACGAGCAGTGTGGCTTTGCTCACACGCCTCTTGTTTTTCACCCTTTGTTTCGTCTTACACGAGGAAAAGTGAGAAATGGAAACGTAAGACTTGTCTTGATGTTTGTCTCACAGAACCGACGTCAAATACTTGCAGGAGTGCTTTGGACTCGAACGCACTCGTGTTTCGAGCGTACGAGTATGTCACCCCACCAGTCTTCCTTGCTCTTGGCTGATGTAATGTGAGATATTCCCACGAAGTCACAGAGTGAGGGATGAGTTATGTGATGTGATGTGATACAGTAATAACGGGAATTGTTCCTGACATTCGCATACAGCAGGAAATCCAATAAGCTGTGACATTCTCGGTGCAGGCGCGGTCCCTACAGCCGACACTGCGTGCGGTGAGAGAAGCGAGAAGAGGTGGGGGGGGGGGGGGCAGAAAATGATCAAGGTTCCAATATTTTGGTGATTTTAGCTTTCTTTGAAGCGGTCACTTCTCTTTGGACATGAAACGCGCAACCCTGTGCAGTTGCGGGTCTTTTGGTCAATTTGCGTGTGGACAATTCCAAATTTGTCCGATGAAACAACTTTTGCACCTGAGGTTTCAGCCCTGATCTGTGTCACACTGGTGAAGGACATTCGCATGTGAACAAAGAGAAACGGTTGTGACACGCTGTTGCCTGCCGCCGCCTGTGCGATGGATGAACCGACTTGTCTTGTCACTGCAGTTGTCAGTGGTGGAAGACTTCGAAACTCGCACGATTGTCACAAACAAAATGGTCCAGACATCAACTAGTCTGGAGTCAAAGCACGACTGACAAACAAGCCAAACTTCAGTGTTCAGGAATTGCATCGAAGACAACGTTGCCATCGCAACTGCAAACACTCCAAAAGGACATCCTGAGCTCGAGGAACTTGATCCCATTGAAACGATGCTCCTTCGGACCAGCTCCATCAAGGAAACAAATTGCCCATACAAAGACCAGCACAAAGGCGTAATGTCCAATTGATGAATCGCGAATAACATCAGGAACTATCCAGCCAGCCACTTACGGCTTTCCTAATGTGTTTGGTCACAGCAGCCCAGCAGCACACAGAGCCAGTCTGGGCATCATTCGGGAATGGGCAGCAGTGTACTTCTGAGACTGGCAATGTCTCATCCAGAAACTGGATTTGTGCAATGAAGCCACTGTCAATGGACTCAGAGAACGATTCTTCTCGCGTCTGTGGAGAGGTTTGCTCCTGTTCCTTCCCAAAAGTCTCAATGTGTTTTTTCTGGCACATTTTGTTGAGTCTACTCGTCCGTGCATCCGATTTCCTTTCTCATTGTGCCAAGCGCAATGTGATTCCCGCATGTGTGGAAGCATTGCCATCACAAATCACCACTCATGACACGCTGAAGCGTCTTGTGCGAAGATCAATGATTTAGATTTTCGGTCGTGTTCAAAACACAAGAGGCCCGCATCTTGCACACAGACACACACGTACGCAGACAGACAGACAGACAGACACCACACACACACACACACACACACACACACACACACACACACACACACACAAGCACACACACAGGGGTTCTAAACCCCACCAACATGTGGTTGAGTGAAGCGGAGCGAGCTTGCATGTGTCTGGCTCCAGTATGGGGTGGGTCCTTCGGTCAGCGATGGAGGCCATCACAGCTCATCACTCGAGAACAAACCGGACAGCCCCCCAAAATGCAATGTATTTCCTAATGTGGGTAACAAACTACGTTTGATGCCATCAACCACTGGAGACACAAAGCTATCGTGATGGATTTTGTAGCTCACGGGTGCAGCTCTGGGAAGTACGAGAAGCCATCCGCGAAATATCCAAGCAGCGTGTGTGTAGATCAGGGACGATTTTCGTTTTGTTGGGCCTAAACGTTGGAGCGGTGGCTTTGTGGTCAAGCAATTTCCAACAAGAAACGTTCGCACGAGCAACCCTGCAGAGTACGTGAAAAACAAACATTTGCTGGTGCCTGTGCTCAAAGTGACGCAACCTCAAAAGGACGAAACTCAGCCACATGGCCTGCTTGTATTTTGAGTTGTGTTCAAGTTAATGGAACCTGTTCAACTGCAAGACAAATGTTCCTTTCAATGCCAATGATTGGTCTGTTGGGTCTCTCCCCACTCACAACTTTCCAACAGAGCTAATGTAATATTCGGACCGTGTGGTCAATTTCTACACCAGGCAACTTCGAAATGTAATTTGTTGCATGTAAAGGGGGTCTGAAGAGGGGAGTAGTATGCCTGGCAGCTGCCGAGATCACATGGAAATGCATGGGTGAGGAGAATGACAGTCTGGTGTTTCAATTGGATTCCAGCAGAAGTTCAGGTTGCTCCCACACGTGAGTGGATGCAGTGTTTCTGAGGAGCAAAGTGAAAAATGCACCAATCAAACACTCTTCTCGTTGCTCGCGCCATGTTCGAAGGGTGTGTAACTGCACAGATATTTCTTGTTCACCTGCATTCAAAGTACTCCGCTTCTTCCCGTCGAACCAAGTCCTCAGGGGCAGTGTTTGTGTGCAATAGGGTTGCTCGGGCCACTGCCGAGCCTGGGCGCGTGCCGTCGCGGATAAGCAGCGCCCCGCGGGACTTCATTAGACGCATGTTACCTTGCGCCGCCGGGCGCGTGGTCGGCGAGTTCGCCATTCAAAGGGATCTTTCTTTTCAGGAGTGAAGGAAGGTTCGATTTCCGCGTTTTGTGTGCTTCAGATTGTTAGTTGTTGATTTACATCTATCTTTGATTGATTCTGGATCTTCAGTCATTTGGATCGGTCACAACAGAACCCTGCCGACGGTTCGACAAGTGAACCCATTGCAGACGTGAATACATGATGGGATGAAGAACTTTGAAAATTGTGTCGCACAGTTGGGTTGAGTACCAGACCAAAATTATCTCTTCCAGGTTTCAAGGAGGTTTCTAAATCTGTTTCACGAGGTGTTGGGGACAGAGGAGAAGAAGCGTCAAAGCACCAGAGGTCGAAGTGTTACCTCAATTTCATGACCAGCACCGTCCGTGGGAAGGAGTCCCCAGATACGACATCATTCAGCCGTCTCTGGACGCGTGACGTGTGGCATTTGCGTGTCGAAAGCGCCCTTTCGTTGTTTCATCGAGTAGCTTTTGACATTTCACGTCTTCGTTGCACAGTGGCCGGACAGCAGAGAATCACACACCGTCTGTAAAATATTCAGACTTTCTACGAGAACAAAGAGAAAGATCAAAGTGCAAAGGGACACTGACTCATCGGTCAGTGCCCAAAGAATGTCTGAAGAGACTGATCTGAGTACGAATGCCGTCCCCTGCCGCGTCCGACTCTCGCCGCCTTCTCCTGCCCACAGGAGTCTAATGGAAAGTTGAGCGCCGCGGAGACCGGCATTTGAGACGAGGTTGTGACGAGCTCAGACAGATGATCCCAAAAGTGCCGGACTCTCGAGGTTTCAGTTTTGCAGCTTTGGACTCAGAGCCTGTCAAACGGCACTGCACTGGTCATCGTAGTCTGGACAACCAAGCTCTTCTCTTTGATTTCTCCCTTCCGCAAAAAGATTGTGACAGTCTCTCAGACTGTTGTTGCTTCTTTCGCTCGAACAGAAAAGCGTGACAAGAAGCCAGGTGAAGAGAACAAGACAGAGCTGTATGGTCCTGAGGCAGAGATTTGCTGTGATGTCCACTTTGTGCAACGGGCCTGATGTAATGTGATTTCCCCCGACACGAGGCTTGGACGCACAGAAGATGGCTTGAGTCCAGACACGTACTTTTACTTTCAGACGTTTTTCTGGGGAACCCTGCAGATGTAGCCACAGTCTACACACCCACATCTCTTCTGCAGTTCGGTGACTGTCACTGACTGTCAACTGTTGTATTGCACAGGTCCGTTGCATTGCCCGAGCCAACTCAAAGATGGTTTCACTCAGAAACGTGGGAGTACATGAAATCAAGGGCTTGCTACACGTTGTGTGCAACACTCACGTTCGAGGACAGTCGTACCCGTTTCGCAACAGGTTTTATCAAAAGGAGCCAAAAAGAGGGGCCTTGATTTTCTCTGCATCAAAAGTTGTTGGGAGGTCAGACGGTGCTACTGAATCTCCACCTTTTCACTGTATGAAGCCTGCCTGCATGTTCTCTATTTGAACAGGTAGAATTGATGAAGTGTCGCGGAGTAGATTACAAGGAGGGTCCCTCGGGGAACTCTGTGAAAACGAAACTCTGTGTGGTATTTTGTAACAATGGTGTTTTGGTCTTCAAACGGCGACCGACTTGTACGTTCTCGAACTTGCTCACCAGGCATCACGGAAGACAACGCGCAAAGCTGTTGGCTTGGGTCCTTGATGGGGCGATCGACTGCTGCATGCGGTTCGCATTCCTGTGTCTCGTGAAGAGTTTTCCGTTTCACCAGTTCACTGAAGCGGTGGTACATAGTGAGCGCCACCCCAGTTCTTGCCCGAATCAATGAAAGTTGTCTCAAAGAGGACTGACTGTAACGAATGCTGTTGCACAGCGCGCTTCTCTCTTTCTAATGAAGGTCACCGGCGCTAATGAAGCCGCAATCACTTTCGCCTTTCGAAAATTGCGGAAAACTCATGTCATTTTGGCCTCTTCTGAAAGCTTGGCTTTAGCTGGGCAGCCAGCCTTCAGGTGACATCCAAGATGCAAGAACAATGCCATTCACGCGCAGTTTGCAGGGACCGACTGAGAATTCGAACACACTTTGATGTGTGCTGGAGGTCCAAAACGGCTTCACATCTGTTGTGTCTGGAGTGTTTCCCCACCACCGTTGTTTAGCATCTACGTCACTGGCCCATTTCTTCGTCGTACCAACGTCCCTTTTCTTGACACAGACACAGTTCAGAGATGTGTAGCCCCATCCAGCTTCAGCCTGAATCAATCTGCTGCGGTTCTAAGTGGAAACTGCATCAGGCAACGTTTGCCGCGCCAAAAACACTGCAAGAACTTAGAAGCGAATTCTCACTGCACGTCGGAGATTTGGTGGCCAATATATTCGTCCTGGACTCTTTTTCTCGTCCAGATTGATATCAATTGGCACAAATCTCGCAATTAATTGGTGATCCTCGCTTGCATACCACACACGAAGTTCACATTGTCCCTGACCAGATAGATAGTGTTGTATTGACTGACCCAAAAAACAGCCAGAAGCACTCCGGGACAGATGTCAATGTCTGCTCGTATGACAGGCATTGTGATCCCGAGATGCACTAAAAGGGCTTTACGTCCGATCCTTTTACCGCGAATGGATCGGGGAAATGGGGTCAAGCGGAATGCTGGCTGGACGAACCGCTTGACAGCGAAAGCTGTGAAAACAGACTTGGGTCAGCTTTACCCAATATCGAGACGAGGTGCAGTGGTTTCTGCAGCTTGTTTGTCGCCAAGTCTCCTTTTCAACGAAGTGACACTTGCATGCTTGTTGGTCGTCCGTACGACGTACATCTCCACAGAACAAAGGCAAACCAAGCAAGTCCACGGTGTTCATTCATCAGTCTGAAAAGATCTGGCCCTTGGAGAGAAACGTGACGAACGTTGAGGATTTTGAACTGATCGTACATTTCAGCAAAGAACGCGAGGTGACATAGTGCGCAAGTACTGCGCTGAGTACTCACTGATCACTCACAGCTGATTGGCTTTGTGTGTGATCAGCTGTTCCGGAAGTGCGCCAATTCAGAGCACGTGGAAAAGCCAAACATGCGCACGTGGGCGCCACTATAGTAAACAATCAATTTACATCGAGGATCATTTTGTCCTGCGATCTTTTCACTTTTTGGGGAAAAACGGCTGAAAAGGGACGAGAGAATTCGCGGCCGTCGCTTGGAAAATGATCTACACTTTTGCGGAATGTGTCCAGAGACCCCCTTCCCCCAAGTAGGTGGCAAAGTTCGACGGATCCCCTCCCAATGATGTCTCAGGTCAAATGTGGGGGGGGGGCAGCATCCAGAACTCTGCCCCCCCCTGTGGCTCAAGTCAGAGTGCGGACAGGCCCCCGCCCGCGGGAAAATGAAGATCTTTGAAGCCAGAAACATTTTGTTCCCTGGACAGTTGGAGAGTTCCCGTGAAAACATTGTCTGTCACTTGCTGCATTGGTGGCTAATTATTTTCCAGCTTTTTCCAGTGACAGTGTTGACTCCCACCTGGGTGAGTCAACATTGCAAGTCAACATGACAAAATCTACAAGTTTCCTGTCGGCCAGGTTGGCGTGGTGAAACCCTTCTTGTTGACTTGACGAAATGTTCACGTTTGCAAGAGGCGCAGAAAAAGAGCAAACGGTCTGTCGATTTTCATTCTCAAGTCTCTTTCACAAGCGCAACAGATAAAAACTTATTCGTGCGAAAGTGAAACGTGTCTGCCTGCTCTTCATGCCTGCAACAAAGGCAGATTGCTTTGTGCAGGTAACGCAGGTGTATCCGGTGTGCACTTCGTGACACAACTTTCCTGCCGGTTCTCAAGCAGAAGGAAAGAACAATTCTACAGGCAAGTCGCACGTGAAGCTGCAGCTGATGCGGTAACCCTTCTGTCTCCGTGGAATTGCAGACTTCTCCTCAACTTGAAAGCATCTGTTCTCCAGTCGCCGGCTGCTCTCCCGACTTGTCGGCAGAAAAGCTGGAAAAAGGCATCCGCCAGAAAAAAACTAGTCTACGTTTTTTTTGCGCGTGCAAAGTGAGGTTTTGCGTGAGAGGATAATCTCACACTGGATCTGTCATGAACCACAACAGCGCAGAGGTTAACATCCCGATGTGCGTGTGACAGCTCTGTCTGTGGAGGAGGCAAGATTTCCATGATCAATGCTGTTGTTCTGCAATAGCACGAAGAAAAGGAAAGCAGCACTCTCAGTCTGTGTTTGCCTGTGTAAGGAGATGTTCCAATGGGAGCATCGCTTTCTTGTGCACACAGAATCCGCTGAGCTGTGCTAATCTCAACGTGAGCTTTGTTGATGCTTCCGACAAATCTGTTTTCTCAATCAAAAAGGTGGATCTAATAGGGATTGTGGACGCCGTCAGGCAGATTACAGTTATTCGATGCAGATTACGTACAACTCATAAAACATCACCATCTGATGCGCAGGCGGTCGGGTGAATGCGAATGAAACTCCAATTGACAGACAATCTGCAGGTAAGGAACATGAGAAATAGAGTGGGCGAATACAAAACTGCTGATGTCTCAAGCAACGACAGTTTTATGAATGCGTAAAAGCTACGAGCGTAAGTACAATTGACGTCTTCTTGAAGTGGTCTGTGTCGACAAAGGTTTGTTTTCACAGAACTTCCGAACATCATGAGGATAAGGTTTTCCGGTATCTTGGGAATCCAAGCAAGATAACCGGCGCTGTCATGCAAGGACTGCAGAGGAAGTGGGTTCCATATCTGAACACGAGATCATTGCGTCGATTTTGTACCATAAGTCTGTGACGAGTCCATAATTACCTGCCATTGCAAATAGCTGCATCCGAATTGAGTTGTCAGTTTTGAGGAGGCCGCGGTAGATGAAGAATCTCCCATACAGTCGTCCTCGAGGATGTGCGTGGTTTTTGAAATGGAAATGATTTCGAAAATTGTGGTTGAAACATCGAAGATACTTGACTCGCTGACAAGCTTCCAGTGGCAAAATTGTTCAATAAGGAATTTCTTTGAGAGCTGCTTTTAACTCTGAAATGCGGGAGAGATGTGCTCAAGATGTGAATTGTGACTCCGGATGCAGCTGCAAGCGAATCAAAGGATGAAGACACACACACACACACACACACACACACACACACTCTCTCTCTCTCTCTCTCTCTCTCTCTCTCTCTCTCTCTCTCTCTCCCCTCTCTCTCTCTCTCTCTCTCTCTCTCTCTCCTGCTGTGACCTGGTTTTGTTTCACAGTCAGCTGTCCCAGGCTGTGTGTGAACGTTTTTCATTCCGATCGTGTGCGCCCTTCCTGTGTTGCCTCCTCGGCAGACTTCCGCCGCGCCATGGCCCCTTTCTTCATCACAAGAATGCACCAGCTTCTGCCATTTCCCTGTTGCCCTCTTCACAAAGAGAAAAATGTTACTTGAAGAAGGCGAGTGGCCATAAATAAGCACCAGTATTAGGGGTGAGCGGGTTTTATTGATGCCCATTTGTGGATGTGGTATTGTGCCTAATAGCCACCACTGTGGTACGAAAAGGCACTGTAAGAAATTGATCTCGCTTCACCAGAAGCAGAATTGGACTCCAGTTCATCGTGGTCGTTGTGCTGCAACTTTCGGAATCAGGGGAATGGGAGACTCTTTGAAACCAACCGCATTCAGCTTTTGTTTCGAATCCATATTCGCGTGGGCTTCAGCAGCAAACGAGGGGATTGTATTTCGAAAAAGCTCTGGTGCTAGAAAAGCTCCGATCCTGTCCGCCTGTGACAACTGCGTCAAGCTTCTTGTTTTGCGCTTGTCTTGTTCAGTTACAAGTTTCTTTGGTCAGCACGAACACGGGCACAATTCCTAGAGTGCAGGTACCGCGGCAGGATCATTGCACCTAATGGTAACACATGCCGCTCAATTTGACCACATCGTGTTTGATCAGGCTTTATGACCATTGCAGACGTCCCGATGTCCAGAGACTCCATTTCAGAATGTCATGGGAATCGTGTGCAAGGACCCAACAATTTGTTGTCCTTGGACTGTGACAGAAGCCAAAACCACTTGAAATTTGTCGTCTGCAAAGAGACAGCTTCGTTGTGTGGCAAGGGCTTGGTCGCGATTGGGCAAGGGCTTGGTCGCGATTGGGCAGTTCCGAAGAAGTAGCAAAGAGTCCGTTTCGAAAGATCAATTGTAGTCGCTCGTCTTGCGCGGGTGCCAGATCTGATGTCGATGGGACATGGGGGTGTTTCAGATGATTTCGCACTTTTGTTCATTTGATCTGAAGAGCTGTCTTTATCTGCTGTTGGGATCACAGGGAGCAGCTGTCCGTCCGAACACATCTGCTCCTTCAGGCGGCCAAACTTGACTGGTGAGATGCTGAGAGAAAACAGTTTGCTGATTGTCCAAGTTCTGCAGGACAGAAGACGCTCAGTGCCAGCCATTTGTTGGGCGCATTTGAATGAACATGACACCGGAGCTGATGTGGATTAGTTCTCATTGTATTTGCAGCAAGCACATTGCATGAGATTGCGAATGCGCTCAGAGCGCGTTTATGTGCAGCGCAGGCCTCCGTTTCTCCAATCAAGCATGCTGCTTCAGCCCAAACCAATTTCTCTGATTGGCCTCTGGAGTTTCTTCAGATTGATTCTGTGGATCCAGAGATTTTGCTGCTGGGTTGAGACGACAAGATTCTTCGAGGACATGTGGGTACCACGTTCAGGTGTTCACACGGAACCAAACGTTCCAGTGTTTCTGGCAGCAGCTCAGGACAATTTTTGTGTGACTCGCGCACTGTTTTGCCAGAGACGAACAAAGCAGGAACTGGAGTCACGCATTGCGAAACGTCAGACATTCTAGTGTGGAAAATCTTTGATTGCGTCGTTTCCGTGCCTACCAACTCTTCAGGGATCTGCTCGCAATTTGAACACAATTCCCAGGCTTCTGAAAATGTCAACCTCCTGCGGATCCACGACAAGCGCTGTGACCCAAATATTCGCCTGATTAGCCACGTTTTCCACCATCGCCACTGATACGCGCAGTTTGTGTGTTTCTCGTGCTGCGTTGCATGTTTCGTGAAGTTCCTGGCAAGCACACAATGCGTTTGTAAACTGCGTTATTGGAGGGCGGTCTTCCGTGGAAACCGAACAGCGTTCGTTTGATTTGGTTCCAATCACGCACATTGCAATCTGTGCACGAGATTTGCTTCTGGGTCCGTGAAATTCTTCAAAAAAAGGCCTCTCCATAATTTGCACAATACCCAAAAAGTTGGATTTTTCAGTCTTGAAAGGGAGATTTTGTTTTCATACGAGAATGTGTGAAGCAAAAACAGACGAAAGGGAAGACGAACGCCAACTGCCGTAAGTCTCTCCCCATCTGAACGAACAGAATCAAGGGTCACGGGATCCAGGGAGTTGCCGCTGGTACCCCCGCCTGTGCGAAAAGATTGCATTCTGCAAAACAAAGGGAGAAGGTGATCTCAATCAACTGCAGCACGTTGGGTGAGGCGATCCTGGTGAGAGGTGGGCTCTGTTGATTTGGGCACAAGGGTGAAAAGTAAATTCAGAATTGAGTGATTTTTCTTTCGTACACGGAAGTTGAACTGGATCTTGGGCTTGAAGTTCGTTGCTTGTGTCATGTTTCGGCTGAAATTATTCTGTTTCAAGATCAGATCATACGTTCGTTCGTCTCATGGAGCTTCGGAAGTGTGTGTGTGTGTGTGTGTGTGTGTGTGTGTGTGTGTGTGTGTG